>Ga0182742_1000118_pt1 | contig 150707 bp, 143 predicted proteins | sample eDN5th37CBELigMG_FD_128880 | JGI IMG/M metagenome (GOLD analysis project Ga0182742, IMG submission 128880) | Enriched Miracle-Growth compost microbial communities from Emeryville, California, USA - eDNA 5th pass 37_C BE-Lig MG (version 2)... ... | reverse complement strand
CGAGCCCGCCCTGGGCGATGTCCGGGTAGGCGGTGAAGTAGAAGTTGTTGTCGACCAGCGGGTCCTGCGGGCCGGTCCCGTGGGGCGTGGCGGCAAAGGTCTCCCGCCCCTGTGCCTCGCCGATCAGGAGGTAGTGCGCCAGCGGCTCCATGCCGGAGGCCGCGACATCCGGATTGGCGGCCAGATACTTGGCGGCGCTGAAGTTCGCGGAGGGATCGCGCCCCTCAAGCCAGCCATGCTGCTCGTAGTGCTGCAGCGGCTCGATGCCACCGGCGACAATGTCGGGGTTCTGGTTCAGGTAGTACGCGACATGGAACACCGCGTTGGGGTCACGCCCCTCGCGCCAGCCGAACTGCTCATAGTGCTGCAGGGGATCGATGCCCGCCTGCGCGATGTCGGGATTATGCGCAAGGTAGTAGGCGCGGTCGAAGCCCGCGACCGGGAAATCGGCCGCATTCCGCGGCAGGTTGATGGTCAGATCCAGCGTGGCGGCGGCGGAGACATTGTTCGCCGCGTCGATGGCGGTGGCGGTCAGGTGATGCAGGCCGCCGTAAAGCTCGCCGACGGTCAGGCTCCAGGTGCCCTCGGGCGCAGTGGCGGTGCCGAGCACCGTGGTGCCATCGGTATCGTAGACCTTGACGGTGGCACCGGCCTCGGCAGTGCCGGTGAGCGTCGGCGTGGTGTCGCCCGTGATGCCATCACCAGCCTGGCCGGTGTCGCTGGCGGCGTCGAGCAGCAGCGTGGGCGCCGCAGGCGGGGTGGTGTCGTCCGGTTCGCCCACGCTCACCGTCACCACCTTGGTCTCCGAGGCACTGAACTCGAAGTAATGCCACTCCTGGGCGGCTTCGCTGTAGGCTGACTGCACGGAGATGGCGGCGAAGCTATGCGCTCCGGCCGTCAGCGGCCCGGTGGTGTAGTGCCAGATACCCGAGGCATCCGCCTTGATCTGCGGATTTATGATGAGGCTCGAGTCGTTCGGATCCTGGGCGCTGGGGTCCGTGATGTAGACGTATGAATTAACTTCTGCCGTGCCGGTCAGCACGGCGACCGTGCCGCCATTGCCGTCCGGCTGGAGCGCGATGTTGGTGATGGACGCGGTATAGTCGAAGTCCGCAGCCTCAGGAACGAAATCGCTGATCCGCAGGTCCCGCGTGCCGGTGACGTCCTGAACTGTGCCATGCACCGTCAGCGTCTGGTCGGCCGATAGATGGAACGCCACCCCGCCCGCCTCCAGCTGCGCGGCTGTGGCCATCACCTGGTTGAAGCTGCGGAAGTCGAAGCCTGGCAGGCTGATCACGTCGCCACCGGCCACTCCCGGCTTGAAGTCCATGATCGTGTCGTTGCCTTCACCGGCGTGGATGATGAAGGTGTCGCCGCGCGGAATGACATGGCCGGCTTCATGGGGAATGCTGCCCCCGCCATACAGGATGTCGTCACCCGCGCCCCCATCGAGGTAGTTCGGGCTCTCATTGCCGGTGATGGTGTTGTCATAGGCATTGCCGGTGGCCGTGGCCCAGCTGGTGCCAAGCAGCGTCAGGCCCGCATAGTTGGCGTAGTCGCCCGTCAGGCTGGCGCTCTGCCAGCTCTGGAGCGTGAGGTTGGTGGGCGCAGGGGAAGCGGTCACGCGAAGGTTTCCTCTCGGGCGGCCGTATGGCCATTGCAGCGCAAGCGCCAGGACCAGCGCCCGCGATAGACAGATGCCGCCAGGAAACGAGGCCCGCACCGCAGCCTTGCACTCTCACGACCGTGCCTTCCCGCTCTGACCTGGCATCCAGCGAGGCGAATCTCATGGAAGCCGCCACACCTTCCCTTTCGTCTCCACTTTGAGACGGCAATGGTCAAGATGCGGTTCAGGAACGAAAACGCGAGCAAAGTCAAGGGATTACAGTGCCGTAAGATTTCCGACCCGGCCCGGTATCGGCTCCGCTGCCGTGGATCTGGAGCTGGAGCTTTACAGCCAGCCCTTCCGCTTGAAATAGAAGACCGGCAGCACGCCGCTTACCACCATCACGACCAACGCCAGCGGATAGCCGAGATGCCACGCCAGCTCCGGCATATGGGCGAAGTTCATGCCGTAGATGCTGGCCACCAGGGTCGGCGGCATCAGCGCCACGCTCGCGACCGTGAAGGTCTTGATGATGCCGTTCTGGTCGATGTTGATGATTCCGAGCACCGCATCGAGCAGAAAGTTCGCCTTATTGTTTAGAAAGGCCGCATGCTCGACCAGGGAGCGAACGTCGCGCATCAGCGTCTTGATACTCGTCTTGTTCTCTTTACGCACTGCGGTGGACTTCTCGGCGCCAATGAAGGTGAGAATGCGCGAAAGGCCGAGCAGCGTCTCATTGGCGCGGCTGGTCACCTCGCCGACCTCCCCGAGCGCGATCAGCACGTCCTTCATCTCGGCGTCCCGTGCCTTGACCTTCACCTTGGAGTGGCTGCGGGCGTTGCGGAAGGCTGCCCGGCTGGCGCGATCCATGTCGGCACCCACGCGCTCCAGCACGTCGGCCAACCGGTCCACCACCTGCTCGAACAGGCCGAGCATCACGCCGTCCGGGCTTTGCAACAGCGTCGGCGTTCGCAGCGCCCGGTTGGCGAAGACCGCGAAGGCCTTGGGCGTCGCATAGCGCACGGTGACGAGGTTACTCTCCGCAAGCACGAAGGTGATGGCGGTGGAGCCGTATTCCCCCTCATCCACGCCGTAGAGGAAGTTGGCCGTCAGGAAGAGCGCCACCTCCTCCTTGTAGAGACGCGAGGAGCTTTCGATCTCCTGCATCTCCTCCCTGGTCGGGATCTCCAGGTTCAGCGCCTCCTGGACGGCCCGCTCCTCCTCGCGGGTCGGCGCCAACAGGTCGATCCAGATGGCGGTGCGCAGGTCCTCTGCGCTGGGGATGCCTTCACCCCGGACGGTTCGGCCCTGTCGCACCGAGTAAATGGTCATCATGCGGTGCGGCCTCCGGGGCTAGGCAGTCTCAGGCGGCCTCGCCGGCCGAAAGGGAGGAGGCAGGAAGCCCGAAGCGCGTGGCGACGCCCGGGAAGTCCGATGCCTGAGGGTGGCGCGGGCAGGGCAGCGTACCATCCTGCGGCCGCAGGAGCTGGCAGGTCTGGAAACCGGCAGCGGCGGCAGCGTCCAGCTCCTCCCCTATATCGGAGAGGAACAGGATTTCCCCTGCCGGCCGGTGCAGTCCCCGGGCGATGGCCACGTAGCTGGCCGTCTCCCGCTTGCCGCCCACCCCGGTGTCGAAGAAGCCGCTGAACAGGCCGCTGAGGTCGCCGGCCACGGAATGGCCGAAGAGCAGCTTCTGCGCCGCCACCGAACCGGAGGAATAGACGTAGAGGCCGATTCCCGCGCGTGACCAGGCGCGCAGGCAGGGCGCGACATCCGGCCAGAGATGCCCCTGCACCTCGCCGCTGAGATAGCCGTTCCGCCAGATCAGACCCTGCAAGGTCTTGAGCGGGCCGATCTTGGCGTCCTCCGCCATCCAGCGGCGGAGTGCGGCGCGGGGCTCCTCCCCCGGCTGCGCGGCTTGGCGGACCGCCTCCAGGCAGGCCGCCACCTCGGGTTCCGTGCCATGCGCGTCCAGGAAAGCGTCCAGCGCCCGCTCCGCGAAGGGGAACAGGGTCTCCTTCACGAAGGCGATGGCGCTGGTGGTGCCCTCGATATCCGTCAGGACGGCGCTGACCGGCGCCGCCGTCACTCCGTCACCGCCGGGAAGCGCTCGGAGATGTCGGTACCGGTATAGTGCGGGGTCCAGCCGGTGGTGTCGGTGAAGACGCGCAGCACGGTGAAGGACGGCTCGGCGCCGGCATCGAACCAATGCTGCGCATTGGCCGGCACGCTGATCAGGTCGCCCCGGGTGCAGTGCGCGTCGAACACCTTGCCATCGGCATGGATGATGAAGTTGCCCGCGCCCTCGTGGAAGAAGCGGACCTCGTCCTCGGTATGGGTATGCTCGGCGAGGAACTTCTGCCGCATCGCCTCCTTCTGCGGATGGTCGGGCGACAGCTTGATCACATCCGCCGTGCCGGCACCGGTGCCGGCCATGAAGGCGTTGAGCTGAGGGCGGTAGGCTTCCAGCACATCCTCGGCGGAGGCGCCGGCGGGCAGCGGCGCCACCTCCCAGCGTTCAAAGCGGACATTGATGGGGGCAAGCGCCGCGGCGATCTCCGCCGCATCGCTGCTGCGGAGCAGCTCGGCGCCGGTCCCGGCATCCCTGACGGTCAGAAGGCTCATCCGATCCTCCCCTGCAGAAGTTCACATTCCAGCATGAATTCGAGCGCCTCTAGCCGGGCCAGAGCCGCTTCCATCTCGCGCGCCCATACATAGACGCCGTGGCCGCGGATTAAATAGCCCGGAGGAATGACATCCATCGCCGCCCAGCGGGCCTCCACCGCGGCCTGCAGGCGGGCGATGTCCTGGTCGTTGTCGAAGACCGGCACCGTTACGCGGGCCTCGTGGGTGGCGAGGCCGGGGAAGGCCTTCAGCAGCTCATAGCCGGACAGTTCCAGGCTCTCCCCCGCCCGGCGGGAGAGCACGGTATTGGCGATGGAGTGCCCATGCAGCGCCGCGCCCGCCTCGGGGAAACGGCGGTAGATCCCGCAGTGCAGCAGCGTCTCGGCCGAGGGGCGCAGCGCGGGGTCCTCGGGCCTGCCGTCGAGGTCCACCACCATGACGGATTCGGTCGTCAGGTAGCCCTTGTGGAAGCCGGAGCGCGTGACGGCGACCCGCCCCGCCGGAAGCCGCACCGAGAAGTTCCCGGCCGTGGCCGGCACCCAGTTGCGGCGGTCCATCCGGCGGCCGGCGCCGATGATGGCGTCGATGGCGTGCTGGGGGATGGGCAGGGTCATGCTGGCGCTCCGGAACGGCGACGTTCGGTCGCCGTGCTGATAGCGCAGCCCCGGCCGGTTACGCCAGGGGAGGGCCAGGGCCCCGGCGGCGCTGGTGGCCCCCGAAGCGAAAACGGCGACGGCCAGGAGGCTCTCGCCGCCCTGGCCGTGCTTGGGCCTCGTGGTCCAGTCGCCCCCGGCCGCGGCTCAGGCCGCGGGGTGGGAGGAGTTGGAGGTGTTCGGCTGGGTGGTCCCGGTGGGGCGGGTCGGTGCCGGGCCAGGCAGGTTGCCGGCCGGCGGCTGGTTGGCTTCCGCCGCCATGGAGGCATCCTTCTCGTCGTCCTCCTTCATGTTCTGCTTGAAGGACTTGATGCCTTTGGCGAGATCACCCATCAGGCCACTGATCTTGCCGCCGCCGAACAGCAGCAGAACGACCAGCAGCACAACAAGCCAGTGCCAGATGCTGAAGGAACCCATAGCCACGCCTCGATCCAGTTGGGCGGCCAGCGGCCTGGAAGGAATGGCCCCGCCGGCCTGACCGCGTCTCCTCGCCTCGATGGAGGACAGTAGTGTCCCGACCGCCATCACGCAAATGAGCAGATGGCGTGAATCGCGGAAGGAAACAACCGCCTCTTGTCATTCCGTGACAATTTGTCCATCTTCCCCCTGATCCGGGCCCCTCTGGCGACCCGGCGGGTGTTCCGGCGCAGCCGCTGCCTCCCGCCGTCGCGATGTCGGATCGACTGATCGCGCAATCGGGCCCGGCGCGCTTCCACTCTGGAGATGTGGTTTCTCGTCCGGCCGGGCCTCAGAGAGGAGACACCGTTCGGCATGGAAGCCTCCCCCCTTTTCTGGCTTGCATTCAATGCGGCCGTTCTCGCCCTGTTGTTGCTGGACCTCGGCGTCTTTGCCAGGAAGGACGCCAAGGGCGAGCCCGCCCCGGTTCCGGTGCGCACCGCCCTCATCAAGTCGGCCGCCTATATCGGCCTGGCCCTCGCCTTCTTCGTCTGGTTGCGCCTGAGCTACGGCGCCACGCCGGAGGAGCGCGGCGCGAAGAGCCTGGAATTCCTCACCGGCTATCTGATCGAGTGGTCGCTCTCGGTCGACAACATCTTCGTCTTCGTCCTGCTCTTCGCCAAGTTCGGGGTGCCTGCCGCCTATCAGCACCGCGTGCTGTTCTGGGGCATCCTGGGCGCGCTGCTGATGCGCGGCGTGATGATCTTGGTCGGGACCGCGCTGCTGCGGGAGTTCGACTGGCTGATGGTGGTCTTCGGCCTCTTCCTGGTCTGGTCGGGCTGGAAGATGCTGCGCGCCGCCGAGGAGGAGCCGGACCCCTCCAACAGTCCCGTGCTGCGCTGGCTGCGCCGCCATCTCCCGGTAACTGACGGGTTCCGCGGCAATGCCTTCACCGTGCGCGAGGCGGGCCGGCTGATGGTCACGCCGCTGCTGCTGGTGCTGGTGCTGATCGAACTGACCGACCTGTTCTTCGCGCTGGACAGCATCCCGGCCATCTTCGCCGTCTCGACCGACCCGTTCATCGTCTATACGGCGAATGTCTTCGCGATCCTCGGCCTGCGGGCGATGTATTTCGCGCTGGCGGGCGTCATCCACCGCTTCAAGTACCTGAAGCACGGGCTCTCGATCGTGCTGATGATCGTCGGCGCGAAGATGCTGGCCAACTGGTACGCGGGCGGCAAGGCGGTGCCGGTGGAGTACGCGCTGATGGTGACAGGCGGCATCATCGCCGGCTCCATCGCCCTTTCGCTGTGGAAGACGCGCGGCGAGCGGGCGGAGGCGACGCTGGCCGAGTAAGAACCCGGCGAAGGCCGGGGTGGCGCGCTGTCCACCCCGGCGGAGTTCCCCTGGCGGCGGCAAATCGGAGCAATGCCAGGTGTTCTCCCCGGCGTGGTAAGACGCGGAAGAGCCGCCTTGGAGCGCCCATGTCCGAGCTTCCGCCAACCGAGGTCCTGATCGCCGGCGCCGGCCCGACCGGTCTCGCGGCCGCGTTGTTCCTGGCGCGGCGCGGCCGCCGGGTGCGGCTGGTGGACCAGGCCGAGGCGGCAGCCACCACCTCCCGCGCCCAGGTGATCAACCCGCGCTCGCTGCAGTTGCTGGAGCCGACTGGCGTGACCACAGCCGTCCTGCGGGAGGCGCGGCCGATCCGGGGCGTGCGCTTCTACGAGAGCTGGCGGCGGATCGGCGAGGTGGACTTCACCGGTCTCCCCTCACGCTATGCCATGTCGGTTCTGCCACAGGCCCGCACGGAGGCACTGCTGACGGAAGCTCTGGGGCGGCACGGCCTCACGCCGGAGCGTGGCCTCCGCTTCGAGGAACTCCGCCAGGAGCAGGACGGCGTGCTGACGGTGCTGGCCGACACCGCGGGGCGGCGCGAGACGCAGCGCAGCCGCCTCCTGCTGGGGGCCGACGGTGCCCATAGCGCGGTGCGGAAGGCGCTCGGGCTCCACTTCAGGGGCTCCAGCTTTCCCGAATCCTGGCCCCTCTACGATATCGCGCTGAACGACCCGCTGGATCTCGACCACGCACATGTCGGCTTCGTCCCGGGCGGCCTGATCTTTCTGCTCGGCCTTCGCCCCGGGCTGTGGCGCGTCTTCGGCAATGTCGAGGCGCCTTTGACCCATCTGCCGCCTGGAGCGCAGGCCGGCGCGACAAGCTGGACCTCCACCTTCCACATCTCCCATCGCCTGGCGGAGCGGGTGCTCGCCGGCAACGTGGCCCTGGCGGGAGATGCGGCGCATATCCACTCCCCCGTCGGCGCCCGCGGCATGAACCTGGGCATTGAGGACGCCTTCGTCTTCGCTGCCTGTGCTGCCGACGCCCTGGAAGGAAAGCTCGCCCGCCTCGCCGACTATGCGCGCCTGCGCAGTCCCGTCCATGCGCAGGTCGTTCGCCGGATGGCGCTGCTGACCCGTCTGGCACGCGGCCGGCCAGAACTGATGGGGGGCCTGCGGCACTTCTTGTTTCCCTTGGTCGCTTCCTTTGGCCCTGCGGCGCACCGGATGCGCGATTTCGTTGCCGGTGTGGATCATGCGGCCGAAACGTCATGAGGCTGCGGCGCTCCGGTTGTGGCGACTGTTCCATCGACGATTTGAATGCTGGCACTGGCGGGGGAAGCAGCCTAAAAACAGCGTCATGTCGGCCAAGCCCAACTTGACACCCCTGCCTGGCGCCTGTTCGGCCTGCACGGTCAGGCCCTTCGCCCTGTTCCGGGTGGTGCCCCAGGCGCGGGTGAGCGAGATCGCGCGCGTCCGCTCGGCGGTGCGGCTGGTGCGAGCCAATGAGGCGATCCGGGACTCCGTCTTCACCCTCTATGCCGGCTGGGCGTTTTCCTGGACCACCACGCCCGACGGGCGCCGGCAGATCCTCGACTTTCACTTGCCCGGCGATCTGGTCGAACGCAGCGAGGATGGCGCTGAGGTTTCCGCCATGACCGATGCCAGCTTCTGCGCCTTGTCGCGGGACCGGCTCTGCGAGTTCATGGGACGTGACCCGGGGCTCGCCCTTTCCTATGCCGAGAGCCTCTCGCGCGATCGGGCACGGCTGCGCGAGCGCCTGACCAGCCTTGGCCGGCGTGACGCCGTGGGGCGCGTGGCCCATCTGCTGTTGGAACTGCATGCCCGCCTGCTGCACCGCGGCGGCGCCGACCGCACGGGTGCACCGCTGCCGCTGAAGCAGGCCCACCTGGCCGATGCGCTGGGCCTCTCGGTGGAGCACGCCAACCGCGCCCTGGCCCTGCTGCGGCGAGAATCCGTGGCCTCCCTTCAGAAGGGCCGGCTGGAGATCCTCGACCGTGCGGAGATGGAGGAGTTGGCCGGCTGGTCCACCGCACCGGCCGAGGCCCCCTTGATCACTGTGAAGGCCTGAAGCCGCTCCCCGTCCGTCAGGGCCGCCGTGACGGCCCGGCGAGGCAGGCCAGCACGCCCAGCGCGCCCAGTCCAAGCAGCATCGTCGCCAGCCCCGGTGAGCGGTTCAGCGCCATCTGCGCGCTGTGGCGCATCGCCTCCTGCCCAAAGGCACCATGCACCGGCGACGGGACGGCCGAGGGGCGGAACAGCGTGTCCTCGCGCTGGGCCTTCGCCGGGGCGGAATGCGAGACCTGCATACCCGGCCCAAACTGGCCAAGTGCCCAATCCAGGACTCCCGGCATCACGGTGTTGGCAAGGCCGAAGGCGACGGTCTGACCACCCACCTTCACCTCCCGCCGCTTCTGGGTGACGGCCAGGTGGATGGCCTCGGCCACGATCTCTGGCTCATAGACCGGCGGCGGCGGGCGCGGCACGCCATCCCGGTCCTTCAGGCGCGAGGCGGCGTGGTTGAAGAAGGGCGTGTTGGTGGAGGGCGGGTGCACGATGCCGAGATGCACCGCGCTGTTGTCGTGCAGCAGCTCGGCCCGCACCGCCTCGGTGAAGCCCGCCACCGCGTACTTCGCCGCAGAATAGGCGGATTGCAGCGGGATCGCCCGCATCGCCACGGCGGAACCGACATTGATGATGGTGCCGCGGTTGCGCGGCTGCATCCGACGCAAGGCCACCCGGGTGCCATTCACCACGCCGAGATAGGTGACCTGGGTGACACGGAGATAATCCTCCTCCGAAAGATCCATGAAGCGGCCATAGGCGCTCACGCCCGCATCGTTCACCCAGGCCTCGATCGGCCCCAGCTTCTCCTCGATCTCGGCGGCGGCCCGCTCCAGCGCCGCGGCGTCCGAGACATCCGCGGCAGCCGTGCAGCCGGCGCCCCCGGCGCGGCGCACATCAGCAAGCGCGGCCTCCAGCCCCGCCTCACCGCGCGCGATCAGCCCGACATTCCAGCCCCGCCGCGCAAAGAGCTCGGCGGTACAGCGGCCGATGCCGGAGGAGCCCCCGGTGATGGCGAGCACGGGGCGGGACGCAGCGGGGCGATCGGACATGGGCAAAGCTTCCTCCTGGCCGGGGGCGGGTACAGGCAGGCCGCAGGCGCAGCCCTTCCCTTCACTACCGGCAGACGGGGAGGAGGTTCCCTGGCCAGGGCGGCATGGAACGGTCTTCGCAGCCTGAGGGAACCGCCTGGAACTCTGCTGCGTTCAAGGCATGCAACCTGGGCGACACAGAGCGAGAACCTCGATCATGCTTACCGAAGCCGCCACGGCGGTCGAGAATTCCCGGCGCCACGCCCCCCCTGCCCCGGACCCCGAGGCGAAGGCGGAGGCAGCCGCTGCCGGGCTGCGCTACGTTTCCGACGAGATGCCCGGCATCACCCGGCGGCGCAACGGCACCGGCTTCACCTACCGCGACGCCGACGGCCGGACGCTGCGGGACAAGGCGGTGCTGCAACGGATCCGCAGCCTGGCCATTCCGCCCGCCTATGCGGATGTTTGGATCTGCCCCTTCGCCGACGGCCATATCCAGGCCACAGGGCGCGACGCCAAGGGGCGCAAGCAGTACCGCTACCACCCGGACTGGCGCGCCGCACGGGACGCCACGAAGTTCCAGCACATCATGGACTTCGCCCGTGGCCTGCCGGCCCTGCGCGCCCGCGTGCGGGAGGACATGGCGAAGCGCGGTCTGGGACGCGAGAAGGTGCTCGCCACGGTCGTCCACCTGCTGGACACCACGCTCATCCGCGTGGGCAACGAGGACTACGCCCAGGCCAACAAGAGCTACGGCCTGACCACCCTGCGCGACCGGCACGTCGCGATCGAGGGCAGCGCGTTGCGCTTCGCCTTCCGAGCCAAGAGCGGCAAGGAGTGGCGGCTTTCCATCCGGGACCGGCGCGTGGCCAAGGTCGTGCGCGCCTGCCAGGACCTGCCGGGCCAGGCCCTGTTCCAGTACCTCGACGACGAGGGCGAGCGCCAGGCCATCGACTCGGCGGACGTGAACGAATACCTCCGCGAGGCCACGGGGCGCGACATCACCGCCAAGGACTTCCGCACCTGGGCGGGCACGGTGCTGGCCGCGATGGCGCTTTCCGAGTTCGAGCGTTTCGACACCAAGGCGGCGGCGAAGCGCAACGTGAAGGCGGCGATCGAGCGCACCGCCGCGCGCCTCGGCAACACGCCGACCATCTGCCGCCAGTGCTACGTCCATCCGGAGGTGCTGGGCAGCTACCTGGAGGGCGAGCTTCTCGTGCAGGTCCAGCGCGAGGTGGAAGCCGAGTTGCGGGAGGAGTTGTCAGCGCTGAAGCCAGAGGAGGCGGCGGTGCTCGCCTTCCTTCGCAAGCGCCTGAGCGCCGCTCAGGCGAAGGCAGAAGCGGAGGCGGCCCACTGACGGCCGCCTCATCTTTCAGCGAGGCCGTAGTTCCAGGCTGAGGCGGCCAATGGCGTGCAGAGCCAGGAACAGGCCGGGCAGGTCCAGCGCCTGCAGCATCAGCCCCTTGGGAATGCCGGACAGCACCTCCCGCAGCGGCCACAGCTCGACCGTGATGTCCTCGCCTGCCTCATGGGCGGTCGGGCCAGAGGGTACGGCGTCCAGCGCCAGCACGGTGTGGACGCGGTTGCGGTGCGTCACGGTGTTGGGGCTGAGGCTGGAGACCAGGCGCAGCTCCGGCGCGGCATAGCCGGTCTCTTCGCGCAGCTCGCGCGCGGCGCCCACCAGCGGGCTGGTATCCGAGGGGTCCAGGCGGCCCGCCGGCAGTTCCAACTGCGAGCTGCGTGCGCCATGCCGGTATTGGCGCACCATCACCAGCTCATCGGCCGGGGTGATGGCGACCACATGAACCCAGTCCGGGTAGTTGAAGGTGTAATAGGGGTCCAGGATATTGCCGCGGGCGTCGCGGCAGGCATCGGCGGTGACGTCGATCCAGCGGTCCCGCAACACAGTGCGGCTGGACAGAACCTGCCAGGGAGGGGTTTCGCTCATGCCCCCAGGATGCGGCGCCGGCGGCCCCTGGTCCATCGCCTCTCTGCCGCGAAGCTCGGCGATCCTGTCCGGAAATGCGGCTCCCGGGCTTTTCTCGCGGCGGTTCCGGGGTGAAGGTCGATCCAGGCCCAACAGGACGAGGAACCCGCATGCGAGCGACACTGAACGAGGACATGGCCGGCCGCTTCGCCGGCATCGCCCTGGGCCATGTCACGCGCGAGTATCCCAACAAGCTCACGCATGGCCTGGCCGGTCCGGAGGATGCCCGCACCCCCAGCGCGCTGCACCCGGTCTTCTATGGCAGCTTCGACTGGCACTCCTGCGTGCATGCCTACTGGATGCTGGCCCATCTGCTGCGGCGCTTTCCCGACATGGCGCCGGCCGGCGAGGTGCGCGACCTGTTCGACCGGCAGCTCACGCCCGAAAAGATCGCGGGCGAGTGCGCCTATCTCGCCCAGCCCACGGCGCGCGGCTTTGAACGCCCCTATGGCTGGGCCTGGCTGCTGAAGCTGGCGGCAGAGCTGAAGGGCTTCCCCGACATGCCCTGGTCAGACCATCTGGCGCCATTGGCCGAGGCCTTCGCGCAGCGCTTCCGCGATTTCCTGCCCAAGGCGACCTACCCGGTGCGGGTTGGCACCCATTTCAATACCGCTTTCGGCCTGCGGCTGGCGGCCGACTATGCCGAAGCCACCGAGGACGCCACCCTCCGCTCCCTGCTGCGCGAAACGGCGGAACGCTGGTATGGCAACGACGAGGACTGTCCGGCCTGGGGTGAGCCGAGCGGCGACGATTTCCTCTCCCCGGCGCTGATCGAGGCCGAGTGCATGCGTCGCCTGCTGCCACCTGAGCAATTCAGCTACTGGTTCGACCGCTTCCTGCCGCGCCTTGCCACCGCCCAGCCAATGCCGCTGTTCCGCCCGGCGGAGGTGAGCGACCGCTCGGACGGCAAGATCGCGCATCTCGACGGGCTCAATCTCAGCCGTGCCTGGTGCTGGCGCGCATTGTCCAGGGCGCTTCCCGCGGAGGATCCGCGCCGCGTGCTGATGGACCGCGTGGCCGACCTGCATCTCGCCGCCGGCCTGCCGCATGTGGCGGGCGACTATATGGGCGAGCATTGGCTGGCCAGCTTCGCCGTGCTCGCGCTGGAGGGCGGGGAGGCCTGAACCTCCCTCACCGCCAGGAAAGAAGGCCGGGGGAGAGTGGCCCCTCCCCCGGCGCGTCATCACTCCGCCGCCTGGGCGTACTCTTCCAGCGGCGCGCAGGTGCAGACCAGGTTGCGGTCGCCGTAGACGTTGTCCACGCGCTTCACCGGCGGCCAATACTTGTGCGCGGCGACAAAGGGCAGCGGGAAGGCGGCCTCGGCCCGGCTGTAGGGATGCGTCCACTCCTCGGCGGTGACTTCCGCCGCGGTGTGGGGCGCGTTCTTCAGCGGGTTGTCGGCCTTGTCCATGCGGCCCTGCTCCACCGCGCGGATCTCATTGCGGATGGCGATCATGGCGTCGCAGAAGCGGTCCAGCTCGGCCTTCGGCTCGCTCTCGGTGGGCTCCACCATCAGCGTGCCGGCCACCGGCCAGGACATGGTCGGCGCGTGGAAGCCGTAGTCCTGCAGGCGCTTGGCGATATCCTCGACCAGCACGCCACCGCCCTGCTGAAAGCCGCGGCAGTCCAGGATGCACTCATGCGCCACCATGCCGCGCGCGCCCTTGTAGAGCACGGGGAAGTGCCCTTCGAGCCGCCGCGCGATGTAGTTGGCGTTGAGGATGGCCACCTGCGTCGCCCGCTTGAGCGCCGCGCCACCCATCATGCGGATATAGGCGTAGGAGATCGGCAGGATGGAGGCGCTGCCGAAGGGCGCCGCCGAGACCGGGCCGTAGCCCGTCGCCGGACCGGCTTCCTTGAGCAGCGGATGGTTCGGCAGGTGCGGCACCAGGTGCTTGGCCACGCCGATCGGGCCGATGCCCGGCCCGCCGCCGCCATGCGGGATGCAGAAGGTCTTGTGCAGGTTCAGGTGGCAGACATCGGCACCGATCCGGCCGGGGGCGGTCAGGCCCACCTGCGCGTTCATGTTGGCGCCGTCCATGTAGACCTGCCCGCCGGCCTTATGGACCGCGTCGCAGATGCGGATGATCTCTTCCTCGAACACGCCATGCGTCGAGGGATAGGTGATCATCAGCGCCGAGAGCTTCTCGGCGTGCTGGGCGATCTTGGCTTCGAGGTCCGCGAGATCCACGTTGCCGTCACGGTCGCAGCCAACCACCACCACGCGCATCCCCGCCATCACGGCCGAGGCAGGGTTGGTGCCATGCGCCGAGGAAGGGATCAGGCAGATGTCACGCTGCCCCTGCCCCTGCGCCTGATGGTAGGCACGGATGGAGAGCAGGCCGGCATACTCGCCCTGGCTGCCCGCATTCGGCTGCAGCGAGACGGCGGCGAAGCCGGTGATAGCCGCCAGCCACCCCTCCAGCCGGCGGATCAGCGCGAGATAGCCGGCCGCCTGGTCCACCGGGGCAAAGGGATGGATCTCGCCAAAGCCCGGGAAGGTGACCGGGATCATCTCCGCCGTGGCATTCAGCTTCATCGTGCAGGAACCGAGCGGGATCATGCTGCGGTTCAACGCGACGTCCTTGTCCTCCAGCACCTTCAGGTAGCGGAGCATGCTGTGCTCCGCATGGTGGCTGTTGAACACGCCGGCGGTGAGGAAGGTGGACTTCCGCTCCAGCGCCGCCGGAAGGCCGCCCGTGGGCGCCAGCGAGGCCAACGCCAGCTTCGCGCCGCCGACCTCGGCCAGCACGGCGACCAGGGTTTCCAGGTCGGCGCGGGAGACGGTCTCATCCAGCGCGATGCCGACGCCGGTCGCGTCGATGCGGCGCAGGTTGAAGCCGGCGGCCACCGCCGCGTGCATCAGCGCCTCGGCCTTGTCGCCCGCCTCGATGGCCAGGGTGTCGAAGAAGGCGTCGTGCCGCAGCGTGAAACCGGCGGCCTTGGCAGCGCCGGCCAGCAGCCGGGCCTGCAACGCCACGCGGCGCGCGATGCGCTTCAGCCCCTCCGGCCCGTGCCAGACGGCGTACATCCCGGCCATGACAGCCAGCAGCACCTGCGCGGTGCAGATGTTGGAGGTGGCCTTCTCGCGGCGGATATGCTGCTCGCGCGTCTGCAACGCGAGGCGCATCGCGGGGCGCCCGGCGGCATCCACCGAGACGCCGACGAGGCGGCCCGGCATCAGGCGCTTGTAGGCGTCCTTCACCGCCATGAAGGCGGCATGCGGGCCGCCATAGCCCATCGGCACGCCGAAGCGCTGCGAGGAGCCGATCACCACATCCGCGCCCATCTCGCCCGGCGGCGTCATCAAACCCAGGGAGAGTGGGTCGGCCGCAACGATGGCGAGTCCACCCACCGCCTGCACCGCGGCGATCTCCGGCGCGATGTCCCGCACCGCACCGGTCGTGCCGGGATATTGCAGCACCAGGGCGAAGGGCTTCTGCGCCGCGCAGGCCTCGGCCACCCTGGCGGGCGCGACGAGGCTGACCGTCAGGCCCAGCGGCTCGGCGCGGGTGCGGATGACGGCGATCGTCTGCGGATGCACGTCCTCCGCCACCAGCAGGGTGTGCGACTTCGCCTTGGTGGCCGCCAGCGCCAAGGCCATCGCCTCGGCGGCGGCGGTCGCCTCGTCGAGCAGCGAGGCATTCGCCACCGGCAGGCCGGTGAGGTCGGTCACCATGGTCTGGAAGTTGACCAGCGCCTCAAGCCGGCCCTGGGCGATCTCGGCCTGATAGGGCGTGTAGGCCGTGTACCAGCCCGGATTCTCCAGCACGTTGCGCAGGATCACCGGCGGCACATGGGTGCCGTGATAGCCCATGCCGATCAGCGAGCGCACCCGCTGGTTCAGCTCGGAAAGGGCGCGCAGCTCGGCGATCGCCTCGGCCTCGTTCACCGGGGCGGGAAGCGCGGAGAAGTCCTGCCCGCGGATGGCAGCCGGCACGGTGCGGTCGGCCAGCGCGTCCAGGCTCTCCAGCCCGAGCGCCTCCAGCATCTCCGCCACCTCGGCCTCCGAGGGGCCGATATGGCGGGCGGCGAAGGCGGCGTGGTCCTCCAGCGCCTTCAGTTCGCTGAGCGCGTCGCTCATGCCTGACTGTCCACAAAGGTCTGATAGGCGTCGGCGTCCATCAGGGCGTCGATCTCGGCGGTGTCGGCCGGCTCGATCTTGAAGAACCAGCCGGTGCCGGTGGGATCGCTGTTCACCTGGGCCGGGTCGTCCGGCAGCGCGGTGTTCACCTCGGTGATCTTGCCGGCGATCGGCGCATAGACGTCCGAGGCGGCCTTCACGCTCTCGACCACCGCGACGGAATCGCCGGCGGCCACCTCACGCCCGACCTCGGGCAGGTCCACGAAGACCACGTCGCCGAGGGCGGTCTGCGCGTGGTCGGTGATGCCGACGGTGGCGACGCCACCCTCCAGCCGCACCCACTCATGATCCTTGGAGAACTTCAGATCGGCCATCGGGCAGGTCCTTATCGGGCGTAACGGTGAGGAACGAAGGGGGTGGGCGCGACGCGGGCCGCGAGCGGCTTGCCGCGCACCATCAGGTCAAGCGCTGTGCCGTCGGCGGCGTGCTCGCGCGCCACGTAGCCCATGGCGCAGGGGCCGTTCAGGGAGGGTCCGAAGGTGCCGCTGGTCACCTCGCCCACTGTCTCCCCCGCTGCCGCGCCGCCGGCCACGATCGGGGTATGGGCGCGGGCGGGCTGGCGGCCCTCCGGCAAGAGGCCGACGCGCAGGCGCTTCGGGCCGTTGTCCAGTTCCTCGCGGACGCGCTCGGCGCCGGGGAAGTTCCACTCGGTGCGGCGGCGCTTGCCGATGGTCCAGACCAGGTTGGCCTCGACCGGGCTGGTCGTCTCGTCGATGTCGTTGCCGTAGAGGCAGAGGCCGGCTTCCAGCCGCAGCGAGTCGCGCGCGCCGAGGCCGGCGGGCGAGACGCCCGGCAGCGCCAGCAGGGCACGGGCCAGCGCCTCGGCCTGCCCGGCCGGCACGCTGATCTCCACGCCGTCCTCACCGGTGTAGCCGCTGCGGCTGACCAGCACGGGGATGCCCTGGATCTCGGTGGCGGCGACACCCATGAAGCCGAGCGAGGCGATGGCCGGCGCCAGCGCAGCCACGGCGGGAACGGCGGCCGGGCCCTGCAGCGCGATCAGCGCGCGGTCCTCCAGCCGGTTCAGCCGGACGCCCGCGGGCAGCACCGCCTCGATGGCTGGCAGGTCCACGTTCTTGCGGCTGGCATTCACCACCAGGAAGAGCCGGTCGCCAAGGTTGGCGACCATGAAGTCGTCCAGGATGCCGCCCGATTCGGTGGTCAGCAGGCCGTATTTCTGCCGGCCGGGCTTGAGGATCTTCACGTCGGCGGGGGTCAGGCGCTCCAGCGCCTCGGCCGCGCCCTCACCCACCAGCTCGGCCTGACCCATGTGCGAGACGTCGAACAGCGCAGCGCCGCTGCGGCAGGCCAGGTGCTCGGCCAGGATGCCGGCCGGGTACTGCACCGGCATGGAATAGCCGGCGAAGGGCACCATCTTGCCACCCAGCTCGCGGTGCAGGGATGCCAGGGGCGTTTCAAGCAGGGTCTCGGCCACGCAGCCTCCAACGCCGCGCGATGGCGGCGGGTCAGGGTTCGTGGCCCCCCTCTGTCCCGAGACCTGAGAGATTCAGCGCGGTTTTCGGCGCGCCTTACTCCGTCGGTGCCAGCCCCCGTTTCCGGGCTTTGGGCTTTCCAGAGTTCCCTTCCCCACGCGGCCCTTCTGCCTGAGCGTTTCCGGGGGCCGGTTGCGCCTTCGGCGACGGCCGCCGCGAGCGGCTGCCGTTCTCTCCCGCGCGGGATCTGCGGGTGCCCCCTAGGTGCCCGAGTGCCGCGCCGCTTGCAAGGGCGGACACGGCGCCGCGCACGAAATCACCGCCACGCTAGAGTCCGCCATACCGCCAGATGGTAACGGCAATCCGATTTTTGCGCGAACGGGAATGGTGGAATAAGGCGTTTAACGACCTATTTCACGGCTCAATTGCGCCAGCCACCGGGCCGGTGCGCCTCGGAGATCTGTCCACCATGTCCGCTTCGACCCTTGCCGCCCCGGCGCCCGAGCGGCGTCTGGCTGGCATCAACATCCCTATCGCCCTGGGCGCGCTGGCCGTGCTGCTGGCCGGCATGGCGACCGTGGGACAGCTCGTCAGCCCCCGCCAGGCAGTGCTCTACCTGCTGGGTGCCACACTCGGGCTGGTTCTCTACCACGCGGCCTTCGGCTTCACGTCCGCTTGGCGCGTCTTCATCGCTGACCGCCGTGGCGAAGGGCTGCGGGCGCAGATGGTGATGCTCGCCCTCGCCGTGCTGCTGTTCTTTCCTGTGCTCTCCGCCGGAACACTCTTCGGCCAGCCCGTGCAGGGGCTCGTCTCACCCGTCGGCGTCTCGGTGGTGGTCGGTGCCTTCCTCTTCGGCATCGGCATGCAGCTCGGCGGCGGCTGCGCCTCCGGCACGCTCTACACGGCCGGTGGCGGCTCGACGCGGATGGTGCTGACGCTCGCCGCCTTCGTCGCCGGCTCCGCGCTGGGCGCGGCGCATCTGCACTGGTGGGCGGCGCTGCCCCATCTGCCGCCCATCTCCCTCGTCCAGAGCTGGGGCGTCGTGCCCGCCCTGGCCGTCAACCTCGCCATCTTCGCCCTGATCGCGGGCGTGACGGTGGTCGTGGAGCGGCGGCGGCATGGCCGGCTTGTGAAGCGGGGGGCCTCGCCACGCACCGGGATGGGCCGCTTCCTGCGTGGTCCCTGGCCGATCGTGGCGGGTGCCGTGGCGCTGGCCGTGCTGAACTTCGCGACCCTGGCGCTGGCCGGCCGCCCCTGGGGCATCACCTCGGCCTTCGCACTCTGGGGGTCCAAGGCCGCCCTGGCCCTGGGCTTCGACGTGAACAGCTGGCCCTACTGGTCCTCGGCGGCACAGCAGGCGGCGCTGCATGGCAGCGTGCTGAACGACGTCACCTCGGTGATGGATATCGGCATCATCGTCGGGGCCATGTTGGCTGCGGCGCTGGCGGGCCGCTTCTCGCCCTCGCTGCGGATTCCGCTGCGTTCCGCCATCGCGGCGGTGGTCGGCGGCGTCATGCTCGGCTACGGCGCCCGCCTGGCCTATGGCTGCAATATCGGCGCCTACTTCTCCGGCATCGCCTCCGGCAGCCTGCATGGCTGGGTCTGGATGGCGGCGGCCTTCACCGGCAACGTCCTCGGCACCCGCCTCCGTCCGCTCTTCGGGCTGGAGGTGGAGCGCCTGCCCCGGCAGACCGGCTGCTAAGAGCAGCCCTGCCCAGCGGCTGGCAAGCGATGCAACCGGGGGAGAAGCGGCCTCCCCCGGCTCCCTCTCCTTCCCCTCTGTCTGCTTTGCCGCTCGTCAGCGGGGGCCGCGACGGCGGTTCATCGCCAGCTCCTCGGGGCTGAGCACGAAGCCGAGCAGGATGCGCTTCTGCGCCGCTTGCTGTGGCTGCCCAGCGATGCGGATGCTCAGCTCCTCGCCCTCGTTCCTGGTGCGCGAAACATTGGGCGGAAACTCAACCTGCATGTTATAAGTCGCGCGGGACAGAACGTGGTTCCCGTCGTCCACCACCGCTACCATATAAGGGATCTCGGCGGCGCGGCCCTGGGCGGCAGGGCCACGCTCAGCCTTGAAGTTGGGGGTGAGGGTGACGTCCAGCCCGGCCTGGCGGGGTGCGTAGTCGCATTTCGCCTGGAAGCCCGAGAGGGAGGCGTTCAACTCCATGGCCGTCAGGTCCTGCCCGCCGCCCGGGCGGAAGCGGGTCAGGTCCGCGGCATCGGCGAGGATGGCGATGCGCGGGCAAGGTGCCGTGGCGTTCTGCAGGAGATTCGGCGTTCCGCTACCGCCACTGCAGGCCCCGAGCAGCAGAACTGCCCCGCCAATTGCCGCCATCCCGCCGTTCCGGAGGTTCCGCGCCTTGACCATGCTGCCACTCTTCCCCTTAGTGCCGCGTCTTGATGCTCCGGCCATCTTGCCGGGCATCGCCGCATGAACGACCAAGCCCCCATCGGACAGGCCAGCATGACCGTCAAGCCCACCCTGCATGTGCTGCTCGCCGGCCCCCGGGGCTTCTGCGCCGGCGTGGACCGCGCCATCAAGATTGTGGAGGAGACGCTGCGCCGTTTCGGCCCTCCCGTCTATGTACGGCACGAGATCGTCCACAACCGTTTCGTGGTGAACAGCCTGCAGGCCAAGGGCGCCGTCTTCGTCGAGGAACTGGACGAGGTGCCGGAGGATGCGCCGGTGGTGTTCAGCGCCCATGGCGTGCCCAAGGCCGTGCCGGTCGAGGCGAAGCGGCGCAACATGATCTATCTGGATGCCACCTGCCCGCTCGTCTCCAAGGTGCACCGCGCCGCCGAGCACCAGGCGGCCGCCGGGCGGCATATTCTGCTGATCGGGCATGAGGGGCATCCGGAGGTGGTGGGCACGCTGGGCCAGTTGCCGCCCGGCTCCTTCACCCTGATCGAGACGGTGGAGGATGCCGAGAGCAAGCCGGTGCCCGACCTGCCGCTGACCTACACCACCCAGACCACCCTCTCGGTGGAGGACACGGCCGGCATTGTCACCGCGCTGCGCCGCCGCTTCCCGGAGATGGCCGAGCCCTCGAAGGAGAGCATCTGCTACGCCACCACCAACCGGCAGGCGGCGGTGAAGGCGATCGCCGGACGGGCCGAGATGGTTGTCGTCGTCGGCGCACCGAACTCCTCCAACAGCGTGCGGCTGCGCGAGGTGGCGGAGCGCGTCGGTTGCCCGCGCGCCATCATGGTCCAGCGCGGCAGCGACCTTGACCCGTCGGTGGTGGACGGGCTTGGCACCATCGGCATCACCGCCGGTGCCAGCGCCCCGGAGGTGCTGGTGGAGGAAATCCTCGCCCGGCTGCGCGAGCGCTTCACGCTGACCCTTGAGGAAGTGGTCGTGGCGCAGGAAACTGTGACGTTCAAGCTGCCGGCGGCGCTGGCGAAGTAAACTGCAACGACGGGGCGCCCATGGCGGTCTATACCGAGGTCTCGGACGAGGCGCTGCGCGCCTTCCTGGCCGAATACGAACTGGGCGAGCTGCTGGCTTTCCGCGGCATCGCCGAGGGTGTGGAGAACAGCAACTTCGCCCTCAAGACCAGTGGGGGCGACTTCATCCTCACCCTCTACGAGAAGCGGGTGGACCCGGCGGAACTGCCCTGGTTCCTCGGCCTGATGCGGCACTTGGCGGCGCATGGCCTCTCCTGCCCGCTGCCGGTGGCGGGGCGTGATGGCAGCGCGCTGCACAGCCTCTGCGGCCGCCCGGCGGCGATCTGCACCTTCCTGCCCGGCGTCTGGCCGCGGCGGGTGCGGCAGGCGCATTGCGCACCGGTGGGCGCGGCGCTGGCGCAACTGCACGGCGCCGGCGAAGGCTTCCGCGCCGAGCGCCCGAACGCTCTCGGCCCGCGCGCCTGGAGCCCGCTGCTCGACCGCTGCCGGGCCGGTGGCGATGCCGTGCAGCCCGGACTGATCGCCGAGCTGGACGGGCACCTCGCCGGCATCTTGAGCGACTGGCCAAGGGGGTTGCCGCGCGGCCACATCCATGCCGACCTCTTCCCGGACAATGTCTTCTTCCTGGAGGAGGAGCGCGGCACGCCACGGGTCTCCGGGCTCATCGACTTCTACTTCGCCTGCACCGACTTCCTGGCCTATGACCTCGCGGTCTGTCTGAACGCCTGGTGCTTCGAGCCGGATCTTTCCTTCAACGTCACCAAGGCGCGGGCGCTGATCGGCGCCTACCAGGCGCTGCGGCCGCTGACGCCTGAGGAGCTAGAGGCGCTACCGGTGCTGTGCCGTGGCGCCGCCATCCGCTTCCTGCTCACGCGCCTCTATGACTGGACCCACACGCCGCCCGGCGCGCTGGTGACTCGCAAGGACCCGCTGGAATACCTGCGCCGCCTGCGCTTCCACGCCGAGGCAAAGGGTGTTGCCGCCTATGGCCTCTGATGCCTTCACCGAGGCCGCCCCGGAAGCAGCGGAGCGGCTGGTCGAGATCTGGACCGATGGCGGCTGCAAGCCCAATCCCGGGCCGGGCGGCTGGGCCGCCATCCTGCGCTATGGCGCGGCGGAGAAGGAGCTTTCTGGCTTCGATCCCGCCACCACCAACAACCGCATGGAGCTGACCGCCGCCATCATGGCGCTGGAGACGCTGAAGCGTCCCTGCACCGTGGTGCTGCATACCGACAGCGAATACGTCCGCAACGGCATCAGCCGCTGGATCAATGGCTGGGTGCGCAACAACTGGCGCAACGCCGCGAAGGACCCGGTGGCGAACATGGAGCTGTGGCAACGCCTGCTGGCGGCCGCCAAGCCGCACAAGGTGGAATGGCGCTGGGTGCGCGGCCACGCCGGCGACGCGATGAACGAGCGCGCCGACCAGCTCGCCACCGCCGCGCGACAGGCGGGCCGGTAAGTTGTTGTAGAGCCGTCCAAAATCTAGCTCCCAAACAAGATGCCCAGCACACCCATCGCTGCTCCAGCAGTGATGGGTGTGCTGCGACCTTGCCATGGCCATGGCGACTGCCTGGCAGTGTTCCTCAAGCACCGAGCAACAGATCAGCCGCGCCCGGATAAGGCGGAAAAAGCGCCCTTCCGCCACGTTTACGTCCCAATCCAACGGCAGGGGCAGCAACGTTCCTTCCGACCTTCAGACAGGGTTAGAACAGATGTTTTTTGACTCCTGGTTCGGCTTGCTGCGGGTCTTGGAGGTCGGCACCTTGGCCTATGCCGTTTTGGTGCTGATGCTGCGGATCTCCGGCAAGCGAACCTTGGCCAAGCTTAATGCCTTCGACCTGATCGTTACCGTGGTGCTTGGCTCCACCCTCGCGACGGTGCTGCTGAACAATTCCGTTGCCCTGACCGAGGGCGTTCTGGCGTTCGTGCTGCTGGCGGGAGTGCAGTACGTCGTGGCCTGGCTATCGGTGCGGTCCGACCGGTTCGATGATCTCGTCAAGTCCGAGCCTACCCTGCTGCTCCACGAGCGGCGCATGCGAAGGGCATGATGCGGGAGCAGCGTGTGACGCGGGACGAGGTGCTTTCCGCGCTACGGTCCTCCGACGTCGCGAGCCCCGAAGGCGCGGCCGCCGTGGTTCTGGAGACCGACGGCACATTGAATGTCATCCCGGCTTCTGCTGCACGAGGCGGAACCGCCGAGGTGCGGCGCGGCGTGCGCACCTCCACCGGACGCTGTCGCTGTGTCCGCGACGGGGTATCAGCACCTTGGACGCTAAGCGTCTGGCGCTGGACCGTCCTGACGCGGAGAGGTGGCTTTCTCGCCGAGCAGGGTATGGCGTGCGACCAGGCCGAGGGTCGAGCCTTGCACGATGATGGAGAAGAGCACCACCGCGTAGGTCGCGGTGAGAAGCATGGCCTTCTCCGGAACGTCCGGCAGCGACAGTGCAAGGGCGACAGAAATGCCCCCGTGGACCCCGGCCCAGGTCAGGAAAGGAATGTTTCGCGCCGATAGCCGCTCGGTCCAGCGAAACAGCAGGAGCGGGGCGGAGACGGCGACAAGGCGGGCAAGGAGGGCAATCGGCACCGCGGCCGCCGCGACCATCAGTGCGGTGGGCTCGAAGCGCAGCACGAGTACCTCGAGGCCGATCAACAGGAACAGCACCGAATTCAGGACCTCGTCGATCAGCGTCCACAAGGCCGAGACGTAGGACTGCGTGAGGTCGCTCATGGCGTAGCGCATCCCCCGGTCGCCGATGAGCATGCCCGCCGCGACAACCGAGAGGGGACCGCTGGTGCCGAACCTCTCCGCCAGGGCGTATGTGCCCGTGACCAGCGCCAGGGTGATCAGCACCTCCACTGGAAAGTCGTCGATGGCGCGCATGGCCCGGTAGGCCACGAAGCCCGTGCAGGCGCCCAAAGCCAGGCCACCGCCTGCCTCCCACACCAGATGGTGCGCGATCGAGCCGACGCTGACCTCGGCACCCGATCCCGCGGCGTAGCCGAGCAGCAGCGTGAACAGCACCAGCCCAACGCCGTCATTGAACAAGGCTTCGCCCTGCACTTCGATCTCAAGGTGAGGCGGTACCTTGACGTTCTTGAGCGTCGCCAGCACGGCCACCGGGTCCGTAGGGCTGATCAGGGCGCCGAAGACCAGCGCCCAGGCTAGCGACAGCGGCTGTCCGATGGCCTGCATAGCTGCCCAGAAGGCCAGACCGACAACTGCGGTCGAGATCGCGGTTCCGGCCAGCGCGAGGGTCACCACCGGCCAGGCACGGTTCCGCAGGGCGCCGAGATCGAGTCCAAGGGCGCCCGCGAAGAGCAGGAATGCCAGCATGCCGTCCATCACCACGCCGGTGAAGTCGACCTGCCGCAGGGCTGCGGTGAGATCCTCGTAGATGTGCTGATCTGGCACGGCGAGGTCGAGCAGGATCAGCAGCAGGGAGGCGGCCAGCCCCATCACCAGCAGTCCGATGGAATGCGGCATCCTCACGATGCGGCGGTTAAGCCAGCCGAAGAGAGCCGAAAGCGTGAGCAGAAGCGCGGCAATGTCGAGGATCGAGGCCAATTCGTGTTCCTCTTGGACACATCAGGATCGTCCTTCGCGCGAGCGTCCTCTCGACCGGACACCGGCAAAGCGCGATGGTTAACGTCTGCCAGGTCGAAATGCCACGGCAGGCTCAAGGCGGGACCGTACCCGTCGTCGGGCGCGGTGGATGGCGCGACCTCGATTCGAAGCAGGCGCCACGACATTGATCTAAGCTGACCGGGAGCAGACGGTTGCTTCTGCGTGGCAAGCGACTTGGAGCCGTCGCTGCCAAAGAGGCGGAACGAGTGCCGACTCCCGCAACCGAGGCAGGGACGAGGATTACGAACGCAGCCGCGGACCTGCCGCCTGCCGCGAAACTACCGCCTGCCGGAGTTTTATATGGGCGCACGGAGAGACTGAGCACGGGCAAGGCGGCCAGTTCAATCCGGGTGCTGCTGGCTGGCGTGTTCCCGCTGGCTCGCATGGCGCTCGGCTTCGCAGCCCTGGTTCAGCCTTGTCCCGCCGCTGGGCAGGTTCCGGCTGCGGCCCACCCGGGTGATCACCACCTCGCTGGGGCCTCTTCTGCCAAGGCTTCTGAGGACAGTCCCGGCAATCCGGACACGGCGGTGCCGTGCTGCTGCGGATGCGGCCGATCCGGCCCCGCGCTCGGCGTTCTGCCGCCGCCGAAACCATCGGCGAGGACAGTCGCCTCCGACTTGGCATTCGGGGCGGCGTGGTGCTGAACATCATGAAGGAGGAGTTGCCGGAGGAGCGGAAGAGCCGCTTCGGCGCCTTCCGGCCGGGCGCGCTGGCCGCCGGGGCGCTCCTGCTGACGCTGACATGAAGCCCACCGCCAGTTCTCCAGTGCCCATGAAACCAGCAGAACCAGGTAATCGTTAGGGAGCTGAAGAGCGTGTAGGCCACGCGAATGCATTGAGTTCGCTTACTGCAGAACACTTGTCCATTCTGCGTTCATTAGCGCCCATTGCCATCTGGCTTGTTGGATGCGGCATGCGACGCACTGCGTCCAACCGTCCTCAAGGAGATTTTGCGGCCCATGGCAAGATCAGGTGGTTCAGCAACGCACGCGCCTCCGGCGGGTAGGTGGGCTGCGCTGCTCGTCGCGCTGGCTGCCCTCGTGGGCCTCGGCCTCTCGCTCCACGGCTATCTAACGCCGCTTACGGGCATAACCGGGTCGTTTGGGGCTCTGCTGGTATGCATCGCCTCCGCTGCCCTGATTTTGGACGGCCTGCTTCTGTGGCTCCTTCGGCGCCGCGGCGCACGCGTCTTCTGGCTCTTGCTCGGATTTCTGGGCGCGATCTGCACTTTCGCGGCGGCGTATTTCCTTCACGCCTGGTTCTTGATGGTTGCTATGGCTGTCGTATTCTTCGGACTGCTGATCTGCGCCGCAAGCCCCAGTCATCGTTCTTCGACGGAGGCGACCGCGTGACCGATCCCGTTCACTCCAGCATGTCACGAACTGTTCGCCGACTCTGGGTCTCAACCAGCTTGTCCTTCTTGCTGGCTGCCGGTGCCTTGCCAGCCCAGGCCCAGAACGCCGAAGGCGGCGGTTCATCGGCACAGACGAATCCGGCTCAGCAGACCGGCGGCTCTCCCACCGGCGCCCCTCCGACCGGCGGCGGGTCCAAGGCGGGGCAGTCAGGCAACGCCTCCGGCTCCGGTAACGCGGGCGGCTATCTCGGTGGGGGTGGCAGCGGTGGTCCGGCGAATTCCGACTCGTCGCACGGGGGCGGCCAGGGTCAGACCAAGACGACCGATCAGGCAACGCCGCAGGACACGCCCGGCGGACGGGCGGCGCCCGTCGCATCGGCGGCCGCACCCACACCGCTGGTGCCGACCACACCCACCTGGAACACCTTCCACGGCCAGCTCAACGCGCAGAAGTACTCGCCGCTAAAGCAGATCACCACCGAGAACGTAGGCCGGTTGACGAAGGTCTGGGAGTACCACACCGGCGACGTGTCCGACGGGACGGGCAAACTTCCGGAGACGGTCTGGTCGGCAACGCCCATCTTCGCCAACAACACCCTCTATATCGGTACCCCATTCTACCGCATCGTCGCGCTTGACCCTGCGACAGGCAAGGTGAAGTGGACCTTCAACACTGAATCCACCCTCGCTGGACTGACGCAGCCAGCGCTCAAGAACCGCGGCGTTGCCTATTGGGAGGCGAAGAACCCGGTGGCGGGAGAGGCCTGCCAGAAGATCGTCTACATCGGCACCATGGACGCGCAGCTCTTCGCAGTGGACGCCGACAGCGGCAAGCCATGCAAGGACTTCGCCGACGATGGTGTTCTCGACGTCAACCAGTGGAACACGACCAACAGCCGCTGGCCGCTGTCGCTCCTGCAGCCCCCGACGGTTGTCGGCGATCATCTCGTCATCGGCTGGGCGGGGAAGGACTGGGCTTTCGAGAAAGCGCCTCCGGGAACGGTGTTCTCCGTCAATGCCCGCACCGGCAAGATGGAGTGGACGCTCGACATCCTTCCTGAAGCCGTCCGCAAGAGGACAGGCACGGCAAACGTGTGGACGGCCATGAGCGCCGACGAGAATCTCGGCCTGCTTTATCTGCCGGTCTCCTCCCCCTCCCCGAACTACTGGGGGGGCAACCGCACCGAGGAGATCCCCTTGGCGACCTCCACCACGGCGGTCGACATCAACACGGGCAAGGTCCGCTGGTCGCGCCAGTGGGTGCATCACGACATCTGGGACTACGACATCAACTCGGCGCCCACCCTGATGGACATCACGGTGGACGGCAAGGACATCCCCGCCCTCATCCAGGCGACGAAACAGGGATTCCTGTTCGTCGTGAACCGTGAGACCGGCGGGGATGTCTGGCCGATCGAGGAACGGCCGGTGCCGGCGGGGAATGTGCCGGGGGAGGTCTATGCCCCGACCCAGCCCTTCCCGACCAAGCCAGCGCCGCTGCTCGACCAATCCAAGAAGCCGGAAGTCTGGTGGCCCGCCGACGCGGTGAGCTTCGGCCAGTGCTCGAAGCTGATCGACTCCCTTGCCTATGGCGGCATGTATTCGCCCCCGACGACGGAAGGCAACGGCGTCGCAGCCTATCCGGATTCGTCGGGAGGCGTTCAATGGGGTGGCGTCGCCTTCGACCCGGTCAGCCAGGTGGCGGTCGTGAACACGTCGCACATTCTCCAGTACATCCAGCTCTACGATCGGCAGACCTATGAGAAGGTCGCCAGCGGCTCCGGCAACGAGGCCGGTTACTATCCGCAGGCCGGTGCTCCCTACGGCATGTCGCTCAGGGTTGCGATGAACTGGCTGGGGATGCCCTGCTGGGCGCCCCCCTTCGGCGAGCTCGTCGCGATCGACATGCACACCGGCGACGTCAAGTGGCGCAAACCTCTCGGCTCGTCACAGAAATACGGCTTCTACATGCCGGAATCGCTTGGCTCGCCCACGATCGGCGGACCGGCCATCACGGCTGGCGGCGTCGTGTTCATCGGAGCGACGATGGACGCCAAGGTCAGGGCCTTCTCGCTCGCGACAGGTGAAGAACTCTGGCAAGATATCGTCGAGGCTCCTGCTGTCGCCAACCCCGCCGTCTACGAGTATCAAGGGCGGCAGTATGTTGCGTTCGTCGCAGGCGGAAACTCGATCCTGAAGGATCAGGTTGGGGATCAGGTGGCAGTCTACGCGCTGCCGAAGTGACCGAGCGGGTTGCCTCCAAGCGGCGCTGGCACTCGGCCTAAGGCGGGGCATGGCGCGGAGCCCTGCCCAGGCCTTGGTACCCGGACCAGAGGTGACCGAGGCCGGGCCGGAGGAGGCTCCACGGCCTGACCGAAGTCACCAGTCCAAATTGTTCGAACATCAGATGTCCGCTTTGGAGAAGTCGCATCCATCCTTTGGGTGACCGAAATGGGTGTTGGATCGATGGTCCGTTTCTTCCTTGGTGTTCTTGTGGCCGTCGCCGTGGCTGCGGCCGCGGGCTTCGCCGTTATGTTCACCGGCGCCTACGACGTGGCCGCGACATCGCCGCACACGGCGCTGGGGCGTTGGGTGCTCGGAACCACGATGGAGAATTCCGTGGCCCGCCGGGCCGTCGGAATCGTCGCGCCGGCCCGGTTCAGCGAGGAGCAGGCCCGCCTCGGCGCGGCGCGGTATCGGGAGAGCTGCGTCTATTGCCACGGCGCTCCCGGGCAGGATCCAGCCGACTGGGCCACGGGACTCCTGCCGGAACCGCCCTACCTGCCCGATGTCGTGGGCGAATGGAGTGATGCCCAGCTGTTCTGGATCGTGAAGAACGGCATCAAGATGTCAGCCATGCCCGCCTTCGGGCCGCACGTGAGTGACCAGGAGATCTGGGGCATCGTTGGCTTCGTCAAGCAACTGCCCAGCATGTCACCGGAGCAGTACCAGACCTTCGGTGAAGCGCCCGGGCAAGGCAACACGCCCGGTCAACCCAGCAGCGGCCAGGGCGGGTAGTCCCCGACGGCGCTTCCCGCTTCCTTGACCGCCTCGCCCGCTCTGCGGCCGCACTTTCCTCGCCCGCACCGGCAGGGGGATGTTGCGGCGGCCGCGGGTGTCGCTAGGCTCCGGGTGAAAAGGGGAGGCTGGCGTGGAGTTCGGCGTTTTCGACATCTTCCGTATCGGCATCGGCCCTTCCAGCTCGCACACGGTGGGTCCGATGCGGGCGGCGGCCGGGTTCGTCCGCGAACTGGGCAAGAAGGGCCTGCTGCCGCAGGTCGCGCGCGTCCGGGCGGAGATGTTCGGCTCCCTCGCGCTGACCGGGCGCGGCCACGCCACGGACATCGCCGTGCTGCTTGGCCTTTCCGGCGAGTGGCCGGAGCGGCTGAACCCCGACGATGCCACCCGCACCGTCGCCGCCATCCGGGCTGAGGGGATGCTGCGGCTGGACGGCCGCCACCCCATCCCCTTCGTGGAGGATGAGGACCTGCTGCTGCACCAGCGGGAGACGCTGCCCGGCCACACCAACGGCATGCGCTTCACCGCCCTGGCAACGGAGGGCGCCGTGCTGGAGGAGCTGATCTGCTACTCGATCGGCGGTGGCTTCGTCGCGACCGAGGAGGAACTGGCGCGGGAGATCGGCCCGGCGCCGGCGGTCGCCCTTCCCTATCCCTTCGCCTCGGGCGCCGAGATGCTGGCCATGGCCGCGCGTAGCGGCCTCTCCATCGCGGACATGATGCGCGCCAACGAGCAGGCGCGCGGCCTCGGCACGCAGGCGATCGAGGCCGGGCTGCGCCGTATCGCCGAGGCCATGCGCGACTGCATCGCCCGTGGCATGCGCGGCGAAGGCCACCTGCCGGGCCGCACTCACCTGCGCCGTCGCGCCGCCGCCCTGCACCGTGACCTGCTGGCCCGCCCGCGCGAGGCCGACCCGATGACGGTCTCCGACTGGGTCAGCCTCTTCGCCATCGCCGTCAATGAGGAGAACGCGGCGGGCGGCCGCGTCGTCACCGCGCCGACCAACGGCGCCGCCGGCATCGTGCCTGCGGTGATGCACTACTACGAGCGGTTCGTGCCGGGCGCGACATCCGAGGGAATGCACGACCTGCTGCTGACCGCTGGTGCCATCGGCGTGCTCTACAAGCGCAACGCCTCGATCTCGGGCGCCGAGGTGGGCTGCCAGGGCGAGGTCGGCGTCGCCTGCTCGATGGCGGCGGCGGGGCTGGCGGCGGCCATGGGCGGCACGCCCGCACAGGTGGAGAACGCTGCCGAGATCGGCATGGAGCACAATCTCGGCCTGACCTGCGACCCGATCGGCGGGCTGGTGCAGATCCCCTGCATCGAACGCAACGCGGTGGGCGCCAACAAGGCGATCATCGCCGCGCGGCTGGCGCTGCGTGGCGACGGCGCGCATCACGTCTCGCTGGACGACGTCATGCGAACCATGCGGCAGACCGGGCTCGACATGCAGTCGAAGTACAAGGAGACCTCGCTCGGCGGGCTGGCGGTGAACGTGACGGAGTGCTGAGCGGGCGGCGCCTCACGCCGCCTGCCCCTCCCCTGCCAGCAGGCCGCGCCCGGCGCGGATGACGTCCTCCACGTGGTCCATGACGGCGCGCACCCGTGCCGGCGGCGAGCAGGCGCACCAGGGCGGGGTCGCCATCGCCCAGGAAGCGTGGCATCGGCGGCGAAACCCTGCTGCGCACGCTGGATTGCGTCCGCCCCTTCGGCACCGTGGCGAGCGTCGGGCAGGCCGGCGGCCCGGTTCCCGCGCTCAGCGTGGCCGAGCTGGGACCGCGCCGTTCGCTGGCGCTGGCGCGGCCCAGCATCCTTGCCTATGCCGCCGATCCCGTCGCCGACCGCATCGCGGCGGAGGCTTTCCTGGCCGATCGGCGCCGAGTTCCCGCTGCGCGACGCCGCGGAGGCGCATCGGGCGCTGGAGGCGCGCCGCACCACGGGTTCCCCGTTGCTGGTCGCCTGAACCGCTACGCCTTCCGGCGCGAACCCTCAGTCCAGCGTCGCGCCGGAGGCCTCCACCAGGCCCTGCCAGACCTTCTCCTGTGCGCGCAGGTAGTCGCCGAAGGCGGTGGGCGAGGCGTCGGAGACGGGGGCGAAGCCCAGCGGCTCCATCTTGGCACGGAAGGCGTCGGACTGCGCCACCTGCCGGATCGCGCGGTGCAACACGGCCACGCGGTCCTGCGGCGTGCCGGCGGGCGCCATGATGGCGTACCAGGATTGCGCGTCGATGCCGGCATCCGGCAGCAGCTCGGCCATGCCCGGCACTTCCCGCAGTTCCGGCACATAGGTCACACGCTCCGCGCTGCCCACGGCCAGGGCACGGAACCGCCCTTCCCGCACATGCGGCATCAGCGCGGGAATGACGTCGAACATCATGTCGATGTTGCCAGCCAGCAGGTCCTGGATGGCTGGCGCGCCGCCGCGATAGGGCACATGGGTGATGTCCACCCCCGCCGCGCGCTTCAGCGCAGCCAGCGTCAGGTGGCTCACCGAGCCCGTGCCCGACGAGCCCATGGTGATCTTGCCGGGGTTCTTCTTCGCCGCCGCGATCAGCTCGGCAAAGGTTTTCCAGGGACGGTCGGCATTCACCACCAGTAGCACGGTGCCCGTTGCCACGCGGGTGACAGGCGCGAGGTCGGCCGCCGGGTCGAAGGGCATGGACTTGCGGAACAGGAACTTGTTGGCCGCCAGGATGGTCGCGGTGCCCAGCAGCAGCGTGTAGCCGTCCTTTGGCGCCTTCGCGACCGCATCGCCGCCCAGGTTGCCGCCGGCGCCCCCGCGATTCTCGACCACCAGGTTCTGGCCGAGGATGGAGGGCAGCATTTCCGCCAGGAGGCGCCCGGTCAGGTCCACCGCGCCGCCCGGCGTGAAGGGCACGACGAGGCGAAGGGGGTGGTCCGGGAAGGCATCCTGCGCCCGCACCGGGGTTGGAGCGCTCAGGCTGGCGAGGCCAATGGCAAGGGGCGTGGCCAGGAAGGCGCGGCGGCCTGTCATCTCGTGGCGTTCCTCATCCTTGGGTGATCCGATGATCCAATCGTTGCAACACTACAGGTTTCATGCAACGAATATTTCATGTCCATCGCCGCTCCCCTCGACCGGCTGCGACGCGCCCTTCCCGACCTGCCACCCCGACTGCAGGAGGTGGCGCGCTTCGTCGCCCGCCACGACTTCGACGCCGCCACCCGCTCGATGCGCGAACTGGCGGCGGCGGCCGGCGCCCAGCCCGCCAGCTTCACCCGCCTCGCCCAGGCGCTGGGCTACACCGGCTGGGACGCGCTGCGCGAGGCATTGATCGAGGCGCAACGCCAGGCGGCCCAGTCCCACGGCCGCCCCTTCTCCGCGCGCATTCGCCGTGTGCCGGCCGAGGCGGAAAGCCCTACCTCGGCCGCCACCCACCTCGCCGGCGAGATGCTGGCCGCGGACAGCGCCGGGCTTGCGCGGCTGGATGCCGGACGGATCGGCCAAGCGGCGGAGGCGCTGCATCAGGCGCCGCGCGTCTGGGCGGTGGGCTTCCGCTCCTGCCGCGCCGTGGCGCAACTGCTGCACTACCAGCTCAGCCTGTTCCGCCCGCACGCGGTGCGGCTGGTCGGCGATGGCCGGCCGGAGGATCTCGACCTCGGCGCCTTCGAGCCGGGGGATGCGGTGCTGCTGGTGACCTTCGCGCCCTATTCCCGCGCCAGTCTCCTCGCGGCCCAGGCGGCGCGGGATGCCGGCTGCGTCATCATCGCCCTGGCCGACCATGCGGATGCGCCAGTGGTGGAAGGTGCTGATCACCTGCTGCCCTTCGAGGCTGCCGCCGCGCCGGGCTTCTTCCCCAGCCTGACCGGCGCGCTCGCCACCGCGCAGGCCCTTGTCGCTGCCTCCTTCCTGCTGGGCGGCGAAGCCGCGATGGCGCGGCTGCGCGCGGCGGAAGAGCGGCTGGCCGCCCTGTCCCAATACCTTCCCAGCAAGGATCTTCCGGCATGACCCGCATCCTGCATCGCAGCTCGCGCAGCGCGCCGCCCATCGCGGTGCGCGCGGCGGGAAGCTGGATCACCGCGGCCGACGGGCGGCGCGTGCTCGACGCCTCCGGCGGCGCAGCGGTCTCCTGCCTCGGGCACGGGCATCCCCGCGTGGTGGAGGCGATCCGCCGCCAGGTCGGGGAACTGGACTATGTGCATTCCGGCTTCTTTTCAAACGAGCCGGCCGAGGCGCTGGCGGAGATGCTGGTCGGGCATGAGCCGGGCGGGCTGGCCGGCGCCTACTTCGTCTCCAGTGGCTCGGAGGCGATCGAAGCCGCACTGAAGCTGGCGCGGCAGTATTTCCTGGAAGTCGGGCAGGAGCGGCGGCAGCGCTTCATCGCACGGCGGCAGAGCTATCACGGCAACACGCTGGGGGCGCTGGCGGCCGGTGGCAACGCGCTGCGCCGTGCGCCCTATGCGCCGCTGCTCGCCGACGCCTTCAGCCATGTCTCGCCAGCTTATGCCTATCGCGGCCAGCAGGCCGGCGAGAGCGAGGAGACCTTCGCGCGCCGCCTCGCCGAGGAGCTGGAAGCCGAGTTCCAGCGCCTGGGGCCGGACACGGTGGCCGCCTTCGTCGCCGAGCCGGTGGTCGGCGCCACGCTCGGCTGCGTGCCGGCGCCGGCCGGCTATTTCCGCGCCGTGCGCGAGGTCTGCGACCGCCACGGCGCGCTGCTGATCCTGGACGAGGTCATGTGCGGAATGGGCCGCACCGGCACGCTGCACGCCTGGGAGCAGGAGGGTATCGCGCCCGACGTCCAGGCTGTGGCGAAGGGGTTGGGCGGCGGCTTCCAGCCGATCGGCGCCTTGTTGATCCAGGGCAGGATCCTGGATGCCATCCGCGACGGCTCCGGCAGCTTCAAGCACGGGCATACCTATGTCGCGCATCCCGTCGCCTGCGCCGCCGCCCTGGAAGTGCAGCGGGTGATCCGGGAGGACGGGCTGCTGGAGCGGGTTCAGGCGCTCGGCCAGCGGCTGCGGCAAGGGCTGGAGGCGCGCCTCGGCCAGCACCCGTATGTCGGCGATATCCGCGGGCGTGGGCTGTTCCAGGCCATCGAGCTGGTGGCTGATCGCGAAAGCAAGGCGCCCTTCGAGCCTGCCCTGCAGGCGAACCTCCGTATTCGCGACTCGGCGCTGGCGAACGGGCTCGCCTGCTATCCCGGCGGCGGCACGGCGGATGGCCGGGCGGGCGACCACATCCTGCTCGCGCCGCCCTACACCGCATCCGAGGTCGAGATCGACCTGATCGTCGAGCGCCTGGCGGCGGCGGTGGAGGCCGTCATGGCTCCGCTCCGGCAGGAGGCGCGGGCATGACGCGGCTCGCCATCGCCCGGCTCTGGCATGAGGGCAATTCCTTCAGCCCGGTGCCCACGGGCATCGAGGATTTCCACGCCTCCGAATGGGTGGCGGGCGAAGCGGCGCGCGAGGTCTACCGGGACACGGAGACGGAGATCGGCGGCGCGCTGGACTTCCTTGAGGCGCATCCGGACTGGGAGGCGGTGTTCCTGCGGCAGGCCGCCGCCATGCCGGGCGGCATCCTGAAGCGCGATGTCTTCGAGCAGTTCTGCGCGGAGGTGCTGGAGGGGCTGTCGGGCGGCAATTTCGATGCCGTCTATCTCTCGCTGCACGGCGCCATGGTGGTGGAGGACCTGCCGCTCGCCGACCTGGAACTGATCTGGCGCGTGCGCAACGCCATCGGGCCCGGCGTGAAGCTGGCCGCCAGCTTCGACCTGCACGCCAACATGCACCCGGAGATCGCCCGGCTGCTCGATGTCGGCACGGCCTACCGCACCTACCCGCATGTGGACATGCGCCCCACCGGCCGCCGCGCGCTGGAACTGCTGCGGGACGCGGTGGAAGGCCGCAACCGGCCCGTCGGCATCATTGCCAAGCTTGGCGCCATCCTGCCCAGCATCAACATGCGCAGCGCCGCCGGACCGATGGCGGAGATGGAGGCGGCAGCCCGTGCCGCCGAGGCGCTGCCCGGCGTGCTGGATGCCAGCATCTTCGGCGGCTTCACCTATGGCGACACACCCTCCGCCGGGGCGAGCGTGATGGTCTTCGCCGATGGTGACGCGGCGGTGGCCGGCCGGGCGGCAGCCTCCCTGATCGGCGACTATGCTGCGCGGCGGGACCGCTTCTTCATCCATCTGCCCCGCGTTGAGGACGGGCTGCGGCAGGCGCTGGATGGCGGCCCCCTGCCCGCCGCCATCGTGGATGCCGGAGACAATCCCTATTCCGGCGGCATCGGCGACACGCCGGAGCTGATCCGTGCCGTGCTGGCGCTGGCGCCTTCGGTGCCCACGGTGGTGGCCTTCTACTGCGACCCCGAATTGGTGCGGCGCGCGCGGGAAGCGGGGATCGGCGGCGCGCTTTCCGGCACGTTGGGCGGCCGGCTGACGCGCGACTATGGCGATCCCGTACCTTTCTCCGGCACCGTTTCACTGCTGACGGATGGGCGCTTCCACAATCGCGGCCCGGTGCTGGGCGGCATGGCGGTGGATCTGGGACCGACGGCGGTGATGACCATCGGCCAGGTTCGGGTGATCGTCACCTCGCGCTGCATCTCGCCGAGCGATCCCGGCTTCTTCGACCTGCACGAGGTGGATGTGACGCAGCCCGGCCTGCTCTGCGTGAAGGCGAAGAACCACTTCCGCGCCGCCTTCGCGCCGCTGCTGCCGCGGATGATCGACGTGGACGCGCCCGGCCCGGCGGCGCTGGAAATCCGTACCTTCCGCTTCCGCCACGCGCCGCCGACGCTCTATCCGCTCAGCGACAACTGATGGCGGGCTCCGGGGGGACACTGTCCCCCCGGCGGGGGTTTAGGGGGCAGCGCCCCCTGCCCTGTCTTACTTCTGCAGCGCCTGGACGATCTGCTGCGTCACCTTCTTGGCGTCGCCGAAGAGCATCATGGTGTTGTCGCGGAAGAACAGTTCGTTCTCCACGCCGGCATAGCCGGAGGACATGCCGCGCTTGACGAAGAAGACAGTCTTGGCGCGTTCCACATCGAGAATTGGCATGCCGTAGATGGGCGAGGACTTGTCGGTTTTCGCCGCCGGATTGGTGACGTCGTTGGCGCCGATGACATAGGCCACGTCCGCCTCCGCGAACTCCGGGTTGATCTCCTCCAGCTCGTGCACCTCGTCATAGGGCACGTTCGCCTCGGCCAGCAGCACGTTCATGTGCCCGGGCATGCGTCCCGCGACGGGGTGGATGGCGTAGGAGATCTCGGCGCCTTCCTTCTTCAGCAGTTCCGCCATTTCGCGCAGCACCTGCTGGGCCTGCGCCACCGCCATGCCATAGCCGGGCACGATGATGATCTTGCCGGCGTTCTTCATGATGTAGGCGGCATCCTCCGGGCTGCCGGACTTCACCGGCCGCGCCGGACCACCGCCGCCGCCGGCGGCACCCGCCGCCGCGCCGGCATCGCTGCCGAAGCCGCCGAGCAGCACATTGATGATGCTGCGGTTCATCCCCTTGCACATGATGTAGGAGAGGATGGCACCCGAGGCGCCCACCAGCGCACCGGTGACGATCAGCAGCAGGTTGCCGACGGTGAAGCCGATCCCCGCCGCCGCCCAGCCGGAGTAGCTGTTCAGCATGGAGACGACGACGGGCATGTCGGCGCCGCCGATCGGGATGATCAGCAGGAAGCCGAGCGCGAAGGCGAGCAGCGCGATCAGCCAGAACAGCACGCCGGAGCCGGTGGCGACGAAGCTGATGACCAGCACCAGCAGCAGGATGCCAAGGGCGAGGTTCAGCCAGTGCTGAAAGCGGAAGAGGATCGGTGCGCCCGACATCAGCGCCTGCAGCTTGGCGAAGGCGATCAGCGAACCGGAGAAGGTGATGGCGCCGATGGCCAGGCCGAGGGACATCTCCACCAGGCTGCCGCCGTGGATGTGCCCCGGCGTGCCGATGCCGAAGCTCTCCGGATTGTAGAAGGCGGCCGCCGCGACGAAGACCGCCGCCAGGCCAACCAGCGAGTGGAAGGCGGCGACGAGTTGCGGCAATGCCGTCATCTGGATGCGGTTGGCGACAACCGAGCCGATGCCGCCGCCGATGACCACCCCAGCCAGCACCAGCAGAAGGCCCGAGAACTCGATCCCCGGCCGGAAGAGCGTCGCCACGATGGCGATGCCCATGCCGATCATGCCGAAGAGGTTGCCCCGCCGGCTGGTCTCGGGGTGGGAAAGGCCGCGCAGCGCCAGGATGAAGAGGACGGCGGCAACGAGATAGGCGAGGGTCGAGAGCGTATGCGCCACCGGCTCAGCCCTTCTTCCGGAACATGCTGAGCATTCGGCGCGTCACCAGGAAGCCGCCGAAGATGTTCACCGAGGCCAGCGTCACGGCCAGGAAGCCGAAGAACTTGGCGGCCCAGGAGTCGCCGAGGCCGGTCGCCAGGATGGCGCCCACCACGATCACCGAGGAAATGGCGTTGGTGACGCCCATCAGCGGAGAGTGCAGCGCCGGGGTCACGTTCCAGACGACGTAATAGCCGACGAAGCAGGCGAGCAGGAAAATGGTGAGCAGCAGCAGGAAGGGCTCGGCCTGCTGCGCCACCGGCGCAACGGCCTCGGCCATGCGGCGCGCCTCGGCGGCCAGGGCCAGGGCACGCTCGGCCGTGGCGCTCGCCTGGTTGGCGAGATCGGTCGGGTTCATTCGCGTTGTTCCTCCCCTTCAGGCCGCCGGGGCCTGGGCCAGCATCGGGTGCACCACCGCCCCGCCGCGCGTCAGCGTGACGCCGCGGACGATCTCGTCCTCCTGCGGCAGCTTCGGCGCGCTGGCCTCCTTGTCCCAGAAGGTTGAGAGGAAGGTGAGCAGGTTGCGGGCATAGAGCGCGCTGGCGGCAGCGGGGATGCGGCCGGGCCAGTTGCGCCAGCCCAGGATCTTGACGCCACCCTCCGTGGTGATCGCCTCGCCCGGCACGGTCAGCGCGCAGTTGCCGCCGGCATCCGCGGCGATGTCCACCACCACACTGCCAGGCTTCATGCTGCCAACCATCTCGGCGGTGAGCAGCGTCGGCGCCTTGCGGCCCTGCACCAGCGCGGTGCAGATGACCACGTCGGCCCGCGCCACGGCGGCGGCGATCACCTCGGCCTGCTTGCGGCGGTAATCCTCGCTCATCTCCTTGGCATAGCCGCCGGAGGTCTGCGCCTGCGCCATCTCCTCGTTCTCGACGCCGACGAAGCTAGCGCCGAGCGACTTGATCTCCTCCTTGGCGGCGGGGCGCACATCGGTGGCGGAAACCCGCCCGCCGAGCCGTCGCGCCGTGGCGATGGCCTGCAGCCCCGCAACGCCCGCCCCCATGATGAAGACATTGGCCGCCGGGATAGTCCCCGCGGCGGTCATCAGCATGGGGAAGCCCTTGTCGAAAGCAGTCGCCGCCTCCACCACGGCCCGGTAGCCGGCGAGATTGGCCTGGGAGGAGAGAACATCCATGCTCTGGGCGCGGGTGATGCGCGGCAGCAACTCCATGCTGCAGGCCTCCAGCCCCGCCTCGGCATAGGCCTGCGCGCGGGAGGGATTCCCCACCGCCTCCAGCGTGCCGATCAGCAGGGCGCCGCGGGGAATCAGGCCGAGTTCATCGACTGCCCCCTCTCCGCGCCCGAGCGGCGCACGCACCTTCAGGACGATTTTGGCGCCCGCCAGCGCCCCGGCGGCGTCAGAGGCGATCTCCGCCCCCGCCTCGCGATAGGCGGAATCGGGGAAACCCGCAGCGAGGCCCGCGCCGCTCTCAACTGTTATACTGAGGCCGAGGGCCGCCAGTTTCTTCACCGTCTCCGGCGTGGCGGCGACACGGGTTTCCCCTGCCCGCCTTTCCCTGAGCACCGCAAGGCGCATCCGGCTTCCCCCTCATTTCAAACGGCAATCGTTCCGGAGGATGCCGATGGCGTGGGGGCGCCGCAAGTCGCCAATGGCTAGGCGCAGCCTGCGCGGGCACCCTGGCCGGAGCGCCCGCCGCGCCTCATTGGCCGTAGCGCAGCACGATCAGGCCCGGCTCGCACTGCACGGTGCGCAGGCCGGCACCACTCCCGGTGCCGCCCTGCTGCGCCCCAAGCCAAGCACCATACAGGCCTTCAAGCACTGCCGAGATCCACCCGCCGGCCCCATCTCCAGCGGCGCCGATAGCGGGTGCGGCATAGTGGGTCAGCTTCAGGCTGCGGTCGGTTCCGTCCAGGGTGACGCTGACATAGCCCCAGGCGATCGTGGCCAGCGCATCATTCATGCGCGCCTCCAGCTCTGCCAGCGTACTGGCTGCCTGGAGCGGCATCCCGGCCGCCATCTGTCCACCGATGGAGCGGAGCAGCCCGCTGCGGCTCGCCTCGTCCAGATGGGTGCCCAGCGTCTCGAGCAGGGCCCGCACGAAGCCACGCCACTGCGCGCTGACATCCCGGCGTGCCAGATAGGAAAGCGCCGCCTGGTCTGCCTCAGTCATACGTTTTGTGCTCCTGCCATATCCGTTCCTGCCGGGTGCGCGAATCCAGGGCACCGGGCATCATTGATCGAGCCGGTAACGCGCATAGAGCAGGCCCCGCGCCTCACTCCAGTCGGCCGATTTGTCGTAGCGGAGCGCGGCACCAAGCCGCAGCGCCGGGGTCAGCGAATATTCCAGGTCGCCGCGCAGGCCGCCGATGAAGCCGGTCTGCGTCTGCCCGGGATAGAAGGCCTGGATGGTCGAATCGGCCGCGGCCTGGGCTTCGAGCTGCGCCTGGCGCGCGCCATCGGTCGGGAAGTAGGGCGCCCGGTCCTCCCGCCAGGAGGCGACGCCGACACTCGCGCCGACGCGATAGGCCAGGTTGCCGGCGCGCGCCCGGTAATCCACGGGCACCGTGGCCGAGACATAGGATTGCGGGCTGTAGTAGCCGCCATGGCCGAGGGTGAAGAGGCGCAGGTTCTTGTCGTAGGACTGGTAGAACAGGTCCAGCCCAGCGACGAGCTCGTCATTCTGGTTGCGGAAGATCGCGTGGCTGAGGCCGATGCCCGCCTCGATCCGCGTGTTGTCGGCCACCCCATCGCCTTCCAGCGTGGAGTAGCCGCCACCGGCATAGAAGTTGGTGTTGCCGACACCATACTCGAACTGGCCGCGCGCGGTGTTGCGCACCACGCCGCCCCAGACCTGCCCCGTGGCGGGATCGCGCTGGCCGGCCCAGGACAGCAGCGTGTCGGTCATGGCCCGCCGCTCGCCGGTCACGCGCAGCCGCAGGTTGTCCGACAGCGCCGGCGCCACCTCGATCCCGCCCACCAGGTTCTGCCGGCGGAAGCCGAGCGGCGTGGTGCCGATATCCAGCGAGAAGTTGTCCCGCGTATAGCCCAGGCCGAAGGACATGCCGGCGGCCGAGCTGTCGCGCGGAGTGAGCGCCTGCGCCTGGCTGGAGTTGATGCTCGCCTGCGGCCCCGGCAGGTAGAGCGCGTTGGAGCCGAAGCGGCGCAGCGTGGCGGCATTCTGCTCCATGCTGCCGGAATCGATGCTGACCGCCTGGGCCCGTAGCGCGATCCGTCCGCCGATTCCGGGCATGCTGGTGGAAACCTCCGCCCCGCCCCCGACCTCGACGAGCTGATCCAGCCCGCCCTCGCCCGAACGGCTCCGGAAGCTGACGCCCGGCGTGACGTAGGAGGCCGACTGGTCCTGCATGGCGGCGTATTCGCGGCTGATCTCGGTCAGCATCGGATCCGCCGGGGCAGTGGCGGCATAGGCACCCGCCGCCAGGCCCTGACCAGCCAGCGAGACGCGGCGGAAAGGGTTCTCCGCCGTTGCGGATGCCGTTGGTGCACCCGGGAAGCTGCCCAGGCCGCGCTCGACGCCGAGCTGGCTGCGCCGCTGCTCCGCCGCGAGTTGCAGGGCCGCGCGGGCGCGGCGCGTGTCGCCGCTGGCGCGTGCGAGCCGGGCCTCCAGCAGGGTCATGCGCGGGTCGTTCGGCGCCTGGGCGCGGCCTTCCGCCAGCAGTGCCTCCGCACGGGCCCACTGGCGCAGCGCGATGGCGGCCTCGATGGCACCCGCGCGTGCCTCGGCATTGCGCGGATCGCGGCTGAGCACCGCCTCGGCGATGCGCTGCGCCTCTCGCGGCTCGCGCGCACCCTGGTAGAGCCGCGCCAGCGCCAGGTTGGCACCTGGGTCCTGTGGGTTCTGCGCCAGCACGGGTGCGAGTTGGTCATAGGCGGCGGCCTGGTTGCCTTGCTCGTTCAGCTTGTCACTGGCGCGGACGGCGAAGCCGCTGCGCAGCCCGACGAGTTGGCGCCGCTCGTCGGCGCTCAGCCGGCTGTCCTGCGCGAGCTGGCTGGCCAGCAGTGCCGCCTCCTGGTCGAGGCCGGCCTCCAGCAGCGCACTGGCGATGGCGATGCGGCCGGAAGGCGGCGCGCCTCGATTGACCGCCAGCGCCACCCGCGCGGCCTCCGCCGCACCCGTGCGGTCGCCGCTGTTGGAAAGCGCCTCGACCACCAGCGCCGCCATCTCGCCACTGGGATCGGGCCGCGAGGCCAGCGCCAGGAGGCGGCGGCGCGCCTCGTCCGGCCTGCCGTAGCGTGCCGGCTCGCTGGCGGCCGCGACCTCCTGCTGCACCCGTGCACTGCGCAGCAGGCGGTTCTGATCGGCGCTGCGCAGCCGCTCGGGAATGCGCTCGACAAAGCGCGCCGCATCCAGGGTGCGGCCCTGCTCACCGGCATAAAGGGCGGCGGCGTGCAGCGCCTCGGCATTGCCGTTGGCCGCCAGTTGCTCGACCAGGGCGCGCCCCTCCTCCGGCTGTCCCGCCTTGGCCAGCGCGCGGGCGAGATCCAGCCGGATCCAAGGATTATCGGCATCCGCGGCAAGGGCCGCGCGCAGCAGCGCCAAGGAAGCCTCGGGATCGCTGGCGCGGTTGGCCTCGGCGCGCAGGGCCTCGGCCCGCTGCGCCGCGGCGGTGGCCGCAAAGGCGGTGCCACGCTGCTGCGCCATCTGCTCGGCCTCGGCGAAGCGCCCTTGCCGCTGCAAGGCGTCGTAGAGGCCAGCGAGCGCGCCGGCGAGGTTTGGGCGCCGGCTCAGCGCAGCACGATAATGCTGCTCCGCGCCCGCGGGATCGTCCCGGCGCAGCGCGATGTCGCCGAGCAGCACCTCGGCATCGGCGCGATCGCCGCCGTCGCGACGGACCGTGCGCTGCAGCAGCGTCTCGGCCGCATCGAGCTGGCCGCGATTGAGCAGCGCCCGCGCCTGGTTCAGCTCGCCCGTGAAGTTCGCCCCCTCAAGGGCCTTGCCCCACTTGCGGCGCCCCTCCCGCGGGTCCAGCGCAATGGCCTCGGTCAGCAGACGTCGTGCATCGGCATTGCGCCCCTGCCGCAGCCGAACGATTCCGAGGCCGCCCTTGGCATCGGAGTCCTTGGCATCCTTCTCCAGGACAGCTTCGAAGGCTTGCGAGGCCTCGGCGAGCCGGCCCGCATCCAGCGCCGCGAAACCACGGATGCGGGCGGCGCCGACCTCGTCCACCGGGCCGGCGGGCGGGTTGCGCGCTTCCTCCAGCCGCTTCTGCAGGGCGGGGTCGTTCGGATGGGTGCGCAGGAACTCCTCGATGCCTGGGGCGGCATCCGGGTCCGGCCCCTGCCAGAGCAGCGCCTGGCGCCAAGCCGCCGTGGCGGCACTGGCGATGGAAGGCTGCTGCGTCAGGTCGCGCAGGCGCCGGATACCCTCGGCGCGCGACCCTTCGCGGTAGGTCAGGATCTGCGCATAGGCCAGGGCCAGGCGCTGGTCCTTCGGGTTGCGTTCGGCCAGCCGCTCCATCGCGTCCCGCGCCTCGGCATAGCCGTCCTGCGTGCCCGCGAGGGTCTGGTAATACTCGATGGCATAGGCATCCGGCGGCGTGCCGCCACCGAAAAGCTGCCGATAGCGCTCGACCGCGGCGGCGGCCTGGCCACTCTGGCCAAGGCGCCGAGCCTCCGCGATGGCGCCCGGATCGACGGTCGCGCCGCGCACCGTCCGCGCTGCCTCGGTGTTGCGCGGATCGGCCGGGGCCGCCTTCCGTAGGCGCACGAGGTAGCCGTTCGCCTCGCTCGGGTTGCCAGCCTCGGCGGCGGCCGCAGCGGCGGCGGCCAGCGCCTCAACATTGTTCGGCTCGACCGTCAGGACGCGCTCAAGCGTCTGCAGCGCACGGGCCGGCTGGTTCTGGCTGCGCCAGTAGTTCGCCTGCTCCAGCAGGACCGAGATGGCATTCTCCTGCGCGCTCGCCGGGGCCGGGCCGAGCAGCGGCAGGGCCGCCGCCACCGTGAAGACACTGGCGAGCAGCCGGGCGCGGAGGGGCGTCATTGCGTCCTGGTCCTCAGACGGAGGGCGGCGCGGCGGCGGAGCGCCCAGTAGGTCGGCACGGCGATGCAGATCGCCGCGATGGCGGCCAGCAGCAGCAGCAGATCCGGTCGCTTGCCCAGCCAGTACTGCGGCCAGAGGTGCAGCGGCAGGTTGCCCAGCGTGTAGTTCGGGTTGATCTTGAAGGCCGAGAGCCGCCCACCGGAGACCAGCACCAGGTCGCCCTGCACCTGCGACAGTTGCTTGGTGTCGCCCAGGGCATTGACCATGGCCTCCATACCCTGCGGGTTGGTGCCGGTCAGCGCGACAACCGAGCGGTGGCCTTTGAGGGGGCTCTCGAAGCCGATCAGCATGCCGGTTCCCTCGCCAGGGGCGGCGAGCACCGCCTCAAGCTGCTGACGCTGCAGGCGCCGGTCATCGCTGAGGAACAGGTTGCGGAAGCTCTCCAGCGCATCCGGCAGCGCCACCGAGACGCGGTTCCCCTCCATCCGCAGCGGCCCATTGCGGCCCAGCAACGTCGCGAGCGCCGGCTGCCGGCCGATCGCACCCACCACCAGCAGGTCGCGGTCGGCCATCTGCTCCATCGCGCTCGGCCGGACCACCTGGATACCGGTGGCCGGCGAGCCCACGATGGCAGCCATCTTGCCGAGGAGCGTCAAGAAGCTCGACAGCTCCAAGGTATTGGCGCGCTCCGGCAGCACGGCGGCAGTGCTGGAGAAGTCCGCCATTTTGGTGAAGGGGAAGCCGGCGCCGGCGAAGTAGGCGAGGTTCGGCAGCTCGGTGAAGTGGTAGGCGCGTGAGAGGTCGATCGTGCTGTCCGGATCGATCGAGGCGCGCACGTCGCCCGGAATGGCCGTGCAGTCGCCACGGTTCAGCGGCCGCATGTCGAAGCGGAGCTGCATCTCGTTCTGGCCGAACACCAGATAGGGCGGCAAGCCCACCTGCCCCTCCGTGCGGTCAGGCACGGCACCGAGGCCGGTCTGCCGCGCCACCCAACTCCAGGGCCAGCTCGGCTCGGCCTCCCGCAACGGGAAGGACTTCAGGTAGTGGTTGTTCAGCGTCGTATCGAGGCGCGAGACGGCCACATCAACCACCGGCCCGGGCGGCGCGCGGAACTTCACGTCCACCGGCAGGGGCCGGTCGCGCCAGGTATAGAGGTCGGGGGCGGTGCGGAAAGGAATGGAGATCGCACCCGGCGCGAAGCCGAAGCTCTGCAGCTCGGAAGGGTCCACCAGCTCGCCGAAGCGAACCGGCCGGTCATCGCGGATCCAGCGCGGCGCGTCATAGGGAGCGCGGGCCGGCATCTCCGGCTGCTGCACCATCGCGATCTCGCCGGAGAGGGCCTGCTTGCCGACCGCCAGCGCCTGCGCGGCGACCGCCGCCTCGGCGCTGGTGCGCCCACCCACCACCAGCAGCAGCGAGTCGGGATCGGAGAGGTTCGGCACCACGGCCAGGGTCGGCCCCTCCATCCGCGGCAGGGTCAGGCCAGGGACGGTCTCGCTGCCGGCCACCAGCACCATGGCATTGCCGCGCAGCGGCACGCCGGTGCTGACCGGAAAGACCGCACCCCGGTAATCCGCCTGCACCGCGAACCAGGAGGTGGCGACAGCGGCGGCACGCACCAGGTCGATCCCCGCCCCATCCGGCAGCACCACCGGCAAAGTGAGCCGCTGATTGCGGAGGCGGCGGTCGAAGAACGGCTCAGGCAGGCGCGCCAGGTCACGCGCCAGAGGCAACTTCTCGACGGTCAGTTGCAGCGTAGAGAGGTCCGAGATCGTGGACCAGAGCAGGCCGGAGAGCGGGTCGTTGCACTCCGCCGCATAGCGGCCGGTGAAGCGGAAGTTGAGCCGGTTGGCCTCGGTGAAGAAGACGGGGTTCACCGGGAACTCGATAGGGCCGAAGCTCGGCCGCGCCCGGTCCGGCGTGATGGTGCCGATGAACTGCTCGTTCAGCGTGATCGCGATCTGACTCAATTCCGGGATCAGCGCCGGACTGGTGGCGCCCTGCAGCACGAGCTTGGCGCCGGTCACCACCTCATCCGCACGGATACCGAACAGTACGCCCTGGAGGTCCGAGACGCCGTGCAACTGCATGGGGCCGCTGAGGCCGAGCTGGCGCAGGGTGCGGGTCTCGACATGGGCGGTGCCGATGGAAGCGGCGGTGTCGGCAGGGAGAGCGAAGCCCGCAGGCGGCGCCGCGGCCCCAGGTCCGCCCGGAAGCGGTGCCTGCGGCGTCAGGCCGGGCAGTTCCGCTGCCGGGCTCGGCTGCTGCGCCCAGGCCGGCATGCCGGCCGCACCGGCGTCTGGCGCCACCGGCCTCGGATAAGGTGGGGGCGGTGGAGGTGCCTGCGGACGCTGCGCCTGGGCTGCACCCGACAGGGCGAGACCGGCACCGACCAGCAGCAGCACGGCGGCCGCGCGGCGCACCTTGCGGCCCCGGCCCGCTTCCCGCGCCGAGGGAGCCGTCATGGCAGACACGGCCGGAGCCGGCACCTGCCCGGGTTTCCCCGCAGCAGGCGCCTGCGAGGCTGCCGCGGCCGCCTGCTGTCGCGCCCGGCGCTCCGCACGCTTGCGCAGCGAGAACTGGCTGTCACCGCGGAACAGGCCACCGATGCTGACGACGACTTCGAGCAGCGCGCGCAGCGGCCGGTCGGGGCGCACAGTGTCCCAGTCCATCCAGGCATCGGCACGGCCGAGCACGACGCGGACGATATTGCCTTCGTCCAGCGCGCTCTGCGGGGTGAAGCGCACATGCATGCGCTGGTTCTGGCTGCGCAGCACCTTCGCGGGCAGCATCACCGTCTCGTCCCCGATCTGGAAGGCGAGAGTCGCCGGGGTCTCGGCCGGCAGATCCGCCAGCTCCGACAGCATCAGGGCGACGCCGCCGAGGGAGACGTCGATGCTCTCGCCATGGACCTGCCGCCCTTCCGGCAGCATGACCGTCACCGGCAGCCGCGCGCTCACGCGGTGGCGCTCGCGCACCTGCCGCCGCTCACGACCCACGGCAAGACCGGCCATCACCGTCATGAGCGAGAGGACCACCCAGATGGCGTTCAGCGCGTTCGCCTGGAACTCCAGGCTGGAGAGCGGGTTGGCCGCCATGCCGTAGATGCCGGAGAGCAGGCCGAGGATGAGGAAGAGCGCGAGCACGAAGTTCGGCCCCACCGCGCGCATGTCGAAATAGCCCTCGTCCAGCGTGCCGCCCTTATCGGTCACGTTGAACTTGCCCTTCTTGGGATCGAACAGCGTGGTCAACACGACAGGCAGCAGGTAGAGGGCCAGCACCGTCTCGTAGATTTCCGACCAGAAGCTGTGGCGAACGCTGCCCTGCAGGCGGCTGTTGGTCGCGACCGAGTGGATGATATGCGGCCCTGCGAAGGCCGCGATGGCCAGTGGCGAGGCGGCGATGAGGCTCTGCCCGAGCAGCAGGAAGGCCAGCGGCGCCGTCAGGAAGACGAAGCGCGGCAGCGGGAAGAGGAAGTGCCACTGCGCATTGAGGTAGCAGAGGCGCTGATACAGCTTCAGCCCAGGGCCAAGCAGCGGGTTGTCCACGCGGAAGATCTGGATCATGCCGCGGGCCCAGCGCATGCGCTGGCCGATATGCGAGATCAGCCGGTCCGTTGCCAGACCGGCGGCGAGCGGCACGCGCAGATAGGCGGTGCGCCAGCCGAGCCGCTGCATCTTCAGCGAGCAGTGGCAGTCCTCGGTGACGGTCTCCGTCGGCACGCCGCCCACCTGCAGCAGCGCGGTCCGCCGCAGCACGGCGCAGGAGCCGCAGAAGAAGGTGGCGTTCCAGAGGTCGTTGCCCTGCTGCACCAGGCCATAGAACAACAGGCCCTCGTTCGGCACGCGCTTGCCGGAGGCCAGGTTCCGCTCGAAGGGATCGGGCGAATAGAAGTGGTGCGGCGTCTGCAGCATACCGATGCCGCGGTCGCGGAGCATCCAGCCGATGGTGAACTGCAGGAAGCCACGCGTCGCCACGTGGTCACAGTCGAAGATGACGATGTACTCGCCGTTCGTCTTGGTGGTGGCGTGGTTGATGTTGCCGGCCTTGGCGCCCTTGTTGTCCGGGCGGATCATGTAGCCGCAGCCGATCTCCTCGGCGAACTTGCGGAACTCCTCCCGCCGTCCGTCATCGAGGATGTAGACGTTCATCTTGTCCCGCGGCCAGTCCATCGCGAGCGCGCCGAAGACCGAAGGCTTCACCACCTCCAGCGGCTCGTTGTAGGTCGGGATGAACACGTCAACGACCGGCCACTGCTCCGGATCGTCCGGCATCGGCACCGGCTTGCGCTCCAGCGGCCAGAGTTGCTGGAAATAGGACAGCAGCAGGGCGATGACGGCGTAGAGCTCGGCCAGCAGCAGGCCCGTGCCGAAGAAGGTGCTGAAGAAGCCGGAATAGTCGAGCGTCTCGGTGACGCGCCAGTAGACGTAGCGCAGCGAAACCAGCGAGGAGAGCCCGACCAGGAAGAACAGGGCGCCCCGCCCCGGAATCCGCGCGACGATCAGGAAGACCAGGAAGCTTCCCAGCGCCAGCCAAGCCTGCTGCATGGCTTCAAGCGGGGCGATGACAAAGATCGTCCCCAGCAAGACGCCGATCGCGGCAAGCAGCATGTTCAGCGCCGGCCAGCGCCGCGCAGTTCGGTGCAGAAGGCCCATCATCGTCACCACCTCGTCCGCAGCCCGACCGCCGTATTGGCTTCGCTGGCCTCTTGCCCCACCGGCAGTAGCGCCTCGATGGCCCGCGCCACATGGCCGATATCCACCGCCGCGGCACTGCCCGGCGCCATGTCATGAACCAGCCGCATATGCGCCTGTGCCTCGCCCACGGCCTCGTCACGGCTCACCGCGCCAAGCAGGCGCGCGCCGAGATGGCGCGCCAGGGCCTCGGCCGCCGCGCGCGAGAGGCGTGAGCTCATGTCCACCCCGTTCAGCACGAACTGCAGGCGCCCAGCGACAAGCGCGGACATCGTGCCGCCCCCCAGGAAACGGCCGCTCTCCACCTCGCCCAGCACCGCGGCGCTGATCGCCTCGCTCTGCAGTACCGTGACGATCACCGAGGCCAACGGCGCGACCACGGCCAGCGCCTGCGAGGGGCCGGGCGGCAGGTCGGCCAGCACCAGCAGCCGCGAATCGGACAGCATCTCACGCAGTGGGCCACTCAGCAGGGCGGGATCGCGCTCCAGCGCCACCGCCTGCTCCAGCGCGGCCCGCAAGTCGGTCGCGCCGTGCGGCAGTAGCACCACCCCCGCGCTTGTCGGCCGCACCAGGCGGCGCCAATCCGGCTGCCGGAGCAGTTCGGCCATGAAGCCGACCGTGTCATGCAGCGGCACACCGAAATGCAGCCGCAGGGCGTTCTGCGGGTCCAGATCCACCACCAGGACGGAGCGACCCGCGCGCCGCAGCGCGTGGGCCACATTCGCCACCAGGGTTGTCTTGCCCACTCCACCCTTGGGCGAGGCGAAAGCGATCAGCGGCATGTAACCCTCAGCCCAGTCCCTTTAAACGAAGCGCCCGCAGAACCTCGGGAACCGCGCTCTCCTCCGGCTGGGCCGGGGCCGGAGGAGCCGGCGGCTGCCCGAGACTGCGCAGGATGTCGCCCAGCGCCGCGGGCGAAGCGGTCGCGGGAGCACTGACAATGGGCGCGACCACCGCCTGCGGCGGCGCTGAGAGCGCGGCGAGCAGAGGCGGCGGGGCGGCCGGAGTCATTGCTGGCGTGGCAGGCACGGTGGGCGGCTGGACCGAGCCGAGCATGCTCAGCAGGGGTGGCGGCACGGGCATGGCCACCGGCAGATTCGGCAGCGGCATGGCGGGCCGAGGCTGGGCAACGGCGGCGTGCTGCGTCTCCGCAGCGTGCAGCGCCGCGAGCAAGGATGCGGCACCCCCGAGGGGGAAAGGCATTGCGGGAGGCAGCGGCGGCACAACCGTCTCCGGTGCGAGGGCAACCGGCTCCGGCGGAGGGGAAGCGGCTTCTCTCAACATGGCGGCCAAGGGGAGCGGCACTTCCGGGCGCTGCTGCGACATGCCGGGAGGCTGCTGCTCCGCCATGACGGGGGGAAGCGCCACGGGGAAGGCAGACTTGTTCAGCAGCGCGTCGCCACTCGGCGTGGCCGGAGGAGAAGTTTCCATCGCAGGTTGCTTTATAAGGAGGTTTTCAACTCCAGCGACCGCTGCTATCGTCACGTTGCCGGTAGCGGGAAACGAACCACCATCCGACGCGGCGCCGGTTGGTAAAAATGCCGGAGAGTCTGGCTGGCTGTGGCCGGAAGGCTCGCGGACAGGCTGGTTGCCGAAAGAGCGGTAACGGATGCCCGGCGTTCGCAACACCGTGACGACCCGGGCTACATCCGTGTCCTGGCCCATTCTGCGCACTTTCACGTTAGTTCCTCACGGGAAAATGCCCTCTCGGCCGCCGTGATGAAACCGGAGATTTCATTTTGCTCCGGGTGTTTCGTCGCTTTTCTCATGCTGTGGCCGAAAGAACACTGAGAATCAGAAGCTTAAGCACGGCCGAGTAATAGTCTTCCGCCCTCCCTTTTCGCGCGCTGGCCGATTCGGGCACGACGCCGCGGCTGACAAAACTGGCCACCGCCTGCATGCCGGGTGGAGCGGGATAGGGCGCGGTGCGCTGGCTGCGCAGGTCGGCCCAGGCCGGCACGTCTGGGTGCACGGGGTCGCGCCAGAAGCGGATGGCCGCCTGCACGGCCGGCTCCGTCTCCAGCCCGGCCCAGCGCAGATAGAGGGGAACCCGCACCGCGTCATAGGAGAAGCGGGGCGGCCAGCGCCCCGGGAGCGACAGCGCTGCATCCTTCCGGCCGAGCACCAGCCAGTCCGGCGGCAGGTCCCAGCGGCCGAAGCGGGCGCGCCGTAGCAGCGCAAGCCCGTCTCCTGCCAACCGCAGCCAGGCGGGATCAGGCACCGCGCGCGCCAGCACGGCCAGGATCGGGAAGGCATAGTAGGAGGGGTTCAGCACCACGGCCTCGGCCTCCTCGAAGCCCTGCGCGCCGGGCAGCAGAACGGTGAGGCCGGCAACTTCGCGCAGCAGCAGGCGAAGCACGTCGCGCGCGATGGCGGCACCCGCCTCCGTGTAGCCGGGTTCACCCCAACGATCCCCGGCCAGCAGCAGCGCGGCGGCCGCGAAAAGGTCGCCATCCGCTGCGTTGTTGTGGTCGGGCACCGGGTCCACGGCACCCGGCTGGAAGCGCCAGGCCAGCAGCCGGTCCTGCGGGCGTTGCAGGACCCGGCGCGTCCAACCCCACAGAAGTTCGAAGCTGGCACGGTCACCGCAGCGCTCGGCGCAGAACATCGCCCAGCCCTGCCCCTCGGAATGGGACACGCCGCCATTTCCGGTATCCACCACCCGTCCCTCGGGGCGCATGAAGCCCTGCCGGAAGGCTTCCCAGGCGGATAGCAGGGCCACCGAAGGCTGCGCCCCGACCGCAGGCGCCGTAGCCGGCACCATCATGGATGCGGCCAGGGCAGCGAGCAGCGCGCGGCGAGGCAAAGGGGGCGACATGGCGTCACCCTATGAGGGAGAGTCTTGCCAGGAGGTTGATGTGCAGGGGCGAGGCGGGCGTCAGCCGACCCTGCCCCAGGCCTGCGTGCCGCCTCCTGCGGGGCAGGAACAAGGCGCACCCAGAGGAACGGGCCGATCCAACCGGCACACGTAAGGCCCCGCATAGCAGGCCCAGCCATAGGGTGGCGGGCGGGAATACGGCACGGGCGGGACGACGTAGTAGGAGGGGGGCCCGTAGTATGGAGGGCCATAGTAGTAAGGATAGGGCCGCGGATAGTAGGGCCGCGGCCAGCCATAGGGCGGCGGGTAGGCATAGCCTCCGCCGAAGCCGAACCAGATTCCGCCACGCGCCATCACCGGAGCAGTGGCCAATGTCAGCAGCAGGGCGGCGAGCAGCAGGCGGATCGGGCGAGGCATGGGAGGCGCTCCGGCGGGCCGGGCGGGCCGGCCGCTCCTCTCCGCAGATGGCGGTCGCCGCGCCCGGCGGCAAGGCGCCTCAGCCGGCGCCGGCGAGCCATTCGCGCAGCAGGGCGGCCGCGGCTTCCGGCTGCTCCATGGTGGGCAGGTGGCCACAGCGTGGGATGCGGGCCAGCCGCGCCTGAGGGATCGCGTCCGCCATCTCTTCCGCGAGTTCCGGCGGCGTCAGGATGTCCTGCTCGCCCACCGCCACCAGCGTCGGCTGTTGGATGCCGGGCAGCAAGGGCAGGGAATCCGGCCGGTGCAGGATTGCTTGTTGCTGGCGCAGGAAGGCGTCGCGCCCCACCCGCTCGGCCATGGCGCGCACCTCGTCGCCCAGGGGGCCATCCACGGCTTCCGGGTGCAGCAGGCTGGGCAGCAGCCGCGGCGTCACGCCGCGGAACTGGCCGCTGCGGGTCAGCGCCATCAGCGCCTTGCGCCGGCGCGCCGCCTCTGGCGCATCGGGCCGCGCCGAGGTGTCGAAGAGAGCCAGGTGCGTCACCCGCTCCGGCGCCTGCCGCATGATCTCCAGCGCGACATAGCCGCCCATGGAGAGGCCCGCGAGTGCGAAGCGCGGCGGTGCGAGGCCCAGCGCCCGCCGCGCCATGGCGCCCACGCTGTCATCCAGCGTCAGGTCGGCGACGTGCGCCTCGACCAGGTCGCCCAGGATGGCCACCGGGTCGCGCCAGAGCCGGGCGTCGCAGAGCAGGCCGGGGAGCAGCAGCAGATCGTGTCGTTCGTGCATGGCGCAGGGCAGTTACGCCCGCCGGAAAGCCGCTGCAACGGGTCGAAAACCTTGCCAAGCCGGTGCAAGCAGCGCATATCCACCAGCGAATGGCCGGAGGACGGGCCGCGCGGCTTGCGCGGGGCCTCCTGATGCACATCCCGCCGCCTGCCGGCGAAGGAACCGACTGCCCTTGAGCGATCAGCCTGACGCGACCGCGCCCAGCGTGGCCGAGAACGAACATTACGACGACCTGAACACCTCGGCCGGCGCCCTGCCGCCCGAGGAGAACGCGCAGCCCGAGGAATCGGCCGCGCCCGAGCCGCCGCGCGCCACCTTCGAGGATCTCGGCCTGTCCGAGGCCCTGCTGCGCGGCGTGGCCGAGGTCGGCTACCTCCACCCCACCCCGATCCAGGAGCAGGCCATCCCGGTCGTGCTGATGGGGCGGGACGTGCTGGGCTGCGCGCAGACCGGCACCGGCAAGACCGCCAGCTTCGTCCTGCCGATGATGGACATCCTGGCCGGCTCCCGCGCAAAGGCCCGGATGCCGCGCTCGCTGATCCTGGAGCCGACGCGCGAACTGGCCCTGCAGGTGGCGGAGAACTTCGCTAAGTACGGCCAGCACATGAAGCTGAACTATGCCCTGCTGATCGGCGGCGAGAGCATGTCCGACCAGACGGACGCGCTGAACCAGGGCGTGGACGTGCTGATCGCGACGCCGGGCCGCCTGCTCGACCTGTTCGAGCGCGGCCGCGTCATGCTGGCCGACTGCAAGGTGCTGGTGATCGACGAGGCCGACCGGATGCTGGACATGGGGTTCATCCCCGATGTCGAGCGGATCGTCTCGCTGCTTCCGCCGTTGCGCCAGACGCTGTTCTTCAGCGCCACCATGGCGGGGGAGATCCGCAAGCTGGCCGACGCCTTCCTGCAGAACCCGAAGGAGATCACCGTTTCCGCCCCTGCTTCGGTGGCGACGACGATCACCGCCGGCCTGGCCTTCGTCCAGCCGCATGACAAGCGCGAGGCGCTGCGCCGCCTGATCCGCAGCGAGGACGTGCAGAACGCGCTGATCTTCTGCAACCGCAAGCGCGACGTGGACGTGCTCTACAAGAGCCTGGCCAAGCACGGCTTCAAGGTCGGCGCCCTGCATGGCGACCTGCCGCAGTCCGTCCGCTTCCAGACCCTGGAGAAGTTCAAGGCGGGCGAGTTGCAGTTGCTGGTCTGCTCCGACGTGGCGGCGCGTGGCATCGACATCGGCGGCCTCAGCCACGTCTTCAACTTCGACGTGCCGTTCCGCGATGAGGACTACGTGCACCGCATTGGCCGCACCGGCCGAGCGGGGCGCGAGGGCCGCGCCTTCACCATCGCGACCGCCGACGACGTGAAGCTGGTCGCCGCCATCGAGAGTCTGACCGGCAAGCCCATCCCTCGCATCGAGATCCCGGGCCTCGACCCTGTGACCGATGCGGAGCTGGCGGAGGCGGCGAGCGCGCCGCGCGGCCGTGGCCGCGGCAAGGCGGCCGCCGGCAAGGGCCGCGAGGAGCGCCCGCGCCGCGAGGGCCGTGGCGGCGAGCGCGAGCGGGGCCCGAGCCGCGTGCGCGAGGAGCGGCCCGCCCGTCCGGAAGCCGAGGTGCGCCCGGCCGAGGTGCGTCCGGCCGAGGAGGCGCGCCCGCCGCGCCGCGAGGACCGGCGCCGCGACCGCGACCGCGACCGCCGCGAGGACCGGCGCGACGATCTCGGCCCGGCCGTGCGCGGCTTCGGGGACGCGATCCCGGCCTTCATGCTGATCCCGATTCCGCGCCCGCAGCGCGAGACGGCGGCGGCTCCTGCTGCCGCGCCGGAGGATTCGGCGGACAGCGAGGCGGCCTGAGCCCTGCGCCGCGCGGCCGGCGGAAGCCGGTTGCCGCGCGGCCGTGGCGGCGCCAATCTCCGGCCCGTGGCGCCGCCCCGGCGGCGCCGTTCCGCTGCTATTTCGCCGGTTGCCGGCCCTTCCAGGAGAAAACGTGATGAATGTCGTGACCCAGAGCGCCCGGCCGAGCTTCGTATGGGACGACGCCCTGCTGCTGGAGGACCAGCTCTCCGAGGACGAGCGGATGATCCGCGACGCGGCGCATCAGTATTGCCAGGAGAAGCTCTTCCCGCGCGTTCTCGAAGCGAACCGCCATGAGGTCTTCCATCGGGAGATCATGAACGAGTTCGGCGAGATGGGCTTCCTGGGCGCGACCCTCGACAGCCATGGCTGCGCCGGCGTCAACTACGTCTCCTATGGCCTGATCGCCCGCGAGGTCGAGCGGGTGGATAGCGGCTACCGCTCCGCCTTCTCCGTGCAGTCCTCCCTCGCCATGTTCCCGATCTGGGCCTACGGCACCGATGCGCTGAAGGACCGCGTGCTGCCGGGCATGCAGAAGGGCGAGCTGATCGGCTGCTTCGGCCTGACCGAGCCGGATGCCGGCTCCGACCCGGGCTCGATGCGCACCCGCGCCAAGAAGGTCGATGGCGGCTACCTGCTCTCAGGCTCCAAGACCTGGATCACCAACTCCCCGATCGCCGACGTCTTCGTCGTCTGGGCGAAGGACGAGGCCGGCGACGTGCGCGGCTTCGTGCTGGAGAAGGGCGCGAAGGGCCTGACCGCGCCGAAGATCGAGGGCAAGTTCTCCCTGCGCGCCTCCACCACCGGCATGATCATGATGGAGGAGGTGTTCTGCCCGGAGGAGAACAAGCTCGACGTGAAGGGGCTGAAGGGTCCGTTCTCCTGCCTCAACCGCGCCCGCTACGGCATCGCCTGGGGTGCGCTGGGCGCCGCCGAGTTCTGCTGGCACGCCGCCCGCAGCTACACCATGGAGCGGAAGATGTTCGGCCGCCCCCTGGCCGCGACCCAGCTCATCCAGAAGAAGCTGGCGGACATGCAGACCGAGATCACCCTCGGCCTCCAGTCCGTGCTGCGGCTTGGCCGGCTGTTCGACGAGCACCGCGTGGCGCCGGAGATGATCTCGCTCTGCAAGCGCAACTCCTGCGGCAAGGCGCTCGACATCGCCCGCATGGCGCGTGACATGCACGGCGGCAACGGCATCGCCGACGAGTACCACGTGATCCGCCACGTGATGAACCTGGAGGCGGTGAACACCTACGAGGGCACCCATGACGTGCACGCTCTGATCCTGGGCCGCGCCCAGACCGGGCTGAACGCCTTCGGCTGACCCGGCTGGTTGGCGGCGGGAGGACAGCTGTGCCGATCGCCGCCGACCTGCTGGAGGTGGAGCGCGCGATCCAGCTCGCGATCGCGCCCGCCTTCCTGCTCACCGCCTGCGTCACCACGCTGAACCTGCTGACGCTGCGGCTGAACCGCATCATCGACCGCGGACTGGCGCCGGACAACCAGCCCCCCGCGCGCCAGGCCATGCTGACCCGCCGCGCCACGCTCATGCGCGCCGCCATCAGCACCGCGACCGTCGCGGCCATCCTGATCTCGCTGCTGGTGACGGCGGGCTTCGCGGGGGTGTTCCTCGCCATGCCGCTGGGCATCCTGGTCGGCTTGCTGCTGCTGGGCGGCATGGCGGCACTGATCGCCACCTTCGTCCTGTTCCTGGCCGAGATCCGGCTGGCCCGGGTCCAACAGAGTTCCCCTGAAGCCCCATGAGTGCCATCACCCTGACCATTGAAAGCCTCGGCGCGGGGGGCGACGGAATCGCGCGGGACGCGGAGGGACGACCCGTCTTCGTCCCCGGCGCGTTGCCGGGCGAAACGGTGCGCGCAACCCCATCCGGGCGCCGCGGCGAAGGCAGCTTGGCCGCGCTGGATGAGGTGCTGGCCCCCAGCCCGGAGCGCGTTGCGCCTCCCTGCCCCCATTTCGCGACCTGTGGCGGCTGCGCCATGCAGCACCTCGCGACCGCTCCCTACGCCGCCTGGAAGCGCGGGCGGCTGGCCGAGGCGCTGGCCCGCGCCGGCTTCCCGGATGTGCCGGTGGCGGAAACCCGCGTCACGCCGCCCAATACCCGCCGCCGTGCCGATCTCGCGCTGCGCCGGCGCGCGGATGGCAGCGTCACGCTCGGCTTCCACGAGGCGGCCGGGACGGCGGTGGTGGACCTCGCCACCTGCCTGGTGCTGGACCCGGCTCTGGTGGCGCTGTTCGAGCCGCTGCGAGTGCTGCTGCGTGGCTTGCAGGCCTTCCGGCGGGAAGGCTCGGCCGTGCTGAACCTGCTGGACACCGGCCCCGACCTGCTGCTGCGGCTGGACGGCACACCAGGGACGACCGACCGCGCCGCCCTGGCCGCCTTCGGGCGCGCGCATGGCGTGCCGCGCATCGCCGGCGCGCCCCTGAAGGGCGGCATGACGGAAACGTTGGCGCAGCTTGGCCCCGTTTCCATCGCGCTGGGCGGTGTGCCGGTGGCGCCGCCGCCGGGTGCCTTCCTGCAGGCGACGCCGCAGGGCGAGGCCGCCATTGTCGAGACCGTGCTGGCCGGCCTGCCACAAAAGCTGACCGGCAAGGCGCGGATCGCCGAGTTGCATGCCGGGCTGGGCACCCTCTCCTTTCCGCTGGCCACGCGGGCACGCGTCACGGCCTTCGAGGGTGCGGCGGAGGCGGTGGCGGCGCTGGATGCCGCCGCGCGCCATGCAGGCGGCCGCGTCACCGCCACCCGGCGCGACCTGGCCCGCCAGCCGCTGACGGTAAAGGAGCTGGAGAGCTTCGCCGCACTGGTGCTGGACCCCCCCTATGCCGGTGCGGCCGACCAGATGCCGGCCCTTGCCCGCAGCAAGTTGCAGCGCATCGTCTACGTCTCCTGCAACCCGGCGGCGCTGACCCGCGATGCCAAGGTCCTGCAGACCGCTGGTTGGCGGGTGGCGCAGGCCACGCCAATCGACCAGTTCCTCTGGTCCACGCAACTGGAGGCGGTGGTCGCCTTCGAACGGGGGCGCTGAGAGGCCCCCATATCTTGACCGTGGCTCTGTCCTCCCCACCCTTGAGGATGGCGCAGCGCGCCTCAAGGGAGGTTTGGATGGAACTCGACCGACGCAGCCTGTTGCAAGCCGCGGGCCTGGCCTTGGCGGCACCTGCCCTCCTCCGGTTGGGCATGGTGGAGGCGCTGGCACAGGGCGCGCCCGCCGCAGCTTCCGGCGCCGCCGAGCAGGCGCCAGGCTTCTACCGCTTCCGGCTGGGTAGTCGGACGGTCACGCTGCTGAACGACGGCTTCGGCAGCCGGCCCAACCCGACCCAGGGCTTCGTGCGGAACGCCGGAGCCGCCGAGGTGGAGGCAGCCCTGCGCGAGGCCTTCCTCCCGACCGAGCAGATGCCCATTCCCTACACCGCCACCGTGCTGGAAACGCCGCAAGGGCTGGTGCTGTTCGACACCGGCACCGGCGGGCAGCTCGGCAGGACAGCGGGCAACATCCCGGCGAATATGCGCGCGGCCGGCTTTTCCCCGGACGACATTGCCATGGTCGTGCTGACGCATTTCCACGGCGACCATATCACCGGCCTGACCGATGCCGAGGGCAAGCCGAGCTTCGCCAAGGCCGAAATCGTCGTGCCGAAGCCCGAATGGGACTTCTGGATGGATGAGGGGCAGATGAGCCGGGCACCCCAGGGCATGAAGGGCGCCTTCGAGAACGTCCGCAAGCGCTTCGCGCCCTACAAGGGCCGCATCCGGCAGATCGAGAGCACGGCGGAAGTGGCGCCAGGCATCCAGGCGCAGCCGACCTTCGGCCATACGCCGGGCCATACCAGCTACCTGCTTTCCGACGGGAACGCCCAGGTCATGCTGCTGGGCGACGTCACCAACCGGCCCGAGCTGAACCTGCGGCACCCCGGCTGGCACCTTGTCTTCGACATGGATGGGGAAGTGGCGGAGACGACCCGCCGGAAGGTGTTCGATCAGGTGGCGGCGGAGCGGATGCGCTGCATCGGCTATCACTTCCCCTTCCCGGCCAATGGCTATGTGACCAAGGAGGCGGAAGGCTACCGCTTCGTGCCGGCGAACTGGTCGAGCGAGATCTGAGGCGCTGGTGGCGGAAGTCCAGGGGGCGCCGCCCCCTGGCCTGTGCCGCTCAGACGACTTCGAGCGAAACGTCGATGTTGCCGCGGGTGGCCTTGGAATAAGGGCACATCTGGTGCGCCGCCTCGGCCACTTCCTGGGCCTGCGCCTTGTCGAGCGCCGGCAGCTTCACCTGCAGCTTCGCCGAAAGCTGGAACCCGCCTTCGACCTTGTCGATGCCGACGTTGCAGGTGACTTCCGCGCCTGAGGTGTCGAGCTTCTTCTGGCGCCCGACCGCATCCACGGCGCTGCCGAAGCAGGCGGCATATCCGGCGGCGAAGAGCTGCTCCGGGTTGGTGCTGCCTTCCTTGCCGGGACCGCCCATCGACTTCGGGATGGAAAGGTCGAACTTCAGCAGCCCATCGCTGCTTTCCACATGGCCGTTGCGGCCGCCCTTGGCGGTTGCGGTGCCGGTATAGAGTGCCATTCGATCCTCCGTGCTGACTGTGATGGCTGGCCTGAAGGCAGGCCCGCCTTCAGACGTGGAAACTCTCCCCGCAGCCGCAACGGCCCTTCTCATTCGGATTTGTGAAGGTGAAGCCGGCAGACATGGCCTTCACCTCGTAATCCATGGTGGTGCCGATCAGGAACAGCGTGGCCTTGCGGTCCACCAGGATGGTGAGGCCTTTGTCCTTCACCACCTCGTCGCCCGGGCCGGGCTCATCCGCCCAGGTCAGGTCGTAGGCCATGCCCGAGCAGCCCTTGGTGCTCACGCTGATGCGCAGCAGCTTGCCTTCCTGCGCGCCGGCATAGAGCTTGCGCAGGCGCTCGGCGGCGGCCTCGGAAAGCTGCATCAGCGGCGGCAGGGCGCGGACAGGGCGGGGAGTCGTGGTCGTGGTGCTCATCTCGGCCTCTCAGGTGGCGAGGGCTCAGTACATGTTCAACGCGAGCCGGGCGTCTTCGCTCATGCGCGAGGGGTCCCAGGGCGGGTCCCAGACCACCTCGACCTTCACGTCAGAGACGCCGGGGACGGTGCGGACCATCTCCTCCACCTGCGCCGGCAGTTCCTGCGCGGAGGGGCAGGAGGGCGCGGTCAGCGTCATCTCCACCTTCACCACGCCGTCCTCGCCGATCTCGATGGCGTAGATCAGGCCCAGCTCGTAGATGTTGACCGGGATCTCGGGGTCGTAGACCTGCGCGATGGCGCCGATCACGCCATCCTCGGAAACGCGCGGCGTCGTCTCGCCGTCGGGCGTCCAGGCGCCGTGGGCTTCCTGCGGAGCATCCATGGCAGGGGTTCCGTCACTCACTGCTCGCCTCCTTGCCCGAATTGTCCAGCGCGGCATTCAGCGTGTGCCAGGCCAGTGTGGCGCATTTCACCCGGCTCGGGAACTCGGAGACACCGCCGAGCACCTGGAGCCGCTCCATCTCGTCGCTCAGGGAGGCGCCGCAATCCGGACAGGCGCCGGTCATGGCCAACCCACGGAACTTTTCGGAGAGTTCGCGCGCCTCGTCCTGGGTCTTGCCGCGCACCGTCTCGGTCATCAGGCTGGCACTGGCCATGGAGATGGCGCAGCCCTTGCCCTGGAAGGCGACGTCCGCCAAGCGGCCGTCCGGCGCCAGCTTGACCCAGAGTTGCATGCGGTCGCCGCACATCGGGTTGTCGCCGCGGCCGCTGCGGTCGGCATCCTCCAACCGGCGGAAGTTACGCGGCTTGCGGCCGTGGTCGAGGATAACCTCCTGGTAGAGGTCGCGCAGGTCGTCGAACATCAGCGGAAGAACTCCCGTGCCTTTCCGAGCGCCTCCGCGAGGTAGTCCACCTCGCCTTCGGTCGTGTAGAGGCCGAAGGAGGCCCGGCAGGTGCTTTCCACGTTAAATCGGGCGTGCAGCGGCTCGGCGCAATGGCGGCCGGAGCGCACTGCGATGCCAGCGCGGTCCAGCAATGTCGCCAGGTCATGGGCATGGGCGTTGTCGAGCGCGAAGGCGAAGACGCCGCCGCGATCCTGCGCCTGGCCGAGCAGGGTCAGCCCCTCGACGGCCGCCAAGCGCTGCATGGCATGATCCACAAGGCGCCGCTCATGCGCCTCGATGGCGGGCATGCCGATGGCCTGCACGTAGTCGATGGCGGCATGCAGCCCGACCGCCTCGACGATCGGCGGCGTGCCGGCCTCGAACTTGGCGGGGACGGGCGCGGGCAGGAAGCCTTCCAACGTGACCTCGGCGATCATGTCGCCCCCGCCGAGGAAGGGCGGCATGGCCTCCAGCAACTCCATCCGGCCCCAGAGCACGCCGATGCCGGTCGGGCCGTAGAGCTTGTGCCCGGTGAAGACATAGAAGTCGCAGTCCAGCGCCTGCACATCCACCCGGCGGTGCACGGCGGCCTGGGAACCGTCCAGCAGCAGCTTGGCGCCATGGGCATGGGCCAGCTTCGCGATGCGCTCGGCCGGCGTCACGGTGCCCAGCACGTTGGACATGTGCGTGACGGCCACCAGCCCGACCTTGCCATCGGCCAGCTTGGCCTCCAGGTCGGCCAGGTCCAGCTCGCCGGCATCGGTCACGCGGGCGACGCGCAACTCGATGTCGTGCGACATCCGCAGCATGTGCCAGGGCACGAGATTGGCGTGATGCTCCATCTCCGAGATCAGCACCGCCTGGCCCGGCTTCAGCACGCCACGCCCGTAGCTGTGCGCCACGAGGTTGATCGCGGCGGTGGAGGAGCCGGTGAAGACGATCTCCCGCTCGCTGCGCGCGTTCAGGAAGCCCGCCACGGCGCGGCGCGCCGCCTCATAGGCCTCGGTGGCGCGCTCCGAGAGCAGGTATGCGCCGCGATGGACGTTGGCGTAGCCGCTTTCCATCATCGCCGTCATGGCCTCGATGACCTGGCGCGGCTTCTGGGCGGAGGCGCCGGAATCGAGGAAGACCAGATCCTTGCCGCGCTGCTTCTGCGACAGGATCGGGAAATCCTGCCGGATGCGCGCGACGTCGAAGCCGCCCGTGCCCTTCGGTGCCACCGCCCCGTCCATCACGCCACCTTCTCCCACCAGCCGGAAACCGCCTCGGCGAGCGCGGCGCGGGCCGTCTCGTCCGTCACGCCCTCGACCGCCTCCTGCAGGAAGGCCTCAATCAGCAGCGAGCGCGCCGTATCCTCGGGGATGCCGCGCGAGCGCATGTAGAAGACCTGATCCTCGTCCAGCTCGCCCACCGTGGCGCCGTGGCTGCACCTCACATCGTCGGCGTAGATCTCAAGCTGCGGCTTGCTGTCGATCTCGGCCTGGTCGGAGAGCAGCAGCGCCTGGTTCATCTGGTAGCCATCGGTGCGCTGCGCGATCTGGTCCACCAGGATCTTGCCCTGGAAGACGCCGCGCGACTTGCCGGCCAGCACCGTCTTGACCGTCTGGCGGCTCGGGCAATCCGGGGCCGCGTGCTCCAGGAAGGTGGTGCAGTCGCCATGCTGCCCGTCGCTCAGGAGCTGCGCACCGTTGAGGTGCGCCGCCGCCCTGGGGCCGGCGAGCGTCACATGCGCCTCGCTGCGCGCCAGCTTCGCGCCGGCATGCAGCAGGAAGCTGTCATAGGTGCCGCCCTCCGCCACGCGGGCGAAGACGGTGGAAAGGTGGATGCCCGCCTTCCCTTCCTGCTGGAGGCGCGCATGGGTCACATGCGCATCCGCCGCCACCTCGAACTCCAGCACCGGGCTGTTCAGGTAACGGCTCTCGCCGTGGCCCCAGTTGCGCTCGATCAGCACCAGCTTCGCGCCGGCGCCGAGCCGCACCAGATGGCGCGGATGCACGGCCACCGGGCGGTCGGCCAGGGTGACATGCAGCAGCTCGACCACACCGCCATCCTCGCCGGCGGCGAGGTCGATCAGCGCACCGTCCTCGAACATGGCGGTGTTCAGCGCCACCAGCGGCAGATCTTCGGTGCGGGCGAGGCTGCCGAACAGCCCCTCGGCCGCACCGAGATGCTCCGCCAGGCTGCGCACCGGCGCCTCCGCATCCGAGAGGTCCGGGCGGAAGCGGCCATCCACGAAGACCACGCGGCGCGGCGCGGCGGCGCGCGGCAGCGTCAGCGCGCCATCCACGGAGGTCAGCGCCTCACCGAAGCCGGCCTGGGTCAACGGCGCGAGGTCCGTGTATTTCCAGGCCTCGACGCGGCGGGTCGGGAAGCCCTGGGCGCGGAAGGCCTCGGCGGCGGCCTCACGGCGCGCGGCGAGCCAGGGCAGGCGCTGCCCGGGCAGACGCGCGCGGAGACCCTCGAAGCGCTGCAGGAAGCCTGTCGCGCCGGGGTCGGTCAGCGCGTTCCCAGCCATGACGGTGTCGTCTGCTGCGCTCATGCCGCCTGCACCGAGTTGTAGCCGCTCGCCTCCAGCTGCTTGGCCAGCTCGGGCCCGCCGGACTGCACGATGCGGCCGTTCATCAGGACGTGCACGCGGTCCGGCACGATGTAGTCGAGCAGGCGCTGGTAGTGCGTGATCACCAGCGAGGAGAAGTTCGGGCCGCGCATGGCGTTCACGCCTTCGGCCACGATCTTCAGCGCGTCGATGTCGAGACCGGAATCGGTCTCGTCGAGGATGGCGAGGCTGGGGTTCAGCAACGCCATCTGCAGCACCTCGTTGCGCTTCTTCTCGCCCCCGGAGAAGCCGACATTGACACCGCGCTTCAGCATGTCCTCCGGCATGGAGAGCGCCTTCATCCGCTCGCGCGCCAGCTTGAGGAACTGCATCGCGTCCAGCTCGGACTCGCCCTTGCCGCGGCGGATGGCGTTCAGCGCAGTGCGCAGGAAATTGGCATTGCCCACCCCCGGCAGCTCGACCGGGTACTGGAAGGCCAGGAAGAGGCCCGCGGCGGCGCGCTCCTCCGGCTCCATGGCCAGCAGGTCCTGCCCGTTGAAGGTGGCGCTGCCGCCGGTGATCTCGTAGCCCTCGCGGCCCGAGAGCACGTAGGAGAGCGTGGACTTGCCCGAGCCGTTCGGGCCCATGATGGCGTGGATCTCGCCGGTCGGCACTTCCAGGTCGATCCCCTTGAGGATCTCCTTGCCCTCGACCTCGGCGGTCAGTCCTTCGATCTTCAGCATCGTCTCAAATCCGTCCTTAACCCACCGAGCCTTCAAGGCTGATCTGCAGCAGCTTCTGCGCTTCCACCGCGAACTCCATCGGCAGCTCCTTCAGCACCTCGCGGCAGAAGCCGTTCACGATGAGGCCGACCGCGTCCTCTTCCGAGAGGCCACGCTGGCGGCAATAGAAGAGCTGGTCCTCGGCGATGCGGCTGGTCGTCGCCTCGTGCTCGACCTTGGCGGTCATGCAACGGTTCTCGATGTAGGGAACCGTGTGGGCGCCGCACTTGTCGCCGATCAGAAGGCTGTCGCACTGCGTGAAGTTGCGCGCGTTGGTCGCCTTCGGGCTGATCTTCACCAGGCCGCGATAGGTGTTCTGCCCCTGCCCCGCGCTGATGCCCTTGGAGATGATGGTCGAGCGGGTGTTCTTGCCGATATGGAACATCTTGGTTCCGGTATCGGCCTGCTGCCAGTTATTGGTGATGGCAACGCTGTAGAACTCGCCGACGCTGTCATCCCCCTGCAGGATGCAGGACGGGTACTTCCAGGTGATGGCCGAGCCGGTCTCCACCTGCGTCCAGGAGATCTTGGAGCGGGCACCGCGGCAGGCGCCGCGCTTGGTGACGAAGTTGTAGATGCCGCCCTTGCCGTTCTCGTCGCCCGGGTACCAGTTCTGCACCGTGCTGTACTTGATGGTGGCGTCATCCAGCGCGATCAGCTCGACCACGGCGGCGTGAAGCTGGTTCTCGTCCCGCATCGGCGCCGTGCAGCCCTCCAGGTAGGAGACATGCGCGCCGGCATCGGCGATGATCAGCGTCCGCTCGAACTGGCCGGTGCTCTTGGCGTTGATGCGGAAATAGGTGGACAGCTCCATCGGGCAGCGCACGCCCTTCGGGATGTAGACGAAGCTGCCATCGGTGAAGACCGCGCTGTTCAGCGCCGCGTAGAAGTTGTCGCCTTGCGGCACCACGGAGCCGAGATACTGCCGCACCAGCTCCGGGTGGTTCCGCACCGCCTCGGAGATGGAGCAGAAGATGATGCCCTCCTTCTCCAGCCGGTCCTTGAAGGTGGTGGCCACGCTGACGCTGTCGAACACCGCGTCCACGGCGACGGGCATGCGTCCCTCGGCCGGGCTCTCGCCCGCGCCTTCGACGCCGGCGAGAATGGCCTGCTCCTTCAGCGGAATGCCGAGCTTCTCATAGGTGCGCAGCAGCTCGGGATCGACCTCGTCGAGCGACTTAGGCCCATCCTTCTTCTTCGGCGCAGCGTAGTAATAGGCGTCCTGGTAGTCGATCGGCGGGAACTTCACCGCAGCCCAGCGCGGCTCCTGCATCGTCTTCCACAGGGCGAAAGCCTTCAGCCGCCATTCGAGCAGCCACTCCGGCTCGCCCTTCTTGGCGCTGATGAAGCGGACGATGTCCTCGTTCAGCCCCTTGGGGGCGAAGTCCATGTCGATGTCCGTCTCGAAGCCGTACTTGTACGTGCTGTGGGTGACGGACTGGACGGCGTCGATGGTTTCGGTGACGGCAGGCATGGTGTTCTTCTTCCCTACTCGGCAGGCAGGTGGGCCGGCTGGGCCCGCAGGGTCGGGCGGCGGCAGGACGGCGCGCTCGGCGGCGCCAGGTCGGCCAGGGTAATGTCGGACAGCGCGTTGCGGATGGCCTCGTTCACCTTGTCCCAACGTCCGCGCACGGCGCAGATCGCCTCCGTCTCGCAGCAGCCGCTGGCGCCATCGACGCAGGCGGTCAGGGCGATGGGGCCGTCGATGGCGCAGATCACGTCGGACAGCGGCATGGCGGCGAGCGGCCGCGCCAAGCGATAACCGCCCCGCGCTCCGCGTACCCCTTCCACAAGCCCGCCATGCGCGAGGTGCTTCAGCACCTTGGCCACGGTCGGCTCGGCAATGCCGGTAGCGGCGGCGAGGCCGGGAGCGGTCTGCAGGCCCCCTTCGGCCTCCAGCCGGGCCAGCACCACCACGGCATAATCCGTCAGTTTCGACAGCCGCAACACACGGAACTCTCCTCAAATCGGACCAGTCTTGTCCGCTTTCGGGCAGATGCGCTCCCGACCTGCGCTTGTCAAGGAGACCCCCACCTTTCCGCGAGGCGCCCATGGTGCGAAGCTGCGCCAATGTCCTCGACCCGCCTGCATCCGGTTCATCCTCGCCATGCCGCCAGCCTGATTCTCTGGCGGCAGGCCCGCTCCGGCACCGTCGAGGTGCTAATGGGGATGCGTGCTGCCGGGCATCGCTTTATGCCGAACCGGCTGGTCTTTCCCGGCGGTCGTGTAGACCTCACCGACCGCCACGCTCCCGCCGCAACCGAGCTTCGTCCGGAGACCCGGGCCGCGCTGGAACGTCGCGCCCCCGCCCGCCTTGCCCGCGCCCTCGCCATCGCCGCTGCGCGCGAGTTGGAGGAGGAAACCGGGCTGATGCTGGGCGGCCCGCGCCCGGCGCTGGATCGGCTGGACTATCTTTGCCGGGCGGTGACGCCCCGCAGCTTCCCCATCCGCTTCAACGCCCGCTTCCTGACAGCTCCTGCGGCGGCCGCCACCGGCAGCTTGGCCGGCTCGGGCGAGCTGGAAAGACTGACCTGGGTCACGCCGGAGGCGGTGCGGAACCTTCCCGTGGCACCGATCACCGCCTGTGTCCTGGCGGAGTTCGAGGATTGGGTGACGCTGCCGCCCGCGGCCCGTCTGGCGCGGCCGTTGATCTGCCTCCAGGGCGCCGGCACGCGCTGCCCGGAGCCGGCTGGCGCGCCCTAGGCGCAGGAGGAAGGCCGGGGAGTCGCCTCCCCGGCCCTGATCCGTCGCCAAGTTCCCCCTTAGAGGGTGGCGAGCACCGCCTCGCCGCTGGAGACCTCGAAGGCGCCCGGCGCCTCAACGCCCACATGCGCGACCTTGCCGTCCTTCGCCACCAGGGCAAAGCGCTGGCAGCGCACGCCCATGCCGCGGGCGGTCAGGTCCAACTCCAGGCCCAGGGCGCGGGTGAGAGCGCCTGAGCCGTCGGCGATCATCACCACCTCATCGTTCACGCCCTGGTCCTTGGCCCAGGCGTTCATGACGAAGGCATCGTTCACCGCCATGCAGGCGACGGTGTCCACGCCCTTGGCCCTCAGCGCCGCCATGTTCTGCAGGAAGCTCGGCATGTGCTTGGCCGAGCAGGTGGGCGTGAATGCGCCGGGAACGCCGAACAGCACCACGGTCTTGCCGCCGAACAGTGCGTCAGTGCTCAGCTCGCGCGGACCTTCGGCCGTGGCTTGGGTCAGGGTCATGGCGGGAATCGTATCGCCGGCCTTTATGGACATGGACGTGCTCTCCAGATGGAGGTTCCGGCATTTCATGGCGATGCCGGCGCTGTCAACCGCGGTGCTTGCACCCTTCCCCTGCCGCCGCCATCTTGTTGGCACGATGGCACGACGCGCACGCGAGAACGAACTTCCGGAAAGCTTTCGCACCGCCGGTGCGGGGGGCAGTCGCGGGCTGCAGAGCAGCTACCTGGGCGGGCAATTGCTGATTGCGATGCCCGGCATGCAGGACCCACGCTTCACGCGCTCGGTGATCTGCGTGTGCGCCCATTCCGCCGATGGCGCGATGGGCATTGTCCTGAACAAGCCGCTTGACAACCTCAGCTTCGAAGACCTGCTGAAACAGCTCGACGTTCAGCCGCTGCCGCCGCAGCGCGAGATCCGGCTGCTGGCCGGCGGACCGGTCGAGGGCGGGCGCGGCTTCGTGCTCCACACCACGGACTGGTCGAGCGAGGGCAGCCTCAAGGTGACCGGCGACCTGGCGCTCACCGCCAGCGTGGACATTCTCAAGGCCATCGCCGGTGGTGGTGGGCCGCGCCATGGCCTGCTGGCGCTCGGTTATGCCGGTTGGGGCCCCGGACAGCTCGAAGAGGAGATCCAGCGGAACTCCTGGCTGAATGTGCCGGCGGACGAGGCCCTGCTCTTCGAGGGCGCGCTGAATGAGAAGTGGCGCATGGCCCTGGCCAAGCTGCATATCGATCCGCTGCTTCTGTCGGGAAGCGCCGGCCACGCCTGAACCCTAGCGCAGGGCGCTATGGCAGAGGCGACACCCGGCCCTGTCTCGCTGCTCCGGCCGGCGTTGTTGTATGATGACACTATGACCGTGGCTTTGCGCTTCGCAAGCGTTTCCGCTGCGCTAGGATGATCGCCCCCTGGAGGAGACCCAAGATGGATGCCGTCACCAACACACCCTTCATTCGCCTGCATCCGGAGGACAGTGTCCTGATCGCGCGCCGGGCGGCCGCCGAGGGAACGCCGGTGGGTCCTAACATTGTCACCCGCAACCGTATTCCGCCGGGCCATAAGGTAGCGATCCGCGCGCATGGTCCGGGCGAGGCCGTGCGGCGCTACGGGCAGATCATCGGCTTCGCCACCCAGCCCATCGCGCCGGGCGAGTGGGTGCACACCCACAACTGCGGCATGGGCGAGTTCGCCAAGGACTATGCCTGGGGCGTTGACGCGAAGCCCACGCTCTACGTGCCGGAACCCGCCAGCTTCATGGGCATCATGCGGCCCGACGGCCGGGTGGCGACGCGCAACTACATCGGCATCGTCACCAGCGTGAACTGCTCGGCCCATGTCGCCTCGATGATCGCGGATGCCTTCAAGCGCAATCCCTTCATCGGCAACGATCCGCTGGCCGAGTTCCCCAATGTGGACGGCGTGGTGGCGCTCACCCACAAGACCGGTTGCGGCATGGGCGACAATGACGGGCTGCGCATCCTGCGTCGCACCCTCGCCGGCTATGCGCGGCATGTGAACTTCAGCCATGTCATCGCCATTGGCCTGGGCTGCGAGGTCAACCAGATCTCCGGCCTGCTGGAGGAGCAGAACCTCGCCGGGCGCCTGCGCAACATGGATATCCAGACCATGGGCGGCACCCGGAAGACGGTGGAGGCGGGCATCGCCTTCGTGAAGGAGGTGCTGGCGGAAGCCAACCAGGTGCACCGCCAGAAAGTGCCGGCCAGCCACCTGACCATCGCCCTGCAATGCGGCGGGTCCGACGGCTATTCCGGCATTACCGCCAATCCTGCCCTTGGCGCCGCCTCTGACCTTCTGGTGCGCAACGGCGGCACCGTCATCCTCTCCGAGACGCCGGAAACCTATGGCGCCGAGCACCTGTTGACCCGCCGCGCCGTCTCCCGCGAGGTTGGCGAGAAGCTGGTCTCGCTGATGCGCTGGTGGGAGGACTACGCGGCCAAGGGGCAGGCGGAGCTGAACAGCAACCCCTCTCCCGGCAACAAGGCGGGCGGGCTGACCACAATCCTGGAGAAGTCGCTGGGCGCCATGGCCAAGGCCGGCACTACCAACCTCACCGCCGTCTATGACTACGCCGCGCCGGTGACGGAGAAGGGCTTCGTCTTCATGGACACGCCGGGCTACGACCCGGTGGCGGCCACGGGCCAGGTGGCCGGCGGCGCCAACATGGTCTGCTTCACCACCGGCCGCGGCAGCGTCTTCGGCTGCAAGCCGGCACCCTCCATCAAGCTCGCCACCAACTCGGCCATGTACGAGCGGATGGAGGAAGACATGGACGTGAACTGCGGCACCATCCTCTCCGGGCGCGAGACCGTCGAGGAGTGCGGGCAGCGCATCTTCGACCTGATCCTGCGCGTGGCCAGCGGCGAGCGCACCAAGAGCGAGAGCTACGACTTCGGCGCGGCGGAGTTCGCGCCCTGGCCGATCGGCGCGACCATGTGACCGGCCGGGGCCAGAGAGGGCGCCGCTCTCTCTGGCCTCTCCCGCCGGGGTGACAGTGTCACCCCGCCCCCCCTTCAGACGGTCAGCAGCCGCCGTACGGCCTCTTCGTCCAGCGAGCCGGACAGGCCCGCCAGTGCCACCTCTCCGCGCACCATGATGGCGAGTTGGTCGCCCAGTTCCCGCGCGAACTCGTAGTACTGCTCCACCAGCACCACCGCCATGTTGCGGTTGCGCGCCAGCAGCGCGATGACGCGCGCAATGTCCTTGATGACGTTGGGCTGGATGCCCTCCGTCGGCTCGTCGAGGATCAGCAGGCGCGGCCGCGCCGTCAGCGCCCGGGCGATGGCAAGCTGCTGCTGCTGCCCGCCCGAAAGGTCACCGCCCCGCCGCCGCAGGAACTGCTTCAGGATGGGGAAGAGCTCGAACACGTCATCCGGCACCTTGCTCCCGCGCGGCGCGGCGGCCAGCGCCGTCTCCAGGTTCTCGCGCACCGTCAGGAAGGGGAAGATCTCCCGCCCCTGCGGCACATAGCCGATGCCGGCGCGGGCGCGGTCAGCCGGCGAGAGGCCGGAAATGTCCTTCCCCTCCCAAAGAATCTTCCCGCCGCGGATGCGTTCCAGCCCCACGATGGCCCGCATCAGCGAGGACTTGCCGACGCCGTTGCGCCCCAGCACGCAGGTGACGCGGCCCGGATCGGCCTCCAGCGAAACGCCGCGCAGCGCCCGGCTGGCGCCGTAGAACAGGTCGATGCCCTCGACACGCAGCATGGCTCAGCGCCCCAGATAGACTTCGATCACGCGCGGGTCGCTCTGCACGTGGTCGATGGAACCCTCGGACAGCACGCTGCCCTCGCAGAGCACCGTCACCTTCTGGCCAAGCGCGCGGACGAACTCCAGGTCATGCTCCACCACCACGACGGAGCGGCTCCCGGCGATGCGGCGCAGCAGGGCTGCGGTGTGCTCGGTCTCCTGGTCGGTCATGCCGGCGACCGGCTCATCCACCAGCAGAAGCTGCGGGTCCTGCATCAGCAGCATGCCGATCTCCAGCCATTGCCGCTGGCCGTGCGAGAGAATGGCGGCGCGATCCCGCGCCCGCTCGGAGAGGCCGATCTCGGCCAGCACCGCCTCGATGCGGCGGCGTGCCTCCTGGCCCAGCCCCCAGCGCAGGCAGGACCAGGGGTCGCGCGGCGCCTGCAGCGCCAGTTCCAGGTTCTCGAAGACCGTCAGCGCGTCGAAGACCGTGGGCTTCTGGAACTTCCGGCCGATGCCGAGATTGGCGATGGCGGCTTCGTCCAGCTTCGTCAAATCGTGGTCGCCGAAGCTGACGGTGCCCTCGGTCGGGCGAGTCTTGCCGGTGATGATGTCCATCATCGTCGTCTTGCCCGCGCCGTTGGGGCCGATGATGGCGCGCAACTCGCCAGGCTCGATGATCAGCGAAAGGCTGTTCAGTGCCCGGAAGCCGTCGAAGACCACGGAGACGCCGTCGAGATAGAGGCTGCCGGGCTTCATCGGGAATCGTCCTTGCGCAGCAGGCCGACCAGCCCGCGCGGCAGGAACAGCGTGACGGCGACGAACAACCCGCCGAGCACGAAAAGCCAGAGGTCCGGCGCGAAGGAGGTCAGCCAGGTCTTCGCCGCGTTGACCGTGAAGGCGCCGAGCAGCGCACCGACCAGCGTGCCGCGCCCGCCGACCGCCACCCAGATCACCGCCTCGATGGAGTTGCCGGGGCTGAACTCGCCGGGATTGATGATGCCGATCAGCGGCACGTAGAGCGCCCCCGCCAGCCCCGCCAGCATGGCGGAGAGCACGAAGACGGCCAGCTTCACCTGCGTGGTGTCGTAGCCCAGGAACCGCACGCGGCTCTCGGCATCGCGCACCGCGACGAGCACGCGGCCGAGCTTGGAGCGGGTGATATGGCGGCAGAGCCAAAGCGCGCCTGCCAGGACCGCCAGGGCAGCGTAGAACAGCGCCGCGCGGGCCTCGGCGGTGTTCAGCGGCAGGCCGAGCAGCTCCTTGAAGTCGGTGAAGCCGTTGTTGCCGCCAAAGCCCATGTCGTTGCGGAAGAAAGCCAGCATCAGCGCATAGGTCATGGCCTGGGTGATGATGCTGAAATAGACGCCGGTGATGCGGCTGCGGAAAGCCAGATAACCCACCACGCCCGCCAGCAGGCCCGGCACCACCAACGCCATCAGGAGAGCGAAAGGAAAGCTCGAAAAGCCCCACCAGTACCAGGGCAGTTCCTTCCAGCCGAGAAAGACCATGAAGTCCGGCAGGACCGGGTTGCCATAGACGCCGCGTGGCCCGATCAGCCGCATCAGGTGCATGCCCATGGCATAGCCGCCAAGCGCGAAGAAGGCGCCATGGCCGAGCGAGAGAATGCCGGCATAGCCCCAGGCCAGGTCGATCGCCAGGGCGAGCACGGCGTAGCAGATCCACTTGCCGGAAACAGAGACAACGAAGTCCGAGACATACAACGCGGACTCTGCCGGCATCCGGTTCAGCACAGGCAGCAGGGCCAGCAGCGCCAATCCGGCGAGCAGCAGGCCGCGCAGGATGAGCGCGCGGCTGGGGCGCAGCCGTGGCGCCCCGGTGACGGTGGCGCTCATGGCTCGGCGGCCCTTCCCTTCAGCGCGAACAGCCCTTTAGGCCGCCGCTGGATGAACAGCATGATGCCAACCAACACGGCGATCTTCGCCAGTACCGCGCCGGCCCAGGGTTCCAGCAGCTTGTTGACGAGGCCGAGGGTGAAGGCGCCGATCATGGTGCCCGCCAGCGAGCCGACGCCGCCGAACACCACCACCATGAAGCTGTCGATGATGTAGCCGGTGCCGAGATTGGGCGAGACGTTGTCGAGCTGGCTCAGCGCCACCCCCGCCATGCCGGCGATGCCGGAGCCGAAGGCGAAGGTCATGGCGTCCACCCGCCCGGTGCGGATGCCCATCGTGGAGGCGATGCGCCGGTTCTGCACCACCGCCCGCATTTCGAGCCCAAAGCGGGTGAAGCGGATGGCGGCCACTGTCAGCGCCAGCACGAGCAGGCCAAACAGGATGATCCAGAGACGGTTCTGCGTCACCAGGATGCCGCCGGGCAGCGCCAGCGTGCCCTGCATCCAGCTCGGGCTGACCACCTCCTGGTTCTGCGCGCCGAAGATCAGCCGCACCGCCTGCTGCAGGATCATGCCGACGCCGAAGGTCATCAGCAGCGTCTCCAGCGGGCGGCCGTAGAGATGGCGGATCAGCCCGCGCTCCAGCGCCACGCCCACCGCCGCGGTGACCAGGAAGGCGGCAGGGACGGCGAGCGGCAGCGACCAGGGCAGCAGCCAGGGAATGCCGCGCAGCGTCTCCTGCACCACCACGGCGGTATAGGCGCCGAGCATCACCATCTCGCCATGCGCCATGTTGATCACGCCCATGACGCCGAAGGTGACGGCGAGGCCGAGCGCTGCGAGCAGCAGGATGGAACCGAGCGAAAGCCCCTGGAACACCGTCTCGGCGATGCGGCGCAGCTCCAGCTTGTGGTCGATGGCCGCCACCGCCGCGTCGATCGCTCCGGCCAGGTCGGGGTTCGCGGCACGGACTTCCAGCAGCGCCGCGCGGGCCTCGGCCGACCCGCTCTCTGCCAGCACGGCGATGGCCCTTTGCTTCTCCGTCGCGTCGGGCACGCCAAGGCGGGTGGCGGCGAGCGCCAAGGCGAGCCGGTCGCGCACCTCCGGCATGGTCTCGCGGGCCAGCGCCTGCTCGAGCGGCGGGATGGTGGCGGGGTCGCGGCTGCGGAGCAGCGCATCGGCGGCGGCGAGGCGTTGGGCGGCCTCCGGTGCGACGAGTTGTAGCCGACCTAGGGCACCCCGCAGCGCGGCACGGACGCGGTTGTTGATGCGGACCGTCTCGCCCGGCGTGGCAGCCACGCCGGAAATGGCTTCGCGTACCGTGCCACCCTGCTCGACCAGCAGGGCGCCGTCCGAGCGCTTCTGGAGATGCCCGTCGGCCAAGGCCTGCAGGATCGGCAGGGCGCGCGGGTCGCCCAGCGCGCCGAGCCGTTCCACCGCCTCGGCCTGGGCACCATAGCCGCCGGAAATCCCGGCGAGCGCATTGGTGAAGGCATCCTGCGCCCGTGTCGGCGGCGTGGCGGCAAGCAGCAGGATCAGCAGGAGCAGGATGCGTCGCATGACGGCGTTCGGCGGCGGCGCTCTCTCAAGGGCGTGCCGCCGCCTTCCTCCTTACTTCTTGCGGTTGGCGTTCTCGGGGATGTACGGGGACCAGTTCTCGGCCTTGATGGCGTCCGGCGTCTTCCAGACGATGTTGAACTGCCCGTCTTCCTGGATCTCGCCGATCATCACCGGCTTGGAGAGGTGGTGGTTCTGCCACATCTGCTCGGTGTAGCCACAGGGGGCCTCCACCTTCTGGCCGTACATCGCCTCGCGCACCTTATCCACCGCGGTGGTGCCGGACTGGGCAACCGCCTGCGTCCACATGCGGAAACCGGTGTAGGTGGCCTCCATCGGGTCGTTGGTAACGCGCTTGTCGTTCTTGATGTAGGCGCGCCACATCTTCTTGAACTCGGCGTTCGCCGGCGTGTCCACTGACATGAAGTAGTTCCAGGCCGCCAGGTGGCCAACCAGCGGTTTGGCGTCGATGCCCGCCAGCTCCTCCTCGCCCACCGAGAAGGCGACGCAGGGGATATCCTCGGCTTTGATGCCCTGGTTGCCCAGCTCGCGGTAGAAGGGCACGTTGGCATCGCCGTTGATGGTGGAGACGATCGCCGTCCGCTTGCCCTCGCCGGCGAAGCGCTTCACGCGGGAGACGATGCCCTGCCAGTCGGAATGTCCGAAGGGCGTGTACTCTTCCATGATGTCCGCATCGGCCACGCCTTTGCTGTTGAGATAGGCGCGCAGGATGCGGTTGGTGGTACGGGGATAGACGTAGTCCGTGCCGAGCAGCGCGATGCGCTTCGCCTCGCCGCCATCGGCGCTCATCAGGTAGTCCACCGCCGGGATGGCCTGTTGGTTGGGCGCCGCGCCGGTATAGAACACGTTGCGGGATTGCTCCTCGCCCTCGTACTGAACGGGATAGAAGAGCAGGCCGTTCAGCTCCTCAAAAACGGGCAGGACCGACTTGCGGGAGACGGAGGTCCAGCAGCCGAATGTGACGTCCACCTTGTGGACCTGCAGCAGCTCGCGCGCCTTCTCGGCAAAGAGCGGCCAGTTCGAGGCCGGGTCCACCACCACCGCCTCCACCTTGCGGCCGAGCAGCCCGCCCTTGCCGTTGATCCACTCGACCATCATCAGCACGGTGTCGCGCAGCGCCGTCTCGCTGATCGCCATGGTGCCGGACAGGGAGTGCAGCACGCCGACCTTGATCGGCGCCCCTTGCGCAAAGGAGGGGCGGATGGCCGGCAGGGCCAGCGCGCCGGCGGCGCCGGCCATCAGGGCACGGCGCGAGAATGGGGTCGCGAAGGTCATGGCTCGTCTCCTGGCGCGGCAAGGGCCGCCGTCATGGAGGCCAGTCTCGCGGCGGTCCCCCCGGCGGGCGAATACGTCAAATGACGTAGCCGCCCCGTGCTTGACGCTCGTGCCGGCGCTGCCTCACTCTCGCCCCTCCCCTTCCGGTCGGCAGAGCCGAGGACCACGCCCCGCATGGCGACACGCCAGCGCATCCTGCGCATCCGGCGCGACTACAACCGCTGGGTCGCCGACGAGACGATGGAGGACTATGCCCTCCGCTTCACCGCGGAGAGCGCCCGCAAGTGGTCCGCCTTTCGGGTGGCCAACACCGCCCTGGGCTCGATCTCCTTCCTGGCGCTGGAGGCGATCGGCGGCGCGCTGACGGTGGTCCATGGCTTCACCAACAGCGTGGCGGCCATCCTCTTCGTCAGCCTGCTGATCTTCTCGGCGTCCCTGCCGATCTGCCTGCACGCCGCGCGGGCAGGGGTGGATATCGACCTGCTCACCCGCGGCGCCGGCTTCGGCTATATCGGCTCCACCATCACCTCGCTGATCTACGCCAGCTTCACCTTCATCTTCTTCGGCATCGAGGCGGTGATCCTGGCCGCCATGCTGGACAGCTTCTTCGGCGTGCCGCTCTGGCTCGGCTACATCCTCTGCGCCCTGGTGGTGGTGCCGCTGGTGACGCATGGCATCACCTTCATCAGCCGCGTGCAGACCTGGACGCAGCCCGTCTGGCTGATACTGAACGTGCTGCCGCTGCTGGCCCTCATGGTCGCGCATCCCGACTGGCTGGTCGAGTGGACGGAGTACGGCGGGACACAGGGCACCCCTGGCTTCGACCTGCTGGCCTTCGGCGCCGCCGCCTCCATCCTCTTCGCGCTGATCACCCAGACCGGCGAGCAGGTGGACTACATCCGCTTCCTTCCTCCGCGCGAGACGCAGCGGCGCTTGGTCTGGTGGGGCGCGCTGCTGGCCGGCGGGCCGGGCTGGATCGCCTTCGACGTGCTGAAGCTGCTGGCCGGCTCCTTCCTGGCCTATGCCGCCCTTCGCGCCGGGCTTTCCGTGGCCCAGGCGGTGCAGCCGGCGGAGATGTACCGCCTTGCCTTCGGCACCCTGCTCGCCTCCCCCGCCCTGGCGCTGGTGGTGACGGCGGTCTTCGTCGCGCTATCGCAGATCAAGATCAACGTCACCAACGCCTATGCCGGCTCGCTCGCCTGGTCGAACTTCTTCTCGCGCCTGACGCACAGCCATCCCGGGCGCGTGGTCTGGCTGGTGTTCAACATCGCCGTCGCGCTGCTGCTGATGGAGCTGGGCGTCTACAACACCATCGAGCAGGTGCTGTTCGTCTATTCCAACGTCGCCGCCGCCTGGATGGGCGCGCTGGTGGCCGACCTCGCCATCAACAAGCCGCTCGGCCTCAGCCCGAAGGGGATCGAGTTCAAGCGGGCGCATCTCTACGACGTCAATCCGGTCGGCGTCGGCAGCATGGCGCTTTCCGTCGCCGCCTCCTTCCTGGCCTATTATGGCTTCCTCGGCGCACTGGCGCAGGCGATGGCCACCTTCATCGCCTTCGGCGTGGCCTTCGCCGCCGCGCCGGTGATCGCCTGGGCGACCGGCGGGCGCTACTACCTGGCGCGCAAGCCGCGCGCCGCCTGGGCGAGCCGGCCCAACCTGCAATGCGTCATCTGCGAGCACAGCTTCGAGCCGCGCGACATGGCCTATTGCCCCGTCTATACCGGGCCGATCTGTTCGCTCTGCTGTTCGCTCGATGCCCGTTGCGGCGATGGCTGCAAGCCGCATGCGCGCCTCTCCGCCCAGGTCATGACGCCGCTGCGCGCCGCCCTCCCCGCCCCCGTGCTGCGCGCGCTGGGCACGCCGGTCGGTTCCTTCATGGTGGTGTTCCTGCTCTTCGTCGCCACCATCAGCCTGGTCTTCCTCGGCATCCGTGCCCAGGCGCCGGCCAACCCGGACCTCAATGCCGCCTTCTGGAAAGCCTTCTTCGTGCTGGCGGTGATCGGCGGCATCGTCGCCTGGGCGCTGGTGCTGGCACATGAGAGCCGCAAGGTGGCGCAGGAGGAGACGCGCCGGCAGACCAGCCTGCTGCTGAGCGAGATCCGCGCGCACCAGCGCACCGACGCCGCGCTTCAGAAGGCCAAGGAGACCGCCGAGGCCGCCAACCAGGCAAAAAGCCGCTACGTCATCGGCATCAGCCATGAGCTACGGTCACCGTTGAACGCCATCCTCGGCTATGCGCAGCTCCTGGAGCGCGACCCGGCCATCCCGGAGCGCCGGCGGGACGGGCTGCGGACCATCCGCCGCTCCGGCGAGCACCTGGCGGCACTGATCGAGGGCCTGCTCGACATCTCCAAGATCGAGGCCGGACGGATCGAGCTCTACCGCGACGCCATCCGCCTGCCGGAGTTCCTCGACCAGATCGTGCAGATGCTGCGTCTGCAGGCGGAGGCGAAGAGCATCGCCTTCATATTCGACGCGCCGGTGCGGATGCCCGAGCTGGTCTATACCGACGAGCGGCGGCTGCGGCAGATCCTGATCAACCTGCTTTCCAACGCCATCAAGTTCACCCGCGCGGGCGGCGTCACGCTGCGCCTGCGCTTCCGCTCCGAGGTGGCCGAGTTCGAGATCATCGACACCGGCATCGGCATCGCCGAGGCGGACCTCGCCCGCATCTTCGAGCCCTTCCAGCGCGGCGCCAACTCGCACGCCCCCTCGACGCCCGGCGTCGGCCTGGGCCTGACCATCTGCAAGACGCTGGTGGAGGTGATGGGCGGCGAGATCTCCGTCAGCAGCCAGCTCGGCGAGGGCAGCCGCTTCCGCGTGCGCCTGCTGCTTTCCGGCAAGACCGGCTCCCCCGCCGAGGTGGAGCGGCGCATCACCGGCCGCACAGAGGCGACCCGCCCGCTCCGCGTGCTGGTGGCCGATGACGACGACGCCCACCGCGCCCTGGTGGCCGACCTGCTGGAGCCCCTGGGCTTCGATGTCCGGCAGGCCGTGGACGGCGCCGAGTGCCTGGCGCTGACGGACCAGGCGGCGCCGGACATCTTCCTGCTCGACATCGCCATGCCCGGCATGACTGGCTGGGAACTGGCGCGATGCCTGCGCGAGGAGCACGGGCAGACGGCACCGATCATCATGGTTTCGGCCAATGCGCTGGAGCTCGGCCCGCCCGGCGAGGGCCAGCACCATGACGATGTGCTGCCGAAGCCACTCTCGCTCGCCGCGCTGCTGGAGAAGATTGGGCAGTTGCTCGGCGTCACCTGGACCTTCGCCGAGCCGGTGGCACCTCCCCCGCCGGCCGCCACGGCACGGCTGACCTTGGAACAGGCCGCCAACCTGCGCCAACTCGCCGTCATCGGCTATGTCGGCGGCATCCGCGAGCGGCTGGACGCGCTGGAGGCCGAGGCGCCGGAAGCCCGCGCCGCCATCGCCGAGCTGCGCGGCTATATCGCCGAGTACCGGCTGGACGCCTTCATGGCCGCCCTGCCGGAGGAGCCCGACACCCATGCCGGAGCGACCTAGGGCCATGGAGCGCCGCGACATCGTGCTGGTGGTGGACGACGCCCCCGGCACCCTCGGCCTGCTGAACGACACGCTGGAGGGCGCCGGCTACATGGTGCTGGTGGCACAGTCCGCCGCCGCCGCCATGACGGTGATCGAGCGCATCACCCCGGACATCGTGCTGATGGATGCCGTCATGCCGGGCATGGACGGGTTCGAGGCCTGCCGCCGCATGAAGCGGAACGCCGCGCTGATCTCCGTGCCCGTCATCTTCATGACCGGGCTGACGGAGAGCGAGGACGTGGTGCGCGGCTTCGATGCCGGAGGCGTGGACTATGTCATCAAGCCGGTGGCGCCGGATGAGGTGCTGGCCCGCATCAGCGCGCATCTGGCCAATGCCCGGCTGACGCGCAGTGCCCATGCGGCGCTGGACGTGGCGGGACGCTACCTGCTGGCGGTGGACCGGGAGGGCGCGGTGCTCTGGGCGACGCCACAGGCCGCCGCGCTGCTGCGCGCCGCCACGCCGCCCGGCCTTGAGGATGCGGAAGCCGGACTGACGGGGTTGCGCATCCCGGGCTGGCCACCGCTCGGCGCGGGAGAGACGCCGCGCCTCGCGCCGGTCGCACTCGCCGATGGGCGGCGGGTGGAGTTCCAGCATGTCGGGCAGATCGAGGCGGACGAACTGTTGCTGCGCATCAGCGCCGCCCATCCAGGGCGCGAAGAGGCGGTGCTGCGCGACCGGCTCGGTCTGACGGCGCGGGAGGCGGAGGTGCTGCTCTGGCTCGGGCGCGGCAAATCCAACCGCGACATCGCGGAGATCCTGGTGATGAGTCCGCGCACGGTGAACAAGCACCTTGAGGGGGTTTTCAGCAAGCTGGGCGTGGAGAACCGCGCCTCGGCGGCGGCGCTGGCGGTTCGGGTGCTGGGAGGCGGCTGAAGGCGGGAGCCGGGTGAGCACCATTCCTCCGGCGGGGATGTCCAGAGGGGGCCGCAGCTGCCTTCTGGCCTGCGGCTTGCATGAAGCTGACACGCATGTCCGCTTCTCCCCTCCCTCGCCACCAGCGCGCCCATGGCCGGGCGGAGCTTGCCTTCGCGCATGGCCCCCGTGGCACGGTCCTGCGGCACCTGTTCCATGCCGCGCCCTTGCGCGTGCTCTTCCCCACGCCGGAGCCGGACGACCTGCCAATGGCGGCGCTGGTCAATGTCGGCGGTGGGCTGGCGGGCGGTGACTCGCTGGAGACAATGATTTCGATCGAGGAGGGTGCCGGCGCCAGCCTGACCACGCCGGCGGCCGAGAAGATCTATCGCAGCCTGGATGCGCCCACCCGGCTAGACACCTCGCTCACCCTGGCTGAGGGCGCCACGCTGGAATGGCTGCCGCAGGAAACCATCCTGTTCGACGGCGCACGGCTGGAGCGGCGGATGCAGGTGCATCTCGCCCCCGGCGCCCGGCTGCTGGCGGCCGAGATGCTGGTGTTCGGACGCGTGGCGCGCGGCGAGCGGCTGCGGCAGGGTGCGCTCTTTGATTCCTGGCGGCTGTGGCGCGACGGGCGCCTGCACTGGGCCGATGCAACATGCCTCGGGGTTGCGCCGGCCGTGAGGCTGGAGGCCTCCTTCGGCTTCGGCGGCGCCGAGGCGGCGGCCCTGCTGCTCCTGGCTGGCAGCGAGGCGGAAGCCGCCATTGGCCGCGAGGTTCTGCGCGAAGCCGGGCATGCCGCCACCCTCGCCCGCCCTGGCCTGCTGGTTGCCCGCTTCCTCGGCAGGGCGCGCGATGTGCGCGAGGCGCTCGCCGCCGCCATTCCCTCGCTGCGTGCCGCCACCCTCGGACTGCCGCCACGCCTGCCCCGGCTGTGGGCAAGCTGATGGGAACCCGCCGCGAAATGACCCGCGATACGCTCCACAGGATGGCCCCATGCACCTGACCCCCCGCGAGAAGGACAAGCTGCTGATCGCCATGGCCGCCGAAGTGGCGCGCAAGCGCCTGGCCCGTGGCGTGAAGTTGAACCACCCGGAAGCCATCGCGCTGATCACCGACTACGTCGTGGAGGGCGCGCGGGACGGGCGCAGCGTCGCCGAACTGATGCGCGACGGTGCCACCGTGCTGACCCGCGCGCAGGTGATGGAGGGCATTCCCGAGATGGTCCACGAGATCCAGGTGGAGGCCACCTTCCCTGACGGCACCAAGCTCGTCACCGTGCACAACCCGATCCGCTGAGGAGCGCGCCATGATTCCGGGTGAGATCATCCCCGCTGCCGGCGAGATCGAGCTAAACGCTGGCCGCGCGGTCACCGAGATCGAAGTGGCCAATACCGGGGACCGCCCCATCCAGGTCGGCAGCCACTACCACTTCCAGGAGACCAACCCGGCGCTGGCCTTCGACCGTGGCGCGGCGCGCGGCAAGCGGCTCGACATCCCCGCCGGCACCGCCGTGCGCTTCGAGCCCGGGCAGAGCCGCAAGGTTCGGCTGGTGCCCTTCGCCGGCGCGCGCGTCGTGCACGGCTTCCGCGGCGAGACCGAGGGGAGCCTCTGACATGCCCGCCCGCATCTCCCGCACCGCCTATGCCGGCATGTACGGCCCCACCACGGGCGACCGCGTCCGCCTGGCCGATACTGAGCTCTTCGCCGAGGTGGAGCGCGACCTCACCACCTATGGCGAGGAAGTGAAGTTCGGCGGCGGCAAGGTGATCCGCGACGGCATGGGCCAGTCCCAGCGCACCCGCGCCGAAGGGGCGATGGACACCGTCATCACCAACGCCCTGATCATCGACCATACCGGCATCCTCAAGGCCGATGTGGGGCTGAGGGACGGGCGCATCGCCGCCATCGGCAAGGCCGGCAACCCGGACACCCAGCCCGGCGTGGACATCGTCATCGGCCCCGGCACGGAGATCATCGCCGGTGAAGGGCGCATCCTGACGGCCGGCGGCATCGATCCGCATATCCACTTCATCTGCCCGCAGCAGATCGAGGAGGCGCTGGCCTCCGGCATCACCACCATGTTCGGCGGCGGCACCGGGCCGGCGCATGGCACGCTGGCGACCACCGCCACGCCCGGGCCGTGGCACATGGCGCGGATGCTGCAGGCGGCGGAAAGCTTCCCGATGAACCTCGGCTTCCTGGGCAAGGGCAACGCGGCTCTGCCGGGCGGGCTTGAGGAGCAGATCCGCGGCGGCGCCTGCGGCCTGAAGCTGCACGAGGACTGGGGCACCACGCCCAAGGCGATCGACACCTGCCTCGGCGTCGCGGATGACTATGACATTCAGGTCGCCATCCACACGGACACGCTGAACGAAAGCGGCTTCGTCGAGGACACGATCCGGGCCATCAAGGGCCGCGCCATCCAGGCCTTCCACACCGAGGGCGCCGGCGGCGGCCATGCGCCGGACATCCTGCGCGTGGTCGGCGAGGCGAACTTCCTGCCCAGTTCCACCAACCCGACCATGCCCTACACGGTGAACACCGTGGACGAGCATCTCGACATGCTGATGGTCTGCCACCACCTCGACCCGCGCATCGCCGAGGACGTTGCCTTCGCGGAATCCCGCATCCGCAAGGAAACCATCGCCGCCGAGGACATCCTGCACGACCTCGGCGCCATCTCCATGATGTCCTCCGACAGCCAGGCGATGGGCCGCGTCGGCGAGGTGATCATCCGCACCTGGCAGACCGCCCACAAGATGAAGGTGCAGCGCGGCCGCCTGCCCGGCGAGCAGGGCACGAACGACAACCTGCGCATCCGCCGCTACATCGCGAAGTACACGATCAACCCCGCCATCGCGCAGGGAATCAGCGCGCATGTCGGCAGCGTGGAGGTCGGCAAGCTGGCCGACCTGGTGCTCTGGACACCCGCCCTCTTCGGCGTGAAGCCGGACTTCGTGCTGAAATGCGGCAGCATCGCCATGGCGCCGATGGGCGACCCCAACGCCTCCATCCCGACGCCGCAGCCCGTGCACTACCGCCCGATGTTCGCCGGCTTCGGGCGCGCGATGCAGGCCAGTTCCGTGACCTTCGTCTCGGCGGCCTCGCTGGAAAGCGGCGACCTCGCCGGGCGGCTCGGCCTCGCACGCCAGCTCCTGCCCGTGCGCAACACCCGCACGATCGGCAAGCGCGACATGCTGCTGAACGACGCCCTGCCGAAGATCGAGGTGGACCCGGAGACCTACGAGGTCCGCGCCGATGGCGAACTGCTGATCTGCGAGCCGGCGGCGGTGCTGCCGATGGCGCAGCGCTATTTCCTGTTCTGAGGAAAGGTTGGGGGAATGAATTCCCCCAAGCCCCCTTCTTTTTCCTTCGAGTTTGCAGCACCAGTCTGAACGAGATCGAGCGATGACCGACGAGAGCCTCCCCCGCGCCACCCAGGTGCTTCCCGCAGGGGAGTGGCAGGTACGGACCGCCCGCGACACCGTCGTCGTGGACTTCGACGACCGCCATCGCCGCCGCAAGCGCTACACCGGGCAAAAGGGCGCCGCCTTCCTGCTGGACCTGCCCGAGGCCCGCGTGCTGCGCGAAGGCGACGGGCTGCTGCTGGAGGGCGGCGGCGTCATCCTTGTCCAGGCCGCGCCTGAACCGCTGGTGGAGGTGCGCGGGCGCGACCCGCAGCACCTGATGCGGCTCGCCTGGCATCTCGGCAACCGCCACCTGCCCGCCGAACTCGACGCCGAGCGCATCCTGATCCGCGATGACCACGTCATCGTGCGGATGCTGCAGGGCCTCGGCGCCACGCTGACCAAGGTGGAGGCACCCTTCAACCCGGAAGGGGGCGCCTATGGCGAGCACAACCGCCATGAAGCCCACCACCACGGCCATGAGCACCCGCATGACCACAACCATGGCGATGGCCACCATCACCACTGAAGCCACGCTGCAGCGCCTGCTGACCTGGCTCTCCCCGGCCTACCCGGTCGGCGCCTATACCTACAGCCACGGGCTGGAGATGGCGGTGGAGGATGGCGCGGTATGCGACCGGGCGACGCTCGTCGCCTACCTCGGTGCGGTGCTGGACAGCGGCGCGGGACGGATCGACGGCGCGCTGCTCGCCGCCGCCTTTCGCGCTGCCGAAGCGCAGGACGCGGCCAAGCTGGACGAAATCGCCGATCTCGCCGCCGCGTGGCGCGGCACGGCTGAGACGGCGCTGGAGACCATGGCCCAGGGCAGCGCCTTCCTGAAGGTGACCAACGCCGCCTGGCCCGACGCGCGGCTCGCCGCCTTCACCGGCCGCCACGGCGGGGCTGTCGCGCATCCCGTGGCCTTCGGCGCGGCGGCGGCGTGGCATGGCGTTCCGTTGCGGCCCGCCTTGTTCGGCTTCCTCTCGGCCTTCGCGGCCAACCTGATCTCGGCGGGGGTGCGGCTGGTGCCGCTCGGCCAGACGGACGGGCAGATCGCCACCGCCACCCTCCTGGCGGCGCTCGAAACCGCGACCGAAGCGGGACTGGACGCCGACCTAAATACGCTCGGCACCGCCACGCCGATGCTCGACCTGTTCTCCATGCGCCACGAGACGCAATACACGAGGCTCTTCCGCTCATGACCCAAACGGACAACGGCCCCTTCCGCGTCGGCATCGGCGGGCCGGTCGGCTCCGGCAAGACGGCGCTGACCGACCGGCTCTGCAAGCACCTGCGGGATGCCTACAACATCGCCGTCATCACCAACGACATCTACACCAAGGAGGATGCCGAGTTCCTGACGCGCAGCGGTGCGCTGGCGCCGGAGCGCATCACCGGCGTGGAGACCGGCGGCTGCCCGCACACGGCCATCCGCGAGGATGCCTCGATCAACCTCGCCGCGGTGCAGGAGATGACGGCGCGCTTCCCGGGCCTGGAGGTGCTGTTCATCGAGAGCGGCGGCGACAACCTGGCTGCCACCTTCAGCCCGGAACTGGCCGACCTGACGATCTACGTGATCGACGTTTCCGCGGGCGACAAGATCCCGCGTAAGGGCGGCCCCGGCATCACGCGCTCGGACCTGCTGGTGATCAACAAGACCGACCTCGCCCCGCTGGTCGGCGCCGATCTTGGCGTGATGGACCGGGATGCAAAGAGGATGCGGGGCCAGCGCCCCTTCATCTTCACCAACCTGAAGGCCAACCAGGGCGTGGCGGAGATCGCTGATTTCGTCCTGCGCTCCGGCGGCATCGTACCGCACCGCGCCAACTGACAGAAAGAAGATGGGAGTCCGGGGGAATTCCTTCCCCCGGCCTTTTCTCTGTTACCCGCCGACGGTCCGCTGTGTCTGCTCGCCCAGCCCCTCGATGCCGAGGCGGATGGTCTGCCCGGGCTTCAGGAACTTCGGCGGCTTCTGTCCCATGCCGACGCCCGGCGGCGTGCCGGTGGAGATCACGTCGCCAGGGTGCAGGGTGATAAACTGCGAGACGTAGGAGACCAGCTTCGTCACGCCGAAGATCATGGTGCGGGTCGAGCCGTCCTGGTAGCGCTCGCCATCCACCTCGCAGAACATGGCGAGGTTCTGCGGGTCGGGCACTTCGTCCTTGGTCACCAGCCAGGGGCCGAGCGGGCCGAAGGTGTCGCAGCCCTTGCCCTTGTCCCAGGTGCCGCCGCGCTCGATCTGGTACTCGCGCTCGGAGACGTCGTTGCAGAGGGCGTAGCCCGCCACGTAGTCCATTGCATCGGCCTCGGAGACGCGCTTGGCGCGACGGCCGATGACGATGGCGAGTTCCACTTCCCAGTCGGTCTTGGTGCTGCCAGTGGGAATCTCCACGTCGTCGTTCGGACCGCTGAGGGCGCCGAGCGACTTCAGGAAGATGATGGGCTCCTTCGGAATGGCGGCGCCGGTCTCGGCCGCGTGGTCGGCGTAGTTCAGGCCGATGCAGACGAAGTTGGTCATCCGCGCCACCGGCGGCCCGATGCGGGGCGAGCCGCTCACCGCCGGAAGCTTGGAGGTATCCAGCGCCGCGAGCTTCGCGAGGCCCTCCGGCGAGAGCGTCTCGCCCGCCAAGTCGGACACCACGCCGGAGAGGTCACGGATGGTGCCGTCGGCATCCAGCAGGCCCGGCTTCTCCTGGCCCGGCGCGCCAAAGCGCAGAAGCTTCATGGTTCAGCGTTTCCTTGTCAGTTGGTCCAGCCGCCATCGATAACGATGGCCTGTGCGGTCACGAAAGCCGATTCCGGCGCCGAGAGATAGACCACCAGCGCGGCGATCTCTTCCGCCGTGGCGAGCCGCCCCATGGCCTGGCGGGCGACGAAGCCGGCCCGCGCCGCCTCCAGCCCGCCCGCCGCCGTCGCATTGGCGGCGATGCGCTCGCCGAGGGAGGGCGTATCCACCGTGCCAGGGCAGACGCAGTTGCAGCGGATGCCCTTGGCCACGTAGTCGGCGGCCACGCTCTTGGTCATGCCGACAACGGCGGCCTTGGTGGTGCCATAGACGAAGCGGTTCCCCACCCCCTTCACGCTGGAGGCGGCCGAGGACATGTTGACGATGGCCCCGCCGCCGCGCGCCAGCATGCCCGGCAGCGCAGCGCGGATGGTCTGCCACATCGCGCGCACGTTGAGGGCGAAGGCGAAGTCCCACTCCTCATCCGTGCAGGTCAGCACGTCGTTCTGGTGCACGAAGCCGGCGCAGTTGAAGAGCACGTCGAACGGGCCATGCGCGGTGATGGCGGCCTTCACGGCCGCATCGTCCAGCACGTCCAGCGCCTGGGTAGTGATGCCCTGCGCCTCTAATCCGGCAAGCTTGGCGGCGTCCCGGTCGGTCGCCACCACCTGCGCGCCCTCGGCGGCATAGGCGAGGGCGGTGGCGCGGCCGATCCCCTGCCCCGCCGCAGTCACGAAGCATTTCTTGCCCGCCAGCCGTCCTGCCATGCGCCTGCGCCTTCCGTCAGTGGTTGTGGCGGCTCTCGCCGCGCGTCTCGAGAATGTTGAGGTAGAGCGTCGCCGGCTCCAGGCAGCCGCCGGTGCCGAGCTGGCCGACCATGGAGCGGTAGATCTCCTCCCACGGCGTCTTGTGCAGCAGCTTGGGCGGCGTCCAGGCGGCGCGGCGGGCGGCCAGCTCCTCCTCGGGGATGAGCACGTCCACCTTGCGGGTCTTGAGGTTGATGCGAATCGGGTCGCCCGACTTCAGCAGCGCAAGCCCGCCGCCGACGGCCGCCTCGGGAGAGACGTTGAGGATGGAGGGGCTGGCGGAAGTGCCGCTCTGCCGGCCGTCGCCCATGGTGGGCAGGCTGTCGAGCCCGGCTTTGATCATGGCGCCCGGCGGCTGCATGTTCACCACCTCGGCGCTGCCCGGGTAACCCACGGGACCGCAGTTGCGGATCACCAGCACGGTGTGCTCGTCCACGCCGAGATCGGGGTCCTCGATGCGGTCGTGGTAGTCCTCCGGCCCCTCGAAGACGATCACCTTGCCCTCGAAGACATCCTCCGGATCGGAGAGGAAGCGCTCGCGGAACGTCTTGTCGATGACGCTGACCTTCATCACCGCGCTGTCGAAGAGGTTGCCCGACAGCACGACAAAGCCCGCCTGCTCCTTCAGCGGCTGGGTGTAGGGGCGGATCACCTCGCGGTCTGGCAGGGGCGCCTTCTCCAGGTCCTCGGCAAGGGTCTTGCCGGTGACGGTGCGGACCCCGGTGTGCAGCTTGCCGGCATCCGCCAGCTCCTTCATCACCGACTGCACGCCGCCGCCGCGATAGAACATCTCGCCCAGGAAGCGGCCGGCAGGCTGGCAATCCACCAGCAGCGGGATCTCGGCACCGATGGTCTGCCAGTCCTCGGTGGTCAGCTCCACGCCCATGTGGCGGGCGATGGCGACCAGGTGCGGCGGACAGTTCGAGCTGGCGCCGATGGCGCTGGCCAGCACGATGGTGTTCTCGAAGGCCTCGCGCGTCATGATGTCGGAGGGACGCAGGTTCTCGCGCACCATGTCCACGATGCGCATGCCGGTGGCGTGCGCCATCTGCCCGCGCTCGCGATAGGCGGCGGGGATCGAGGCGCAGCCCGGCAGCGACATGCCCAGCGCCTCGGCCAGCGAGTTCATCGAGAGCGCCGTGCCCATGGTGTTGCAGTGGCCGACCGAGGTGGCGCTGCTCGCCACCATCTGCATGAAGCCGTCGTAGTTGATCTCGCCGGCGGCGAGGAGCTTGCGAGCCTCCCAGACGATGGTGCCGGAGCCGGAGAGCCGCCCCTTCCAGTGGCCGTCCAGCATCGGCCCGCCGGAGAGCACGATGGCCGGGATGTTCACCGTGGCGGCGCCCATCAGGCAGGCGGGCGTGGTCTTGTCGCAGCCGGTGGTCAGCACCACGCCATCAAGCGGGTAGCCGTGCAGGATCTCGACCAGCGAGAGATAGGCGAGGTTCCGGTCCAGCGCCGCGGTCGGGCGCTTGCCGGTCTCCTGGATCGGATGGATCGGAAATTCGAGCGGGATGCCGCCGGCGTCCCGGATGCCGGCCTTCACGCGCTCGGCCAGGGCAAGGTGGTGGCGGTTGCAGGGTGCGATGTCGCTACCGGTCTGGGCGATGCCGATGATCGGCTTGCCCGACTGCAACTCGCCCCGCGTGAGGCCGAAATTCAGGAAGCGCTCGATGTAGAGCGCGGTCATGCCCGGGTCTTCCGGGTCATCAAACCAGCGCTGGCTGCGCAGCTTGAAGTGCTTCTTGGTCTGGTCCATCGCGTGCGTCCCGCTTCTCCCTCGGTAGGGGAAGGGTCTGCCGCGAAACGGGGCGCTGTCAACGGGGGGAGGCGGCGGCAAGGCACGCCACCTCCTCCGTGATCTTACTTCTTGCCCTTGAAGGGCACTTTCGCCGGCTTGGCGACCGGCGTGCGCTGCAGTTGCGCAATCACCGGGCGCGGGCGGCCGGAGGCCTTGGCGATTTCCTCGTCCTGCGCCTCGATCAGGGTGCGGGCCGGCTCGTCGCCATCGAGGCCGCCGAGCAGTTCACTCGGGACCTTGCGGTTGGAACGGCGGGAGCCGTCCTCATAGAGAACATCGAACAGCACATAGGTGCCGGTATGGCGCACAGCCATGGGAATACTCCTGCCGCCCGGCGGCGGCCTCCACCCGGCAGTGCCAGGCCGTGCCTAGGATGTCGGGGGGTCTTCTTCTTCGGGGGGCAGCACGACGGGCTCGCCGAGATCCGGGTCCTCGCCGGCCTCGATCGCCGCCTTGCGGCGGGCGCGGGCCTCCTCGCGCTGGCGTGCCTTCTCATCCGCCTTGGCTTGCTTGGCGCGGTTCCGTTCCGCACGTTGCTGGCCGTAATTGGGCGTTCGTGCCATGCGTGCCCACCTCCATCTGGTCTGCTCCGCCGCAGGAGTGGACTCAGCCAGAAGCGAGGCATCGACGGCGAAGCGCCAGGCCTGCTCCCGAAACCGGCCCGATCGCTCGGCAGCGGCGAAAAGAATACGAACTAGGCCCACCGGAAGTCGCCCAGGGGCAATGGGCGGAAAAGGGCGCCCTTTCCCTAGGCCGATGCCCTCGCCTCTCCGCCCTTGCGGCAGACAGGCGAGTTGGTCCGGGGGAAGGCACTTCCCCCGGCCGGCTTCCAACCCTTCCGGTCAGAACAGTGGCGGGGCGGCAGAGGCCGCCCGCACCATGTCTCGATCCCGGGGGATCAGGCCTGCTTCAGATTGCCGGCCGACAGCTTGCCTTCGCGGCCGCGCTGCAGCTCGAACTCCACGCGCTCGCCTTCCTGCAGGCCCTGCAGGCCGGAACGCTGCACATCGGAGATGTGCACGAACACGTCCTTCGAGCCGTCCTCCGGCTGAATGAAACCAAAACCCTTGGTCGGGTTGAACCACTTCACGGTACCGATCGGCATCGCGGTGCTCCGTCAGAATGCGTTGCCGCCGCGCGACATGCACGGCGGATCAACCTCGAATGGGAACGGGCACCAGGCACGCAACGAACCCGTGCGAACACGGGGTGGGCGAGCTGGACAGGCTGGCCGAACCAAAACAGTCGACAAAGGCAATGTAGGGACACCCCCTCCCCTCCGCAACCGTCTGATCCTTCCTATCATGCAAGATCCGGCGAGCGCCTCAGCCGTGCCGCCGTTCCGTCGCGTAGTAGAGCAGCGCCAGTACGGGCAAAGCAAGTCCGACCCAGGCCGTCAGCGGCCATCCGCCGGTGGCGTAGCTCCAGCCACCAAGGGCCGAGCCAAGCGCGCCGCCGAGGAAGAAGGTGGCCATATAGAGCCCGTTCAGCCGGCTGCGGTATTCGGCGCCGAGCGAGAAGATCGCCCGCTGGCCCAGCACCACATTGGCCGAAACGCCGAAGTCGAGCAGCACCGCCGCGGCCACCAGCAGGCCGAGCGCCAGGGAGGAGCCGGGCTCGGCAAGCCGCGTCAACAGGAAGGAAAGAGCAACTGCCAGCATGGCGAGACCGGTGGCCGGGCGCGTCCAACCGCGATCCGCCACCCGCCCGGCAAGCGGCGCCGAGATCGCGCCCGCCACGCCCACGAGGGCGAAGAGCGCGACGCCCTGTTGAGAGAAGCCGTATTGCGGGCCAGTGAGCAGCAGCGGCGTGGCGGTCCAGAACAGGCTGAAGGCGCCGAACACCCCGGCATGATAGAGCGCCCGCCGCCGCAGCACGACATTGCTGCGCGCCAACCCCGCCATCGAGACCAGCAACGCGCCGTAGCTCCGCGCAGAGGCAGGGCGCCGCGCCGGCAGCGCCAGCCGCAGCACCACGCCCAGCCCCAGCATCGCCACGGCCGAGAGCAGGAAGACCAGGTGCCAGGACCAAAGGGAGGTGATGAAGCTCGCCAGCGGACGGGCCAGCATGATGCCAAGCATCAGCCCGCTCATGACATTGCCGACCACCTGCCCGCGGGCGCGTTCCGGCGCCAGATGGGCCGCATAGGGCACCAGGACCTGCACCGCGACCGAACCGATGCCGATGACCAGGGAGGCCGCCAGGAACATGCCGGCCGTGCCCGAGAGCGCGGCCGCCAGCACGCCCAGCACCGCCAGCCCCATCACCGCCAGCACCAGCCCGCGGTTCTCGAACAGGTCGCCCAGCGGCACGATCAGAAGCAGTCCCACGCCGTAGCCGATCTGCGTCATTGTCACGATCAGCCCGCCTGCCGCCGGGGACAGGCCAAGCTCGGCGCTGATCGGCCCGATCAGCGGCTGCGCGTAGTAGATGTTGGCGACGATCAGGCCGCAGGCGCCGGCCAGCAGCAGCGTCAGCCAGGACGGCAGGGCGACCTCGGCCGTGGCCTCCGGCGCAGTGGTGGCGGATGCGTTCATGCAGAGCTCCGGTCGATATTGCAGCGCAATATGCGGCCTGGGGGCTTCGCTGTCCTCCCATGGCCGCGCATGGCAGCGGACAGCACCGCGCCGGACACGGGAACGTCGCACGACTTACCGGGCTGCGCGCGCTAAACGCCTCCCTGCCATGCACACGGACCAGATGAACACGTCGCAGCCCTGGGGCTGGGCCCAGGAACTACGCGCGACCTTGGCGCTCGCCTGGCCCCTGGCCTTGACCAACCTCTCGCAGATCGCCCTGGTGCTGACCGACACCTTCTTCCTCGGCCAGCTCGGCGAGGTGCCGCTCGCCGCCGCCACCCTGGGTGGCAACCTCTACTTCATCGCCATGGCGCTGCCTTTCGGCCTGGGCTTCGCCGCCTCTGCCATGCTGGCGCAAGAGCGCGGCCGCGTGACACGCCACATGCGGGAGATGCGCCGCACCCTGCGGCAGGCGAGCTGGGCCATGCTGCCCCTCTTCGCCGTCCTTGGGCTGATCCTTTGGCACACGGGGCCGATCCTGCGTGCCACCGGGCAGGACCCCGCGCTCGCGGCGGCGGCGGAGCTGTACAACCGTGCCCTGCTCTGGGGGATGCTGCCCTTCTACGGCTTCCTGCTGTTGCGCGGCTTCCTCGCCGCCCTGGAACGTCCGGCGCCGGCGCTCTGGGTCGCCGCCGGCGGCATCGGGCTGAACGCCCTGCTGGACTATGCGCTGGTGGCCGGCGGTTTCGGCCTGCCCTCGCTCGGCACCTTCGGCGCCGGCCTGGCCAGCGCCTCCGCCAATCTCTGCATGTTCCTGGCACTGGCGCTGTGGGTCCGGCTCGACCGACGGCTGGCCCGCTTCCGCCTGGCTGGCCGCTTCTGGCGAGCGGACGCGCAGCGGATGCGCGAGGTTGTCGTACTGGGCCTGCCGATCGCCGGGAGCATGCTGCTGGAGATCGGCATCTTCAGCGCCACGGCATTGATCATGGGCTGGTTCGGCTCCAGCGCCGTGGCGGCGCACGCGGTGGCGCTGCAAGTGGCCGGCGCCTGCTTCATGGTGCCAATGGGAATCGGGCAGGCAGCGACCGCCCGTGTCGGGCTCGCGGCAGGCGCGGCGGATGCCGGCGCCGCCCGCCGCGCCGGCTGGATGGCGATCGGCCTCAGCGCCGCCTGCATGACGCTGACGGCAACGCTGCTGCTGGCCGCGCCAGAACCTATCGCGGCGCTGTTCCTGGCGCCTGAACTGGCGGCGACACGCCAGCTGGCGGCGGCATTGCTCACCGTCGCCGGCCTTTTCCAGCTTGCCGATGGCGTCCAGGCGGTAGCGGCAGGCGCACTGCGTGGGCTGAAGGACACCCGCGTGCCCATGCTCTTCGCCGCGCTCGGCTACTGGGGGTTGGGCTTGCCGATCGGCCTCGGCCTCGGCTTCGGTGCCGAATGGGGGCCGCGTGGCGTGTGGATCGGGCTGGCCTGCGGATTGGGCAGTGTGGCGGTGCTGATGACACTGCGTTGGGCGGCTCTGGCGGGCTCCACCAGCCCCGCTCTCCAACCTAGCCCAGCCGCGTAAGGTTGAGGCCAGCAGCAGCGAGCACTACCTACCGAGCTTTCTCAACCTTTAGTTTAATTATATTTGATTACTATCAACCATTAAGTTTCTTTCCTGTCTTTCATGTTTTTCCCGTGTATTTGCGCTGCAATTTCCACTAAAAGGTGAACTCACGAAAACGTGAGCAGAAATGCGAGGCCAAAATGGCGCCGAAGACCCCCGACTTCACGGACGCCCTCTGGGGCATCAGCCAGACGATGCTGGACGACACGCCTGAGCCGACTGAGGCCCGCAACATGCAGGGCGTCGCCTATTTGAAGTTCGGCGCCTTGCATGGCGTGACCGTCGAGATTGAATCCGCGCTCGACGACAGCGGGGACGTTCCCGCTCTCGTCCGCCAGGGAATGGTGATGCGCTGCATGATCCCGCGCGGCACCGATATCGAGGCGCTGCGGGACTCCCTCGCCGGCGGGCGGCTCGCCCGGCTGATCGAGACGGTGCTGAAGGGTCATCAGCTGGAACTGACACCGGATGCCGGCACCGGGCGCCTCACCCGCGGCGCCGCGCGGGCCCGCGAGCAGATGTTCAACGCGCTGGCGGCCCTCCCCGCGCCGCTCAGCGCCCCTGTCATCGTCTGGCCGCTGGCCCGCGTCACCCAGCGCGGCGCCCTCGAGGCTGCGCTGCCGCACTAAGGCTGCCACACCGCCTGGGGCCGCCCTTCACCGCAATGGACCACCCAGTTCCTTCCTGAGCTGCTCGATCATCCATCGCCCGGCCACTCCGGGCGCATGGCCGCGCCTGTGCACCACATGCAGCGCGATGCTGAAGGGCGCGTGGCCCTTCAGCTCCAGCCGCTTCAGCGCCCCGCTGGCGAGATGCGGCTCGACCATATGGGCCGGCATGTTGCACCAGCCGAAGCCGCCGAGCAGGAAGTTCAGCCGCGTATAGGCATCGGCGAAGCGCCAGATCCGGTGTCCGATGATGCCGCGTGACCAGGTGCCGGGCGCCGAAGCATCCGTCAGTACGAGTTGCACATGTTCGCGCACCGTCTCCCGGCTGAGCGGCCCTTCCTGCTGCGCCAGCGGGTGCGCCGCGGCAGCGACGGGAATCAGGGGTACGGAGGTGAGGAACTCCGTCTCCAGATCCGGCGCGCCGGTGATCTCAACCGGATAGATCGCAAGCTGCGCATTACCGTCGCGGAGGTGCCGCAGCGGTGCGCCGACGGACTCGGTCAGCCAGCTTACCGGGAGCAGCGGAAACTGCTCCCCCAGCGCCCTCAGCATCCGCATGCCGGGCTCGGCGGGAAAGAACTGGTCCACAGCCACGGTGAGCTCCGCCTCCAGGCCTCTGGCCATGCTCTGCGCCCGCGCCCGCAGCACCCGTGCTTCCTCGATGAGCCGCAGCGCATCGGCGATGACGGCCTTCCCGGCCTCGGTCGGGCGCGGCCGCTTCTGCGTCCGGTCGAAGAGGGTGAGTTGCAGCGTCGCCTCCAGTGCGGCGACCGACTGACTGACGGCCGACTGCACGCGCTGCAACTTGCGGGCGGCGGCGGAAAAGCTGCCGGTCTCCGCCACCGCGACAAGGATGCGGAGTTGGTCGAGCGTCAGAGGGTCGAGCATCCATCAGTTCCTCTGCTGGTAAACCCAAGTTTTTTAGCAGTCCCCCTGATGAATCAAGCGGCGCATAACGCGGTCATCAGCGGTTCGGACCGCGCTCTTCATCCACTCCGCAGAGGAGACCACCCCATGACCATCTCTCGCACGCTTCTCGCCGCAACCGCCCTGCTGGGCCTTGGGGGCGGCCTCGCCCAGGCCCAGGAGGCCTTCACCGTGGCCGGGACTGGCGAAAACTTCGCTGTCAGCTATGCGCCCAGCTACACCGGCAACATCCTGGGCGGCGGCTTCGCAACCGTGGCGGATGCCGGCCAGAACACCCGTATCGTCTATGCCGACACCACGCTCGGCCGGAAGGCCAGGGGCATCCCCGTGCTCACCGGAGGCCAGGAAGGCACGGTGATCTACCTGCCCGCGCCGGCCACGCCCATGGCCTTGGCGGCCAACCAGCGCTGAGGACGGAGCTTGCCGGGCCGCCTGGTCGTGGCCCGGTGTCCTATCCCCCGAAGGAGGCGCGCCATGCCCGCACCATCCGCCAATCTCTGGCTCCAGGCCATGCAGGTCTGGTTGAACGGGGCATCACCCCGCCCGGCGGGCCGCGCCTCCTCCGGCTGAGGCGGGCTCCCTTCTGGCCATTCCGGGCCTTCGGTCCTACAGCTTGAGCTTCCGCCCTTGCAGGACGAAGCCCATGCCCGAACCCACCTCCTCCAAGCCTCGCGTCGCCTTCATCGGCACCGGCGGCACCATGGCCTCGCTCGGCCGCGACGGGTTGGACATCCAGGACTACGGCGCCCAGGGCAAGGTGATGGACGCCCCGACCATCGTGGCGCGCGTGCCGGAACTCGCACAGGTGGCCGAGGTCTTTCCCCGCCCCCACAGCGCCGTCGTCTCCTCCCGCATCGGCTTCCGCGACTGGCAGGCCCTGGCCCGCGAGTGCGACCGTGCGGTGGCCGAGATTCCGGACCTTGCCGGCATCGTCATCGGCCATGGCACCTCCAGCATGGAGGAAACCGCCTATGCCCTCACGCTCAGCCTGAAGGTCGCGGTGCCCGTGGTGATGGTCGGCGCGCAGCGCCCGGCCTCGGCCCTCTCCAGCGACATGGGCATGAATCTGGTGAACGCCGTCCGCGTGGCCGCCAGTCCGGAGGCGCGGGGCCTCGGCGTGCTGCTGCTGCTGAACGATGAGATCCACGCCGCCCGCGACGTCTCCAAGACCTCCACCTGGCGGCTGCAGACCTTCCGCACCCCCGATTTCGGCGCGCTGGGCCATGCCGATGGCGACCGCATCGCCTTCTATCGCCACCCGCTGCGCCGGGTGGCGCCGGACACCGAGTTCGACATCCGCGACCTGCCCGCCCTGCCGCGCGTGGACATTGCCTATTCCCACGCTGACGCCGATGCCACGGCGATCCGCGCCTTCGTCGCGGCCGGGGCGCGCGGCATCGTCAGCGCCGGCTTCGCGCCGGGCAGCCCGACGCCTGCCGAGGCGGATGCGCTGGCCGAGGCGGTGGAGCAGGGCGTCATGGTGGTGCAATCGACCCGCGTCGGCAGCGGGCGCGTGGTGCGGACACAGAAGATGCGGGCGCGGGGCATCCTGGCCGCCGACAACCTGACGCCGCAGAAGGCGCGCATCCTGCTGGCGCTCGCGCTGACGGTGACGGACGACCCCGCCGAGGTGGAACGAATCTTCGCCACCTACTGAGCAGCCGTCCGCCGCCTCGCTGGCAGGCGCAGCGGGGGCACCCTCTCCTCCGGCTCAGCAGCCGGAGGGCAGTGCCTCCAGCTTCTGCATCACCGCGTTCATCGCGAAGTCGCCGAAGTCCATGTTCATGTCATCGGCCACGCCATTGGCGTAATAGCGCAGCCCGACCTCGTATTCCGGCATGTTGGCACCGGCATTCGCCTCCTTGCTGAAGAAGGCGATGCGCATGCGGGCGCTGCCCTGCCCCTTCAGCAGGGGATAGCGGACCTCCTCGCGCGGCGCCTGCCACGGGGAGAGGATGGTCGTGGTGTCCTGCGCCCCCTCCTCGCCGGTGCCATCGAACAGCGGCACAAGCAGCATGCGCTGGCCGGCCCGCGCCATTTCCAGGGTGCGGATGGTGTGCGCCATCGGCAGCAGCGTGCCCGGCGGCAGCTTCACCTCCTGCGCGGCCGGCGCCTCGTAGCGCACCGTGCCGCCCTGATCCCCGTTCAGCTCGGCCTCGCCTGCGATGCGTTGCGTCACCGCGCCCTGCGCCATCTGCGTCAGGGTGAAGCGCAGCCGCCGGCCGTCCTTGCTCTCCCATGTGGAGTAGTCTGAGGAGGTCTCGACCACCTGGCCGCTGCGGTCCACCACGTTCAGCTTCAGCCGCTGCCGGGTGGTCCAGCCGTCGCAGGCGTCCAGCACCTCGAACAGCATGGCGCCGTCGGCCTGGGCCACGTCGCCGCCCTGGCGCACCCGGTCCAGATCCAGCCGGTAGGCAGCGCGATGGGCGGCCATCACGAAGGGCGCCGCCTGCGCCGTGGCCGCCGGAGTAGAGCCCTGCGCCGGCGCCGCTTCTGCCGGCAGGACCAGCCCCAGCACCAGGGCCGCGGCGGGCAGAAGGGTGGAACCGGCCAGGGTGTCGCGCAGACGCATCGCGTAATCCTTCTTGTCGGCCCGGCGCCGCCGGGGGCTCGGGGTCCGGTTCCCCCGGGAAGCCGGGAGGTGCCAGGCGGGCGGCCCGCCAGGCACCATCCCGCGCAGTGAAGTTAGGGTGCCTTGGGCCCGCTGGCACCCTTCGCCGGCGGCAGATCGAGCTTGATCGAGAGCTCCTTCAGCCGCGCCGGCTCCACCGCGGCGGGGGCGCCCATCATCAGGTCCTCGCCCTGCTGGTTCAGCGGGAAGAGGATGACCTCGCGGATGTTCGGCTCATCGGCCAGCAGCATCACCATGCGGTCGATGCCCGGGGCGGAGCCGCCATGCGGGGGAGCGCCGTAGCGGAAGGCGTTCAGCATGCCGCCGAAGCGCTCCTCCACCGTCTCGGCCGAGTAGCCGGCGATCTCGAAGGCGCGGATCATGATGTCCGGCCGGTGGTTTCGGATGGCGCCGGAGGACAGCTCGATGCCGTTGCAGACGATGTCGTACTGGAAGGCCTTGATCTCCAGCGGGTCCACGCTGTTGAGCGCCTCCAGCCCACCCTGCGGCATGGAGAAGGGGTTGTGGCTGAAGTCGATCTGCCCCGTCTCTTCGTTGCGCTCGTACATCGGGAAATCGACGATCCAGCAGAAGCGGAACTCGTCCTGCGCGATCAGGCCCAGCTCCTCGCCGAGCTTTGTCCGCACCTTGCCGGCGAATTTCGGCGTCTCTTCACGGTTGCCCGCAGCGAAGAAGACGGCGTCGCCGGGGTTCAGGTTGCAGGCGGCACGGATCGCCTCGACGCGGTCGGCTTCCAGGTTCTTGGCGATCGGCCCCTTCGGCCCTTCGGCGGCGAACTGGATGTAGCCCAGCCCCCCGGCGCCCTCGGCGCGCGCCCATTCGTTCAGCTTGTCGAAGAAGCCGCGCGGGTTGGCAGCCGCCCCCGGCGCCGGGATGGCGCGCACCATGCCGCCCGCGGCGGCGACCCGGGCGAAGAGCCCGAAGCCGGAATCCCGGAACTGCTCGGTGACGTCGGTGATCTTCAGTGGATTGCGCAGGTCCGGCTTGTCGCTGCCGTAATAGAGCATGGCGGCGTCATAGGGGATGCGCGGGAACGGCGCCTGCGTCACCTTCCGGCCGTTGCCGAACTCCTCGAAGATGCCCTGCATCACCGGCTCCAGGGCGGCGAAGACATCCTCCTGGGTGACGAAGCTCATCTCGAAGTCGAGCTGGTAGAACTCGCCCGGCGAGCGGTCGGCGCGGCTGGCCTCGTCGCGGAAGCAGGGCGCGATCTGGAAGTAGCGGTCGAAGCCCGCCACCATCGCAAGCTGCTTGAACTGCTGCGGCGCCTGCGGCAGCGCGTAGAAGGTGCCGGGATGGTTGCGGCTGGGCACCAGGAAGTCCCGCGCGCCCTCGGGGCTGGAGGCCGTGAGGATCGGCGTCTGGAACTCGGTGAAGCCCTGCTCGATCATGCGGCGGCGGATCGAGGCGATCACGCCAGCGCGCAGCATCATGTTGCGGTGCTGCTTCTCGCGCCGCAGGTCGAGGAAGCGGTAGCGCAGCCGCAGGTCCTCGGGGAATTCCTGGTCGCCCGCCACCTGGATCGGCAGCACCTCGGCCGAGGACTGCACCTCCAGCGACTTCACCCGCAACTCGATGGCGCCGGTCGGCAGCTTGTCGTTCACCGTGCCGGCCTCGCGCAGCACCACCTCACCGGTGACGGTGATCACGCTCTCCGGCCGCACCGCCTCGGCGGCCGTGAAGACCTCCGAACCGGCGGGGAAGACGCATTGGGTGATGCCGTAATGGTCGCGCAGGTCGATGAACAGCAGCCCGCCATGGTCGCGCTTGCGGTGCACCCAGCCGGAAAGGCGGGCGGTCTGCCCCGCGTCGGTGGCGCGCAGCGCGCCGCAGGTGTGAGTGCGGTAGGCGTGCATCGGTCGGAGTACCCCGGGGCTTCTCAATGCGGAAAACGGGCCGCAGAAGGGGCGCCGAGAAGCCCCATGTCAAGGGAGACTGTCATTCAGGCATCGAATCGGGCGGACTTTGCGCCTGGGCCGGGCTTCGCTAGAACCTTGCGGCCATGAGCCGACGCCCCCAGGCCCAGGACGCCGATCCCGTCCTGATCACCCGCTCCGACGAGCTTGCCGCCCTCTGCGCGCGCCTGCGCGCGGAGCCTTTCGTCACGGTCGATACCGAATTCATGCGGGAACGGACCTACTGGCCGGAGCTCTGCGTGGTGCAGCTTGCCGGCGAGCAGGACGTTGCGGTGATCGACGCCATGGCCGAGGGGCTTGACCTCTCGCCGCTCGGCGAGCTCTTCGCCGATCCCAAGGTCACGAAGGTGTTCCACGCGGCACGGCAGGATGTGGAAATCTGCATCCTGCGCTTCGGCGCCCCGCCGCGCCCGCTCTTCGATACTCAGGTGGCCGCCATGGTGGCCGGCTTTGGCGATCAGGCCAGCTATGACAGCCTGGTGCGTGCCCTCGCCAATGCGCAGATCGACAAGGCCCACCGTTTCAGCGACTGGGCGGCCCGCCCCCTCTCGGCGGCGCAGATCGCCTATGCCGCGGCCGACGTGACCCATCTCCGCCGCGTCTACACCGCCCTGGTGGAGCGGCTGACGCAGGAGAGCCGCCTCTCCTGGGTGGCCGAGGAGATGGCCGAGCTGACCGACCCTGCCACCTACCGGCAGGACCCGGAGACCGCCTGGGAGCGCCTCAAGCCCCGCTCCGGCAACCGTCGTTTCCTGGCCGCCGTGCGCGCCGCGGCCGCCTGGCGGGAGCGCGAGGCGCAGCGCGTCAACATCCCCCGCCAGCGGCTGGTGCGGGACGAGACGCTGCTGGAGATCGCCGCCACCAACCCGGCCACCCCGGCCGAGCTGGGTCGGGCGCGCGGCATCAGCAAGGGCTTCGCCGAGGGCAAGAGCGGCGCCGGCCTGCTCGCCGCGCTCGCCGCGGCGCGTGAGCTGCCGGACAGCGCCCTGCCCGAGCCCGCCCGAGACAACCGCCAGGGCCCGCCCGCCTCGCCGGCGCTGATCGCGCTGCTCAAGGTGCTCCTGGCCGCCAAGGCTGAGGAGCATCACGTCGCACCGCGCCTGATCGCCAGCGCGGACGAGCTGGAGCGCCTCGCCGCCGAGGCCGAGCCGCAGGTGCCGGCGTTGCATGGCTGGCGGCGGCAGGTCTTCGGCCAGGCGGCGCTGGCGCTGAAGGGTGGCCGGCTGGCCCTCGGCGTCGAGGGCCGGCGGGTGAAGCTGATCGAGGGCTGATCGAGGGCTCCGCTCTTCAGCGGGCCGCGACCTCAATCGTGGCCCGCAGCCCCAGCGTCGCCGCCAGGGACTCGACCCGACGCTGCACCGCGTCGCCGGCGAAGAGGCCCATCCCCTCCGTCAGATGCAGGATGAGCTGCCCCTTCTCCACCGCCAGCGTAGCGCCAGCGAGCAGCGCGGGCGTGCCACCGGAGAGGGTATAGGCAAGCCGCAGCGCCTCCCCCAGCATCTCGGCCCGCCGCAGCGAGCTGCTGTCGAGCAGGACACGGGCGGTGGCGAGCCAAGGGGCGTCCAGCTCGGGTTCGTAGCGAAGCGCCACCACCAGGGCGAGGAAAGCCCGCTCATGATGGTCGAGCCCGATTCCGGGCTGGCGCAGCACGCGCAGGAAGCTCTGCTCGGCGCGGTAGTCCGGATGATCATGACTACCGATATCGGAGAGCCAGCAGGCAGCCTCGCGAAGTGCCTCCTCGGGGCGGCTTTCCCCGCGGAAGAGGGGCGCCGTCCAGGCAGCGAGCGCAGCTGGCAGAGCGGTGTCGCGGCCGTACCGGCTCGCCATCTCGCGGCCGGCGGAGAGCAGCGGATCCTCCCGCCGCACCGTCTCGGAGAGATGGCGGGCATACCAGCCCTCGCGCAATCCGTTGGCGCTGAACACGACCCGGCGGGCGCCGGTGGCGCGCAGCAGGCGACGCAGCGCCACGGCGGCGAAAGGCAGGTCCTGCAGCCGCTTGGCCGGAACACCGGGAAGCCGCTCCAGGGTGCGGCGCGTCGCTGCCATGATCAGACCGCAGAGGTCGCGCGCCTCATCCCGCCGCAGCACATAGTGGTGCACGATCGAGAGCGGATAGGCCGTCTGTGCGATGTGGATCTTCGCCAACGCCCGCCAGGCGCCGCCGACGAGATAGAGGTCGCGGTCCTTTCCATGCGCCAGCCAGGGCAGCCGCGCCAGCTCCTCCTCGGCGATGGCGCGGGCGCGGACGACGTCGCCGCCCGCCCGGTCGGCCAGACGGATGGCGCCCAGCGGCAGGGAGGCGGTGGCGCCAGGCCGCCCCTGGTTCAGCTCAACCACCTCCAGCGAGCCGCCGCCGAGGTCGCCCAGGATGCCGTCTGCCTCGGAGAAGCCAAGCAGCACCCCTTCCGCCGAAAGCGACGCCTCCTCCTCGCCTTCTAGGATGCGGATAGGCACGCCGGGCAGGCGCTCGGCCAGGGCAGCGGCGAAGGCGGGGCCGTTCTCGGCGTCGCGCACGGCGGCCGTGGCCAGCACTTCGAGCGGCGCGGCACCCATGCCACGCGCGACGGCATAGTAGCGCTCCATCACCGTCAGCGCCTGCGGCACCGCCGCCTCGTTGAGCCGGCCGGTGTTCTGCAGCCCGCGGCCCAGGCCCAACACCGCCTTCTCGTTGAAGATGGCCAGCGGATTGCGCCCCCATCCCTCAAAGACGACCAGACGGACCGAGTTGGAGCCGAGGTCAACGATACCCGCGCGCGGCGGATGGCTGAGGCCGGCATCAACGGGCGCAGCGTGAAGATCCAAGTGGGAAGTCCTCGATTGTCAGTCCTGGGTGACGCGGTCCTGCCGCCGCCGTGCCGCCGCAGCGCGCCCCGCCGCCCGGTGCAACGCGCTGCCGCGGCCGGAGAGGGACGGGTTGGTCATGAAATACTCGTGCGCCGAAACAGGTTGCGCGCCGGGATGCAGGCGGCGCCATCCGCCGTCCGGCCGCAACTGCCAGGACTGGACCGTGTCCTTGAGGTTCACCACCATGATCTGGTCGAGGATCTGGGCGTGCACCGTCGGGTTCTCGACCGGCGCCATGGTCTCCACGCGCCAGTCCATGTTGCGCGCCATCCAGTCGGCCGAGGAGATGAAGATCCGCGCCCGCCGCGAGGGCAGCCGGTGCCCGTTGCCGAAGACGTAGATGCGCGAATGCTCCAGGAAGCGCCCGACGATGGACTTCACCCGGATGTGCTCGGACAGGCCCGGCACGCCCGGCCGCAGGCAGCAGATGCCGCGCACGATGCAGTTGATCGTCACCCCGGCCTCGCTGGCGCGGTAGAGCGCGTCGATCAGCGTCTCGTCCACCAGGCTGTTCATCTTCAGCCAGATGCCGGCGGGCTTGCCCTCCCGCGCGAAGGCGATCTCCTGCTCGATCAGGCCGAGCAGCGCCGGGCGGATGGTCAAGGGCGCGAAGGCCAGCCGCTCCATCGCCTCCGGACGCGCATAGCCGGTCATGTAGTTGAACAGCTTTTGCGCGTCCCGCGTCAGCGCCGGGTCGGCGGTGAAGAAGGAAAGGTCCGTGTAGATGCGCGCGGTGATCGGGTGATAGTTGCCGGTGCCGAAATGCGCGTAGCTGCGCAACGAGCCGGCCTCACGCCGCACCACCAGCGACATCTTGGCGTGGATCTTCAGGTCCACGAAGCCGAAGACCACCTGCACGCCCGCCGCCTCCAGCTCGCGCGAGAGGGCGATGTTGCGCTCCTCGTCGAAGCGCGCCTTCAGCTCCACCATGGCGGTGACGGACTTGCCGAGTTCCGCCGCCTCGATCAGTGCGCGCGCGATCGGGCTGTCGCGGCTGGTGCGATAGAGAGTCTGCTTGATGGCGACCACGCTCGGATCGCGCGCCGCCTGCCGCAGGAACTGCACCACCACGTCGAAGGACTCATAGGGGTGGTGGACGACGATGTCCTTGGCCCGGATCGCCGCGAAGCAGTCGCCGCCGAAGTCCAGGATGCGCTCGGGGAAGCGGGGCGTGTAGGGCGTGAAGAGCAGGTCCGGCCGGTCGTCCACCAGGAGTTGCTTCAGGTCGGCGAGGCCGAGCAGCCCGTCCACCATGAAGATTTCGGCGCGCGGCGCGTCCAGCTCCTCGACCACGAAATCCACCAGGTCGGGCGCCATGTTGGCTTCAACCGAGAGCTGGATGGCACGGCCGCGGCGGCGGCGTTTCAGGGCGCTCTCGTAGGAGCGCACCAGGTCCTCCGCTTCCTCCTCGAACTCCACATCGGTATCGCGGATCAGGCGGAACATGCCCTGCGCGGCGTTGATGTAGCCGGGGAAGAGGCGCGGCAGGAACAGCGTGACCACGTCCTCCAGCCGCACGAAGCGGATGGGGCCGGTGCCGGGGGTGATCTGCGGCGCGTCCTCGGCGGCGGGCAGGCGGATGAAGCGCTCGACCTGCGAGGGCAGCGGTAGCAGGGCGCGCATGGTGCCGCCATCCTCCTCCCGCACCAGCTTCAGCACCATGCAGATGGCCAGGTTGCTGATGAAGGGGAAGGGATGCGCCGGGTCCACCGCCAGCGGCGTCAGGACGGGGAAGATGCGCTCCAGGAAGTAGCTTTCCAGCCAGCCCCGCTCGGCATCTGAGAGGTCATCGGTGGTGCAGACGCCGATGCCGGCGTCGCGGAGCTGCTCGCGCAGGCTGCGCCAGGTGGCCTGCTGCTCCTCGGTCAAGGCGGCGGCGCGCGCATGGATGGCGACGAGTTGCTGGCCCGGCGTCAGCCCGTCCGGCGAGGCGGCGGCGATGCCCGCCCGCTCCTGCCCCACCAGCCCGGCGACGCGCACGGAGTAGAACTCATCGAGGTTGGAGGCCGAGATGGCGACGAAGCGCAGCCGCTCCAGCAGCGGGTGGTGCGGATTGGTCGCCTCCTCCAGCACCCGGGCATTGAAGTCGAGCCAGGACAGCTCGCGGTTGATGAAGCGCTCCGGCGCGTTCATCGCGATGCCGGGGACATGCTCCTGCGTGGCGTGCTCGCCGGCCTGGCTGTGGGTGTCGAGGGCGTCCATGCCGCCAGCCTACAGCAAGGCGGGCGCGGAGGGCGAGCCACCCTCAAGCGCCTCCATGGAAACGTCATCGAAGCCGCGGAAGCCCGGCCAGTCGGCCAGGGCGGCGCGCGCGAGGCCACGCGTCACGGCGCCGCCTGCGGCCAGTGCGGCATGGTCGAGCAGGGCGGCGGCGGCGGCGATGGCGGCGGCCTCGCGCGGCAGCCGGGCGAGCAGCCATTCCTGCACGGCGTCCGGCACGCGGAGCTGACGTTCGGCGAAGTGGCGAGCCAGCAGCGTCGCCAGCAACGCTTCCGAAGGCTCGGCGATGCCAACGGCCGCGGTGGCCCGCAACCGGCTGGCGAGGTCGGGCAGCGCGACGTTCCAGCGCGCCGGCGGGGCGCGCCCGGCCAGCAGCAGCGGCAGGCCCTGCGCGGCACAGCCGTTGATCAGGTGGAACAGCGCCGCCTCGTCGGCGATGGCGTCGGCGTCGTCCAGGGCGGTGGGGGCGGGCTCCGGCACGCCCCGCAGCGCGGGGCCGGAGAGCAGCCGCCAGCCGCGCGCCTCGGCCTGGAGCTGGAGAAGGTGCGACTTGCCCACGCCCGGTGGGCCGAACAGCGCCAGCCGCCCCACGGGCCAAGCCTCCACCCGCCCGAGCCAGGCGCGCGCCTCCGCGTTGGAACGGTCGGGCAGCACCGGTCCGCGGAAGACGGGTGGTAGGTCGAGCGGCAGGGCGAGCTGGCGGATCGGATCGGGCTCGGTGGCGGCCATCAGGAACCGGTGCGGGGCGGGTCGAGGTAGAGCGGGCTCTCCAGGTAGCGCCGCAACCAGAACCGCGCCAGCACGCCGAGCGCCGCCGCCATTGGCACGGCCAGCAACACGCCCAGGAATCCGAAGGCGACGCCCCCGGCAAACAGTGCGAAGATCACCCAGACCGCATGCAGCTCCACCCGGTCCCCCAGCAGCCGGGGATAGATGATGTAGCCTTCAACCACCTGTCCGGTGACGAAGACGGCCGCCACCAGCCCCACTCCGTTCCAGGTGCCGAACTGCCCGACCGCCAGCAGCAGCGCGGTGCCGAGCCCGGTCATCGAGCCGACATAGGGGATGAAGGACAGGATGCCGGAAGCCAGCCCGACGATCAGCCCGAGCTCCAGACCGACCGCCGAGAGCGCCACTGCGTAGTATACCGCCAGCAGGGCACAGCAGAGGAGCTGGCCGCGCAGCCAGGCGGAGAGAACGCGGTCGGTGTCCTTCGCCAGTTGCCGCAGGGTGGCGGCGGAGCGGCGGGGCAGCCAGCTCTCGATGCGCAGCATGATCGCCTGCCAGTCGCGCAGCAGGTAGAAGGCCACCACCGGCGTCACAACCACCAGGGTGAAAACGTTGAACAGCGCATAGCCGCCGCCGATCAGCCGTGTTGCCGCCGTGCCGAGGAAGGAGAGGATGGCGCCGACCTGGCTCACCGCCAGGTCGCGCAGGCGAGTGTTCAGCACCTCCGGCCCGATGCGCTGCTCCAATGCCTGCAGCGCCTCCTGCATGGCGCTGCCGACGCCGGCGATATAGCTCGGCAGGCGCGCCAGCAAGGTTCCGACCTGGGAGATAATCAGCGGATAGAGCAGCAGCAGCGCGATCAGCGCCAGCGCCATCAGCGTCGTGACCAGCAGGAGGGAGGCGAAGCCGCGCGGCAGGCCGAACCGGGTCAGCCGTGTGGCCAGCGGGTCCAGGAAATAGGCGATGCAGGCGGCCAGCACGAAGGGCGTCAGGATGGCCGAGAACAGCCAGAGCAGGAACAGCGCCGCCGCCAGGAGGCCGAGCACCAGGGCCATGCGCTGCCCGCGCGTGGCGGTGCGGGGGCCGGGGCTGGACGGCGACGGCAGGCGCGGCTCTCCGCGCGTGCGGGCGGCTGGAGGGGGTGGCAGGGCCGGTGGCAGGCTGGGCATCATGGCGCCGCCTCCCGCCGCAGCAACCGGGCCATGTAGGCGAGGCCGGAAACCACCGTGGTCGCCGCCACCACCCAGGCCATCAGCGTCAGCCAGGGTTCGGTGCGCAGGGCGAAGCCGGTGAGCAGCAAGGCCAGTCCCGCCAGCAGGATCTGCGTCAGGGTATTCAGCTTCGAGATGAACAGCGGCTGCATGCGCGGCGGCGCGCCGAGCAGGTTCAGCAGCATGACGCCACCCATGATCAGCGCGTCGCGGAACACCACCAGCATGGCGAGCCAGTCCGGCAGCACGCCGATCAGCGCCAGGGTGACGTAGGTACAGACGAGCAACGCCTTGTCGGCGAGCGGGTCGAGCATGGCGCCCAGCGCCGAATAGGCGTTCAGGCGGCGCGCCAGCCAGCCGTCCAGGGCGTCGGAGATGCCGGCACCGGCGAATACGAAGAAGGCGGCATCCAGCCTTCCGTGCAGGATGAGCCACACGGTGGCCGGAACGGCGCAGAGCCGTGCCAGGGTGATGGCATTGGGCAGGGTGAGCGCCCTGCTCCGCCCATCGCCCGGCGGCGGGGCGTCAGAACCGGCCGGCAAGGCCGATTTGCCACGGACCGCCCGCACCGCCGCCCTGCGGGGCGGCCGGCGGCGCGGCGCCGAACGGCACGGGCGGTGCCAGCCGGCCGGGTGTGGCGGCCGGCGCCCCCGTGGGCACATAGACTGAGAGACCAGCCGCCGGCAGGGTCTGTGCCGCGACCTCCGGCCCGTGCCGCAGGCCGAGCCGGAGCCGCGCGCCATCCACCGCAATGGCCTGGACGTCCACCGAGGCAATCTCGGGGTTGCTGTAGAGCCGGCGGCGGAGTTCGAGCCATTCGCGCAGCCCCGCATAGCGCGCGGAGGCCTCGATATAGCCGGCGGGGGCGGCGCTGGGCATCACCGGCGGCGCGGCATCGCCGCCCGGAGCGGACATCATGCCGCCGGCGCCCGCCACCGAGCGCCCGGCCCCGCCAGGCACCCGGTTGGGGTTGAAGTTCACGGTCAGGCGGCCGCTGTAGCTGGTCCGGCTGGTGCGCTCCTCCTCGACGATGATGCTGCTCACCATCTGGTCGATCTGCGAATCGCTGAGGCTGGCCGGCAGGCTGAGTTCGCCCGCCATGCGCTGGTAGGCGAGGCGCTGTGCGGAGGCGATGGCCTTGGTGCGCGCCACCACCGCATTCTCCGCCGTGGCCTCCGCCGGCACGCCGCGCTGGCTGTAGGGGTTGGCCGAGCTTTCGCTGGCACTCGCCTCCGCCGCGGGCGGCAACGCCTGGGCTGCAGCTTGCTGCGCGCCGAGTCCGATCAGCCCACCGACGACAACGGTTGCGGCGAGCCGCCGAAAATGTTGCATTCCGCCCCCTTGGATGCCCGGCACAGTGATCTCTCCTTCCGGGCCTTTGCGCATAGCCGATCGGGCCCCCTGATGACCAGTCTCACCTACCGCGACGCCGGCGTTGATATCGAAACCGGTGACGCCCTCGTCGATGCCATCAAGCCGCTGGCGCGCGCTACGGACCGCGCCGGAACCATGGGTTCCCTGGGCGGCTTCGGCGCGCTCTTCGACCTGAAGGCCGCCGGCTACACCGATCCCGTTCTGGTCTCCTCGACCGACGGGGTCGGCACCAAGCTTCGGCTTGCCATCGACACCGACATGCATGACGCCGTGGGCATCGACCTGGTTGCCATGTGCGTCAACGACCTGGTGGTGCAGGGCGCCGAGCCGCTCTTCTTCCTGGATTACTTCGCCACCGGGAAGCTGCAGCTCGAACAGGCGCGCGCCGTCATCGGCGGCATCGCCGAGGGCTGCCGGCAGGCCGGCTGCGCCCTCGTCGGCGGCGAGACCGCCGAGATGCCGGGCATGTACGCCAAGGACGACTACGACCTCGCCGGCTTCTCCGTCGGCGCCGCGGAGCGCAACGGCCTGCTGCCGAAGCCGGACGTGGCGGCGGGCGACGTGGTGCTCGGCCTTGCCGCCTCCGGCGTGCATTCCAACGGCTTCTCCCTTGTGCGGCGCATCCTGGCCGCCGCCGGCCAGGATGTCGGCAGCCCGGCGCCCTTCGCGGCGGGCCAGACGCTCGGCCAGGCGCTGCTGGCGCCGACGCGGATCTACGTGAAGTCCGTGCTCGCCCTGCACAAGGCCGGGCTGCTGAAGGCGGCGGCGCACATCACCGGCGGCGGCCTGCCCGGCAACCTGCCGCGCGTTCTGCCCAAGGGCAGCGTCGCCGTGCTGGACGCCACCGCCTGGACCCTGCCGCCGGTCTTCGGCTGGCTGGCGCGCAACGGCAATGTGGCGCCGGAGGAGATGCTGCGCGTCTTCAACTGCGGCATCGGCATGTGCCTGGTGGTGAAGCCCGAGGATGCTGAGGCCGCCACGGCGATGCTCCAGCAGCAGGGCGAGACGGTGTTCCGCATCGGCGCCATCGAGGCCGGCACGGAGGGCGCGCCCCCCGAGGTGCGGGTGGAAAGCCTCTCCCCGAACTGGCCTGCCGCATGAGCCAGCGGCGGCGCACCGCCATCCTGATCTCCGGGCGGGGCAGCAACATGGCCGCCCTTCTCGATGCCGCCGCCGATCCGGCCTATCCGGCGGAGATCGCCCTGGTGCTCTCCAACCGCGCCGACGCGGCGGGCCTTGCCCGTGCCGCCCGGGCCGGTATCCCGACCGCGGTGGTGGAATCCCGCCGCTTCGGCAAGGACCGCGCCGGTTTCGAGGCGGCGATGGAGGCGGAGCTGGCGGCGCATGACATCGCGCTGATCGCGCTGGCCGGATTCATGCGAGTGCTGACCGAAGGCTTCACCCAGCGCTGGGAGGGGCGGATGCTGAACATCCACCCTTCCCTTCTGCCGGCCTTTCCCGGCCTCGACACCCATGCCCGCGCCCTGGCGGCGGGAGTCCGGCTGCATGGCTGCACCGTGCATCTGGTGACGCCAGGGGTGGACGAGGGGCCGATCGTCGCCCAGGCGGCGGTCCCTGTTCTTGCCGGGGACACGGAGGAGGCCCTCGCCCGCCGAGTGCTGGCCGAGGAGCATCGCCTCTACCCCACCGCCCTGGGCTGGCTGGCCAGCGGTCGCCTGCGCCTGGAAGCGGGACGCGCCGTGGTGGACCCCGCCCCCTCTCCCAGCGGTGAAAGCCTGCGCAACCCGGGCTGAGAGCAGCCCGGGTCACGCCCCTGTCATAGCCCTGAGCTTGACAGACTGCCGGATAAAGAGAACGTTCTCTCTCATCAAGCATGAGGCCGGCAAACTGGCCATGGAGGGAACGCATGCATTTTTGCGAGGTGGCGGGGCATGCCGCCTAGGCCACCGCCCCGCATCACCATCAAGGACCTGGCGCGCGATCTCGGCATGTCGGTCGCCACCGTGGCGCGTGCCTTCCACAGCGGCGGCACCATTGCCGAGGCCACCCGCAGGACGGTGCTGCGGCGCGCCGGCGAGCTGGGCTACCAGCCCAATGCCCTGGCGCGCAGCATGATCACGCGGCACACCCGGATCGTCGGTGTGGTCCTCTCCGACCTGGAGAATCCCTTCTACCCGCAGGTGCTCACCCGGCTCACCGAGGCGCTGCAGCAGGTTGGCCTCAACGTCATGCTGGTGGTGGCGGAACCCTCCGGCTCCGTCGATGCGGCGCTCCGGCTGCTGCTCTCATATCAGCCGGAATATGCCATCGTCCTCGCCACCACCCTGACCACCGACGCGGCCGAGGCCTGCCGCGCGGCCGGAACGCCGCTGCTGTTCTTCAACCGCGCTCCGGCGGAGGAGGACGCCTGCGCCGTGGTCTGCGACAACGCCGCCGGCGCGGCGGCGATGGCCGACCATCTGGTGGCCGGGGGCGCCCGCCGCCTCGCCTTCCTCTCCGGCCGGCCCGATACCTCGACCAACGCCGAGCGCCGCGCCGGCTTCCTTGAACGCTGCGCGGTGCATGGCCTGCCTGCACCACAGGAAGCACCGGCCGGTGCCTTCACCTATGCCGCCGGCTATGCCGCCGCACAGCGCCTGCTGGCCGGGCCGGAGCGGCCGGAGGCGCTGTTCTGCGCCAACGACATCCTGGCCATCGGCGCCATGCAGGCGGCGCGGCGGGAGTTTGGCCTGCGCGTCCCTCAGGACCTCGCCATCGCCGGCTTCGACGACATCGCCATGGCCGCTTGGCCGGACCACGACTTGACCACGCTGCGGCAGCCCATTCCCGCTATGGTCGAGGTGGCCGTGAGCTGGGTGCACCGCGCCGCCGCCGGCGAGGCGCCGCCAAAGGGCACCCTCCGCCTGCCCGGCATGCTGGTGGTGCGCGGCACCACCCTGCCGGACACCACTTCCCCTTCCACCCCCGCGCTGGAGAACCAGGCATGACACCGCAAACCCTGAACACGGTCGCCATCGTCGGCGCAGGACTGGTGGGTTCCGGCTGGGCGCTGGTCTTCGCGCGCGGCGGCGCCAGCGTGCGCGCCTTCGACGCCGACCCGGCCCTGCGCGCCCGCATGCCCGGCCGCATCCGCACCATGCTGGAGGACATGCGTGGCGCGGGCCTCGTGGATTCGGTGGAGGAGACGCTCGCCCGCATCACCGTCTGCGAGACGCTGGAGGAGGCGGTCGGTCCCGCCGACTACGTGCAGGAATCCGTGCTGGAGCGCGTCGAGGTCAAGCAGGCCGTCTGCGCCGGCATCGACGCCGCGATGCGGCCGGAAGCCATTGTCGGCTCTTCCTCCTCTGGCATCCCGGCCTCGGCCTTCACCGCTGGGCTGACGAACCGCGCGCGCTTCCTGGTCGCGCATCCCGTGAACCCGCCGCATCTGGTGCCGCTGGTCGAGCTGGTGCCGGCGCCCTGGACCGACCCGGCCATCCTGCCGGTGCTGCGCGCCGCCATGGAAGGCTGGGGCCAGGCGCCGATCGTGGTGAACGGCGAGATCGAGGGCTTCATCCTCAACCGCCTGCAAGGTGCGCTGCTGAACGAAGCCTGGGCGCTCTACGAGGCCGGGCTGGCCAGTGCCGCCGACATCGACCGCACCGTCTCGCACGGGCTTGGCCTGCGCTGGGCCTTCATGGGACCCTTCGAGACGATCGACCTGAACGCGCCGGGCGGCATCGCCGACTACTCCGCGCGGCTGGCGCCGCTCTACCACAGCATCGCGCTCTCGCGGAAAGACCCGCAGCCCTGGTCGGCCGAGGCCATCGCCCGCGCCGAGAAGGAGCGCCGCGAATCCCTGCCGGCCGACCAGCTTCAGGAGCGCACCGACTGGCGCAATCGCCGCCTGATGGCGCTGGTGAAGCACCTGCGCAGTCAGCCGGGCTGACCACATGCCGCTTTCCCTGAGCAACCGCTCGGGGAAGGCGCCTCCCCCTCACCCCCGCCTTCCTATTGCCCCGGCTTCCTCCGGTGCAGAAGGCGCGCGCCGCCTCCTGGCTCACCCCTCCAAGGAGCATCTCTTGCTCGGCACAATTGCCATCGTCCTCTCACTCGCGGGGCTGATGTTCTTCGCCTATCGTGGCTGGAACGTCCTCGTGCTGGCACCCATCATGGCCGCCTTCGCGGTTCTGCTGGCGCAGGGCGGGCCGCTGCTCGCCACCTACACGCAGATCTTCATGAGCAGCCTCGGCAAGTATGTCGTGCTGTTCTTCCCGATCTTCATGCTCGGCGCCATCTTCGGAAAGCTGATGGCGGATAGCGGCTCCTCCACCACCATCGCGCACACGATCGTGCAGCGGCTCGGTGCGCGCCACGCCATCACGGCGGTAACGCTGGCCTGCGGCGTGCTGACCTATGGCGGCGTTTCGCTTTTCGTGGTGGCCTTCGCCATTTACCCGATCGCTGCGGCACTGTTCCGCGAGGCCGACGTGCCGAAGCGCCTGATCGCCGGCGCCATCGCGCTCGGCTCCTTCACCTTCACGATGACGGCCTTCCCCGGCACGCCCGCGATCCAGAACGCCATCCCCACTCGCTTCTTCGGCACCACCACCTTCGCCGCGCCAGGCCTCGGCCTGCTCGCCGGCTGCATCATGCTGTTTGGCGGCCTGGCCTGGCTGCAGACCCGTGCCCGCCGCGCCAATGCCGCCGGCGAAGGCTACGGCACGCATGACGAGAACCTGCCCGCCTTCGAGGATGGCGAGCGCCCCGGCTTCGCCCTGGCGCTGCTGCCGATCGTCACCGTGATCGGCCTCAATGCGTTGTTCTCGCTCTGGATCTTCCCGTCGATGGACCTGAGCTACCTGTCGCATCAGCTCTACGGGGACGTCGCGCCCACGGCGGTGATCGGCACCTGGGCGCTGATCGTGGCGCTGGTCGGCGCCATCCTCACCGTGCTGCTGCTGCAGCGCCGCTATCTCCACAGCCCGCAGAAGACGCTGAACGAAGGCACGATGGGCGCGCTGCTGCCGATCTTCAACACGGCGAGCGAGGTGGGCTACGGCGCCGTCATCGCCTCGCTGGCTGCCTTCGCCGTGGTGCGGGACGCGGTGGTCTCCATCGCCCCGGGCACGCCCACCATTTCGCTCGCCATCGCGGTGAACGCGCTGGCAGGCATCACCGGCTCGGCCTCGGGCGGCCTCTCCATTGCGCTGGACACGCTGGGCAGCACCTACATGGCCCGCGCGACGGAGCTGGGCATCGACCCGGAGCTGCTGCACCGCATCGCCACCATCTCCTCGGGTGGGTTCGATTCGCTGCCGCACAATGGCGCGGTGATCTCGCTGCTGACCATCACCGGCCTCACCCACAAGTCCTCCTACGGCGACATCTTCGTCGTGAACCTGCTGATCCCGGTGCTGGCGCTGATCACCATCATCGTCCTGGGCAGCACTTTCGGCAGCTTCTGAACCGCCAGCTCCGTGAGAGGGAGGAACTGCCAGCATGGCTGGCGAGTTGATCCCTCTCCGGGCCCGGCAGGCACCGCCGGGCCCGCCCCCATCTGGGAGACGGATCATGTCCGCGCCTTCGCCGCCGGTCTCCGGGCTGATCATGCGCTCGGAGCACCCCTACAACGCCGAGCCGCCCCTGCCGCAACTCCGCGCTGCCTTCGTCACGCCGCAGGCCACCTTCTACGTGCGCAGCCACGGCGAGGTACCCCGGATCGACGCGGCGCGGCACCGCCTGCGCGTGGAGGGCCGCGTCGCCACGCCGCTCGACCTTTCGATGGCCGAGTTGCAAGAACGCTTCCCACAGCAGACGGTGCCAGCCGTGCTGCAATGCGCCGGCAACCGCCGCTCCGACCTGAACCGGGTACGGCCGGTCTCAGGCGACCTCTGGGCGCCTGGCGCCATCGGCCATGCCGAATGGACCGGCGTGCCTCTCGCCAAGGTACTGCGCGCCGCCGGCGCGGAGACCGACGACGCCCTACACGTCGCCTTCAGCGCCGGCGACATGGTGGACATGCCGGGCGAGGAAAGCTTCCGCTTCGGCATCTCCATTCCCATGGCCAAGGCGCTCTCCGCGGAGGTGCTGCTGGCCTTCGCCATGAATGGGGAGCCGCTGACGCCGGAGCATGGCTTTCCCTTGCGCGTCGTGGTGCCCGGCTTTGCGGGCATCCGCAGCGCCAAATGGCTCACTGGCATCACCGTGCAGGACGAGCCGGCCGATACCCCGATGCAGCGCAAGAACTACAAGCTGCTGCCGCCCGATCTGACCGGCCCGCCCTTCAACTGGGAAAGGGGCATCACGATCGATGCCATGCCGCTGAACTCGGCGATTTGCGAGCCGGCCAACCAGGCTACCCTGCCGGCCGGCCCAATCCTCCTGCGCGGCTACGCCACCGCCAGTGCGCGTGGCGTGGCGCGGGTGGACGTCTCGGCGGATGGGGGGCGGCGTTGGCAGCAGGCGGAACTGGAGCGGCGACCCGGCGCATCCTGGAGCTGGACCTTCTGGCAGGCGCGGCTGGACCTGGCCGCGGGCGAGCACGAGCTGGTGGTGCGGGCCTGGGATTCCGCCGGCCAGACGCAGCCCGCGACACCGGAGGAGGTCTGGAACGCCAAGGGCTATCTCTGCGCCTCCTGGCACCGCATCCGCGTGCGCGTGACCTGAACCGGCACGTCAAGCCGAGTGGCGCTGCACCAGTTCCGCCGGCAGGCGTTCGCTGCGCGGCGGGCCGGCGGTGCCGCCCAGCCGTGCCTGCAACAGCTCCACGGTGCGCGCCACCATGGCAGCGACGGGTTGGCGCAAGGTGGTGAGGCGATAGGCTGGCCAGGCACCCATTGGGATGTCGTCGAAGCCGATCACCGCCACATCCTCCGGCACGCTCAGGCCCGCGTCATGGCGCAGCGCATCCAGCCCGCCGAGGGCCAGGATGTCGTTGGCGAAGAAGATGCCGTCGGCCCGCCCGGCCAGCGCCCGCGCGGCGCGGTGTCCCGCCTCGTAGGAGAAGTCCCCCGCCTCCACCCGCAGGGGGGGAAGGAGGCCGCGCTCCGCCAGCGCGGCATGAAAGCCGCGTTCGCGGTCCTGGCTGGTCGAGGTATCGGCGCGGCCGGCCACGAAGGCCAGGCGCGAGCAGCCCCGGGCCAGTAGCGCCTCGGCCGCCGCCCGCCCACCGCCCAGGTTATCGCAGGCGACGCTGTCGAGCGGCGTCGGGCCGGCGGCGGTGCGGTTGAACAGCACGGCGGCGCGCCCGTCCCCCAGCCATTCCTCCGCCCCGGCAGAAGTCAGGCTGGCCGAGGTAATGACCACCGCGTCCACATGGTACTGCCGCAGCAGCGGCAGGCAGGAATCCGCCGGCTGGCCCGGGGGCACGGTGAAGAGCAGCGATTGCAGCCCCGCCGCCTGCAAGGCTTCGGTGAGCCGTTCCAGCACCGCGGGGTAGAAGGGGTTGGTCAGTTCCGCCATGACGATGGCGACGATGCTGCTGCGGCGGCGGGACAGCGCGGCGGCGATGACGTTCGGCCGGTAGCCCAGCTCCTCGGCGGCACGGAGCACCCGCGCCCGCATCTCCGGCGCGATCGAGGCGCCCGGGCTGAAGGCCCGGGACACCATGGACTGCGAGACGCCGAGATGCCGCGCCAGCTCGCGCGCCGTCACCGGCACGCCAGCGGGGCGCGGCGGCGCCGCGGCCTCAGGCTGCGTTCTTGCCGCCATAGCGGCGCACACGGATGTCCGCCTGCTCCTTGTGGCCGGCGAAGTTCTCGATGGCGCAGAGGCGCGAGCAGTACTCGCCCACCATCGCCGAAGCCTCGGGCTTCACTTCCTGCCAGGTGCAGGTCTTGATGAACTTGCCGACCCAGAGGCCACCCGTGTAGCGCGCCGCCTTCTTGGTCGGCAGCGTGTGGTTGGTGCCGATCACCTTGTCGCCATAGGCCACATTGGTCTCGGGGCCAAGGAACAGCGCGCCGTAGTTGCGCATGTTGTCGCGGAACCAGCGCGGGTTCTTCGTCATCACCTGCACATGCTCGGAGGCGATGTCGTCCGCCACCTGCAGCATTTCCTCGTCGGTGTCGCAGAGGATGACCTGCCCGTGGTCACGCCAGGCGACGGAGGCGATGTCCGCGGTCGGCAGCACCTTGAGCTGGCGCTCGATCTCGGCCTCGATCCCCTCGGCGATCTTCTTCGAGGTGGTCAGCAGCACCGCCGGGGAGGTCGGGCCGTGCTCGGCCTGGCCGAGCAGGTCGGTGGCGCAGATCTCGGCGTCCACCGTGTCGTCTGCGATCACCAGCGTCTCGGTCGGGCCGGCGAAGAGATCGATGCCGACGCGGCCATAGAGCTGCCGCTTGGCTTCCGCCACGAAGGCGTTGCCGGGACCCACCAGCATGTCCACCGGCTTGATGGTCTCGGTGCCGATGCCCATCGCGGCGACGGCCTGGATGCCGCCAAGCAGGTAGATCTCATCGGCGCCGGCCATCGCCATGGCGGCGACCGTGGCGGCGGGGGCCTGGCCGTTCAGCGGCGGGGTGCAGGCGATGACGCGCGGCACGCCGGCCACCTTGGCGGTCAGCACGCTCATATGCGCCGAGGCCACCATCGGGTAGCGGCCGCCCGGAATGTAGCAGCCGACGCTCTCCACCGGGATGTTCTTGTGGCCGAGCGTCACGCCTGGCAGCGTCTCGATCTCCAGGTCCTTCAGGCAGGCCTTCTGCGCCTCGGCGAAGCGGCGGATCTGGCTCTGGGCGAACTTGATGTCCTCGATCACCTGCGCCGGCAGGCTGTCGATCAGCGCCTGGATCTGCTCCTTCGAGAGGCGGAAGCTCTCAGGCGACCATTTGTCGAACTTCTCGGACAGTTCGCGCACGGCAGCGTCGCCACGCGTCTCGACATCGGCCAGGATGCCCTCGACGGTCTGGCGGACCTTGCGGTCGTACTCGGCGGTCTCGGCCGCCTCGGCGCCCTTCTTGAGATAGCGGATCATGCCGTTCCCTTCCCTTGGCTGAGGTGCGTGAGCGCAGTCTGAAACGTTTTTGCATACGGATGCAAGCGTGATTGCATCCGTATGCAATCACGCTTTTCTGCGTGTGCTACTCGGCCGTCCAGCCGCCATCCAGCATCATCGCGCTGCCGGTCATCAGCGCCGAGGCGTCCGAGGCCAGGAAAACCACCGCGCCCATCAGGTCCTCCACCTGCCCCACGCGCCCGATCTTAATCTTCGAGAGAACCCAGGCGCGAAAGGCCGGTTCCTCGAAGAACGGCCGGGTCATCGGCGTCTCGATGAAGGTGGGGCAGATGGTGTTCACGCGGATGCCGAGAGGGCCCAGCTCGATGGCCATGGCCTTGGTCATGCCTTCCAGCGCGTGCTTGGTCGCGCAGTAGACGCTGCGCCGCGGGCCGCCGACATGCCCCATCTGGGAGGACATCTGAATGATGGAGCCTGGCTTCCCCACCGCCGCAAGCCGCTTCGCCACCGCCTGCGCCATGAAGAAGGCGGCGCGCAGGTTCAGGGCGACCACGGCGTCGAAGTCACCCGGCGTCACCTCCAGGAAGGGCGCGGGGCGATTGGTGCCGGCGTTGTTCACGAGGATGTCAAACGGGTCACGCGCTTCCAGCGCCGCCTCCACGGCGGCGGCATCCGCCACGTCCAGCGGCAGCGCCTCAGCCGAGCCGCCGGCGGTGCGGAGGGCATCGGCGGCCGCCTCGATCTCGCCGGCGCTGCGCGCCACCAGGGCAACATGCGCCCCGGCTTGTGCCAGGGCGGCGGCGGCGGCGAGGCCGATGCCCCGCCCCGCCCCCGTCACAAGAGCCCGCCGGCCATCGAGACGAAAGGAGGGTGCCTTGGGCAGGGTGGTCATTCTGTCATATTCTCCATCTTGCTGAAGCAGGGCATGAGGTTGCCCAGCCGCACCACGAGCGATCGCGGTGCGGAGCCTGTCGGAAACACCGAGCGCCGTCACCAGCGAAAACCCGACGGCCATGCCCTGGGAGCATGACCATGACCTGGGATTTCCTGCCAAGCGCACTGGACCTCGCGCGGTTCCAGTTCGCCTTCACCGTCTCCTTCCACTTCCTGTTTCCCGCCTTCACCATCGGGCTGGCGAGCTTCCTGGTGGTGCTGGAGGGGCTCTGGCTGGCCACCGGCCGCGCCGTCTTCCTCGACCTGTTCCGCTACTGGCTGAAGGTCTTCGCCATCGCCTTCGCCATGGGCGTGGTCTCCGGCGTGGTCATGTCCTACCAGTTCGGCACCAACTGGTCGGCCTTCTCCGATCGCATCGGCAACGTGATCGGCCCGGTGATGGGCTACGAGGTGCTGACGGCCTTCTTCCTGGAGGCGGGCTTCCTCGGGATCATGCTGTTCGGGCTGGAGCGCGTCGGCCGGAAGCTGCATTTCACCGCCACCTGCCTCGTCGGGCTCGGCACGCTGATCTCGGCCTTCTGGATCCTGTCGGCGAATTCGTGGATGCACACGCCGCAGGGCTACAGCATCGCGCCCGATGGCCGCTTCATGCCGGAGGACTGGTGGGCGATCATCTTCAACCCCTCCTTTCCCTACCGCTTCACGCACACCGTCACCGCAGCCTACCTGACCACGGCCTTCATCGTCGGCGGCGTGGGCGCCTTCCACCTGCTGCGCGACAGCCGCAATGCCGGTGCGCGCACCATGTTCTCCATGGCCATGTGGATGGCGGCGATCGTCGCGCCCATCCAGATGTTCATCGGCGACATGCATGGGCTGAACACGCTGGAACACCAGCCGCAGAAGGTGGCGGCGATGGAGGGGCACTGGGAGCGGCAACGCGGCGCGCCGCTGATCCTGCTCGGCCAGCCCGACATGGCGGCGGAGGAGACCCACGTGCTGCTGGAGGTGCCGAAACTCTCCGCCCTGATCCTGACGCATGAGCTGAACGGCGAAACGCCGGGCCTCAAGGACTTCCCGCCCGATGCCCGGCCGACCGACGTGCCGCTGGTCTTCTGGTCCTTCCGGGTGATGGTCGGGCTCGGCACATTGATGGCCGTGCTGGGGCTGCTCTCGTTGTTCCTCCGCTGGCGCGGGCGGCTCTATGACACGCGCCTCTTCCTGCGCGCGGCGGTGGCCATGGGCCCTTCCGGGCTCATCGCCGTCATCGCCGGCTGGGTCACCACCGAGGCGGGGCGGCAGCCCTTCACCGTCTATGGCCTGCTGCGCACCGCCGAGAGCGTCTCGCCTCTGGCGGCACCGGCGGTGGCGGCCTCGGTGCTGGCCTTCATCCTGGTCTACTTCATCGTGTTCGGCGCCGGCATCTGGTTCCTGTTCCGCCTGTTCAGCCAGCCGCCGCACGAGGCCGAGCCCGGGCCGGCGGAGAACGAGCCAATCCGCACCAGCGGCATCACGCCCGCACCCGCCATGCGGCATGCCGCCGGCGGCCCCCATCCAGGATCCTGAGGAGACGCCCCCATGGAAGAGCACCTCCCCCTGATCTGGGCCATCCTGATCGCCACCGCCGTCTTTCTCTATGTCTGCATGGACGGATTTGACCTGGGCCTGGGCATCCTCTTCCCCTGGTTCACCCATAAGGATGAGCGGGACGTCATGGTGAATTCCGTGGCGCCGGTCTGGGACGGCAACGAGACCTGGCTGGTGCTCGGCGGCGCCGGCTTGTTGGCGGTCTTCCCGCTGGCCTATGCCACCATCTTCCCCGCCCTCTACATGCCGCTGATCCTGATGCTGCTGGCGCTGATCTTCCGCGGGGTCTCCTTCGAGATGCGCTTCAAGGCCCATACGGAGCGCGCCCAGACCTGGTGGGACCGCGCCTTCTCCTGGGGCAGCTACGTCACGGGCTTCTGCCAGGGCATCGCACTCGGCGCGCTGGTGCAGGGTATCCGGGTGGAGAACCGGGCCTATGCCGGGGGTTGGTGGGACTGGCTGACCCCCTTCTCGCTCCTGACCGGCCTTGCCCTGCTGGTCGGCTACGGGTTGCTCGGCGCCTGCTGGCTGATCTGGAAGAGCGAGGGGCCGCTCGCCGCCAAGGCACGCCACATGGCCCGGCGGCTGGGCGTGGCGACGCTGGTCTGCATCGCGCTGGTCAGCCTGATCATGCCCTTCCTGCAGCCGACCTTCTTCGCGCGGTGGTTCACCCTGCCCTGGATGCTCCTGGCCTCGCCGGTACCGCTCCTTGTTGTGCTCCTCGCCTGGCGCTTCTTCCGCGCCATCGACGTCACCGAGGCGCGCGAGGCCGAGGCGCCACACGATCCCAGCGGCCGCAGCTTCCGCTGGCGGGACGGCGCGCCCTTCCTTTACGCCCTGGGCTGGTTCTTCCTCTCCTATACCGGGCTGGGCATCAGCCTCTGGCCGAACATCGTGCCGCCCTCGATCAGCATCTGGGAGGCGTCCGCTTCACCCGCTTCACAGGCTTTCCTGCTCGTTGGCGCCTCGGTTCTGATCCCGATCATCCTCGCCTATACCGGCTACACCTACTGGCTGTTTCGCGGAAAGGTTCGGATCGGCGAAGGCTATCACTGACCGTCCTGGACGCCGTGGCGAAGCCGGCCCGCGAAGGAGGAGGTCACACCGTCCTCTTCCTTCGCCTTCCAGGTGGGCCACCACACACTACAACCATGACGTGCATTCTTTCGATGCTGCCTTGTCCGAGTCTGAAGGCTCTCCATCCATGCGACCGGAGAATTCTCTTTTTTGCTCTGATCACGGCAGATCTCGTCTGAGAATCCGGCATACGGACACAGAATTGTTATTTTTTAAACGATGTCCCTGTTTTTGATACGTCTAAAAGATGAAAAACCTCTTCCCCACTCGCGCATAAGTGGTAAAACTGCACGCATAGATTGTGGGGATGCGAAGGATGCGTGTTCTTCTGGTTGAGGACGATCTCACCACCGCCCGCGGGATCGCGATGATGCTGCGCGCAGCATCCATGATCACCGACACCGCCAGCACCGGCGAAGAGGCCCTCGAACTGGCCGCCCTCTACGACTACGACATCGTCGTGCTCGATATCATGCTGCCGGACATGGAGGGCTACGAGGTGGTCCGCCGGCTGCGCGGCAACCGCGTGGAGACCCCGGTGCTGATCCTCTCCGGCCTCTCCCGCCCCCAGGCCAAGGTTAAGGCCTTCGGCATGGGTGCCGACGACTTCATCACCAAGCCCTTCGACCAGCAGGAGCTGATGGCCCGTGTGCAGGCCATCATCCGCCGTGCCAAGGGCTTCAGCCAGCCGACCCTCGCCGTCGGGTCGCTGACGCTGAACCTCGGCTCCCGAGAGGTGCGGGTGAGCGATCATCCTGTGCACCTGACGGGCAAGGAATACGCCATCCTGGAGCTGCTGGTCCTGCGCAAGGGCCTTGTGCTGACTAAGGAAGTGTTCCTGAACCACCTCTATGGTGGCATCGACGAGCCGGAGGCCAAGATCATCGACGTCTTCATCTGCAAGCTGCGCAAGAAGCTGGCGCAGGCGGGAGCGGGCGAGCTGATCGGCACCGTCTGGGGCCGCGGCTATGTGCTGCGCGACCCCGCCGCCCTCAGCAGCCGCTTCCCGCTGCCGGAAGGGGCGATCACGCCGGCCCGCACCCAGAGCCAGGTCCTGGCCTGAACGGGCGGACGGGGTGATGCTCCTCGCAGGCACCCCGCCCCCCTCCTTCAACCCGCGGCCGCGCGCTGGACGGCGGGGGCATAGACCCCCCGTTCAGCCGGCACCGCCGCCAGCCGCTCCGTCAGCCCGAGCACCGTCTCGGCGCCGCCCAGATACAGGACGCCATCCGGAGCGAGCTGCGCCGCAAGCGCGTTGAGCACCTTCCCCTTGGTGGGCGGATCGAAATAGATCAGTACGTTGCGGCAGAAAATGACGTCGAAGCGCCCAAGCGTCCGGTGCTCGTCGAGCAGGTTGCGCTCCTCGAAGCGAACCATGCTGCGCAATTCCTGCGAGGCGCGCCACTTCCCGCCCTCCTGCCGGAAGTGCTTCACCAGTAACTGCACGGGCAGGCCGCGCTGCACCTCGAACTGGGTGAACAGCCCCTCGCGGGCGCGCATCACCACCTCCCGCGAGAGGTCGGTGCCGATGATCTCGGCCTGGCGGATGCCGAGATCGGTCAGGATCATCGCAACCGAATAGGCCTCCTGCCCGGTCGAGCATGCGGCGGACCAGATGCGCAGGCGGTGGCCCGCAGGCCGCGTTGCCATCAGCTTCGGTAGCAGCCGCCGAAGATGGTCGAACGGCTTGCCGTCCCGGAAGAAGCTGCTTTCGTTGGTGGTCAGCGCCTCCGTGACGGCGCGCGCCAGCGGCTCGGCCCGCAGGTCCCGTAGCCGGAGCGCCAGCGCGTCCAGGCTGGGGATTCCCTCCTGCTTCAGGAGCGGCGCCAGGCGCGTGTCCAGCATGTACTCCTTGTCCGGCGTCAGCACGATTCCTGACCGCGCCTTCACCAGCGCTGCAATCGAGGCAAAACTCTCCGCGTTCATGCCAGCCCTCCGGCAGCGCTCAGTCCCGCCGCTCCGAATTGCGCCAATACCCTCTCGGCCAGTTGTTCCGGCGGCAGCAGCGCCTCCGCCAGCCCGGCCTTCGCAACGGCGCCCGGCATACCCCAGACAACGCTCGAAGCCTCATCCTGCGCCAGAACCGTCCCGCCGCCGGCGGCCACCGCCTTGCAGCCGAGCATTCCGTCCTGCCCCATCCCTGTCAGGATCACCGCCAGTACCCGGCCCTCGCAGGCTGCGGCGGCGCTCCGCAGCATCGGGTCCACGGCGGGGCGGCAGAAATTCTCCGGCGGATCGCTGTTTAACCGCGCAACAAGCCCGGCCGCGCCGTTTTCCACCACGAGGTGCCGGTCCCCCGGCGCGACATAGATCCGCCCGGCCTGCAGCGCCTCGCCATCCCTGGCCTCGGCCGCGGCCGGCCCGCCGAGGCGTGCCAGATGGTCCGCGAGCATGGCGGTGAATCCAGCCGGCATGTGCTGCACAATGACGATGGGCACCGGTACGGGCACCGTCAGCCGCCGCACGAAGGCGGCCAGTGCCTGCGGCCCGCCGGTTGAGGAGCCGATGGCCAGCAGCCGCGCTCGTGGCCGCAACCCGAACGCCAAGCGCGGCGCCGGGGCGGGCGGTGCCATGACCGACCGGAGCGGAACGGAACGTGGCACGGGCCGCGGGCTGACGGAACGGGTCGCGGCACCGCCCCGCATGCGCGCCCACCCCTTCACCTTCGCCAGCAGGTCGGCACGAAAAGTGGGGTCGTTCATACCCCCTGCCGCGGCGGAGGGCTTCGGAACATAGTCGGCGGCGCCCGCACGCATCGCCGCCATGGTCGCCTCGGCGCCTCGCTGCGTCAGTGCGCTGGCAACGATGACGGCCAGCCCCGGCTGCGCCTTCAGCAGCAGCGGAAGCGCCGTCATTCCGTCCATGACAGGCATCTCCAGGTCGAGCAGCACGACATGCGGCCGCAATTCGGCCGGCAGACCCTGGAGCGTCTCCAGCGCTTCCCGCCCGTCGCCGGCCCGCGCCACCACCTGGATCGACGGGTCGGCCTCCAGGAGACGAGCGAAGACGGAGCGCACCGTGCTGCTGTCATCGCACAGCATCACCCGCACCTTCGGCGCGGCGGCTGCGAGAGGTTGCGCCATCACGGCTCGGCTTCTTCCAGCAGGCCCAGCTGCACCAGCTTGCCCGTGATGATCTCGTCATCGAAGGGCTTCATGATGTATTCCTGCGCCCCGGCGCTCAGCGCCGTGATGATGCGCTCCAACTCGCTCTCGGTTGTGCAGAGCATGATCAGCGGCTCATCCGGGCCGAACTCGGCGCGGGCCGCCTGGAGGAATTCCAGCCCGGTCATCACCGGCATGTTCCAGTCCAGCAGCACCAGCCGCGGCAGGGCCTCGCGGCAGGCCAGCAGCGCCTGCTGCCCGTCCTCCGCCTCCCGCACGGAGAAGCCGTGACGTTCCAGGATGCGCCGCGCCGCCTTGCGGACGACGCGGCTGTCATCCACCACCAGGCAGGTCATCTCACCGTCCATCACACCCTCTCCCTCAGCCGATCGCCAGGATGCGATCCACGTCGAGCACGATCAGCAGCCGGTCGTCCTGCCGATGCACAGCGCGCGACACCTCCCGCCAGACCGGGTCGAGGGTCGGCGGGTTGTTGGCGAAGCCGCTGGCGCGAAGCGGCAGCACCTCGCCCACCGAGTCGGAGAGCAGGCTGTAGAGCTCGCCGTTCTGCTCGACCACGACGCTCATCGGCACCGGTGCGCCGGGTGCGCGGGGCGGCAGGCCAAGTCGGCGGCGCAGGTCGATCGCGGTGACGATCCGGCCGCGCAGGTTGAGGCTGCCCGCCACCTCTCGCGGCGCCAGCGGCACGCGCGTGATGGCCTGGGCGGCCAGGATGTCCCGCACGGCCAGCACCGGCACGCCGCAGAGCTGGCCGGCCACGGTGAGCGTCAGGAACATCTCCGCCGCGCTGTCGGTCATCGCGGCCGCGCCGCTCCGCACCTTGGGGGCAGCCCGCATCTCGGTTTCCATCATTCGTGCTCCTCAGGCGATGCTGGTCGCGGCAAGGCACTCGCGCAGCGAGGCGAGCAGCGCTTCACGGTCCGATTTTCCGACGTAAGTGGTGAATCCCGCGTCTCTGGCGAGCCGCATCCGCTCGCCATCCACCCGGCCGCTCAGCGCCACCAGGGGAAGTTCCTGCCACGCTCCGCTTTCGCGCACCGCCCGCGCCAGGCCGAGGCCGTCCAGGTCCGGCATCTCAATGTCGGAGACGAGGATGTCGAACATCGCGCCCTGCTCGCGCAGCTGCAGCGCCTGGTTACCGCTGTCCACCGCCGTCACCTCGTAGCCCGCGGCGGTCAGGCCCGGCACCAGCAGGTGGCGGAAGAAGGCGCTGTCCTCCACCAGCAGCACACGCTTCGGCGTCATGGCCGTGCCGGACTGGCGGAACCAGTCGTCGCCCGCCTGGTGCAGCCACCAGGCGCAATCGATGATGTCCGTCACCTTGCCACAGATCACCGCACTGCCGAGGAAGCCCGGCTGCTCGGAGGCGCCCTCGATGTTCATGTGTTCCTCGACCACATCGAGGATGGCGTCCACCATCAGCCCCATGGCGCGGTCACGGTCGTTGAACACCAGCACAGCCTGGCGCCGCCCCGGCTCGGGCGGCACCCAGCCGCCGGACATGGACACCAGCGGCATCAGCTTGCCGCGGTACTGCACGAGCGTCTTGCCGCCGGAATGCTCAATGCTCTCCACCGGCAGGTCCTCCAGGCGGGCGACCAGCCCGAGCGGAACCGCCTTTGGCGTGTCGTCGCCGGCGCGGAACAGCAGCAGCGCCGTGCGCTCCGAGGAGCGTGTGCCGCGAAGCCCGGCGGCCGCCTGCACGATCTCCTCGGCCGGCCCGTCGGCGCCGACGCCCGTGGCGCGGGCGATCCCGTTCGGGTCCAGGATCATGATGACGCTGCCATCGCCGAGGATGGTGTTGCCGCTGAACATCGTCACGTGGCGCAGGATCGGCGCCACCGGCTTCACCACGATCTCCTCGGTGTCGAACACCTTGTCGACGATGATGCCGAAGACGTTGGCGCCGACCTGGGTGACGACGACGAAGCCCTCGTCCTTCTCCGGCTCGGCCGCCCCGCCTTCGAGCTGCAGCAGGCGCGACAGCGAGACCAGCGGCAGAAGCCGCTCGCGCAACCGCATCACCGGCGTGTCGTGGATGCGCTCGATCTGCGCGCCCTCGGCATTGCCGCTCGCCCGCACCAGCTCGACAACGCCGATCTGCGGAATGGCGAAGCGCTCGCCACCTGCCTCGACGATCAGCGCCGAGACGATCGCCAGGGTGAGCGGAATCTTGATGAAGAAGGTCGTGCCCTTCCCCTCCACCGAGCGCAGCTCGATGGTGCCGCCGATCTTCTCGACATTGGTCTTCACCACGTCCATGCCGACGCCGCGGCCGGAGACGGAGGTGATGGCGGCAGCCGTCGAGAAGCCGGCGCGGAAGATGAAGTGCTGGATCTCCCGCTCGCTCATCCCGGCCAGCTCGGCCTCGGTGGTCAGGCCCTGCGAAAGCACCTTCGCCTTGATCTTCTCGACCGAGAGGCCGCGCCCGTCATCGCCGATTTCGATGATGATGTGGCCGCCCTCATGATAGGCGTTCAGCGTGATGCGGCCGATCTCCGGCTTGCCGGCGGCGCGGCGCTGCTCGGGGGTCTCCAGCCCGTGGTCGCCGCTGTTGCGCACCATGTGCGTCAGCGGGTCCTTGATCAGTTCGAGCACCTGCCGGTCCAGCTCGGTCTCGGCGCCCTTCATCACCAGCTCGATCTTCTTGCCAAGTTCGTTGGCGAGGTCACGAACGATGCGCGGCAGCTTCTGCCAGGCATTGCCGATCGGCTGCATGCGCGTCTTCATCACTCCCTCCTGCAACTCGGAGGTGATGTGCGAGAGGCGCTGCAACGGCACGGTCAGCGCCGAATCGCTGCGTGCGCGCACGAGCTGCAGGAGCTGGTTGCGAGTCAGCACCAGTTCGCTGACCAGCGTCATCAGATCCTCCAGCACGTCCACGGAGACGCGGATGGTCTGCGGCGGCGCGGCTGCGGCGCCGCCCTGCGCGGCGGCCGGCGCGGGCGTGGCGGGGGCGGCGGCTTCCGGTTCGGCCTCCACGCGCGCGGCGGGCGCCTGCGCGGGCACAGGTGCAGCGACGGGCGGCGGTTCGGCGGTGAATTCGGCAACGGGATCGGGCAGCGCGAAGTCCAGTTCGGCGGCCACAGGCTCCGGCTCGGCGGACGCCGGACAGACGGCGCCCGGCGCGACCGGCAACTCACCACGCCAGGCGGCATCCAGCGCCGCGATCAACGGCGCGTCGTCGCCGGAAGGCTCGCTGCCGGTGGATTCCAGGCCGGCCACAATGCTCTTCAGGCAGTCCAACGCCGAAAGGATCAGCGTGATGCCTTCCGGCGTCACCTTCAGCGATCCTTCGCGATACTTGCCCAGCACGTTCTCGGCCGCATGCGCGACCTTCTCCAGGCGCGACAGGCCCAGGAAGCCGCAAGTGCCTTTGATTGTGTGGACGTTCCGGAAGATCTCCGAGAGCGTCTGGCGATCGTCCGGCGCTTTTTCGAGCTTCAGCAGCGCACCATCCAGCGCTGCCAGCCCCTCATTGGTTTCGGTCAGAAAGTCGGCGAGAAGGTCGTCCATCGCGGTCCCCGGCGGGCTGGATTTGCCTCACCCTGTGCGCCCGACCGCGAACAACCGGTAAAGGCGGTGCCTGATTCGGCCCCGCCTGCCGTTCAGCTCTGCGGCGGCAGGAGTTGTAGGCCGGCCGGCTGCCCCGGCTTTGCCAGGGCCACAGTCCAGCCGGTCTCCCGAGCCAGCCGCAGGAGCAGCGTCGCCATCGCCTCGCGTGGGCCACCCGCTGCCCCATCGAGCGCGGCGGCCAGGCCGGCGGGCCAGGCAACAATCCGCCCATCCGCCGCGAGGGCCAGCGCCGCTCCGCTCCGCTCCAGCCGCACCACCCCGCCGCGCGGCAGGGCCTCGCCGGTCAGCATGATGGCGAGCATCACCATCTGCGCCACGGCCGGGGGGAACACCTCCTCCGGCGATAGCGCGACGAGTTCCAGCCGCGCGCGGCCGCCCGCCACCAAGCCTTCACTTAGCGCCAGGATCTCGGAGCCGGCGATCGGGCCGGTGCCGCCACCGCAGGCGGCGCGCCAGAACTTCAGCCGGCGCCGGATCTCCGCCGCCGCGTCGCGCGCAAGCTCCGCGGCCTCCGGGTCGTCGGCCAGCATGTCCAGCGCACCCGCGACGGTGCCCAGCGGTCCCACCAGGTCATGACAGAGCCGGGCGCACAGGTCCTGCGCGAGGCTGGCTTCGGTTTCCATGTGGCACTCCCCTTGCTACCCGGGCGGCATAGCGCGGGGCGCCTTGAGGCTAGCTTAATTTTCACCTTTCCGTGAACAGCTTTGCCTCTGGCGCAGGTCTGCGCCCGGGGTCAGTTTGCGCCATGCTCACACCGCTCGAACCCGGCATGCACGTCCGCCACCCCGCCCGCCCGGACTGGGGGATCGGACAGGTCCAGTCGGTGATCGGCGACCGCGTCACCGTCAACTTCGAGCATGCCGGCAAGCTGCTGATCAATGCCGCCCAGGTCGCGCTCGACATCGTGGAGGATCCTCGTTGAGCGCCTTGCTGCAGGCCTGGCAGGGAAGTCTGGCCCTGCTGGGAGGCTGGGAGCTGTCGGTTGCCCTGTTCTCCACCATCCTCGCCGGGCTGCTGCGCGGCTATTCGGGCTTCGGCACCGCCATCCTCCTGGCGCCGGTCTATTCGACGCTCTGGGGCCCGCGCATCGGCGTGCCGGTGATCCTGCTGATGGAGCTGTTCGTCTCCGCCTACCTGATCCCCCGCGCCATTGGCCAGGCCAACCGCCGCGTGATCCTCTCGATCGGCGGTGCCGCGGCGCTGGCCACGCCGATCGGCGCCTATGTCCTGTTCTTCGCGGACGGGTCGGTGCTCCGCCGCGTCATCGGCGTGTGCGTGATGGTCATGGGGCTGCTGATGATGTCGGGCTGGCGCTATCACGGCAGCCGTCCGCTGGGGTTGAACCTGTTGGTCGGCCTGCTCTCAGGCCTGCTGAAGGGCGCCACCGGCATGTCGGGCCCCCCGGTCATCCTCTATCTGCTCTCCGGCCCGGAGGCAGCGGCGCAGCACCGCGCCAACCTGATCCTCTACTTTGGCCTGATCGGCATCGTGGCGGTTATTCCGCCGGTTTGGGGCGGGCTGGTCGGCCTGCCGGTGCTGATGATGGCCGGGCTGATGCTGCCACTGCTGCTGCTCAGCGTGCCGGTGGGGGCACGCATGTTCCACGTCGTGCCGGTGCACTGGTACAAGCGGCTGGCGCTGATGGCGCTGATGGCCGCCGGAGGTTTTGCGCTGCTTGGCTGAAGCGAGGGCTTGCGCCGGCCGGGTGGGGCGGCCCAAATGAAGCCTTGACCCTGTTTTTGAACCCCCTGCCGTGGGAGTTGGCCGCATGATCGATCCGTTCGGCCGGCGGATCAGCTACCTTCGTGTCTCCGTCACCGATCGCTGCGATCTCCGCTGCGTCTACTGCATGGCGGAGGACATGACCTTCCTGCCGAAGGCACAGATCCTGACGCTGGAGGAGCTCGACCGCCTTTGCGGCGCCTTCGTCGGGCTCGGCGTCGAGCGCATCCGCCTCACCGGCGGCGAGCCGCTGGTGCGGCGCGACGTGATGCGCCTGGTGCGCAGCCTGGGCGAGCGCATCGGCGCGGGCGGGCTCAAGGAGCTGACGCTCACCACCAACGGCACGCAGCTCACCAAGCACGCCGAGGGTCTCTATGCGGCGGGTGTCCGGCGCATCAACGTCTCGCTCGACTCGCTCGACCCCGGCCGCTTCAAGGCGCTGACCCGCTGGGGCGACATCGAGAAGACGCTGGACGGGATCTTCGCCGCCAAGGCCGCCGGCCTCGCCGTGAAGATCAATGCGGTGGCCATGAAGGGCGTCAACGAGGACGAGTACGACCGGCTGATTGCCTGGTGCGGCGAGCACGGCTTCGACCTGACGCTGATCGAGACCATGCCGCTCGGCGAGATCAACGAGGACCGGACCGACCAGTACCTTCCCCTCTCCCTGGTCCGCCGCCGCCTGCGCGAGACCTGGACGCTGGAGGAGACGGACTACGCCACCGGCGGCCCTGCCCGCTACATGGTGGTGAAGGAGACCGGCCGCCGCCTCGGCTTCATCACGCCGATGACGCACAACTTCTGCGAGAGCTGCAACCGCGTCCGCCTGACCTGCACCGGCACGCTCTACATGTGCCTGGGCCAGGAGGACGCGGCCGACCTGCGCGCCGTGCTGCGCGACCCCTCGGTGGACGAGGAAGGGCTGCGCGCCGCCATCGAGGACGCGATTGCCCGCAAGCCCAAGGGCCATGACTTCGTCATTGATCGCCGGCACAACCGCCCCGCGGTTGGACGCCACATGAGCGTGACGGGCGGCTGAGGCGATGGAAGGGTTGCGCAGCCTCGTCACCTCCCTGGCCATTCCGGGCATGCCGGAATGGACCGGTCTGTTGCTGTTGCTGCTTGGCCTGCTCTGCGCCGCCGCCTTCCTGCTGATGCCCTTCAGCGTGTTCGGCGTGAAGGCGCGGCTGGAGGCCCTGGAGGTGCAGCTCGACGAGATCCAGGGCGAGCTGCGTGAACTGGCCCTGCGGCTGGAGGACCCTGCCATGGCGCGGCGGCCGATCGCCGCCACCGAGGCCTGGGCGGAACCGCCCGCCCTGGCGCAGCGGCCGGCGCCCCCTCGCGAGCCGCCGCGCGTCACCCCGCCGGTACCGCCGCCAGCCACCTGGCCGACCGGTACAGGGCGGTCACCGCGCGCTGAGCCGAAGCTCGACTGGCCTCGGCAGCGCTGAGCGCACCGCGCGCCGGCTCCGCCGTAAATTCGGGAGAGTGCGGGGAGTACCTTCCGCCGAGGTCAGCTCAGGACTGCGGGGCGGGGGCGGCCGATGCGCCACGCGCCCTTTGGGCGATCTCACGCGTGAAGGCGTCGGCGTCCAGGCCGAGCAGGTCCTTCTGCCGGGTGGGTACGGCTACGAACACCTTGAGGAAGCGCCCCGCGGCCACGCCGACGCAGACCTGCTGCCACATCGCCGTTCGGCCATAGGTTCCCTGCAGTTCGGCGCATTGCAGCGCCCCGCCGCCAGCCGCGGATAGGGCATGGCGGCCGCTCTCGGCCAGCTGGCGGCCCGGGGCGGGCGCCAGCGCCTCCTGCACCCCTTCATCCAGCTTGCTCGTCACCACCGCATCCGGCGTGTCCGGCGGCAGCGGCGGCAGGCCCTGATCATAAACCATCACCGAGGCGATGGCGGCGCGTGCGGCGACACCGGGATGGGCCGGGGTGGCATAATCCACCGCCCGGCCCTGACCAGGCTGGCTGGCCTCCATGTCGGTGGTCATGCCGCGGCTGAAGCCGGCGGCATAGTCCGGCAGCCGCCCCAGCACCACGTCCAGGTGCGGCCGGATGGCAGCCGCAGCCTCGCCGCCCGGTGGCTGGGCGGCGCAGGCGGCGAGCAAACTGCCCAGCGCCAGCAGCGCCGGCCAGCGGGCGGCAGCTCTCAATGCACTGCCCCCGGCAGCGCCAGCCCAAGATTCAGTGCCGCGTTCGCCATCACCACGCCCTCCCACAGCAGCTCCAGGCCGATATAGACAATCAGCGCCACGCCGACATAGGCGATGATCTTGAAGCGATCCAGTAGCTTGGCCAGCAGTCCGCCGAGCAGGCCCATCATCACAATGGAGATGGTGAGGCCGATGATGAGCAGCGTCAGGTTGGCGCGTGCTACGGCGGCCACGGCCAGCACGTTGTCCAGACTCATCGAGACGTCAGCAAGGATGATCTGCCAAAGCGCCTGGGCCAGCGTCTTTTCCGGGGCGGCAGCGGCCGCCTGATCCGAATCCTCACCGCCATGCCGCAACTCGCGGTAGAAGCTCCAGGCAATGTAGAGCAGCGCCAGGCCACCCACGAGGTCGATCCACCAAAGCGCCAGCAGGAAGGTGGCGAAGATCGAGAAGACAATGCGCAGCACCGCCGCGGCCAGCACGCCGAACAGCACGGCCTTACCACGCTGGTGCGCCGGCAGCCCTGCGGCCGCCAAGCCAATGACCACTGCATTGTCGCCCGAGAGGATGATGTTCAGCCACATGATCTCGGCCAAGGCCGGCAACATGCTGGTCAGCGTTTCCATGTAACCCATTTTCTCCAGACCGGCCGGGGCCGCCAGACCGGCCCCGAATCCGGCGGCACGCTAGTGGACGGCATGGACCGGGTGAAGCGGCGTACAGGCGCCGCCTCCCTCATGGAGAAACCTTGCATGACACGGAATTCATACGAATCGGGCCGCCCCAGCAGGGGCGGCCCTCAAATGACAGATCCGCAATACAGGGCGGCGCGTCAGTTGCCGGTCAGATACGGCAACACTTCGCCGCCACCGGTCCAGATCATGTCCACCGCGACGTAGAGGATGACCAGCAGGCCGATCCACGCGATCCAGCGGAAGCGCTCCAGCAGCCGGGCGATGAAGGTTGCCGCCACGCCCATCAGCACGACGGAAATGCCAAGCCCGACCACCAGCACCCACAGGTGCTCCTTGGCCGCGCCGGCCACCGCCAGCACGTTGTCGAGGCTCATCGAGACGTCCGCCACCAGGATCTGGATGATGGCGCCCCGCAGCGTCTTGCGCTCGCCGCTGGCGCGCGCCTCCACTTCGGCGTCCTGCACTTCCGGCGTGTCGCTGTGCCGCAGCTCGCGGTACATTTTGTAGCAGACCCAGAGCAGCAGGATACCGCCGGCCAGCGTCAGCCCAACGATGGCCAGCAGCTGGGTGGTGATGGCGGCGAAGCCGATGCGCATCAATGTGGCAGCAGCGATGCCCCAGAAGATCGCCTTGCGCCGCTGCTCCGGCGCCAATCCGGCGGCCGCCATGCCCACCACGATGGCGTTGTCGCCAGCCAGCACAAGGTCGATCAGCAGGACCTGACCGAGCGCGATCAGCTCCGGCATGAGGGCACCCAAATCCATGAACCTGTTCCCCGTTCCCGTTCGGTAGGTGGGCGCTTAAGGCCAGCGCCAACATTGCACAACAGTCATGTTGATTGACTGACCGGTTTGACATCTCCAGATGGTTGACGCGGCGAGGGAAGATGGTCATTCCCCGCCCTTTCCGGGCCGTCCGCGTGCCGGCCTCTCGCCACACGCAGGAAGACGCACATGGTTCCGCGCTACAGCCGCCCCGAAATGGCCGCCATCTGGTCGCCCGAGGCCCGCTACCGCATCTGGTTCGAGATCGAGGCGCTGGCCGCCGAGGCGATGGGGCAGCTCGGCACCATCCCGGCCGAGGACGCCGCCATCATCCGCCAGAAGGGCGAGCCGCGCGCCGCTGGCATCTCCGCCGCCGACCTGGAGCGGATCGACGCCATCGAGCGCGAGACACGGCACGACGTCATCGCCTTCCTCACCTGGCTGGCCGAGGGCATCGGCGAGAGCGCCCGCTTCATGCACCAGGGCCTGACCAGCTCCGACGTGCTGGACACCTGCCTTTCCGTGCAGCTCGTCCGCGCCGCCGACCTGCTGCTGGAGGACATGGACAAGCTGCTCGCCGTGCTGAAGCGCCGCGCGGAGGAGCACAAGTACACGCCCACCATTGGCCGCAGCCACGGCATCCATGCCGAGCCGACCACTTTCGGCCTGAAGCTTGCAGGACATTACGCCGAATTCACCAGGAACCGCGCCCGGCTGGCGGCAGCTCGTGAAGAAATTGCAACCTGCGCGATCTCCGGCGCGGTCGGCACCTTCGCGGCGGTGGACCCGCGCGTCGAGGAGTTCGTCGCCGCGAAGCTCGGCCTGAAGGTCGAGCCGGTTTCCACCCAGGTAATCCCGCGCGACCGCCACGCCGCCTTCTTCTGCGCGCTGGCCGTGGTCGCCTCGGGCATCGAGCGGCTGGCCACCGAGGTGCGCCACCTGCAGCGCAGCGAGGTGCGCGAGGCGGAGGAGTATTTCCACCCCGGCCAGAAGGGGTCCTCCGCCATGCCGCACAAGCGCAACCCGGTGCTCTCCGAGAACCTCACGGGCCTCGCCCGCGTGGTGCGCGGCTTCGCCACCCCGGCGCTGGAGAATGTGGCGCTGTGGCATGAGCGGGACATCAGCCACTCCTCGGTGGAGCGCTTCATCGGACCCGATGCCACCATCACCCTCGACTTCGCCCTGGTCCGCCTGACCGGCATGATGGACAAGCTGACCATCTACCCCGAACGCATGGAAGCCAACCTGGAAAGCCTGGGCGGCGTGGTGCACAGCCAGAAGGTGCTGCTGGCGCTCACCCAGGCCGGCCTCTCGCGTGAGGGCGCGTATCGCGCCGTGCAGCGCGCGGCCATGGGCACCTGGACGGCGCTGGGCACGCCGGGAGGCAAGTCCTTCCGTGACAACCTGCTGGCCGACGAGGAAGTGGCCGGCAAGCTCGACGCGGCCGCACTGGACAAGGCGATCGATCCGCAGCGCGACTTCCGCCACGTGGATACCATCTTCGCCCGCGTCTTCAGCCAGGGCTGAGCGGCACACGGCTTCGTGACGGGCGGCCATGCTGCCGCCCGCCGGGCGCCACGGTTCTGCCTCACCGGAGGGGTGTTCTCGTCCCCATGTTGAGGAGGAACCGCACCATGCGCCGCTTGCGTGAACTGGCCCTCGCCGCCGCAGCCGCTGCCGGCCTCGTGCTCGGCGTGACAGCGACGCCGCAGGCCGCCCGGGCGGATGAGGTCGTGCTGGTGCATGACCACTGGCGCCACCGGCCGCCGCCGCCGCCGCGCTGGCACCGTCCCCCGCCCCGCTACTACGGCTATGGCTACGGGCCGCCGCCGCGCTACTACCGGCCCCCCCCGCGGGTCTACTATCCGCCGCCGCCACCTCGGTATTACCGCCCAGCGCCGGGGCCCTATTACCGGTACTGAGCGCCGCACACGAAAAAAGGCCGGGGGAAGCTCCTCCCCCGGCCTATTCCATGCCCGCTAGGGCTGGGTTCAGCCGATATCCTGCTCGGGCAGCGGGCCTGGCTTCGGCTCCTCGCCCGGCCCGCGGCTGGCCAGCTTCGCCTCCAGCTGCGCTACCCGCTCCGCCAGGGCCGCACTTTCCTCGCGGGCGCGCCGCGCCACCTCCAGCGCCGCATCAAGATCCTCGCGCCGCACCAGTTCCAGGCGCTGCACGATCGTCTCGACCTGGGACTTTGCCATCGCCTCCATCTCGGTGCGCAGCCCGGCCATGACCGAGAAGGCGCCTCCGGCCATGCCGGCCAGGTCGTCGAAGAAGCGGCCACGGCGGCCAGGGCCGCTCTCGGAACCGGTGTCCATCAGTTCATTCTCCTTATGCGGCGTTTCTGCCGAAGCTCGGCGCCAACTTGCCCGCCCCGCCGCCCGGCGCCTATACCCGGCGCGCCCGGCGGGGCGACCCTCCCTCCCGCTTTCACCTTCGCGGAAGGCTTGCTGCATGTATCTGGTCACGGGCGGCGCCGGTTTCATCGGCTCCAACATCGTCGCGGCGCTCTGCGAGCGGGGCGCGGAAGTGCTGGTCTGCGACCGGCTGCGCGCCGGCGACCCGGGGCGCGAGAAGTGGCGCAACCTGGCGCATCACGGCATCGCCGGCATCCTGCCGCCGGACCGCCTCTGGTCCTGGCTGGCCGAGTCGCCGCGGCCGGAGGCGATCATCCACATGGGTGCCATCAGCGACACCACGGTGCGCGACGGTGACCTGGTCGCCGAGAACAACCTCTCCCTCACCCTGCAGCTCTGGAGCTGGTGCGCCGAGAACGGGGTCCGGCTGATCTACGCCTCCTCCGCCGCCACCTACGGCGATGGCGCCGAGGGCTTCGAGGATGACGCCTCGCCGGCCTATCTCGCCCGCCTGCGGCCGCTGAACCTCTATGGCTGGTCGAAGCACGCGACGGATCGCCGGGTCACCGACCTGCTGGCGCGCGGCCAGGCGGCGCCACCGCAATGGGCAGGGCTGAAGTTCTTCAACGTCTATGGGCCGAACGAGTACCACAAGGGCCGCATGGCCAGCGTGGTGCTGCACAAGTTCCGCCAGATCATGACCGGCGCCCCGGCCACCCTGTTCCGCTCGGACCGCGAGGGCATCGCCGATGGCGAGCAGCTGCGCGACTTCGTGCATGTCGATGATTGCGTGGCCGTGACCCTCTGGCTGCTCGACAACCCACAGGTTTCCGGGCTGTTCAATGTCGGCACCGGCACCGCGCGCTCCTTCCTGGACCTGACCCGCGCCATCTACGCCGCGCTGGACAAGGCACCCGAGATCGCCTTCGTGGACATGCCGGTCGATCTCGTCGGCAAGTACCAGTACTTCACCGAGGCGCAGATGGAGCGCCTGCGCGCCGCCGGCTTCACCGGCACCGCAACCAGCCTGGAGGACGGCGTGCGCCGCTACGTGCAGGACTTCCTGACCCAGCCCGACCCGTATCGCTGAGCGGCCGGATGCTCTTCACCATCCCCTACCCCGCCATCGACCCGGTGCTCATCGAGCTCGGGCCCTTCGCCATCCGCTGGTACGCACTGGCCTATATCGCCGGCATCCTGCTGGGCTGGCGGCTGATGCGGCGGCTGGTCGCGCTGCCGCCCGTCGCCGCCACTGCCGAGCAGGTGGACGATTTCGTCACCTGGGCGGTGCTGGGCGTCATCCTGGGCGGGCGGCTCGGCTACGTGCTGTTCTACCAGCCCGACCACTATCTCTCCGCCCCCTGGGAGGCGCTTTACCTCTGGCGCGGCGGCATGTCCTTCCATGGCGGCGCCACCGGCGTCATCCTCGCCATCATCCTGTTCTGCCGCAGCCGGGGGCTCGACATCCGCCGCTTCGGCGACCGGCTGACGGCGGTGACGCCCATCGGCCTGTTCTTCGGCCGCATCGCCAATTTCATCAACGGCGAGCTCTGGGGCCGCGTCACCGACGTGCCCTGGGCCATGGTCTTCCCCCATGCCGGGCCGGAGCCGCGCCATCCGAGCCAGCTCTACCAGGCCTTCATGGAGGGCATCTGCCTCTTCGTGCTGCTCCAGGTGATCATCCGCATCCCGGCGCTGCGCGCGCGCAAGGGCTTCACCGCAGGCGCCTTCTTGGCCGGCTACGGGGTGGCGCGCATCATCGGCGAGTTCTTCCGCCAGCCAGACGCGCAGCTCGGCTTCCTCTGGGGCGGCGCCACCATGGGGCAGATCCTCTCGGTGCCGATGATCCTGGTCGGCGCCGCGCTGATGCTGGCGGCGCGGCCCGAGCCGGTGCAGCGGTCGGTCCCCGCGTGAGCGCGCCGGAGCGCCTCGACCGCTTCATGGCCCGCGCCGTCGCGGCCTACTACGCCGCGCGCGCTCCCTTCGGCGCAAAGGGCGATTTCACCACTTCCCCCGAGATCAGCCAGGCCTTCGGCGAGTGCCTGGGCCTCTGGGCGGCGGTGGCTTGGCAGCAGATGGGCCGCCCCGACCCGGTCCTGCTCGTCGAGCTCGGCCCCGGCCGCGGCACGCTGATGGCGGATGCCCTCCGTGCCATCACCGGCGTGATGCCGGCCTTCCGCGCTGCCCTGCGGGTGCATCTGGTGGAGCAGAGCCCAGCCTTGCGGGCCGCCCAGGCCGCCGCCCTCCCCGGCACCGATCCCACCTGGCACGACAGCGCCGACACTCTGCCGCCCGGCCCGGCGCTGATCCTGGCCAATGAGTTCCTCGACGCCCTGCCGATCCGCCAGTTCGTCCGTCGCGGCAATGGCTGGCGCGAGCGCTTCGTACAGGACGGCGCCTTCGTCGAACAGCCTTCCGAATCGCCCTCTGCCCTGCCGGAGGAGGCGCCGGAAGGCGCCGTGCAGGAGGTCTGCGAGCCCGCTCGCGCCCTGGCGGCCGCACTCGGCGCCCGGCTGACGGCTCAGGGCGGCGCGGCGCTGTTCCTCGACTATGGCCCGGCCCGCAGCGGCCTGGGCGAGAGCCTGCAGGCCCTCGCCGCCCACCGCGCGGCCGATCCTCTGGCCGCCCCTGGCACAGTGGACATCACCGCCCATGTGGACTTTCAGGCGGTGGCGGAGGCCGGCCGCGCCGCCGGCGCCGCCGCGCAGGGGCCGGTGCCGCAGGGGCTGTTCCTGCAATCGCTCGGGCTGGTGACGCGCGCCGCGATGCTGGCCCGCGCCGCCCCGGCCCAGGCGGGGCAGCAGCTCTCGGCGGCGCAACGGCTGATCGCGCCGGAAGGCATGGGCCGTCTGTTCAAGGCCCTGGCGCTTTGCCACCCTGCCCTGCCCCCTTTGCCCGGTTTCGAAAGCGCATGACCGCCGAATTTCTCACCGCGACCCCGCTCTCCGGCCTGCCGCATGGCTTCTTCACCCGGCGCGGCGGGGTGTCGAAAGGCGGCTTCGCCACGCTCAACTGCTCGCTCTCCGGCAAGGACGACCCCGAGGCGGTGGCCACCAACCGCGCGCTCGCCATGGCGGCGCTCGGGCTGCCGGCCGAGACGCTCTCCAGCGCCTATCAGGTGCATGGCATCGCCGTGGCCGAGGTGACGGCGCCGATCCCGAACGACGCCCGCCCCGAGGCCGATGCGCTGGTGACCAACCGTCCCGGCCTGGCGCTCGGCGTCGTCACCGCCGATTGCGGGCCCGTGCTCTTCGCGGACCAGAAGGCGGGGGTGGTGGCGGCCGCCCATGCCGGCTGGCGCGGCGCCGTGGCAGGCATCCTGGAGGAGACCCTCGCCGCCATGGAACGCCTTGGCGCCCGGCGGACCGACATCGTGGCCGTGGTAGGCCCCTGCATCCGGCAGAACTCCTACGAGGTGGGGCTGGACCTGCGGGAGGCGGTGCTGGCGCAGAACGCGGCCAACGAGCGCTTCTTCATCGAGGGGCGTCGGCCCGGCCACTGGCAGTTCGACCTGCCGGGCTACTGCGCCACGCGGATGGTGGCTGCCGGCGCAGGGACGGTCGCGGTGCTCGCCGCCGATACCTTCGCGGATGCCGGCAGCTTCTTCAGCCATCGCCGCCGCACCCTGGCGGGTGAGGGCCCGATCGGCCACCAGCTCTCCGCCATCGCCCTGCCGGGCTGAGCGGGGAGCGGGCCGATGCCCTACCTGATCCTGTTCTTCCTTCTCATGCTGCTGACCATGCTGGTGTCCTGCTTTGCAATGCTCTGACCGTATGCGCTGGCTTGTCCCGGCGCTGCTTCTGTTGCTGGTCGCCGCCTGCGGCGACATCCGGCCCTATGCCGGCCATCCCGGCGGCGAGGCGCCACGGCTGGTGGTGCCGCCGGCCTATCGCATCGCCGTGCCGCCGCCTGGGCAGGCGCTGCTGAGCGACGCCGGCGCCACGGCCTTCGCCGGTACCCTGGCCGAGGCGTTGCGCACTGCCGAGGTGCCCGCCGCCGCCACCGCATCCAACCCGCTGGACTGGCCGCTCACCGTCACGGTGGAGCGGCAGGGCCAGGCGGTGCTGCCCCGCTACGAGTTGCGCGACGCCGACGGTGCCTCGCTCGGCGCCGCCATGGGCAAGCCCGTGCCGCTGAGCGGCTGGGGACTGGAGGACCCGGCGCTGTTCAAGGAGGTGGCCAACCGTGACGCCCCTGCCATCGCCGCGTTGCTCGGCCGGGTAGAGGCCAGCCGAAAGGCGAGTGACCCGAAGGCGCTGGCCGGCGAAGGGCCGCTGCGCATCCGTCTTGCCGGGGTGAAGGGCGCGCCGGGCGATGGCAACAAGAGCCTGAACGAGCGCATGAGCGACTTCCTGACCCAACTCGGCTACCTGCCGCAGGACGCGGCCGAGGGCGCCACCTACGCCGTCCAGGGCGAGGTGAACGCGGTGACCGTGCCGGGCAACAAGCAGCGGATCGAGCTGCAATGGATCGTCTCGCGCCGGGACGGTTACGAGCTGGGGCGCGTGGTGCAGATCAACGAAGTGCCGCGTGGCTCGCTGAACGGGCTCTGGGGCGACGTTGCCTATGTGGCCGCCGAGCAGGCGGCGCACGGCATCCGCGACGTGCTGCACAACGCCACCACCCCAGTCAAGCCCGAGGCACCTCAGGCGGCAAGGGAGACGCCGACGTCCCCGGCACCGGGTCCGCAGGCGGCGCGCTGAGGCGCCGCGGAGCGGCGGCCACGATGCTCAGGTCTCCGCTCCACGCAGTCCGGCATCACGCTTCCGGCATGACCGGGGGAAGTACGGCGATGGACATATCTTCGTCACGTTGCTACCACGCGCCCGTCCCTCGCCGGGCCCGACTTCCAGCAGGGTCCGCCGCCCGGAGATGTCGCGCCCCATGAAGATCGTCGCCTGCAACAGCAATCGCCCGCTCGCCGAGGCGGTCGCCGCCGCGTTGAACCTGCCCCTCACCCAGGCCTCCATCCGCCGCTTCGCGGACATGGAAGTCTTCGTGGAGATCCATGAGAACATCCGTGGTGAGGATGTGTTCGTGGTGCAGTCCACCTCCTATCCCGCCAACGACAACCTGATGGAGCTGCTGATCACGCTGGACGCGCTGAAGCGCAGCTCGGCGCGGCGCATCACGGCGGTGATCCCCTATTTCGGCTATGCCCGTCAGGACCGGAAGAGCGGTCCCCGCACGCCAATCTCCGCCAAGCTGGTGGCCAACCTGATCACCGAGGCGGGCGCTGACCGCGTGCTGACGCTCGACCTGCATGCCGGGCAGATCCAGGGCTTCTTCGACATCCCCGTAGACAACCTTTTCGCCGCGCCGCTTTTCGCGCGCGACATCCTGGAGCGCTACAAGGGCCGGGACCTGATGGTCGTCTCGCCTGACGTCGGCGGCGTGGTGCGCGCCCGGGCGATCGCCGCCCGCCTGCATACCGACCTCGCCATCATCGACAAGCGCCGCCCCCGCGCCGGCGTCTCCGAGGTGATGAACGTCATTGGCGATGTGGAAGGGCGTGACTGCATCCTGATGGATGACATCGTCGATTCCGGCGGCACGCTCTGCAACGCCGCTGACGCGCTGCTGAAGAACGGCGCCAAGTCGGTCAGCGTCTACGTGACGCACGGCGTCTTCTCCGGCGGCGCGGTGGCCCGTATTGGCGCCGCGCAGATCGAGCAGATGGTGGTGACGGACAGCATCCAGGCCACCGAGGCCGTGCGCGTCTCGACCAACATCCGCCAGCTCACCATCGCGCCGCTGCTGGCCGAGGCGGTGCGGCGGATCAGCGAGGAAAGCTCGGTCTCCACCCTGTTCAACTGAGCAAGCCATGCGCCTCACGCTCCGCGAGGCCACGGCCGCGGATCGCGAGGCGCTGCTGGAGCAGTTCCTCGGGCTGAACCTCTACGAGCAGCCCCTCTCCGGCGACCGCCGCACCGATCCCGCCGGCGCTGCCGAGGCGCTGAGCGAAGCCGAGCGCCGCGTCGCCGGCCATAGTGGCCACGCCCTGGTCGCCGAGGTGGATGGCGCGGTGGTCGGTCACCTCTTCCTCAGTTTCGAGCGGCAGGGCCCCTGCATCGCCGAGGACGAGTACGGCCATGTCGCCGAGTTCTTCGTGCGCGAGCCCTGGCGTGGCCGCGGCATCGGCCGCGCCCTGCTGGCGGAGGCCGAGCGGCTGGCCCGGCTGCGTGGCGTGAGGCGGCTGATGATCGGCGTCCTCGCCGGCAATCACCGCGCCGAGGCGCTCTATCGCCGGCAGGGCTACGCCCCCTATGTCACCGAGCTGGTCAAGCCGCTGGTCTGACCATCCCCCCCTTGCGCCACCCGGCCGCGCCGCCGATGCTTCGCGCCCAGGGCCAAACGGCCAGGAAGGGAATCTCCACATGAAGCTCTACTACTCCCCCGGCGCCTGCTCGCTCGGCATCCATGTCGTGCTGGAGGAGATCGGCCAGCCCTACGAGGCGGTGCCGACGCCGCTCAAGGAGGGCGCGCAGAACAAGCCCGAGTTCCAGGCGATGAACCCGAAGGGCAAGGTGCCGACCCTGCAGCGCGACGACGGCTCGGTGCTGACCGAATGGCCCGCCATCGCCTTCTGGCTGGCCGCCAGCAATCCGGCCGCGAAGCTCTGGCCGGAGGGGATCGAGGCGCAGACCCGCGCCTATGAGGTGATGGACTATGTCTGCGGCACCATCCATCCGCAGGGCTTTACCCGCCTGTTCAACCAGGCCCGCTTCGCCCCCAGCGAGGCCGACCACCCGAAGGTCATCGAGCAGGGCCGCGCCATCGCGGAGAAGGGCTTCGCGGTGCTGGACAAGCAGTGGGCCGGCAATGAGTGGGTGCTGCCCTCCGGCTACTCGGTGGCCGATGCGGCGGTCTTCTTCGTCAGCTACTGGGCGGCGAAGCGCATGAACATGACGCTGCCGCCGCGCATCGCGGCCCATTTCGAGCGCATGCTGGCACGGCCGGCGGTGCAGCGCGCTTTGGCTGCCGAAGGCCTGCCGGCCTGATGCCGGACGTCGCCCCGCTCACGCAGAAGCCCTTCTGGTTCCTCCGCCACGGCGAGACGGACTGGAACGCGCGCGGCCTCTCCCAGGGCAATGTTGACATTCCGCTGAACAGCATCGGCATCGCCCAGGCCGAGCGGGCGGCGCAGGCGCTGCGGGGCAAGGAGATCGCCACCATCGTCTCCTCCCCGCTGGGCCGCGCCCGGACCACGGCGGAGGCGGCGGCGGCGGTGCTCGGCCTGCCGGTGCAGGTCTATGAGCCGCTGCGGGAGGTCGCCTTCGGCGTGCAGGAGGGCCAGCCCATGGCGGACTGGTTCGACGACTGGGTGGAGGGCCGCTTCACCCCGGAGGGCGGAGAGAGTTTCCTCGAACTCCGCGCCCGCACTGCGGCGGCCATCAACCATTGCCTGACCCTGCCGGGGCCGGTGCTGGTGGTGGCGCATGGGGCCCTCTGGCGCGCCTTCAGGGCCGATGCAGGGCTGCCGCCCAATGTCCGCACCCCCAATGCCCTGCCGATGTGGGTGACGCCGCCGGCGCCGGGCGAGACGGCCTGGCACTTCGAGCCATTGTCGCTGCCGGCCGCCTAATGCCGGCTCAACGCGCCGGCGGCACCACCTTGCGGAGGCCGCCGGCGCCCAGCAGCACGATCGGCGCCAGCCCCACCACCACCAGCGCCAGCGCCGCTACGGCGCCTTCCTCATAGGTGCCGCGCGCCGCCTCGGCATAGAGGGCGGTGGCCAGGGTCTCCGTGTTCAGCGGACGCAGCAGCAGCGTCGCAGGCAGCTCCTTCATGGCGTCCAGGAAGGTCAGCAGCGCCGCCACCGAAAGCGCCGGCAGCAGCAGCGGCAGGTGCACCCGCCAGAGCAGCCGCCCGGTTGTCGCGCCCATGGACTCGGCGGACCAGTCCACCTCTCGCCGGATGCGGGCATAGGCGGCATCCAGCCCGCCTGCCGGGATGGCCAGGAAGCGGATGACATAGGCCGCCACCACCGCCATCAGGCTGCCGGAAAGCGCAGTCGGCGCCCAGCGGCCGAGCAGGCCAAACACCCCGTCGATCCAGCCGAAGGCGATGATCAGCCCCACGGCGGCGACGCCACCCGGCAGCGCATAGCCCAGCATGCCAAGCCTGAGCAGCGCGGCGCCAGGGCCGGGCCGCTTGCGACGGGGGCTGTCCCGCCGCGCGCCGAAGGCCAGCGGCAAGGCGGCGACCAAGGCCAGCAGCGTCGCCATCGCCGCAAGCAGGGCGCTGTTGCCGATCCAGCGCGGCAGGTCGCGCGGCAGGCCGAATTCCGCCACGCGCGTCCAGGCCGCCCAGAGCAGGTAGGCGGCGGGCACCACGAAGCCGAGCAGCACCGGCAGGGTGCAGGCCAGGCTGGCGGCAAGGCCCGCGAAGAGGGGCAGTTGCTGGCGCTCCGGCGCCTCAGGGCGCGTGGTGGAATGGCCTTCCCTGGCCCGTCCCCACCGCTCCATCGCCACCACCCCCGCCACCAGGGCCAGCAGCACCAGGGCGATCTGCGCCGCGCCCTCCAGCGAGGAGCGGGTGATCCAGGTGACGTAGACCGAGACGGTCAGGGTGCGGACACCCAGGAACTCGGCGGCGCCGATGTCGTTGAGCGCCTCCATCAGCGCCAGCGCGGCGCCGGCGGCCACGGCCGGCCGCGCCATGGGCAAGCCGACGCGGCGGAACAGCAGCATCCCGCCCGCGCCGCAGGAACGCGCGGCCCGCAGCACTTCCATGCCCTGCGTGCGGAAGGCTGCACGGGCGGCGAGATAGACATAGGGATAGAGCACCATCCCCATCACCAGGACGCAGCCGCCGAGCGAGCGGATCTCCGGCAGCGGGATCGCGCGGGGGTCGGTCAGGTGGAGAAGGTGGCGCAGGCGGGTCTGCACTGGCCCCGCCGGGTGCAGCACGTCCAGCCAGGCATAGGCGGCGACATAGCCCGGCAGCGCCAGCGGCAGCACCAGCCCGACCGAAAGCAGACGGCGGCCGGGAAAGCGGTAGCAGGAGGTCAGCCACGCGGTGCCGGTGCCGACCACCACCACCACGAGGCCGACGCCGGCCAGCAGGGACAGGGTCTCCACCGCCGCCTGCGGCAGCACGAAGCGGAGCAGGTGCGGCCAGAGTGCGCCCGAGCCCGCCATTGCCGCCGTGGCGAGGGCGAGGACCGGCAGCGCCACCGGGGCGGCGGCCAGAGTGGCCGCCAGACGCAATCCCCTCATCCCAGCCGGCCGCGCCTCAGCGGTCGAAGCCGACCTCGTCCACGATCTGGCTGGCGCGGGCACGCTGCGCCGCGACCTGCGGCAGCGGGATGGCGCCGAGCTTCAGCGTGCCGAAGCCGGCCACGATGGGGTCCAGCGCGGCGTCGGCGCGAACGGGGTATTCGAAGTTCACCTTGGCATAGAGCGCCTGGGCCTCCGGCGAGGCCAGGAACTCCAGCAGCTTCACCGCCTCGGCGCGGTGCGGCGCATGGCGCGCCACCACGGCGCCGGAGACGTTCACCATGGCGCCGTCATCGGGCAGCACCACGCGGATCGCCTCGCCCCAGGCCTTCTGCTCCTCGCCGCCGCGGCCGGAGAGCATGATGCCGACATAGTAGGTGTTGGCCAGCCCGACGTCGCAGATGCCGGCGCGGATGTCGCGTGCCACCTCACGGTCGCCGCCGGCGGGGCGGCGCGCCAGGTTGGCCTTCAGCTTCGTCAGGTAGTCCCGCAGCCAGGCCTCGCCGTGCTCGACCAGAAGCGCGGAGAACAGCGCGGTGTTGTAGGGGTGCTGGCCGGAGCGGATGCAGACCTTCCCCTTGAACCGGGGATCGGCGAGGTCAGCATAGGTCAGCTTCGCACCCTCGGCTTCCGGCACCCGCTCGCGGGAGACATAGATGGCGCGGGCGCGGGTGGAGAGGGCGAACCACCGGCCGTCCTCCCCGCGTAGCGCGGCGGGAATGGCGGCCTCCAGCACCTCGGAGCGCACGGGCTGGGAGAGATCGCGGTCCACCAGCTCCATCAGGTTGCCAATATCCACCACCATTGCGACATCAGCCGGCGAGCGCGTGCCCTCCGCCGCCAGGCGTTCCGCCAGCCCGCCTTGCACGAAGACGGTGTTGACGGCGGTGCCGGTCGTCTCTGTGAAGCGATCCAGCAACGGCCGGATCAGCCCAGGCTCACGGGTCGTGTAGAGGTTCACCTCCGCCGCCTGCGCGAGCTGTGCGGAGAGAAGCAGGGACAACGCCCCGAAGGTGGCCCCAAGCCGACGGAACATCAGAATTCTCCCGGATGATCTGCCGCGATTTGCCAGCGCCTGCTGTTCCCATGGCTGCAAATGAGTGTCAATTACGTAATGTCTCGCCTTGGCCCTCCCTGCGCCCGCCACCATCGGCGGCATTGTGCGGGGGGCGCATTTTTGCTAATCCCCGCCCCGCTGCGCTGGCACCCCTGGAGGCCGGCGCAACTGTTTTCGGGCATCCGCCCGGAGGCGGACATTGACACGGCGCCCCGGCCAGCCCGGTGCGGCGCCTTTTGCTGATTGGAGCTGAAGCAATGGTCCAGACCATTCGGATCGAGGCCGAGGCGCGCGAGCGGGCCGGTAAGGGGGCGGCGCGCGCGACCCGGCGTGGCGGGCGTGTCCCCGCCGTCATCTACGGCGCGAAGCAGGAGGCCACCCTCCTCTCCCTCGACCCGCGCGACGTGATGAAGGAGATGCACAAGGGCGGCTGGCAGTCGCACCTCTATGAGGTGGCGGTTGACGGCAAGGCCGAGCGCTGCCTGATGCGCGAGGTGCAGTTCCACCCCGTGAAGGACACCCCGATTCACGTGGACTTCCAGCGGCTCGCCCCGGGCCAGCTGATCCGCGTGAAGGTGCCGGTCGCATTCCTGAACGAAGGCAACTCCCCCGGCCTGAAGGAAGGCGGCGTGCTGAACGTCGTCCGCCGCGAGGTCGAGGTGATGTCCGACCCCGACCAGGTGCCCGACCAGTTCGAGATCGACCTGGGCAATGCCGGCATCGGCGACAGCCTGCGCTGGTCCAACGTGGCCGATGCCAAGGGCACCAAGCCGGTGATCGTGGGCCGTGACTTCGTGGTGGCCACCATCGCCCCGCCGACCGTCGAGGAGGAGGTGGTGGTCCAGGCTCCGGCCGCGACGCCCGCTCCCGCCCCGAAGGGCAAGGGCAAGAAGTAAGGCGGAGGCTGTCCGGTGCTGCTCTGGGTCGGTCTCGGCAATCCGGAGCCGGGCCAGGCGCGGCACCGGCACAATATCGGCTTCATGGCGCTCGAGGCCATCGCCCACCGCCACGGCTTCACGCCGTGGCGGAGCCGCTACAAGGGCCTGGTGGCCGAAGGCAATCTCGCCGGGCAGAAGGTGCTGCTGCTGAAGCCGCAGACCTACATGAACCTCTCCGGCGAATCGGTTCAGCCGGCCGCCGGGTTCCACAAGATCCCTCCCGCCGACATCACCGTCTTCCACGACGAACTGGACCTCGCCCCGGGCAAGATCCGCGTGAAGCTGGGCGGCGGCGCGGCGGGGCATAACGGGCTGCGCGACATCGACCGGCGCCTCGGCACCCCCGACTACTGGCGGGTGCGGCTCGGAATCGGCCATCCCGGCATGAAGGAGAAGGTGACAGGGCATGTCCTCGGCAACTTTGCCAAGGTGGACACCTGGCTGGAGCCCATGCTGGATGCGGTGGCGGATGCCGCGCCCATGCTGGCGCGTGGCGAGCGGGAAGCCTTCATGACCCGCGTGGCCCTGTTGACCCAGGAGAACTGAGATCATGGCGATGGAAGACGCGGCGGCCGACCTGGAAGCGGAATTCGGCGGCCCCGGCCCGGAGGACATGGCCAATGGCGCCGCCGCCCTCGCGGCCGCCCTGCTGGCCCAGGCCCATACCCTCGCCAGCACCGCCGCCGCGCTGGAGACCAGCGACACCGGGCATGTCGGCGCGATCGAAGCCGCCGCCGCGCGCGCCTCGCTGGCACTTTCCATGGCGCAGGCCGTGTCCGAGGCCAGCGGGCAGGCGCGGGCCGGGCTGATCGCGGCCGCCGCCAAGGCACTCGACGTGCCGCTCGGCAGCGCCGTGACGCAGCTTCGCGCCGCGGCCCTCGCGCTGCCAACCGATGACGCCGCCGCGCGCATCGCCGCCGCGCAGATCGCGCAGGAAATCGCCGCCGGGCTGGGCTAAAGGACCCCGGCACAGGCCAAGGGGGCGGTGCCCCCTTGGAACCCCCGCCGGGGGGGATCCTATCCCCCCGGCCCCCGCCATCAGTGCGGCTAGAGACTTCCGAGGACGGTCATGGGCTTCAACTGCGGTATCGTCGGCCTGCCGAATGTCGGCAAATCGACCCTGTTCAACGCGCTGACGCAGACCGCGGCAGCCCAGGCCGCCAACTATCCCTTCTGCACCATCGAGCCGAATGTGGGCCGCGTTGCCGTGCCCGACCCGCGTCTCGACACCATCGCGGCGATCGGCAAGAGCGCCAAGATCGTGCCGACCAGCCTGGAATTCGTGGACATCGCCGGCCTGGTGCGCGGCGCCAGCCGCGGCGAGGGCCTGGGCAACCAGTTCCTGGCCAATATCCGCGAGACGGACGCCATCGTGCACGTCCTGCGCTGCTTCGAGGATGACGACGTCACCCATGTCGAGGGCAGCGTCGATCCGCTGCGCGACGCCGACACCATCGAGACCGAGCTGATGCTCGCCGACATGGACAGTCTGGAGAAGCGCCTCACCGGCCTGCAGAAGCGCGCCCGCGGCGGCGACAAGGAAGCCGCCGCCCAGGTCGCGCTGATCGAGCCGATCCTGGCCGGGCTGCGCGACGGCCGCCCAGCCCGCGCCTCCATCCCCAAGGGCGAGGAAGAGGCGGTGCGCCGCCTCCAGCTCCTGACCTCGAAGCCCGTCCTCTACGTCTGCAACGTGGAGGAGGCCAATGCGGCCACCGGTAACGCCCATAGCGAGAAGGTCTTCGCCCGCGCCGCCGCCGAGGGTGCGAAGGCCGTGGTCGTCTCCGCCGCCATCGAGGCCGAGATCAGCCAGATGGCCGCCGAGGACCGCGCCGAGTTCCTGGAGACGCTCGGCCTGAAGGACTCCGGCCTCGACCGCGTCATCGCTGCCGGCTACGGCCTGCTCGGGCTGATCACCTACTTCACCGTCGGGCCGAAGGAGGCTCGCGCCTGGACCATCATCAAGGGCATGAAGGCGCCCCAGGCAGCCGGCGTCATCCATGGCGACTTCGAGCGCGGCTTCATCGCTGCCGAGACCATCGCCTATGACGACTACGTCGCCTGCAAGGGCGAGCAGGGCGCCAAGGAAGCTGGCAAGATGCGCGTCGAGGGCAAGGAGTACGTCGTCCGCGACGGCGACATCATGCTGTTCCGCTTCAACGTCTGAGGGCGGGAAGCCCGGCATGGCCGGGCTTTCGCCTGCGCGGAATCGTTTCGCTGACTTCACTCTGGAGTTGCATATCCCGCGGCGGTAAATTAGTGCGGTTGGGAAAATTTGCCCCTTATCCTCCCCCGAGGACAAACCGGTCCGCCGCCGTTGCATCTCGACACAACCACCCTTCTCCTGCTCAGTGCGTTCATCGGCGCATTGCTCGGGTCGGTCTGGCTTGGCCTTTCGCTGCATCGCCACCGCACTCAGGGGCTGGGCGAATGGGGTGTGGCCCTGCTTTGCTTCGCCGTCGGCACCCTGCTGCTCGGTATGCGCGGCAAGATCCCCGATCTGCTTTCCATCGACATCGGCAACCTGGTCATTCTGCTCGGCGGCGGCTTTTGCTGGCGCGGGGCACGGCGCTTTGACGGGCGCACGGCGCCGTTCTGGGTAGCGCTGCTGCCCGGGCTGCTCTGGCTGGTGGCCATGCGCCTGCCGGCCCGCGAGTTGGTCGAGTTCCGCGTGGTGGTCGCCTCGGTGCTGGCGGGGCTGCCCATGCTGGCCATCGCCTGGGAGTTCTGGCGTGGCCGTCCCGAGGGGCTGGCCTGCCGTATCCTGCTTACCGGTGGGTTCGCGCTGCATGGCGGGCTGATGCTGCTGCGCATTCCCCTGATGCTCCTGCAGCCGGAATGGACCCGGACCAGCCTCGCGCCGGACAACTTCTGGGTGCAGCTCATCCTGATGGAGTCCATCCTGCACGGCGTGGGCAGCAGCTTCGCCCTGCTGGCGCTGTTTCGGGAGCGGGGTGAGCGCCAGTTGCTGGAGGCCACCACCGCCTCCCGCGATGCGGCGCAGCAGGCCAGCGCCGCCAAGTCCCGCTTCCTCGCCTGGATGAGCCACGAGATGCGCACGCCGTTGAACGGGGTGCTCGGCCTGTCGCAGGTCCTGTCGGAGAACCGTAGCCTGCCCGCGGAGGCGCAGGAGCAGGCCGCGGTGATCACCCAGGCCGGGCAACACCTGTTGGCGCTGGTGAACGACGTGCTGGACCTGGCGCTGGTGGAGGCGGGGCGCCTCACCCTTCAGACGGCACCTGTGCCGCTCGCCGCGCTGCGCGAGAACGCGCTGGCGCTGGTGCGCCCGGAGGCCGCCCGCAAGGGCATCCGGCTGCGGACGGAAATCGCCCCCGACCTCCCGGCCGCCATCCTCGGCGACGGCCGGCGGCTGCAGCAGATCCTGCTGAACCTGCTGGCGAATGCGGTGAAGTTCACGCCGCGAGGCGGCGAGGTGTCGCTGGCGATGCAGTGCTGGCCCGATGGCAGCCTGCGCTTCATGGTGACCGATACCGGGCCGGGCATTTCCGCCACGCAGCGCGCCCTGCTGTTCCGCGACTTCAGCCGACTGCCCAACGCTGCCCGGGAGGGGGCGCAGGAGGGTTACGGGCTCGGCCTCGCCATCTGTGCCGGGCTGGTGCAGGCGATGCAGGGCACGCTGGGCGTGGATGCCAGCCCGGAAGAAAGGGGCAGCCGCTTCTGGGTGCAGCTGCTGTTGCCCCATGCGCCGGTCGAGAGCCCCGCCGCCGCCGCCGCGCCGGCTGGTGGCCCGGCGCGCGATGTCCTGGTGGTGGACGACGTGGCGGTGAATCGGATGGTCGTCCAGGCGCTGCTGCAGAGCGGCGGGCATGTCGTGCGGCAGGCGGCGAGCGGCGAGGCAGCCCTGGTGTTGCTCTCCGAGCGGAGCTCCGACCTGGTGCTGATGGACCTGCAGATGCCGGGGATCAGCGGCCTGGACACCGCGCGCCGCATCCGGGCGCAGGAGGCCCGGCGGTCTGGGGGCACGCGCATGACCATCATCGCACTCACCGGCGAGGTCTCCCCGGAATCGCAGGAAGCCTGCCGCGCGGCCGGCATGGATGGCTGCCTGGCGAAGCCGGTCAGCCGTGCGAGCCTTCAGACGGTGCTGCGCGGCCTGCCGCCAGCAGGCCGGCCGGCTCTGGACGCGGTGCCTTCTCCCATGGAGCAGGCCAGCATGCCTTTTTCCGCAGCGGCACCGTTCCCGCTCGGTGAGGTAACTCCGGCCGGCTCCGCCCCGGCCGTCTGACCGCCGCAGGCGCCGGGACTCACTCCTTCCTGGGCCTCTCGCCCGGAGCAGCAGCAGGCCCGTCCTCCTGCCGCGCGCCGTCCAGCAGGGCACGGCGCTGCGCCTCCGCGGCCGCGTCGCGCGTCTTCTCCGCCTTGCTGCGGCCGAACTTCACGCGATTGGCAGCGGCCTGCCGGGACTCGGCCTGCTGTGCGGCCGCCTTCCGGCGCTGGTTGAGGTTGACGATCTCTGCCATGCTCGGAGGATAGGCTGGAACCGGCCCGCGGGAAATCATCCCGCCGCCGGGAGAGCACAGCACCGGTCGACTGAGAGGCCCGCATGCAGATCGAACTCGCCGCCGCCGATGGCCATCGCCTGTCCGCCTGGCGTACCGGGCCTGAGGCTGCCACCCGCGCCCTGGTCGTGGTGCAGGAGATCTTCGGCGTGAACCGCCACATGCGCCATGTCTGCGAGGGCTTCGCCAAGGAGGGCTTCGCGGTGATCTGCCCGGCCCTGTTCGACCGCGCCGAGCCCGGCGTCGAGCTGGGCTACGGGCCGGAGGACGTGAAGCAGGGCGTGGCGCTGCGCGGCAAGATCGATCCCGCAGCCACGCTGCTGGATGTCGAGGCCGCCGCCCAGGCGCTGCCGCAGAAGGCCAGGCTGGGCATCATCGGCTATTGCTGGGGCGGCACGGTCGCCTGGCACGGCGCCACCCGCAGCCAGCGCTTCGCTGCCGCGGTCGGCTACTATGGCGGCGGCATCGCCGCGGCCAAGGACGAGAAGCCCCGCTGCCCCGTGCAACTGCATTTCGGCGCCGAGGACCACGGCATCCCGCTCTCCGACGTCGAGGCGATCCGCGCCGCCCAGCCGGGGGTTGAGGTCTTTGTCTATCCCGGCGCCGGGCATGGTTTCGCCTGCGAGGAGCGTGCCTCCTACAACGCGGCCGCGACCGAGGAGGCGCTGCGGCGCACCCTTCCCTTCCTCAACAAGCATCTCGGCTGAGGCGCCATGATGGGTTATCTGCTGCTGGTCGCGGCCACGCTCGGTCTGATGGCGGCGCTGCCCGTCTGGGACCCGGAAGGCTTCGGCGCGCCGCCGCTCGGCGTGCCGGCGCTGCTGGCGGTGGCCGCTCTCGTCATGGCGTTCCGGGGGCGTAAGCGGCGCGGCCGCTGAGGCGGCCCGCCTCTTTCCTCCGCCGCCGCCCCGCGCCATCTTCCCTCGTATGTTCGGGCTCCGGCCACTCGTCGCGCTGTTGCTGGCCCTCGCCACCTTCCCGGCCCACGCACAGGAGGTGCCGCTGCATGGCGCCGCCGTGCGCGCCCTGGCGGTCTCGACGGATGGCGCGCGGCTGGCCTCAGGCGGCTTCGATCAGGCCGTGATCGTCTGGCCGCCTGACCTGTCGCAGCCGCTGCAGGTCTCGCGCTGGCATCAGGTCGCGGTGCAGGCGCTGGTGGCGCTGCCCGGCGGCGGCTTCGCCAGCGGCGACGCGGAAGGCCGGATCGCGCTCTGGCCGGCCGGGGGCGCCATTGCCCCGGAGCGGGTGCTGCTAGGCCATCAATCCGCCATTGCCGCTTTGGCCGCGCGCGAGGGGCTGCTGCTCTCCGCCGCCTGGGACGGCACGGCGCGCCTCTGGCGCCTGGTGGATGGCAGCGCCCGCCTCCTGGAAGGCCATGCCGGCCAGGTGACCGGCGCCGCCTTCCGCTCTGACGGGATACCGGCGACGGTCGGCGCCGACGGCACCCTGCGCGCCTGGCCGGAGGGCGCGCCGCCCCTCACCCTAGCCGAGTTCGGCCTGCCGCAGACCGCGCTGGCCGCATTGCCGGATGGCGGGCTGGCCAGCGCGGGGGTGGATGGCAGCCTGCGCCTGCTGGCGCCCGACGGTACGCTCACGCGGTTGGAGGGTGGCCATCTCCCCCTGGCGGTGGTCGCCGCCTCCGCCGATGGCGCGCTGCTCGCCGCCGCAGGGCCGTCCGGCGAAGTCTCCGTCTGGGCGCTCCCGGAAGGGCAGTTGCGGCACAGCCTCTCCTCAGATGGACAGGCGGTCTGGGCGCTGGGCTTCAGCCCGGACGGAAGCCGCCTCTACACGGGCGGTGCCGACCGTCGTCTGCGCGCCTTCGACATGCGGCGCGGCACGTCGCTGGACGCCGGGCGGGCGTCACCGGCGGAACGCCCGGCGGGGTTTGATTTGGCGGGCGCGCGGGTGTTCCGTGCCTGTGGTGCCTGCCACAGCCTCACCGCGCCTGCCGCCGGGCAGACCGACCTCAAGGCCGGCCCGCATCTGGCCGGGCTGTTCGGCCGCCGCATGGGAAGCATTGAGGGCTACCCATATTCCGAACGTCTCCGCCGCGGTGACCGCGTCTGGACGCCGGAAGCGGTCGCCGAACTCTTCACCCACGGCCCGGACGTGGTGCTGCCCGGCACGCGGATGCCGGTGCAGGTACTGGACAACCCGGACGAGATGGCAGCACTGCTGCGCTTCCTTCAACAGGCGACACGACCATGAACTCGCGCACCTCCCTTCCCGAACCAGCCGAGGCCATCGCCCGGGAAGGCTTCGTCTCGCTGCCCGCGCCGGCGGCACGGCGCCTCTTCGATCCGGCGGGCGAGCGCCTCGGCGGGGGCGCCTGGGCGGAGTTCGCCGCCTCCTGGGACGACCTGCGCCCCGATACCTACATGGCCGATCGTGGCCGCTACCGCCTGCGCCGCCACGCCGTGTTCCGCCTGCGCGCCGGAGACCCCGCACTGGAGCGGG
>Ga0182742_1000117_pt1 | contig 151037 bp, 125 predicted proteins | sample eDN5th37CBELigMG_FD_128880 | JGI IMG/M metagenome (GOLD analysis project Ga0182742, IMG submission 128880) | Enriched Miracle-Growth compost microbial communities from Emeryville, California, USA - eDNA 5th pass 37_C BE-Lig MG (version 2)... ... | reverse complement strand
CCCACACCGAGAATCGCCGACTGAGGCTGATTGATGATGATGGGCGTGGCGACCAGGCTGCCGCTGACACCGTGGTTGGAGATCGTGAACGTGCCGTCGCGAACGTCGCTCGGTGTGAGCTTATCGTTACGCGCACGCTCCACCACATCGCCCAACTCACGAGCGATGCCGAACAGATCCAGCCCCTGCACGCTGCGAACGACCGGCACGACCAGTCCCTTGCCTTCAAGCGCCGTGCCGACACCGATATTGATCGTGTCGGGAACGATCAAGGCATCGTCGGTCCAGCGGCTGTTGGCTTCGGGCACTTCGCGAATCGCATCGACGCACGCGGCCAGGAAATAGGCGGTGAACGTGAGCGACACGCCCTTACTCTGGAACTCTTCCTTGTGAGCCGCACGGTGTGCGATCACGGCCGACATGTCCGCTTCGAACACGGTTGTGACATGCGGCGCCGTATGCAGCAGGCTCTCGACCATGCGCTCAGCAATGCGCTTGCGCATGGATGAATGCGGAACGCGGCGGCCAGCGACGGCAGCTTCGGCTTCCGTCGGCATCGAGCTCTTGCGCTGCTGCGGAACGTCGTTCGTCCGGCGTGCGGCAACATAGGTGAGCACGTCGTCGACGGTGACGCGACCACCCGCGCCGGTGCCACGGATGGGTGCGGATTCGAGACCGTGCTCGGCGATCAATCGACGCACTGCCGGGCTGCTACGGCCCGTCGCCAGGGCTTCGGCATGAGCGGCGAGCGCCGCCGTCCGAATCTCTGCGCCCGGCGCCGCAGGTCGATCCGGCGCAGCAGGAGCCGGCGCCGCTTCGGATTTCACCTCGGCTTCGACCTGAGCCGCCGCCTCGGCCGACACGATCCGGCCCAGCAGTTCGCCCGGCTCGATCTCTTCCTGCTCGTGCTTGAGAATTTCACGCAACACGCCGCCGGCGGGCGCAGGAATCTCGATGGTGACTTTGTCGGTCTCCACTTCGATGAGCGGTTCGTTCTCGGCGACCGTCTCGCCGATGTTCTTCAACCAGCGCTGGACCTGCGAACGCGTGCCTTCGGACTGCTCGCTCGGTGCGCGCACTTCAATCGTCGTTGTCATTGTTCGTCTCTCAATCAAATGCTAGCGAGCTGACGGATCGCGTCAGTGATGCGGGCAACGCTCGGTACAACCGAGTCGAGCAGCAGCGGACTGTGCGGGCTCGGCACGTCCGGCATGGTGACGCGCTCGATCGGTGCGTCCAGATCGAAGAACGCTTCCTTCACCACCGTCGCAGCGATCTCGGCGCCGAAGCCGGCGGTGAGATTGTCTTCGTGAACGATCAGGCAGCGACGCGTCTTGCGCACCGACGCCAGCACGGCCTCGCGATCCCACGGCATCAATGTGCGCAGATCGAGCAACTCGACATCGACGCTCGATTCCTCCGCCGCCTGCTCGCAACGCTCCACCATCGCACCCCAGCTGATGATGGTCAGCTCGGAGCCGGCACGCAGCAGCTTGGCCTTGCCGAACGGAACGACGAAGTCATCGCCCGGATACGGACGCCGCGCCCAAGCGCCATCGAGCATCGCGCGGTGCTCGAAGAAGATCGTCGGGTCGTTGGCACGCAGTGCGCTTCTCAACAGACCGACTGCGTCTTCGGCATTCGACGGCATCGCCACTCGCCAGCCGATCGCATGCACGAACTGCACTTCGTTGCTCTGGCTATGCCACGGGTCGCCGCACTTGAAGAAGCCACCGGGCATGCGGACCACCATCGGCGCGGCGAAACGATTCGCCGTACGCCAACGCATCGTGCCGCAGTCGTTCAACTGCTCCACCGCAGGATCGGCGTACTTGCGGAATTGAATCTCGGGCACCGGCATCAAGCCGGCCAACGCCATACCAACGGAACGTCCGATGATGCCCTCTTCCGACAGGCTCGTATCGAACACACGCGCGTCGCCGAACTTCTCCTGCAACCCCAGCGTCGCGGCGTGCACACCGCCTTTGCGACCGACGTCCTCGCCGAATACGACGACGCGTTGGTTGATGGACAACTCATGTTCCAGCGTGCGACGGATCGCCGTGACCATGTTGATGCGAGGGCCTTCGGAACGAGGCGTTTCGTTTCCAGCCGGGAACGTCACGCCCGCATTCAACAGGCCGCCCTGCTGCTGCAGATCGACGCTGCCGTCGGCCTTGTTCTCGGAGAACACGTGCGTCGTCGAGCGAGTGACATCGGGCACCGGGCTCGCTTCGACCGCCGCCAGCGCCGCCTGCACATCTTCCTGTGCCTGCCGCTCGAGCGCCTTCCAAGCGTCCTCTGAGATCACACTCGGCACGAGCTGCGCACGCAACTGAACCAGCGGATCGCGAGCGCGCTCGCCGCTGATTTCTTCGGGTGACTTGTAGGTCTGCGTGTCCTGACCCGAGTGACCCGACAGACGCGGCACCAACATCCGCATCAGCACCGGGCCTTCACCGGAACGTACAGTCGCCACCGCTTCGGCGAGCAGATTCGCAGCTTCGACCGGCTTGGCGCTGTCGCCTTCGATGATGCGCAGATTCTTGAAGCCCGAGAGGTTGGCCGCGATGTTGCCGCCCGGCGTCTGGAAATCGGATTTCACCGAGATGCCGTAACCATTGTCTTCGATGAAGAACAGCATCGGCAGGCGCTGCGTGGTCGCAATCGTCAACGCGGACCAGAAACCGTTCGTCGCCGCCGAAGCATCGCCACCGTGAGCTACGGCGATACAGCCATTGGCCTCGGCTTCACCCAGAACCTGTGACCGATACTGCAGGGACTGCGCCCAACCGACAGCCGGTGTGTATTGCGCGCCCACGCCGCCACAGGCGGGCAGCACGCAAACGCCTTCTTTGCGCGGCAGATTGAATACAACGCCGATATCGCGGCCGTCGCTCACACTGCCCGAACGCATCATGGTCGACGCCAGCGCATCCTGCAGCGAAAGACCGACCGAGAGCAGCAACGGCCGGGAGCGATAGTAGACACCGATGCCGTCGCGAGCGCCGGTCAACAATTGCCCGAGCAACACCTGCGTAACGTCGTGGCCACGCGCCGTAAACTGGTAGAGGATCTTGCGAGCCGGCAGCAGCTGGGTTTCTTCCAGCTCGTCCAACGCCCGCGACACCAGGATCGTCTGCACGACCCGCTGCCAGTCGGGCTGAGGATGCTGCCGGGTGCCACTGCCAACGCCCCTGAAAATCGAATGTCGTTCTGCGCTCATTACTCGCGTCTTGTACCAAGCGGCCGTGCGTGCCGCATGCGCCAGCCTACGCCGGAGTTCGGAGCGGAAATCAACAAAGTGCAGCGGGATTTGACCTTGGATTGGTGATAGTCTCCACTACGACCCGCCTGATTAGGCGATTCCACTCCGGACGACTTTATGGACCTCGACCGCTACGACGCCGCCATTCTCGCCGAGCTACAACGCGACGGACGCCTGTCCATCGTCAATCTCGCCGAAGAGGTCGGCCTTTCGAGTACACCGTGCGCTCGCCGCGTGAAGCTCATGGAGCAGGACGGCATCATCCAGGGGTACACCGCCGTCATCGATCCGAGCCGTCTGGGCTTGAAGGTGCAGGCTTTCGTGCAAGTTCGGCTCAGCCGGCACACCGATGAGAACATCGAACAGTTTCGTCGCGCCGTCGACAGCATGGAGGAAGTGGTGAGCTGTCATGCCATGACAGGGGCCTACGATCTGCTGTTGCAAGTGGTCGTCACGGACCTCGAGCAGCTCAGCAATGTCGTATTGAAGAAGCTCATGCATATTCGCGCGGTGCGCGACGTGCATTCCAGCATCGTGCTCAATACCATCAAGCGCTCATCGCGCGTTCCCGTGCGCCATCTGGTGCGTTGAGGATCCATGACCAACACCGCAGGCAGAATTCGCGCCGGCATCGGCGGCTGGACCTACGAGCCCTGGGAAGAGACCTTCTACCCCGCCGACCTGCCCAAGAAGTCGCAGCTCAATTACGCGAGCCGGCAGGTCTCGGCGATCGAGATCAACGGCACGTTCTACCGGCTGCAGAAACCCGAGGTGTTCGCCAAGTGGCGCGACGACGCGCCAGAGGACTTCGTTTTCTCCATCAAGGCGCCGAGATATCTCACCTATCGCAAGGTGCTCTCGGAGGCCGTGCCCTCGATGCCTCGCTTTCTTACCAGTGGCCTCTCGACGCTGGGCGCCAAGCTCGGCCCGATCCTGTGGCAGTTGCCACCGACTTTGCATTTCAATGCGGACGACATCGGCGCCTTCCTCGAAGCGTTGCCTGCTACGCTCGATGACCTGCCGCTGCGGCATGTGCTCGAAGTGCGGCACAAGACGTTCATGGACCCGGCGTATGTGGAACTGGCACGGAAGCACTCTGTCGCGACGGTGTTTGCGCACACCGATGAGTTTCCGAACTTCGCCGATGTGAGCGCGGACTTTGTCTATGCCCGCCTGCGCAAGGCCGCGGCCTCGGAGCCCACAGGCTACTCGAAAGCCGATCTGGACGCTTGGAGCAAACGCGCGAAACTGTGGGCAGAAGGTGGGATGCCTGAGGATCTGCCGTATGTTACGAAGACGACGCCGCCCAAGAAGCCGCGCGATGTTTTCATCTACTTCATCAATGGCGCGAAGGAAAGAGCTCCCGCGGCCGCGAAGCACCTGCTCACGCTGATTTGAATCGCGAGCGTTACTTCGCCAGCAGGAACTTGTAGATCACGAACAGCACCGCGATGGTTCCAAGGAAGGCTACCGTCGCGACGACCAGGCTCCGGCCCTTGGGCTCCTCGTCCACACCCACGTCGATCATCCGCTGCGTCGCCGTAATCGGCGGAATGTTTGCATCCGTGCGGAATACACATTCGACCGGTCCGAATCGCACCCGATCGCCCGAGGCCAGATAGCTCACGTTGGCCCGCTTGCCGTTGACGAACGTGCCGTTCGCCGACATCTGATCGAGCACCTTCCAGCGCTCGCCTTCGTTCACGATCTTGGCGTGCAGCGCCGAGACGCCGCTGTCCATGAACTGCACTTCGCGATCGGTCTGACTGCCGATGGTCCATTCGGCGTTGCCCGAGTTGCCGACCGCCAGTTGGATGTTCAATCCGGTCCGGGTGCCCGAGACGACTTGCAGATGCGGACCATAGACCGCGCTCGGCGGCGCCGCGAGAGGCGCGGCGCTGCTGGCCATTTGTTTCATCTGCGCCGGGTCGATGAACTTGGTCTTGTGGACGCCGGAGTCGCCCAACGCATCCGGATCGGCCCACGCACCGGGACGCTTGAACACTCCGCTGCTCTCGGCCACGACCGCCGCCGACTCCGGCGCCCGATAGACCGTCTTGCTCTCATCCAGCGCCACCGCGGCCGGCAGGGCCGGAACGCGGAAATCGTACTCTTCGATATCGAAACGCAAGCGATCGCCGGACGTGACTTTCACGCGGCCTGAAATGCGGTTGCCATTGATGAACGTGCCATTGGAGGAGCCCAGATCCTCCAGCCAATAGCCATCCTCGGCCTGCACCAGCCTGGCGTGCCGGCGGGAAGTATGACCTTCGGTGAGCAGCACATCGCATTCGGCCTGACGGCCGAGCACGGTCTCCGGCTTCAGCTGGATCTCCCGGCTGGTGCCGACCTTGATCAGGAACGCATTGAACTCAGCGACCATAGAACCACCACCACAGGACCGCCACCAGCGTGGCCGTCGCCATTCCACCAATGATAGGTAACAAAGGTTTGAGTTTCTGCGACATCCCGCTCGAAACCTCCCCCGAGTCGGGGCCGTCGTATTCCACCAGCACCGCACTCACATTGTCCCGGCCGCCTTTCGCCAGCGCCGCTTCGATCAGGGCCTCGGTGGCCTTCTCCAGCTGCGGATGGGCCCGCAGCACCTCGGCGATCTCGCGATCTTCCAGCTCGTCGTTGAGGCCGTCGCTGCACAGGATCAGCCAGTCCCGCCGCCGCAGCGGCACCTTGGCCACCGACGCCTCCGGCGTACCGATGCCCAGCGTCCGTGTCACCAGGTTGCGATTGGGATGACCTCGCAGCTGCTCCTCGGACAGGTTCTCCTGAACTCGCAGGATTTCCAGAAACGAATGATCTCGCGTCAGCGCGCTCAGCGATCCATGGCGCCATAGATAAGCGCGGCTATCGCCGACCCATGCAATCTCCGCCTCCCGCTCGGCGATGCGCGTCGCCACAACGGTCGAACCCATATTGTCGTAGGCGCTGTTGGTCTTCGCCGTGGCAGCGACACATTCATGCGCCTTCTTGATCGCATCGGCCAACGGCAACGTCAATGCATCGCCGAGCAATGTTTCTTTCACGACCCGGCTCGCCACATCGCCGCTGGCATGACCGCCCATGCCATCGGCCACGAACCAGAAGCTGCTCGCCTCGTCCCAACCGATGACATCCTCGTTCGGACCGCCGCGACGGCCCGGATGCGTTCGACCGGAGAATCGTTTGGTGGCAGCTCGGAAGCGCACGGTGTAGCTCGTTCAGAAAGCTTTCTGCGCGTTGGCCGCAGCAGTGGCAAATTGTTGTGGGCTGAATGTGGTGTCGTTCTTGACCGCGTTGTACAGCGCGTCCAGCGCCGCCTTCTTGCTGCCGCGGTCGCCGATCGTATAACTCAGGCTCTCCAGCCCCAGCACGATCTGCTCTGCAGCCGCGTAATCGCCTGCTTTGTCGGTCGCTGCGTAACGCGCGAGATTCTTGCGCATCTTAATTACATCCGCGCTCGAATATTGTCTACGAGCGAGCTCATCGCGCGGGCCTAGCCAGTTCAGCAGCGCCTTCGCAGCTTCGTTCACTGCAGCGCGATCTCGTTGCCCGGCGCGAATCAGCGCGTTGGTCAGCTCGATGAGCTGCGCAGTCGCGGCGGGTTCGAAAGTATCGGTGAGGGCCTGCAATACGATGAGATTCTGGGTCTGCAAACGCACTGTGCCGGGCTTGATGCCGGCGCCCGCGCGCGCCGAGTTCCAGCGGATCTTGTCCATCGGATGATGGCAGCTATGGCAATCGTAGAACGCCAGCTCAGGAAACATGCTGCCGGCATGAAACATATTTGTTTGCAGCAACGAGAGATAACGACGCGTCGTCTCGAGCTGACCGGTGACCCACAGGTTCATGCCCGGGATCTGTCCCTTGCGCTTTTCGTAGTCGGCATCGACGATGAAGTGCGCCGGTTGATTGGTGGTATAGGCCTCGAGTTCGAAGCTCAAACGCGGATGGCCTGCGCCCATGATGGCGTGGGTTGCGAACTGATCCTTGGTGCCCAGATGGCACCCCAGGCACACCTGCACACGCTTCAGCGGCTGCTCCGATGGGTACATGCCGCGTGCGATATTGTCTTTATGCGTGGCTCTTTCTTCGGCGTGGCTTTCCAGCCATTTCTCCGATCCGCCGTGGCACGCCTCGCAGCCGACACCGTCGCTGATCTGAAACTTCGGACCGCGCTTGTCGGAGGGCACATTGTCGGCGTGACAGTCCAGACAGATCTTCGCGGCCGTCGCGTTAGGCAGGCCGAGATTGGTGGCGATGCGCTTGGATTCGGGTAGCTCGAGCGTGCGGAACGCCTGGGCGTGCCGGTCTTCCTGCTGCCAGATCCGATACTCGTTGAGTGCGACGTCTCTATCGGTTTGCGGCGCGAGCTTGCCGTGACAAACGCTGGTGGCGCAGCTCGCCACCCCCATATGCTTGTGATCGGCAATACCCGGCTCGATGGCGAGCGCATGCACGCTCACCCCCATTAGCGCTGCGACAGACCACAGCGCCAGTGTCTTCGCCCTCCCTCCCATAGAGATACTCCGCTACTGCCGCGACACTCTTTGTTCTACTTGGTCCGTGACATACCACGGCTGCCCATTGTCATCCAGGAACAGCTTGCGCATTTCCTCCAGGTTGAGCGGCCGTGAGCCACGCCGGCCGAACACCGCCACCTGACCGCCCGTCTCGTCCACACCGCGGTCGCGCTCCAGGCCTTTGGACAGGCTCAGGGCCGGCTTGCTGGTCGAATACATGGCAATCAGCTCCGGCTTGGGCTCGGGACTGAAGCCATAGAACTTGGGCTGAGACGCAGGCGAGGTGAGCTGCACGACCTTAAGACCGCCCTCGCCGTCCGCCACGTACATGAACAGCGACGCATTGGTCGTTGCGACGATCGCATCGTGAGCATCGACGATCTTGCCGCCCGCCGTGAAGCGCTGATACTCGAACATGCGCTCCGGCCGCTCGACATCGACGATCACGACACCGTCGCTGCCTGCCGCGACATACGCATAGGTTCTCGCCACGAACACGCGCCTGGCGTTCTTCATGCGGATGGTGTTGTCCAGGATCAGCCGCGGCGCCTTCGGATCGGTCACATCGATCGTCTTCAAGCCATCGGCGTCGGTGACGAACAGATAGCGGAACTGCAACGCCGTCGAGTGCGCGCCCTTCAGCGGCACCTCCGCGATCAGCACCGGGTTCATCGGCGTATCGACGCTGACGATCGCCAGACCCTTCGCGGTCGTGATGTAGAGGTAATAGCCGCCGACGGTGATGTGTCGAGCGCCATCGAGCACACCGCCCGGGTTCCAGGTCAGCGCGCGCTTGAGGAAGTTGTTGCGCGGCTCGCCGTCGGCCATCGTGTTGACATCGACCAGGATCAATCCTTCCTTCGAGTCGGTCACGTACGCGTAGTTGTAGAGCGGATGGAACGGCTGTTCCATGTTCGCCACGCGCATCTTCTCGCCCTGATTGCGGGGCGGATGAATCGGCTGATTGGTCGGCAATGCCACGCAGGTCGCATCCTTGGTATTGACCTGAGTGTCGTGACCCAGCGGACTGAACGGCGCGGTGATCAAACGTTGCGACACGCCTTTATTGGCCTGGCTCGCCACGTCGTACACCTGCAGACCACCGCGACCTTCGGCGACATACAGATATTCGCCGCGCAACTGCAGGCAGCGCACATTGCCAGCACTGTGGCTGGAGCCGTTCTTCAGCTCGCGCTCGTTGTCGTTGTGAGCGGCGAACCAGTCCGGATACGCGTAGCGATGCAGGTAGCTGCCAATGACCGCCTGCGGTTCGTCCCATTCGGTGACATTGACTGCGCTGATCTGCCCGTCGCCGCCGAGATAGGCGTTGTAGCCGACGAAGTTGATGAAGTTGGTGCCCTGCGCGAGCAGCTGCGCCATGATGGCGTTGTTGTCGTTCTCCTTCGACAAATGACAGTCGGTGCAGGTCTTGGTCTCCGTCTTGCGCTCGGTGTGCGGATAGTGCGGGTTGAACGCCTGCGAGCTGTAGCCGCTGGCCGCGATCGGCGGCTGCTGGATATAGATCTTCTCGCGATTGGCGTTCGTCGATGACAGCACCAGCGCCGAGCTCGATCTCACCGGCGCAATCTTGCCGCCGGCGGCGGGTTCGCGCCGGCCGAGCAGGAACATCTCATCGCGCGCGACCTGAGGGTTGTAGGTCGCGAAGTTGCGCGTCTCGCCACCTTCGTAGTGATTGCGCGTCGTCTTCGCATTCGCCTCGATAGGCAGGTGACAGCCGCCGCAACTCGTGGTCCAGGACGTGTGACACATGTAGCACTCGACGTTCTCGTCGGTGTGCGCAAGGTTGTTCGGAGCTACGCCCTTGCCCCACTCCAGCGACGTCGTGTTCTTGCTCATGAGCTTGGCACGGGCGGCCTTCGGATTGTACTCGGCACTGTTGGGATCGACGGAGCGCTTGACCAGGCTCATGCGCCATTCGACGCCTGCCTCCATCATCGAGCGCTGATACAACGTATCGCCGACCCACTCGAAGCGACGCCGGCCATCCGGCGTGCGCAGCGTCGTCATGTCGAGCCCGCCGCCCAGGGCCGCCGGGCCCGATGTGTACAGGTTCGGCAGCTGCTGGGCCGTGCCGTGGCAATCCTTGCAGTCGATCTCCACCGCAGCCGCGACTTCACCGTAGATATAACCGTTACCGTGATTGTCCTGCGAGAAGTGACAATCCACGCACTGCATGCCCACGTCCACGTGGATGGACGACATGTGGACCGCCTTCTTGAACTTCTGCGGATCTTCATCGCTCACGATCTTGTTGTTGGCGTCGAGCAGGTTGCCCTTGCGATCGCGCTTGTACACGGCGCGGAAATTCCAGCCGTGACCGTGGTAGTCCGCGAACTGCGTGTCCTTGAGCTGCGGATTGAGCTCGGACACCTGCTTGAGGAACTCCACGTCTCCCCACTTGCCACGCGTCGCCGCACCTTCCGGATTGCGATCGAGCACCTTGCGCATGTGCTCGCTGCTCGGATACTGCTGTTTCTCGGGCCACATGAAAGGCGCGTCGGACTCGTAGTCCCACATCGTGTAGCCAAGGAAGCTGTTCATGAACATGTTCGGCTGGTGCATGTGACAGACCATGCACTGGCTGGTCGGCACCGAGCGCGTCAATGTGTGCGTCAGCGGATGGCCCGGCTCGGTCTTGCTGATCGTGGGATCGACGGTGCGCGTCAAACCCTCGTGACCGAACTTCGCGTAGATGCTCGAGTGGCGCTTGTCACGGTCGTTCGCATAAACGACGTGGCACGACGCGCAGCCGGAATGACGGAAGTCACCGGGCTGATCGTTGGTGCCGATGAACCACGGCAACGGATCGTTCAAGCGGGTCTTGGTGATATTGATGACCGGCACCGCGATCCGGGCGCCGGTTCCAGGACCACGATTGGACTGACGGAAGTCGGGACGACCCGGCTCTTCGATACGCTGCAGCTGGCCCAGTGCGTTGGGCAGGCCGGTTTCCGGAAAGAGGTTCGCGATGTTACGACCGCCACGCTCGAACACACGGAAGATATCGCCGGGATAGATCGTTTCCCACGACGGCAGCGGGTACAGCTGCGGCAGAATGCCGGCGATCGCCGCCTCGTTCACCAGATGATCCGGGATCTTCGGTCCCTTCAGCAGCACGCCCTGGCCATTGCGATCGTAGGACTCGCCGAGGATGTACTGTTTGAAGTCGAGGATGCCGTTGTTGTACGCCGCCCCGCCCCACAGCATCGCGCCCGTCGTGTGCATGCTGCGCGCCGACGCTTCGATGATCTCCATGTGACAGGCGCCGCACGACTCGCGAACGATGCGATAGTCCGACGGATTGATGAAGCGAATGAACTCCGGGCTCTCGCGATTCAACAACGTGTACGTGCGCTCCGGGTTGGCGCTGGAGGGATAGTTCCACTCCTTCGGAAACTTCGGCAGGACGTGAGCCAGCTCCTGCTGTTTCAGATACTCCTTCGCGCCGCGCTGAACGCCTGGCGCCAGGCGCACATTCGCATCGCCGCCATGGCAGTCCGTGCAGCCCAGCTTCACCGCCGGGCTCAGATGCATGGTGTTCGAGTCGGTCTGCGTGTGACAGGTCTGGCAGCCTTCGGTCTTGGCCCGCATCTGCTCGTCGGTCTGGCTGCGCGGGGCCGGCGGCGCGGTTACATATTTGGGCTCGTCACCGAACAGGCCGGCGGAGGCGACGCCACTGAAAGCGCACAGCATGACCATTGCCTGTGCGAATCCGGTCGCGAGCTTTCCGAGTTTTATCATTGGCATCTTTGGCATGATCTACGCGCAACCCTCAGTAAGCGAAGATCGCGTTGAGCAGGAAGTAACCTGGATCCTCATCCGGAAACAACGCGTCGAAGCCGTCGCCGGCGATCAGCGTCGCGTAGGAGGCGCGCACCACGATGTTCTGCGACATGAGCGGCCGATAGATCAGCGACGCCGACACGTCATAGCCGATGTGCTTGTCGATGGGCCCCTGATTGCGCGCCACTTCGATCACCGCCGTATCGTCGAAGTACAGCGTGTTGGCGTTGAATGACAGCCGCAGCTGCGGCATGAGATCCATATCCACCCCCAGCCCCGCCATCAGGATGCCGGGATTGGTGAAGTTCGACTGGCCCTCCTCCTTCGAGGAGCGCAGGTTGTTCAACACGCCGTTGCGGGTTGAGAGCGCGACGCGGCCGCCGCCGATCAGCGGCACGGGCTGGCGAATGAAATAGCTCGTATCGCCGCCTGCGAACTGCGGGTTCTCGAACACCGCATCGAAGCCATTGGCTTCGTCATCGAACGGATCGTCGTCGCCGCTGCCGTACAACAACGAAATACGCGGCCGGATCCAATCGAAGTCCATCGACAGTTCCGCGGCCGCGAACAGCGCGCGGATGTCGACTTCCCGATTGACGAACACGCTCGGGGTCTCATCGCCGATCGCGTAGTACACGGAGGTGGTGAGATTGAGCCGGCCGAAGTGACCGTCGCCGTTGTAGCCGACATAGGCCACGTCGTACTCGCGCAGGTTCTCCAGGCCGAGCGATGCAGGCCGCTCGATGAAGCCATTGCGGTTGAAGCGTATCTCGTCGTCGCGATTGCGGTTGTAGAGCACCGTCGCCTGCGAGGTGAAGCCGAGCACCGGGAAGTCCTGCCGATAGACGTTGGCGACGAATACGTCATCCTTGCGCAGTTTCTCGCCCACATCGTTCAGACCGCTGTTCGTGTCCTTCTGCAGGCGGCGGAAGTAGGCAATGTTGTACTGCCACTTGTTGTTGCCACGGGTGCCGAACAGGCGAGCGCCGAGCTGGTTGTCCTGGAACAGGAAGCCACGGAAGTCCGACGAGAACGGCTGGATGCCGATACGGAAACTGTCGAAGTCGTAGTTGTCGGAAACGTTCCTCAGATGGCGATCCACGAACGCGGCCTGCAAGCCGACGAACGTATCGTCGCGCGTCAGGCCACGACGCGCGTCGGCGTTCACACCCTGAACTTCTTCGAGCTCGGTGTAGTTGTACGAGATCACCGGCGTCACACGGAATTCCCAATCGGGTGGCTTGAAGACCGTGTTGCCCTTGTAATAGACGAACTCGGCGCTCAAGTTCTGCGCCATCGACCATTGATCGAAGCTGCCGAACACATCGATGCCGCCGGGCTGATCGGTCGAGATTGCACCGACCGGCGTCGGCACTTCTCGCAACTCGAACACCGTGTCGGAGATCAGGCCCAGATTGAAGAACCAATCCTCACCGACGACGGGCTTGTCCGCCTTGAGCACATTGCGGTTATAAGGATCCCACCAGCGCTCCTGGTAGCCCAGCGTGTCGACGATGCGCCAGCGATCGGGCATCGGCACCGCGTCCACGAAATCGGTGAGGCCCGGTCGTGGAATCGGCGAAATCGAAGCCGGCGGCGCGCGTTCGATCATGCGTCGTCGCGGCGCCCGCCCCGTATCTTCAATGGGCGGCGGTGGCAGAACCTGTCGCGATTCGGGCGATGGCGGTGGCACGCCCTCGCCGCGAGGCGTCGTTGGCTGCTGTACGCTTCCCTCTTGCGGACAAGGCACCTCGGTGTACCCCGGCCGACGGCGCTTCACGATGCGACCGATGTCATCCTGATAACAGACTTCATCGGCGCTGGCGCCGGCAGGCCATACGGTCGCGGTAACGACGAACGTACTGAGCGTGAGTAAGGAAGCAGTCAGTGGTCGACGTCGCTTGCTCACCTCATTTCCCTCCACACACGTTGTCGTCGGTGGTGTCGATGAACGGCGCCTGTGGACACTGCACGTATCGCAGGCGCACGCCTTGCGGCAGCAGGTTGTCGGAACGCATTTCCACCGGTGCGTTGTTGATCGCGCCGCCAAGCGCCTGCCCTGCGTTGTTCAAACCCAGGAACGCCACCATGTCGTCCTGATCGACGCCGTCGCCGGACACCCCGACCCCGCCGATCAAGGTGCTGCCGCGATAGATGGGAACGCTGCCCGGGAAGATCTGCAGGCCATTGCCGAGGCGCACGCCCGTGATGGTCTGACCGACGCTGCTCAAGTCAGGAGCGAGTTGCACACCTGCACATCCCGGTGTGACGTCCGGAATGCCAGGCACGCCCGCTACGAACAACACATGCTGGAGGACTGCATTGATCGACAGATCCAGTTGCATGCCGGTCGAGAACGGACTCCACTCGCCAGGCGGTTTGCTCATCGGTCCTTGATTCGCGCCATCGATGCCATCCGGAAAGAACGGCCGCGACAGGTTGCCGTACGCGCGATCCGTGTATGCAAACCGACCGTCGGCCAGCGCGTTGGGATCGTTGAGGAACGCTCGAAACGCATCCACATAGCCGCTCAGCGGGATCGAGCGCACCACACTGACGGCTGCATCCGTCGTGCTGAGGTATCTCGCATCGGGAAGCGTTGCGACGAAGCTCGCAGCTGAGCTCGAAGACATGAACGCCGAGGTACGCGCCTTCTGCAGCGACACATCCGTGCCGAAAAGCGGTGCGTCTCGGGTGCGAGCGATGCCCAGAATCTCACCTTGGGAGTCGACGACGGAGATCGTTACACGAGCCTGCGATCCCACCGGACGGCGGATCTGCGCCCGAGCGCGATTCGCCACATCGAGCGCCGACTGCAACAGCGTGCGCACTTCGCTTTCCGTGAGCACGGCTCCGCCAACAATCGCTGCATCGGTGCCGCCACGCGGCGGATAGCGCAAGTTGTTCGCTTCATCGACCAGCACGAATGCATCGCGGCCCGGGAAATCCTGATCGCCATCGGGACGCACTCCCGACCCCGGCTGCCCGAACACCGTGCCGTCACGAATGATGCCGTCTGTATATCCAGGCACCGGAATCAGCTGACCCACCGCGGGTGTGAGGGTGGCGAATCCCGGCGCCGTCTGCGGATTCGCACTCAGATCGGCGAACTCCACATCGGTGAAGCGCAGCACCTTGCCATCGACCGTGATGCGATCGGAACGTCGATCGACGGGGGCGGCGAAGCCGAACGTCGCTGCGAGCGCAATCGCCTCGTCCATGTCGACATCGCGACCCATGATGCTCTTGTCGATGGTGTAGAAACCATCGGCCAGCACGCCGACGCCGCCGACCACCGTGCCATTCTTGTACAGCGGAAAGCCGCCCGGGTCGGCCGACAATCCCAGCGGCGTTCGCTGCGGCCCAGGGCCCGGCGCGCCGGTGAACGACCGCGTCAGGTCCGAGCAGGCCAGCGAGCTGAACTGCACACCGAACAACGGACCCGCCGGCTGCAACATCTCGCCCGGATTGAAATGTTCCTGCACGATCTGACTGGCGACGCGTGTCGAGAACGCATTGCCTTCGGATGAGAGGTAAGCACCCGTCACCGCTTTGGCGATGGCAGCGGCCTGATCGATATTGACCGGCGCCACTTGCACCGGCAGCCGGATGCCTTCGAGACCACCAGCAACAGGCGCGCTGCCGTCCGGCGACGTCGTCACTGTGACCGAGCGCGTCGCCGGATCTCCCATGCGGAACACGGCGAGCACGTTGCCCACCCGATCGACGACTGCAATCGTTGCATTCGTGCCGCGGGCCTGTGCTTCTGCAACTGCCTGAGCAATGACCTGCTGCACGTCGGCGACCGTCAGATTCGAGAGCGACGCACTCTGGCAATTGCCGGTGCAAGTGGGGTTGCTGGTGTCGGTGCCAGTAGCCGGCGTCGTGGGCGAGCCGCCCGAACAGGCGCCGAGCAACAGGATCACAGGCAATGCTGCCGAAATCGGCAGTAAGGCCCGCCATGTGCGAAGGTGTGAAATATGTCTCATGATCCAGCGAGTTCGCCCGCAGGCGCCGGTTTGGTTTCGCGGGCCCGATCCAACAGGGTCGTGATGCGCGAGCGAGCGCCGTTGTTGAAGAAGTCGAGCAACGAGGGATCGCGCGGGTGATATTCGTGGCAGCTCACGCATTGCACGGTGACTCGCTCGGCTGCTGCCTTATCGCCGTGACACTCGGTGCACTTCGTTATGCCGGGCACCATCAGATCGCTGGCGTCTTCGGATTCCTTGGCTGCATGGCAGGACAGACACGCATCGTCGCCGGTGAGCTTGCCCTGGATCTGGTGGCTGCGATGATCGAAGCGGTTCGCCGGGAAATAATCGCGCGCGAACTTGATCGGCACGACCTGGAAGCGATCGAACTCGTTGGGCACGCGTGTGTCGATCACGGCGTGGCAGCCAACGCAACCACGACGCGTGAATTGAATCTCGATTTCCTTGCGGGCACTGCGCATGGCGCAGTCGAACGGCAGACCGTTGCAGGTCTCCTCTTCGTCTTCGCGGCCCGGCAAACGCCGGCGTTCCCGGGTCGTTTTGCCCGCGTTCGGATCGGAGAACTTGCGAGTGAAGTAATCCTGCAGCGTCAGCACCACTTCGCGCGGCTTGCCATGCGGTAGCTGACGATCGGGCGCGCCGGGGTCGAAGGTGAGTTCGTGACACGAGGAGCACTGACTTTCCATCTTGATCGGCGCGAAGTGCTCGCCATCGGGCTCGAGGCGATGACAGTCGGCGCAGTTCATCGGCTTGCTGTCGCCGCGACGGAGCACCTGGTTCGGATCCAGATGCTGCTCGTGGGAGAACTTCAGATTCGACTGTTCCTTCGCCTTGTCGAGCTCCGCGATCGAGGTCTTCCATTCATACGTGAAGCCGGAGCCGGCAGGCGCCGACGTCGAGACCAGCAGGTGAGCTTTGAATTCCGGATGACGCTGCAGGTCGAAGCCCAGCACCCGATCGATCTTGATCTGGCCGAAGCCATCGTCGGGATCGCCGTGACAGTCCACGCACATGCTGTCGCCGCTGTTGACCAGGAACGTCTGTGGCTCGTTGTGCTCGCGATGGCAGGTCGCACAGCGCGGCGTCGGGCCCAGCTCGGTCAGCGCCAGACGCGCCGGCATGATGTGATCGTGCGTGGTTCGATGACACTCGTTGCACGCGGTATCCTGCACGCGTTGGAACAGCTTCTGATGGCACGTCTCGCAGCGATCGCCGATGGATTGCTGATGCACCTGGTGTAGCGGGCCGCTGTTCCAGAACTTGTCGCCCGGCAGCCAGGAAGGTGTGGCCACGCCGGCGTGATGCAGCTTCATGACGAAGAACGGCAGCATCAAACCGAACAACATCACCAGCACCACACCGGCCCAGGCGAGGGTGCGCTTGCCCAACCAGGTCTGTGACAGATCGGTGCGGAAGGCGCTCTCGAAAGCGCTCGCGTCGACATGATCGTTGGGCTGCAGCTCGATCGCTGCGTTGAAGCCCGGCGGCGGCTGGGCGATGCGCAGCCGATGCCCGCCGAGCTCGATCACATCGCCGACGTTGAGCTTCGCAGTCGCGCGCTTTCTGCCATTCAAGCGGACGACTTCGCCGCGCCGGCACTCCAGCATGAGCTGTGAGCCTGCCAGCACGATCATCGCGTGCTGGGGCGCAATGCCTCTACCCAACAACTGAATGTTGCGATCGGCGGCGCTGCCGAGCGTCAGCTCTTTGCTGGAGATCTCGGTATCGTAGTACTCGGCGATACCGTCTGGGCCTTCCCGTAGCTCGCGTAACAATGCATCCATGCGCGCGCTACCAGTAGAAGAAGGTGACGATGATGTGCAGCACCAGCGCGACGAGCAGCGCAATCGTGACCGGCACATGGAAATACAGCCAGATCTTCAACCAGCCGTACAAGCGGATGTCACGGCGGATTCTTCGCAGCACGGCTTGCCGCCGGCACAGCAGAACGATCAGCTGCTGCAGGTTTGCAGCCTCCGCGCCTTTGGCTGCCCGCGGCAAGCGCGCGCCGACGAAATCGATGAGCTGCTGCTGGTCGGTGTTGCGAACCGGCTTGCCCTCACCGCGGACGAAATACGAATCGTCGCGACTGAAGAGCTGCGAGTAGATGCCGCCCCCCAACGTCGTGCGCTCGATGCTGCTGTCGACGGCGATAGCAATGTCCGGCGCACAACGGCTCGCGACCGAGCGGCTGCCGCGATCCAGCTCGAACAACTCGGCAAACAGCTCCGCGCGTGCCCCACCCTCGCGATTCTTGGATATCAGCTGCGGATAGCTCATGTACGTGTACAAGCCGAAGAAGCCGCTCAGAATCACCACGCACATGAGCACATACGCCAGCGTGTGCAGATTCCAGCCGATCTGGATGCCCGAATGCAGGGTCGCGACGACGATGAGCGCCGAACCGAGATAGACGTGCGCCGAGGTCCAGCCCTGCACGGTGCCTGTCGTCGAGCTGTAACGGCGCTTGCGAACGCCGAGCATCGTCAGCCAGACGATCAACAGCGCGCCCACCGTGCCGAGCACATAGCCCTGCCAGGTGCCGCCATTGGGGGGCTGCGAGTCGCCCTGGGTGACATACAGAACACACGAAGCGACGATCAGTCCCAGCGACCACCACAGGTACCGGGCCCCGCGATACGAGAGCAGATTGCGGTGAATCACCGCTTACGCTCCTCGACCAGATCGATGAACTGCTCGGGCCCGATGCGGATGGCCGCACCCGTGGGACAGGCTCGCACGCAGGCCGGTCCGCCCTTCAGACCCACACAGGCATCGCACTTGGTCGCTTTCTTGCCTTTCTCCTTCGCCTTGGCGGAAGGCTTGTAATCGGGCTCTTCGCCCGGGCCGAATCCCGCGGCGAAAATCATCCACGACACCAGCCCCGGCTTTTTCGGTGCGTCGTACACCATCCGGATCACGCCGTAGGGACAGTTCGCCTCGCAGTTGCCACAGCCGATGCAGGTCTCGTTGATATAGACCTCACCGCTCTCCGAGCGGCGCAAGGCGTTCGGCGGGCAGTCCTTCATGCAATGGGGCTGCTCGCAGTGCCGGCACGAGATCGGAATGTGAATGTTGGCGAAAGTCGCACCGGCTTCGCGGTCCAGCCGCGAGATGCCTTCGTGCGTTTCGGCGCAGGCCTTTTCGCAGTTGTCACAACCGACGCACAGCGCTTCGTCGATCACCAGGACGTTGGTGGCCTCGCCGAGCCCTTCGTCCATGAGAAAGTTCATCAACGTGCCCGCTTCCGGCCGCACCTGCATGCGTGCGTTGTCCACGACGCGTCGGCTCACGTCCTTCTGCAAAGGATCCAGGCGTGCGTCCTCTCGTCGTGTCAGCTCGAGGAACTCCCGGCGCTTGATCTCGATCAGCTCGGCGGCCACGTTCGCGGTCGCGGTCTCGCGCCGCATGGGATCGCCCATCAATGCCATCTCGCCGATCAGCTGACCGGAGCGGACCTGCGACACCAGCTTGTGCTGATCGCCCTGGCGACGTAACAAAGTGATGGCGCCGGAGCGCAGGACGAACAATGAATCGCCGACTTCGCCTTCGCTGAAGAGCACTTCGCCCGCCTTGAGCCTGCGCAGTGTCACGCGGGTGGCAATGTTGCGAAGCTCCCGAAGAGTCGCGTACGGCGCGAAGTGCCGCTGCAGCTCGCGCACGATGAAGATCCAATCGATGCCGCTGCGAACCTCCTCGTTGGAGTTCATCAGCTTCACCATGGTACGGCGCGGAGTTTCCACCAGGATGCAGCCGGGGCCTGCGATCGCCTTCTCCAGGCGCGGCCGCCCCGACAGCAAACTCATCTCACCAAAGAATTCGCCGCGCCCCAGGCGGGTGCGAATCTTCTGCGGACCGGTGGCTTCGAGCAGCACCTCGCCATCGACGATGGTGAAGAACGATGTGCCGAACTCGCCCGGCTCGTAGATCACTTCGCCTTCGCGAATGACGCGGGTCATACGCGGCTGCGGATCTTTCAACACCAGTTTTTTCTGCAGGATCGCCATGCGCCGCCGGGCGTCGTCGAACTCCGGGCCGGCTGGGAACGTGACCAGCAGATCGCTCTCGATCACCAGCTCCCGGAACGCCAGCGCATTCATCTGGCGGAACATGGGAATCAGGGTCTGGAAACGCTCGACGATCTCATCGACCGAGCGTTCGAACGGCAGGCCGAAGAACTGATATTCGAGCAGCGGATGATCCGCCGGCTTCACATCGTTGCCGTTGATGAACTCGATCACGTCATAGCCCTGATTCATCGCCTGCTTGATCAGCGGATAGCCCGCCAGCGAGCCGATGATATAAACACCCGGCACGTTGCTTTCGTAGTGACGGCTCAGCTCGGGAATCGCATCGGCGCGCTCGTTTGGAAACTTGATGCCGATGGACTCGACGAACTTGCGAGGCGGAATGGCGCCCAGGCGCGCGATGATGCGATGACACTGCACGGTCTTCTCGCCCGCCGCTGTCTGCATCACCACAGTGAGCGGAACGGGGCCGCGACCCTGGGTCACGCTCTTGATGCTGGTTTCGTAATAGCAATTCAAGCGACGGCGCGGATCGGTGATGGCCGCGACCACCGCATTGAGGTTGGCATCCTTGGCGCGGCTGAATTCCTTGCCGCGATTCAAGATCCAGACATCGTTCTGTTCGGCCAGCGCCAGCGCATTTTCGATCGCCGAGTCGCCCGCGCCGACCACCAGAATGGTTTCGTTGCTGAATTCCTTCGGATCGTCGAGCTGATATTGAACCCGCTCCAGATCCTCGCCGGGCACGCCGAGCTTGCGGGGATTGCCTTCCAGGCCGATGGCCAGCACGACGCGCGATGCCTGCAACGTCTCGCCGCTGGTGAGCTGGATCGCGAAGGCGCCTTTAGCGCCGCCGATCTTCTTTACTTCGGCATTGTGCCGGATGTTTACATTGAGCTCGCGCAGACCGTCGCCCCATGCCGACAGAATCTTCTCTCGGCTGCCGGCGCCGAAGCCCAGATCGCTGCGCAGATCCAGGAAGCCGGGCTCGGCCATCACATGTTTACCCTTCTGGTAACGCTGGATGGTCTTGGCGTGCGCGCTGAAGCCTTCGAGCAGGATGTAGCTGGGACTGGAGCGCCTGGCCTGTCGATCACGCGCCGCTGCGCGTGCAGCCGCGCTCAGGCCTGCCGGGCCAGCGCCGATGATTGCGATTTGGTACATGCAGAAACAAATGCGCCAGCACTTGTTCCTCCCTGCGATTGCTTGCGACCCGCTGCCATCCCGTTCACTTATATTTGTTAAATTCGCGCTGGATGCTACCCACCGTCCCGCGACGCTTGCAAGGTGTCTACCGTGCGCTACGTCACGGAATCCAGGACGTTTGTAGCTGCGAACAGCTCAGTCGTGACGCGGTTTTGCCGGATGCAGATGCGCTGGTTGGAGCTCGTGCGATGATCTCAATGGTTGACTCGGAGTCGATTCGAGCGAGGCGCCGAACTGGATGCGAAATAGCGCGGCTGGTTTGAACCACGGACATTCATGCGCTGTACACAAAGCAACTGCTGTGATCGTACGCTCCAAGCCGAGGGTATGCGGCCGTCCCACGCGGACGTAGACTTGCAAGGAATTACAAGGAATCGCCGATGAAGATGCTCGCCGCCGTCGTGTTGTCCGCGTTCGTCGCAGTTCCGGCGTTCGCGCAATCGCAGGAATATCAGGCTCCAAGGCTGCAGGCGCCGGATACCACCGACCAGATCATCGTGCGTTGGCGCACCGGCGCCAAGACCACCCTGTCGGCTTCGTCCGCGCAGCGGGCCAGCAAGCTGTCGTCCCGCTCCGGCATGGCCATCCAGCACAAACGACGCAGTACCGCGACTACCGACGTTTATAAGCTCGATCGCGCCATGGACGACCGCGAGCTGCAGGCGGTCCTCGACCAGCTCAACGCCGACCCGGACGTGGAATTCGCGGTCGCCGACAAACGTCGTCAGATCCAGCAGATCCCCTCCGACCCGCTGGTATCCAATCAGTGGTATTTCCTCGGCGTAGAGCCGGCCGCCACTCGCACCGATCAAGCCTGGGATGTGACTACGGGCACTGCGGCCACGGTCGTCGCCGTGCTGGATACAGGCGTGCGCTACGAACACCCGGACCTGGCAACCAAGCTGCTTCCCGGTTACGACTTCATCTCCGACGCCCGCATTGGCAACGACGGCGATGGCCCGGATCCCGATGCGAGCGATCCTGGCGACTGGATCGACTCGACCGATCGCGCCACCGCGTTCTTCGCCAACTGCACGACCACTCGCAGTTCCTGGCATGGCACGCGTGTGTCGAGCTTGATCGGCGCGTCCAGCAACGAAGGTGTCGGCATGGCCGGCGCCGGCTGGTCCACCCGCATCCTGCCGGTGCGCGTCCTCGGCAAATGTGGTGGCTTCGACTCCGACATCATCGACGGGATGCGCTGGGCGGCCGGCCTGCCAGTCGATGGCGCGCCGATGAATCCAACGCCGGCCAACATCATCAATCTGAGCCTCGGCGGTGACGGCAACTGCAGCGCTGCCTACCAATCCGCTGTCGATGAAGTCGCCGCACAGGGCACCCTGATCATCGCTTCGGTGGGTAACCAGGGCATCGATCCGGGCACTCCGGCGAACTGCAATAACGTGGTCGGCGTCGGCGGCATCCGTCACGTCGGCACCAAGATCGGCTTCAGCAACCTCGGCCCGGGCACCGACATTTCCGCGCCAGGCGGTAACTGCGTCAATGACGGCCCGCCGTTCTCCGACGCCTCGCCCTGTGTCTATGCCGTGCAAGTGGCCATCGACATGGGCGACACGATGCCGCAGGCGCCTGGTTATACGGATCGGGTGAGCCGGCCCAACTTCGGCACGAGCTTCTCGGCGCCATTGGTGGCGGGCGCCGCTGCGTTGATGCATGCGGTCAACCCGCAACTCACACCGCCTCAGTTCACAACGTTGTTACAGGAAACCGCCTCGCCCTTCCCGACCTCGAGCGCAACGACCAACAGGATCTGTCGGGTGCCGACGACTTTCGTCCAGGGCGGCGAATGTATCTGCACGACGGCCACGTGCGGCGCAGGCATGCTCAACACCGCAGCAGCCGTGAACGCCGCGCTGAAACCATTCGGTATCGTGCAATCGACTGCGACCATCGATCCGAACGTCGCGGTGAACATCAGCGGCAGCACGAGCTTCGCCGCGCCGACTCAAACGATCGCAAGCTATCAGTGGAGTGTTCTCAACGTCACCGGTGCCACGCCGACGATTACCGACGCGGCGGCGGCGGCGACGACATTGCAGGTGAATGGCAACAGCCGCTTCACATTGCGATTGCGAGTGACGGATGGCTCGGGCCTGAGCGACGACACCGATTTCGCGATGGTCACCTCGACGCCCCCGGAACCACAAACGCCCCCGCCCTCATCACCGATCGGTCAGCGCAATGGCGGTGGCGGCAGCTTCGACTGGTGGCTGCTCTTCCTCGGCTTGTTGCCGCTGGTTCTGCCCGGTCCCCGCCGCCGCAAGGCGGCGAACGGCTCAGCCGGTCGCAGCCACCGGCGCCGTCGCCGCGAGCACTTCGCGGAGTGATTTTCCACGGGTGTTCAACACAGCAATGCCACCGGCGAAGTCGATATAACGACGCCCGTCTGCATCCCACACCTCGGCGTTCTGCCCCCTCTCGATGTAGATGGGCAGCATGGTGGACATGCCTTTGGTGAGTGCCGCGTTTCGCCGGTCGTGCAGGTCTGAGTTGGCTGACATGACAGTCTCGACACGGTTGGAAACAAACGTGAGCGGGCCAGCGCCGGCCCGCCCAACCGCTAGGGAGCTATTCCTTCGGCGCGAGCTGAGTCGCGGTGAGGTTGCGCAAGTAATCGTGGAACTTGGTGCCCAGGCTTTCGTGCTTCAGTCCGTATTCGACGGTTGCTTGCAGATAACCTAGCTTGCTGCCGCAGTCGTAGCGCTTGCCTTCGAATTCGTACGCGAACACATCCTCATCGCCCAGCAGATCGGCGATCGCGTCGGTGAGCTGAATCTCGCCGCCCGCGCCGCGACCGGTGTTCTCAAGCTTGCCGAAAATGGTCGGCGACAACAGATAGCGACCGACGACGGCGAGCGTCGAGGGCGCAACCGAGGGGCGCGGCTTCTCGACGATCTGTTTCACTTTGCTGATGCGACCTTCGCGCTCTTCGGTCGCCACGATGCCGTACTTGTCCGTTTCGGAGCGCGGCACGGTTTCCACACCGAGCACGCTGCCGCCCCGCTCGGCATGCACTTCGGCCATCTGACGCAGACACGGCGTCGGCGCATCGATCAGGTCGTCGGCCAGGTGCACGAAAAAGGGTTCATCGCCCACCACCGGCTTGGCGCACCACACGGCATGGCCCAAACCCAACGGCGAAGGCTGACGGATGTAGATGCAGCTGGCCCACGACGGCACGATGTCCTTCAACGCCTTGAGCAGTTCGTACTTCTTCTGCGCTTCCAGGGCTTCTTCCAGCTCGTGGTCGGTATCGAAGTGATCTTCGATGGCCCGCTTGGAGCTGCCGGTGATGAACACCAGCTTACGCGCGCCGGCGGCGAGCGCTTCCTCGGCGGCATATTGGATCAGCGGCTTGTCGACGATGGGCAACATCTCCTTGGGACTGGCCTTGGTGGCCGGCAAGAAGCGAGTGCCGCGCCCCGCCACAGGAAATACTGCCGTTCTGATTTCTGCCGTCGATACTTTCGCCACTGCACATCTCCGCGTTGGTACTCAAGGGGTGCGCAGCCGATGATATCGCAAGCGGCTCGTGGGAGTGACAAAAGGCCCGGTCACACGGGTAACCGGGCACCGTTCACACCCTTGCCCTCCTCAGCCGCCCTTGCGAGCGCCGACTGTCGCCGAATCCATACGGATGTTGACGCGGTTTCGTTCCAACGTTTTGGAACCAATGCCCTTGATCTTGCGCAAATCGTCGGCGCTCTTGAACGCGCCGTTCTTTTCGCGGTACTCGACGATGTCCTGCGCCTTGCTGAGCCCGATGCCTTGCAGCTCCTTGGCGATGGTGGCGGCGTCGGCGGTATTGATATCCACCGGCCCGGCCCAGACCGCCGCCGGCAACAAAGTGCAGAGCACGACCTGCACCGAGCGCCTGACCGCGAGGGCATGCGCGCTGACCGAACGATGTATCGACATGATTCTCTCCTTGAATGTATCCACTTTGCCGTAGCGAGCCGGATGCAAGCGGCAGCCGGCGATGGAGATTGTCGATACGATGAGAGGTGTACGAGCGATCGATATCTGGGCAAAAGCCCATGCAATCGGCTGATCTTGCGCCAGCCGATGTGCCTCAGCGGCGATGCATGCCGGGTGTCAGGTCCAGCAGCGCCACCGGCGCGAACGCATCCCAGCTGCGGCAGCCGGGGCACTGCCAGAAATGAGCCGCGCTTGCGAAACCGCAGTCCACGCAGCGATAACGCTGCGTGCGTCGAAGAATGCGCCCCAGCGCCGTTGCGAGCGCGGTGCATTGTTCGGCCGTCAAATGAGCGGGATCGCCGCTCGTGGCGCTGACGATCTCACCCAGCGTTGGATCCTCCCGCAGCAGGTCCGGCAAACACTCGCGAACGAACGGCTCCTGTTCCAAGCCGGCGACGATGGCTGCATAGGCCAGCTCTGCGCGCGCCACGGGATCGGGGCGAATCCATGAACGGAAACGTCGTTCGATCTCAACCGCCTCAGTGCCGCGCATTGCACGCATCACCCGTGGCAGCGCCAATGCGAGCAATTTGGGATGCAACTCGACGGCACGCTGACACAACAACGCGGCGAGCTCCGGATGATTCATATCGAGCGCGATATCGGCGCGGATCAGTGCGCCACGCGGAAAGTTACGTTGCGCATCGCGCGCCAGATGCAATTGTTCACGGGCACCGGTGAAGTCGCCCTTTGCACGCATTTGCTCAGCAAGCTCACAGTGATAGTGAGCGATCGCCGTCGGGTGCTCGGCTGAGGCGACTGCGACCAGCTTGCGATAGGCGACGATCGCCTGCTCCCAGTCGCGCTGCTGTTCATAGATTCGCAACAGGTAGCGCAGCGCCTGCACGTGGCGGCCGCCGCCGTCGGCGAGCTGCTGAAACAAACGTTCCGCACGATCGAACAGGCCGGCGCGAAAATAATCTTCGCCCAAGGCAAACATCGCATGCAGCCGATGCTCATCGCTGAGCGAGGGGCGCGCCATGATGTTCTCGTGCACGCGGATGGCGCGTTCCACTTCGCCTCGACGGCGATAGAGATTGCCCAGCGCGAAATGGGTTTCGACAGTGTCGTTGTCGACATCGACCATGCGCAGGAACACTTCCATCGCCTTGTCGGGCTCCTCATCGAGCAGGAAGCCGAGACCGCGGAAATATTCTTCGGAAAGTTTGTTCGGCTCGGCGCCGACGGAGGAACTGCTGCCGGAGCGGTAGCGACCGAAAAGCCAGCCGGCCGCCGCGGCAACGAACAGCGCGGCGATCAGCAATAGGGACGGCGGGTCAGCCGGCATTTTCCCCGGCCGCAGCGGCCCGGGCGCGCTGCTCGGCCAGGCGCAGAGCCCGGCGCAACCGGCCACGCTCGTTGAGTAGCTCGGCGACCCAGTAGATGCGCCAGATCAACCCGGCCACCAGGCCGGCGACGAACGCCACGATCAGCGCCAGCCCCAGCGGGGTCGCAATGCGCAGAAACGCCAGCTCCACCTCGACCCGATCGACATTCATGGCGCTGACCAACAGCGCGACGAGCGCGGCAAGAGCAACGGTGAAATAGAAAAGGACGCGGGACATGAAATGGAAGTGACTGGTGACTAATGACTAATGAATGGTCAGAAGGCTCAAGTCATTAGTCAGCAGCCACTTCTAATCTCGGATGGGACTGCCGGCGCCGTCGTTGACCCGCTCGCGCAGGTCCTTGCCGGGCTTGAAGTGCGGGACGTACTTGCCGGACAGCGCCACGGTCTCGCCGGTCTTGGGATTGCGACCCTGGCGAGGCGGACGGAAATGCAATGAAAAGCTGCCGAAGCCACGGATCTCGATGCGACCGCCCTGGGCCAGGGCATCGCTCATGATCTCCAGAACCTGCTTCACCGCCAGTTCAACGTCCTTGGCTGGCAGGTGTTTTTGCTTGGCTGCAATGAGCTCGATGAGTTCCGATTTGGTCATGCTCGGGCCCGTTGTTGTTCTTCCACGGAACCTGCCTGGGAGCGACGAGCACGGCGGTGGAAATCCACCGCCGTGCCGCTGAGTGTCGCTCGGGACAGGTTAATTGTCCTGGCTTCCGCCAATGTGCTCCTTCAACAGGTCGCCCAGGCTGGTGCCGGCCGAGGTCTCGCTGGTGCGGTAATTCGATACCACCTCGGCTTCCTCGTGAATCTCCTTCGCCTTGATCGACAGAGCAATCGTGCGGCTCTTGCGATCGACGTTGGTGAAGCGGGCTTCCACTTCCTGGTCGACCTTCAGCACCGTACGGGCATCTTCCACGCGGTCACGCGACAGCTCGGAAGCGCGCAGATGGCCATCCACGCCGCCGCCCAGGTCGATGATCGCGCCCTTGGCGTCGACTTCGCGCACGCGGCCCTTGACGATGCTGCCCTTCGGATGGTCGGCGATCCAGCCCGAGAACGGATCCTTCGCCAGCTGCTTGATGCCCAGCGAAATACGCTCGCGCTCCGGATCGATCGACAGCACCATGGCTTCGACCTGCTGACCCTTCTGATAGTTGCGCACCGCCTCTTCGCCCGGGATATCCCAGGAGATATCGGAGAGGTGGACCAGGCCGTCGATGCCGCCGGACAGACCGATGAAGATACCGAAATCGGTGATCGACTTGATCTGGCCGCTGACCTTGTCGCCGCGGTTGTAGTTGTCGCCGAAGTCCTTCCAGGGATTCGACTGGCACTGCTTGATGCCCAGGGAGATACGACGACGCTCCTCGTCGATGTCCAGCACCATGACTTCCACTTCCTGGCCGATGTGCACGACCTTGGAGGGATTCACGTTCTTGTTGGTCCAGTCCATCTCGGAGACGTGCACCAGACCTTCCACGCCCTCTTCGATTTCCACGAAGCAGCCGTAGTCGGCGATGTTGGTGACCTTGCCGAACAGACGCGAGCCGGTCGGGTAGCGACGGGCGATGTTCTGCCACGGATCGTTGCCGAGCTGCTTGATGCCGAGGCTGACGCGCTGACGCTCGCGGTCGAACTTCAGGATGCGCACATCGATCTCATCGCCCACAGTGACGACTTCGGAAGGATGCTTGACGCGCTTCCACGCCATATCGGTGATGTGCAGCAGGCCGTCGATGCCGCCGAGGTCCACGAACGCACCGTAGTCGGTGAGGTTCTTGACCGTGCCCTTGACGACCGCGCCTTCCTGCAACTTCTCCAGCAGCTCCGAACGCTCGGCGCTGTATTCCTGCTCGACCACCGCACGACGCGACACGACCACGTTGTTGCGCTTCTGGTCCAGCTTGATGACTTTGAATTCGAGAGTCTTGCCTTCGAGGTACGAGGGATCGCGCACCGGACGCACATCGACCAGCGAGCCCGGCAGGAACGCGCGGACGAAGTCGATCTCGACGGTGAAGCCGCCCTTGACGCGGCCGTTGATGATGCCCTTGACGATCTCCTGCTTCTCGAACGCCTGCTCGAGACGCGACCAGGTGCGGGCGCGCTTGGCCTTCTCACGCGACAGACGCGTTTCGCCATTGCCGTCCTCGACGCTGTCCAGCGCGACTTCGACGTCATCGCCGACGCTGACTTCGATCTCGCCACGGTCGTTCTTGAACTGCTCGACCGGGATCACTGCCTCGCTCTTCAGGCCGGCGTTGACGAGCACCACATCGGGCCCGACTTCGACCACACGGCCGGTGAGGATGGCGCCTGGCTTGATCCGTTGGGATGCCAGGCTCTCTTCGAACATCGACGCAAAACTTTCGGTCATGAGTATTTCCAGGGCCACATTGGCCCGCGTGTTGTCCTGACGGCATCCGGTCCGACCAGGGGTTGTTGCATCAAGCCGCGCATCCGGCGCAGCGCCACGAACGCATCTTCGCCGAACGTGGCCAAGGCCCGTTCGGCATCTGAACCAATCAATCTTAACGCTGGGATCAACCGCGCCCGAAGCGCGCAGCGGCCAGTTCCAGAACTCTGGCCAGGACGGCGTCAATCGTCATCGAGGTGGAATCCACGATCAGCGCGTCATCCGCAGGCTTTAGCGGGGCGATCGGGCGGCTTGCGTCGCGTCGGTCACGCTCGGCGATGTCCAGCGAAAGGGCGGCGAGGTTAGCATCGAGGCCCTTGTCTTTCAACTGGTTATAGCGCCGACGGGCCCGCTCCTCGGCGCTCGCCGTGAGGTAGATCTTGAGCCCGGCGGAGGGAAAAACCACAGTTCCCATGTCGCGGCCGTCGGCTACCAGCCCCGGAGGCTGTGCGAATGCACGCTGACGCTCTAATAGGGCCGCCCGGACGCCCGGCATGATCCCCACCCGGGAGGCGCCCTCGCCCGCCTGCTCGGTCCGGATGGCCTTGCTGACCTCCTCGCCTTCCAGCCAGATCTGCTCCCCCCCATCCGGGGCGAGGCCAAATCTGACATCCAGCTGCTCGGCGACCCGCTCATGGCCCGGCAGATCCGCAGGATCGAGCGCTTTGCGCGCAGCGGCCAGCGCGACCAGACGGTACAGCGCTCCGCTGTCGAGCAGATGCCAGCCGAGCTGGTCGGCGACCCGCCGGGCGATCGTGCCTTTGCCCGAGCCGCTCGGCCCATCGATGGTGAGTATCGGAACGCTGTCAGTCATGCAGGGTGACGTTCAGCCCGGCGGACCCGGCCGTGCCGGGGAAGTCCGGGAACGACGTGGCCACGTTCGCCACGTCCAGAATCCTGATCGGCGCGGCGGCGCGCAGGCTCGCGACCGAGAATGACATCGCGATTCGATGATCGCCATGGCTATCGACCGTGCCCCCGGAAAACACCGGGCCTTCGGGGCGGCCCTGGATGCGAATGCCATCCGGCAGGACTTCGCAGCTCACGCCCACGGCCTGCAATCCTTCGGCCATGACAGCGATGCGGTCGCTCTCCTTCACTCGCAGTTCTTCGGCGCCGGTCACGATCGTTTCGCCCTGCGCGCAGGCGGCTGCCACGAACAGTACGGGGAACTCATCGATCGCCAGCGGCACCAGATGTTCGGGCACGTGAATGCCTTTCAACTGCGCCGGACGCACTTCGATGTCGGCCACGGGCTCGGCGCCCGCGGAGCGATGATTCACTACACGCAGATCCGCCCCCATGAGCGCGAGAATATCGAGCAGACCGGTGCGCGTCGGATTGATGCCGACGCCGGTGATGGTCAGCACTGCGTCTTTCTTTGGATTGATGGAGCCGGCGACCATGAAGAAGGCCGCGGACGAAAAATCACCCGGCACTTCCAAGGTGCACGCCTTCAGGTGCGTCGGCGGCGTCAGTGAAACCTCTCCGTGCGCAGCGTCGACCTGGCAGCCAAAGCTCAACAGCATGCGCTCGGTGTGATCGCGCGTGATCGCAGGCTCGATGACTGTCGTCGGCGTGTTTGCATATAAACCCGCGAGCAGCACAGCGGATTTCACTTGCGCACTCGCCACCGGCAGCTCGTAGCGAATGCCTTTCAACGACGCCCCGCCCTTGATCTTCACCGGCGGCTTGCCGCCGAGTGTCTCGATCTGTGCGCCCATCTCACGCAACGGCTTCGCCGCTCGCTCCATCGGCCGCTTCATGAGCGATGAGTCGCCGATCAGCTCGCTGTCGAACTGCTGGCCCGAGAGCAGACCGGTCATCAACCGCATGCCCGTGCCCGAGTTGCCCATATCGAGTGCGTGATTCGCCGGCTGCAAGCCGCGCATGCCGACGCCATGAATGCGCACTGCTTGTGGACCGATCTGTTCGATACGCACGCCGAGCGCACGCATCGCCTTCATGGTCGCGAGGCAATCTTCGCTTTCCAGAAAGCCGCTCACCTCGGTCACCCCGTCGGCGATGCTGCCGAGCATGAGCGAACGATGGGAAACGGACTTGTCGCCGGGCACGCGGATCGCGCCGGACACGCCAGGGACGGGCTCGACTATGTAATGCGACATCGGTTTACAGGATCGGGACGGCTGGAGGTGACAGAGCTATTTTCCTCGGGGCGGAAAACAGATCTCATGCCCAAGCATACCCCATTCAGGGCTCAGAGCACCGCCGCCGGGTACGAGCCCAGTACGCGAAACAGCGTGGAAGCCTCCTTGAGCTGTTCCAGCGCGGTGGACAGCGGCGGCTGCTCGGCATGCCCGACCACATCGATGAAGAACACATAATCCCACTTGCGCTTGCGCGAGGGACGGGACTCGATGCGAGTCATGGTGATGTTGTTGGCCGCCAGCGGGCCCAGCAGCCGATGCAGCGCGCCTGGCGATTGCGTGTCGCCCGCCGAGACCAGCAACGTGGTTTTGTCCTGGCCGCTGGCGCTGAACAACTTGCGCCCGACCACCAGAAAGCGCGTGGTGTTATCGGCCGTGTCTTCGATTTCCGGAACGATGACGCCAAGGTTGTAAACCTCTGCGGCCGCCTCGCCCGCGATCGCCGCCGTGCCGTCTTCATCGCGTGCGCGACGCGCCGCCTCGGCATTGCTGCTGACGGGAATGCGCTCGATGCTGGGAAGATGTTCGTCCAGCCATTGCCGACATTGCGCCAGCGACTGCGGATGTGAGCAAACCCGTAGAATCTTCGGCAGCCCCTTCATGCGCCCCATCAGATGCTGACGGATGCGCAGTTCGATCTCACCGCAGATCTTCAGCGGCGAGTTCAGAAACATATCCAGCGTGTGATTGACCGTGCCCTCGGTGGAATTCTCGATGGGCACGACGCCGAAGTCGGCGTGTCCGGCCTGCACTTCCTCGAACACTTCGCTTATGGCCGGCAGCGGCAGCGCGCGCACGGAATGCCCGAAATGTTTCAGCACAGCCTGCTGCGAAAATGTGCCTTCGGGGCCGAGGAACGCGATCTTCAGCGGTTCCTGCTGGGCCAGGCAGGCTGACATGATCTCGCGGAACAGCCGCACGACTTCTTCGTTCCGCAGCGGGCCTTCATTGCGCTCGATGGCGTTGCGCAGCACCTGCGCCTCGCGCTCGGGCTTGTAGAAATCCGCTGTGCTCAGTCCTTCACCGCGCTTGGACGCGCCTACCTGCTGGGCAAAGCGTGCGCGCTCGTTCAACAGCTCATGAATGCGCAGGTCGATATCGTCGATCCGCTCGCGAATCGAGCTGAGATCGGGCGTCGCCTTGACCGGCGCGGGCCTGGCCGAGGTGGCGCCGGACGCTTTTTTGGCCTTGGAACCGACCTTGCGGGAGCGGGCCTTGGAGGTACGCTTCATTGTGAGATTGTCGTGGCTTGAGGACGGAGCAATGTTTCAGCCCGTCATTCTGCCAGCCTCGACCGTCACAACGCACGTACGTTCAGTACACCCTCGATCTTGCGCAGCTGATCCAGCACCCCGGCGGGCACCTGACCGTCCACGTCGATCAATGTATAAGCCAGCCCGCCGCGGGACTTGTTCAGCAGGTCGGCGATATTGAGCCGGGCCTGGGCGAGCGCGGTCGAGATCTGCCCGACCATGTTGGGAACGTTCTCGTTGGCGATCGCCAGCCGGGTCGAATTGGCGGTCCTGGGCAGAACGGCTTCCGGGAAATTCACCGAATGCCGGATGTTGCCGTTCTCGAGGAAGTCCTTGAGCGTGTCGGCGACCATGATGGCGCAGTTCTCCTCGGCCTCGCCGGTCGAGGCGCCCAGATGTGGCAGTGCCACGACCTTGGGATGATGCTTGACCGCGTTGGTCGGAAAGTCGCAGATGTAGGCGCCGAGCTTGCCGCTATCGAGGGCCTCCACGACCGCCTTTTCATCGACGATGGCGGCCCGAGAGAAATTGAGGACGACGCCGTTGTCCTTCAACAGGCGAATGCGCGCGGCGTTCACGAAGCCGCGGGTCGCATCGATCAACGGCACGTGTACGGACACCATGTCGCAACGTGAGAACAGATCGTCCAGGGACAGCGCCTGCTGCACGCCCGAGGAGAGTTGCCAGGCACGCTGTACGGTGATCTGAGGATCGAACCCCAGCACCCGCATCCCGAGCAAATGCGCGGCGTTCGCGACTTCGACGCCGACCGCGCCGAGACCGATCACACCGAGCGTGCGGCTTGGCAATTCATAGCCAACGAATTTCTTCTTGCCCTGCTCGACTGCGACATCCAGCTCTTCGTCGCTGCCTTTGAGCTGGCGCGCGTAATCCCAGGCCTGGCAGATGTTGCGAGCGGCAAGAAACATTCCGGCGATGACCAGTTCCTTCACGGCGTTCGCGTTCGCGCCCGGTGCGTTGAAGACTGGAACTCCTCGCGCGGACAGACGCGATACGGGAATGTTGTTGGTGCCCGCGCCGGCTCGGCCGACCCCCAGGACGCTGGCCGGAATATCGATCGAATGCATGTCTGCCGAGCGGACCAGCACGGCGTGCGGATCGCTCAGCGCGGAGGCGACTTCATACCGTTCGCGCGGCAATCGTTCCAAACCGCGGACCGAAATGTTGTTGAGCGTCAGAACTCTGAACATGAATCCCCCGCAGCTCGATCAGTCATCCCTGGAACGTCGGTCAGCCGTTGCTTCCGTGCACGGTCGTTTTCCGCTTCGAGGCGACCCCGAGTCGCCTCGAACAGGCATTCGCGATCAGCCGTGCTTGCGCTCGAATTCCTTCATGAAGCCAATGAGCGCTTCGACGCCCGCCAGCGGCATGGCGTTATAGATGCTGGCGCGCATGCCACCGACCGAGCGATGGCCCTGCAACGTCACCAGCCCTGCGCCTTCGGCTTCGGTAAGGAACGTCTTGTCCAGCTCCGGCCGCGCCAGCGTGAAGGGAATATTCATCCAGGAGCGAGCGTCGTGCGCCACTGGATTCTTGTAGAACGACGAGCCATCGATGGTCGAGTACAGCAGCTGCGCCTTGCGGCGATTGATCTCGCCCATTCCCTGCAGCCCGCCCTGCCGCTTGAGCCACTGGAACACCAGGCCCGCCAGATACCAGGCGTAAGTCGGGGGCGTGTTCAGCATCGAGCCTTCCTTCGCCATGGCCGTGAAGTCCATGAAAGCCGGCGTGCCCGGACGCGCCTGACCGAGCAGGTCGTCACGCACGATGACCAGCGTGAGACCGGCTGGCCCCACGTTCTTCTGCGCGCCGCCGTAGATCACACCGAACTTCGACACGTCGATGGGACGCGACAGCAGCGTCGAGGACATATCCGCCACCAGCGGCGCACCGCTCTTCAGCTCCGGCACGAAATGGAACTCGACACCGCCGATGGTTTCGTTCGGGGTGTAGTGCAGATAAGCGGCGTTCTCGCTCACCTTCCAATTCGACAGCAGTGGAATCGAGGTGTACGGCTCACCGGCGTCGGCGGCAACGTTCACTTTGCAGTAGTGCTTCGCCTCGCCGATCGCCTTCTTCGACCACGCGCCCGTGTTCACGTAGTCCACGACGCTGTCGGGCTTGGTCAGATTCATCGGGATGCCGGCGAACTGGCCGGTGGCGCCGCCCTGCAGGAACAGCACCTTGTAGTTCTTCGGCACTGCCAGCAGCTCGCGCAGATCCGCTTCGGCCTGCTCGGCGATCGAAATGAACGCCTTGCCGCGATGGCTCATTTCCATGACCGACATGCCGGTGCCATGCCAGTCGAGCATCTCCTCGCGCGCCTGCTCGAGGACTTCCTGTGGCAACACTGCCGGACCGGGGCTGAAGTTGTAAACGCGCATGGTTGGAACTGACTGATGACTAATGACTAATGAATGGTCGGAAAAGGCACCGCTGGAGCGCGTCGGGCGGAACACCTACTCCGGTGCGCCGCCACCCTCGTCGCCGCCCTCGCCTTCGGCGCCGTCGCCACCTTCACCGCCGGCAGCGCCGTCGGAGACGATGCGTTCCAGGCCGACCAGCCGATCGCCTTCATCGACGCGAATCAGGCGCACACCCTGAGTGTTACGGCCCTGCACCGAGATTTCGCTGACCTGCGTGCGCACCAGGGTGCCGCCGGAGCTGATCAGCATGATCTCGTCTTCCGGCTTCACCAGCAGCGCGCCGACCATCCGACCATTTCGCTCGCTGATTTGCAATGCGATCACGCCTTGCCCGCCGCGACCATGGACCGGGAAGTCCTCGACTGCCGTCCGTTTGCCGTAGCCATTCTCGGAGGCGGTGAGCACCATGCCCTGCTCATCGACGATGATGAGCGAGATGACCTCTTCGCGCGTTTGCTCGGCGCCATCGGCAGCGGGCGTTGCTTCCGGCAAGCGAATGCCACGCACGCCGGCAGCGGTGCGACCCATCGGACGCACGTCGTTTTCATCGAAGCGGATGGCCTTGCCGCCGCTCGAGCACAGAATGATCTGCTTGGTGCCGTCGGTGATGTCGACGCCGACCAGCCGATCGCCCTGCTCCAGCTCGATGGCGATGATGCCGGCCTGACGCGGCCGCGAGAACGCTTCGAGCGAGGTCTTCTTCACCGTGCCGGCCGCGGTCACCATGAACACGAACTTGTTCGTTTCGAATTCGTGGATGGGCAGCACGGCGTTGATGCGCTCGCCTTCCTGTAGCGGCAACAGATTCACAATTGGCTTTCCGCGCGAGCCGCGGCTCGCCTGCGGCAGCTGATACACCTTCAGCCAATACATCTTGCCGGTGCTCGAGAAGCACAGCAGCGTGTCGTGCGTGTTGGCGACGAACAGCTTGTCGACGAAATCCTCGTCCTTCATCGCGGTGGCGGACTTGCCGCGACCGCCACGACGCTGCGCCTGATAATCGGTGACGGGCTGCGACTTCGCATATCCGCCGTGCGATAGCGTGACCACCACGTCCTGCTGTTCGATCAGATCTTCGATGGTGAGATCGGAATGATCGGCGATGATCTGCGTGCGACGCGGATCGGCGTACTTCTCTTTGACTTCTTCGAGCTCGGCGCGAATCACCTGCAGCAACCGCTCCGGCCGCGCCAGGATGTCGCACAGGTCCGCAATCTGCACCAGCAGTTCCTGGAACTCGGCGATGATCTTGTCCTGCTCCAGACCGGTCAGCCGGTTCAGGCGCATGTCCAGAATCGCCTGGGCCTGGACGTCCGAGAGTCGATAGCCGCCCTCCACCAGACCGAACTCGGTGGACAGTCCGTCCGGCCGCGCATTCACGCCGCCGGCCCGCTCCAACATCGCAGGCACTGCACCCGACGTCCAGATACGCCCCATCAACGCGACCTTCGCCTCGGCCGGCGTCGGCGACGCCTTGATGACGGCGATGACTTCATCGATGTTGGCCAGGGCGACTGCCTGGCCTTCCAGGATGTGAGCACGCTCGCGCGCCTTGCGCAGGTCGTACACCGTGCGGCGTGTGACCACTTCGCGACGATGACGCACGAACGCTTCGAGCATCTCCTTGAGGTTGAACAGCTTCGGCTGGCCGTCCTGCAGAGCGACCATGTTCATGCCGAACACCGTTTCCATCGGCGTGTGCTTGAACAGCTTGTTCAGCACCACGTCCGCGACTTCACCGCGCTTGAGCTCGATGACCACGCGCATGCCGTCCTTGTCAGACTCGTCGCGCAAACCGTCCGAAGCAATGCCTTCGATGACCTTTTCGCGCACCAGCTCGGCGATGCGCTCGAGCAGCCGCGCCTTGTTCACCTGGTAGGGCAGCTCGGTGATGATGATGGCCTGGCGACCTTTCTCGTCTTCCTCGATATCGGTCTTGGCTCGCACGTATACGCGGCCGCGGCCTGTCAGATAGGCCTGCGCAATCTCGGCGGCGCCGTTGATGATGCCGGCGGTCGGAAAATCCGGCCCCGGAATGATCTGCATGAGCGAGGCGATCGTGATGTTCGGATCGTCGATGAGCGAGATACACGCGGTGACCACCTCGCCCAGGTTGTGGGGCGGAATGTTGGTGGCCATGCCGACCGCGATACCGGCCGAGCCGTTGATCAGCAGGTTCGGCACGCGCGTCGGCAGCACGACCGGCTCTTTTTCCTTGCCGTCGTAGTTGTCTACGAAATCGACAGTCTCCCGATCGATGTCGGCGAGCAGTTCGCTCGCCAGCTGCGTCATGCGGCACTCGGTGTATCGGTAGGCCGCCGGCGGATCGCCGTCCACCGAGCCGAAGTTGCCCTGGCCATCCACCAGCTGGTAGCGCATGGAGAAGTTCTGCGCCATGCGCACCAACGCGTCATAAGCCGACGAGTCGCCGTGCGGGTGATATTTACCGAGCACGTCACCGACCACGCGCGCGCACTTCACATACGGGCGGGAATAGACGTTATTGCTCTCATGCATCGCGAACAGGATGCGGCGATGGACCGGCTTCAAGCCGTCACGCACGTCGGGCAGCGCGCGCCCGACGATGACGCTCATCGCATAGTCGAGATACGACTGACGCATCTCGTCTTCAAGGTTGACGTGCAGAATTTCGCGAGCGATTTCGGCCATGCGGAGTTCTTCGAAGGAAGTGCCGAATGTTATCACATTGCGCGTCCAAAACAGGGCTGGCCAACGATTATCCTGTGTGGTTCGCGGCTATACTTGCGCCCGCATGGAACCTATCGACACGCTGCTCTCTGCCCGCTGGATCATTCCGATCGAACCGGCGGGCGTCGTGCTGGAAGCGCATTCGCTGGCGATTCACCAGGGGCGCATCCTCGCCGTACTGCCCACCGCCGAGGCGAAACAGCGTTTTTCAGCGCGGGAAGAGCTCGACAGGCCCGCGCACGCATTGCTTCCGGGGCTGGTCAACGCGCACACGCATGCCGCCAGCAGCCTGTTGCATGGAGCAGTCAGCAGCAGTTCCTTCGAGCACTGGGCGCACAGCATCCGGCAGCTTCAGCAGCGCTGGGTCGATGCTGAATATGTCCGCGACGGCACCGAGCTTGCGATCGCCGCCGCGCTCTCGAGCGGCACGACATGTTTTGCCGACCAGCACATCTTCCCCGAAGTGGTTGCGCAGACCGCCGCCGAAGCGCGCATGCGCGTCTGCGTCGGCCTTCCCGTACAAGACACGCCGTCGGTATGGGCCGGCTCTGCCGGCGAGTGCCTGGACAAGGGCCTGAAGCTGCGGGATGAGTATCGCGACGATCCACTGATCACGACCGCGCTCGCCCCCGTCGAGCCCGCCTCGCTCAGCGATGAGACGCTGGATCGACTGCGTCGTCTCGCGGACGAGCTGGAGCTCCCCATTTACATGCACGTGAACGAAAGCCGTGGCAGCGCGCCTTCGCTCGAACGACTGGAGCAGCTCGGGCTGCTCTCGCCGCTGCTGGCGGCGGTGCATATGGTGAAACTGGATTCCGCCGACGTGGAACGCGTCGCCGCGGCAGGCGCCAGTGTCGTGCATTGCCCGCAATCCAACCTCAAGCTGGGCAGCGGCTTGTGTCCGGTGCCGCTGTTCAAAGATCGGTCGGTGAACGTCGCGCTCGGCAGCGGCGGCGTCAGTAACAACGATCTGCTCGCCGAACTGCGCAGCGCCGCCCTCATCGCCAACGCCATGTTTCCAGCCGCCACCCCGATCGACGCGCACGAGTGGCTCCAAACTGCGACGCTCAACGGCGCCCGCGCCCTCGGGCTGGCCGAGTCCATCGGCTCGCTGCTGCCTGGGAAATGGGCCGATGTGTGTTGTATCGACCTTGCCCATCCCAATACACAGCCCACCTACGATCCAGCAGCGCAGATCGTGTTTGCCGCGTCGCGCGAGCAAGTGAGCGATGTATGGGTCGCAGGCCGCATGCTGGTGCGAGATCGCGCATTGACCTATCTCGACACCGCGGCTGTGCTGAATCGCGCCGAGTTGTGGCGGGTGCGTATCGCGGCACAGGCGATCACATAGAATCAGTGCCCCACAGGCGATCTCCTAAGTTACTGCCCCGCAGGCGCTCCGATGATCCGTTCGGCACTGCTCAGAGAGTCCTCAAAGTCATGAACGCAGCTGCTTCCAATCACGACCCCGCCGAGATCGCTCGCTTCGACGACATCGCGCAGCGCTGGTGGGATCCAAAGGGTGAGTTTCGTCCGCTGCACGTGTTGAACCCCGTGCGCCTCGATTACATCGACGCAGGGTCCGCGTTGCGAGGCAAGCGCGTCCTCGATGTTGGTTGTGGCGGCGGCATTCTGAGCGAGGCCATGGCGAAGCGCGGTGCTCAGGTCACCGGCATCGACCTCGCGCCGCAGACCATCGAAGTCGCCGAGTTGCATGCGCTGGAAAGCCAGGTGACGGTCCGCTATCTGCGCGAGTCCGCAGAAACTCACGCCGCTCATTCGCCGGGCGCCTACGACATCGTCGCCTGCATGGAAATGCTCGAGCATGTCCCGGAGCCGCAGAGCGTGCTCCGCGCGCTGCATGATCTGGTGAAACCCGGTGGCGACATCTTCGTCTCGACGCTGAACCGTAATCTGAAGGCGTATCTATTGGCCGTCGTGGGCGCCGAGTACGTGCTGAACATGCTGCCCAGAGGCACGCATAGTTATGAGCGCTTCATCAAGCCTTCCGAAATGAGCCGCTGGGCGCGCGCCACGGGGCTCGCTGTCGTGGGCATCGCGGGCCTCGCGTATGACCCGCTCCAACACACCGCCCGTCGCACCGGCGACGTGAGCGTCAATTACATGATGCATTTGAGAAGAGATTCCTGAGTTGGTCGATACTTCGATTTTGTTGATCGTTCTGGCCGCCCTCGGCGTGGGCACCATCATTGGCGCGCTCGTGAGCAGCCTTCGCGCACGTCAGCGCTCGCAGGCCCTGCACGTCGAACTGGCGGTCCTCAAAGCACAAGTCAAGAGCGAGGAACAGCTCGAACAGGAACGCCATGCGGCCCTCGAACGCTCGATGGAGCGACTCAAGGCGTCGTTCGACAGCCTTGCTGGCTCGTCGCTGCGCTCGAACAGCGAGCTGTTCCTGCAACTTGCGCGCGAGCATCTCACTCAACATCAGCAGTACGCGGTCTCCGCGCTCAGCGAACGCGAGAAAGCGATCGAATCCATGCTTTCACCGATCCGCGAGGCCTTGGGCAAGACCGAGCAGCAGATCCTGCGCATCGAAAAGGAACGTGCCGAAACCTTCGGCAGCATGAAGACTGCGCTGGAATCCGTCGCGCTCGGCCAGCAGGCTCTGCAAAAGGAAACGCGCACGCTCGTGAACGCGTTGCGCCGGCCGGAAGTGCGCGGTCAGTGGGGCGAGATGACGTTGCGCCGCCTGGCCGAACTCGCCGGCATGGTCGAGCACTGCGACTTCAAGGAACAAGTGCACGTGCGGGTCGAGGACGGCAACCTTCGCCCCGACATGATCGTGCACATGCCCGACGGCCGGGATCTGATCGTGGACGTGAAAACGCCGCTCGATGCGTATCTCGAGGCGGTCGATGCCGCCACCGACGAGCAGCGTGCGCTTGCGATGCGCCGTCATGCCAACGCAATCGCCGAGCGCATCAAACAACTGGGCGCGAAAAGCTACTGGGCCCAGTTCGAGCGCAGCCCCGACTTCGTCATCCTGTTCATTCCGGGCGATCAGTTCCTGTCGGCCGCGCTGGCCGAACAGCCCAACCTGCTGGAGGATGCGATTCGTCAGGACGTGATCATCGCGACGCCCTCGAGCTTCGTCGCATTGTTGAAAGCCGTTGCGTATGGCTGGCGCCAGATGTCGCTTGCGCAGAACGCAGAGACCATCCGCACCCTCGCCGAAGATCTGTACAAGCGCCTCGCCGTGTTCACGAGTCATCTGAGCAAGCTCGGGCGCAACCTCGGCAGCAGCGTCGATCATTTCAATTCGGCCATCGGATCGCTCGAGCGCCAGGTGTTGCCCGGCGCGCGCAAATTCACCGAACTGGGCGTGCGCCCGGATCGCGAGATGGAAACGCTCGAGCCGATCGACAAACTGGTGCGCGAGCCGGCGGACAATGGACAGCTGCCGCTGCCCACCGGCAACAAGGCCACGCAGTCCAACTAAGCCATCGACATGTCGACTCTGGATAACGAGCTTGCCAACCGCACTGCCCCACCGGGCTCGATGCGCTATTTCTCGCTGCTGTACTCGCCCGATGCGCGCCGCGAGATCGTGCAGGCGCTGTATGCGATCGATATGGAGATCCGCGAGTCCGCGAAGAGCGCAAGTCACGATGTCGCACACACACGCTTGACGTGGTGGCGGGCGGAGACGGACAGGCTCATCAACGCGAACCCGCAACATCCGGCGACCCGGATCCTGCTCGAACACACTTCGGGCGATCGCGCCGTCTTCAACAAACTCCATGAAGTACTCGCCGCGGCCGACATGGATCTTGCTCGCATGACTTTCGCGAATCAGCAAGAGCTGCGCGCGTACTGTTCACGCAGCGGAGGCGCGATCCAGGAGTTGATTGCAACACTGCTCATCGGGCCCGAAAGCCTCGATGAAACCGCACGAGCCGCGGCCAACAGGCTTGGCGTCGGCATTCGAATGGCAGAGATCGTGCGTGACCTGCGCCAGGACGCCTACGACGGCAATGTTTATTTGCCGCTCGACCTGCTCGACAAGCATGCGCTGACCACCGAGCACCTGCGCGCACGCGAAGTGGACCCGAAGCTCAAGGAGGCGCTGCGCTCCGTTCGTGAAATCGCGATTACCGAGCTCGAGCTGCCGTCGCGCGGACCGCAAACCGAACACCTGCGCCCTGTCTACGTACTCGCCGCCTTGCATCGCAAGCTGCTCGACCACATCGCCGCCCGCAACTACGATGTCGCTACTGAGCGGATCGAACTCGGGCCGTTGCAAAAACCGTGGACGGCGTGGCGCGCGGCGCGTCGTGCGTGAATACAACCTGGCAATGAATATGACTGACCCACGTACTTACCAACCTTCCAAAGACGCGCTCAAAGATCGCGTCATTCTCATCACCGGCGCGAGCGATGGCATTGGCAAAGCGGTGGCGATCGCAGCCGCGTCGCATGGTGCGCAAGTCGTGTTGCACGGTCGTAGCGTTCGCAAGCTCGAAGCCGTGTACGACGAGATCGTCAATGCCGGCGGTCCGCGCCCTTCCATCCTGCCGCTGGATTTCGAGAAGGCCGGCGCGGATGAGTACGAGAAACTCATCGCCGCGCTCGATCAGGAGTTCGGTCGCCTCGACGGCCTGCTGCACAACGCATCGATGCTGGGCGAGCGCGCGCCTATCGAACATCACGACGTGGCGAAGTGGTTGCGCACGATGCACGTCAACGTCAACGCGCCCTTCATCCTGACGCGCTCTTGCCTGCCCTTGCTGAAGAAGTCGCCCGATCCGGTGATCCTGTTCACCTCCAGCGGCGTCGTCGCCAATCCACGTCCGTTCTGGGGCTCGTACCTGGTATCCAAGTGGGCGAGCGACGGCTTGATGGAAATGCTGGCCCAGGAACTCGAGACTCAACCGGAGATGCGCGTGAACAGCATCAACCCAGGCGCGGTGAAAACCAACATGCGCCTGCAGGCTTACCCCGCCGAAGATCGCAGCAAGCTGCGCGAAGCTCACACCATCGTGGCTGCGTATCTTTATTTGCTGGGGCCGGACAGCCGCGGCGTGCAGGGCCAGACCATCAACGCTCAGTAAGTCACTCGCCAAACTCCTTGTCGTGGACCGGCGCATCGGGACGCTGCCGGTCCAGCGATTCCCGATATCGCACGCAGCCCCGCATGAACTTGGGCCACGGCGGCACCGCGATGGCTGGGTCGATCGGCTCGGGCAGCAGGCTCCACAGCTGCGGGTGATGCCAGCACAATTCGTGAGCGCTGCTGTCGCGATGCTCGCGAATTGCCGTCCGCAATTTCTTCACCTCGGCGAGCAACTGCTCCCGGCTCAAGGCCTCCAGGTCTTCGTCCATCGCTCCTCCAGAAATTTCGGGTGCTCGTGTCGGAAGTCGGGCGGCTGACGCGTCCTTGCCTCGAACGATACGCTTTGCATCCACAGGAGCAGAAGATGAGCGCTGTGCAAAACGACACTCCCTATCCCAATCCCGAAGTCAAAGGTGGCCTGGTCGCATACCTGAGCATGGATGGCGCGAGCAAGGCAGCGGATTTCTACATCAAGGCCTTCGGCGCCACGGAAGCCTTCCGTTACCCGGTGGATGACCAGGGCCGCACCATGCACATTCACCTGTACATCAACGGCTCATCGCTCATGCTGAGCGACGGCTATCCCGAGCAGGGTTGCCCGGCCGAGAAGCCGCAGGGATTCAACCTGACGCTGCAGGTCAAGGACATCGACACATGGTGGCAGCGCGCCGTCGATGCCGGCGCGGAAATCGTGTTGCCGCTGCAGGATATGTTCTGGGGCGCGCGCTACGGCCAGCTGAAGGATCCCTTCGGCGTGCTCTGGTCGATGAACGAGCCGAAGTAACGAACGTCGTCCGTTACCGCCGTTTCGGCTTCTTGCGCCGATCCGGCGGTGGCCGGCGAACCGCGCGCTTCGCCCGAACCGCCGCTTCGGGTTTCGGCGGCGGCGTCGGCAATGAGAGTTCGACGCTTGCGTACAGTTCGGCCACGTCACTTTCCGACAGCTCACGATGCTTGCCGCGGGGCAGATCTCGCGGCAGCTCGAAGTCGCCGAACTTCACTTGAATCACGCGGCTGACTTTCAAACCGCGGCTTTCGAACAGTGCTCGCACGGCGGCGCGTCGATGTGCGCGATGCGATTCCACCCGGAACCATCGATTCGTGCCCTCGCCGCCGGCCGGCTCGATGTTCTCGAACTCGATGGTCTCTTCGTCGTACTGAACCACTCGAGGGATTGAGTCGATATCGTATTCAGGAAATGGGACCAGCACCCGCGCCACATAGGCAGCGGGCGTCGACTCGGCGCGGCGACGAAGCGCGTCGGCCAGGCGGCCATCGCTCGTCAGTAACAACAGCCCGCTATCGCCTGCTTGCATGGTGTTCACGACCAGCCAGCGTGAGCCGCGCAGCGACGGCAACGATTCCATCACGGACTTGGCCGCGACCTCGCCGCTTTCATCCTCGGCGGTCGGCGTGATCGGCTGGCCCTGTGGCTTGTGATACAGGATCACCTTGGGCGCAGCGAAGACCTTCAGCCTCGATGACACATCCTTGCCGTCGATACTGACGCGATCGCCCGGGTTGTAGCGATCGCCGGGTTGCGCCGGCTGATTGTTCAGCCGGACGCGGCCTTCGAGCATCCACTTCTCGATCTCGCGACGCGAGCCGAGGCCGTGTTGGGCCAGCAGTTTGTGCAGACGTTCAGACATGATTCGGGCACCGCTCGCGAGCAGCGATTGCCGGTTATGGTCAGCCTTCGGTCGGAGGGTCGCTGAGGGAAACGCGGTCGGCGTCGTCGTCGGACGATGCCACCATCGGCGATGAGGGCGCAGAGTCCTCCTCGTCCACGTCGGCGTCGTCTTCTTCGGCATCGGCGTCGGCGAGCATCTTGTCCTCGTCGTCGCTCGAGTCAGAGTCATCCTCGTCCGAGTCGTCGTCGTCCGAGTCGTCTTCGTCCGAGTCGTCGTCGCTCAGGTCGTCGTCATCGTCATCGTCGTCGTCCCAATCGGCGTCGTCGTCATCTTCGTCCGAATCATCATCCTCGTCCGAGTCCTCGTCGTCCTCGTCCTCGTCGTCGCCGAAGTCATCATCGTCTTCTTCGTCTTCGTCTTCGTCTTCGTCTTCGTCTTCGTCTTCGTCTTCGTCTTCGTCTTCGTCTTCGTCGTCTTCGTCGTCTTCGTCTTCGTCGGCGTCGTCACCAAAGTCGGCATCTTCAGCGTCGTCGCTGTCGTCCGCAGAGTCGCTGTCCGCCTTGGCAACCGTTTCGCTCGCAACGTCAGCGTCGGCATCGGCTTCAGAATCGGCCGCCACGGCTGCGTCTGCGTCATCGGAGACGGCTGCGCTCGCTGCGATCTCGCCGGCAGAGTCGCCAGCTTCATCACTCGCAACGCCTTCCTCTGTCGAGGCTCCTTCCTCCGTCGAGGCTCCTTCTTCCGTCGACGAACCTTCTTCAGCGCTCGCCGCGGCTTCTCCTTCAGCCGAACCTTCGGTTTCCTGAGGCTGATCGGCGGGCAGTTCGAGCTGCACTCCGATGGTTTCGACGTCCTTCAGCTCGGCCAGCGTGGGCAGCTGATCCAGGCTCTTCAGACCGAAATAATCCAGGAATTCACGAGTCGTACCGAGCAGCTCCGGACGGCCCGGCACTTCGCGATGACCGACGGTGCGGATCCAGCCACGCTCCTGCAGCGTGCGCATGATGGTCGAGCTGATCGACACACCGCGGATCTCTTCGATCTCGCTGCGGGTGATGGGCTGGCGGTAGGCGATGAGCGCCAATGTTTCCAGGAACGCTCGCGAATACTTCGCCGGCCGCTCCGTCCACAGGCGGGACACCACTTCGGCGGCCTTCGGCCGCACTTGAATGCGCCAGCCGCTGGCAACTTCGACCAGCTCGATGCCGCGGGTCTCGTAGTCCGCGATGAGCATGCCGATGGCGGTGGTCATGAGCTCGGGCGTGGGTCGCTCGCGCTCCTCGAAGAGGTCCATCAACTGCTGCGTGGTGATGGGCTTGCCCGCCGCCAGCAGCGTCGCTTCGATGATGTGCTTGAGATCGTGTTCGTTCATCTCGATGGTTCCGCGTCCGAATTGTCGACCGGGCTTCCGGCCCCGGTCACGCTGTCGCCTGCCTCGGACAGATCAGGCTCGGACAGATCAGCAACCTGTTCACTGTTTGGTTCGGCCGTCACCGGCGGTACCGATGCATCGTTTGCATCGTCGATGACGACATCGGTCGTCTCTCCCGGCTGGGCATGCTCCTGGACATCCTGCGCCGCCGCGCCGTCGGAAGATGCGACGGTCTCGTCGGCGCTCTCCGCTGTCTCAGCCGCAGCCACGAACTGCTCTGTTACCTCGATCGGCGCGATAGGAGCGGCGTCGGCTTCGATCGGAACATTAGGCTCGGCGATCTCAGCTGTCTCGGCCACAGCTCCGAACTGCTCGATGATCTCACCCGGCTCGACCTGGGCTCCGCTCGGTTCAGCCTGAGCCTCGATTGGCTCGATCTGCGCAACGGATTGGTCGACCGTGGCTTCCAGCTCGGACTCCACGTCGTCAGCAACGGAATCGGTATCCGCCTGCGCGTTGCTTTCCAAAGCCACTGGGTCAGGCACGATGTGCTCTTCAACCACGTGCTCGGGAACTACGTGCTCCTCGACCTCGTGTTCCTCGACGACGTGCTCTTCGACTGCCTGCCCTTCGGCAGGATCGGCGTCAGCTTTTTCGCTCACCGGCGCGGTGGCGTCGGCTGAATCAACCGCTGCGGCTGAATCGACTACTTCGGCTGAGCCAACTATCTCGCCTGAGCCAACTAACTCGGCTGAGCCAACCAAATCGCCTGAACCAACCATCTCGGCTGAATCGAGTGTCTCCGCTGAGTCGACGATGTCCGCTGAGGCGATTATCTCGGCCGGCTGGATCGCCTCACCAGATTCGATCGTCTCGATTGCGTCGATCGTCCCAGTGGATTCGATCGCCTCGACCGATTCGGTCACCTGGTCTGATTCGATCGGCCCCGTCGATTCGTTCGTCTGGAAAGAACCGATCACCGCAGCGGACTCGATCATCCCCGCCGCTGCGGTCGTCTCGACGGGCTCGATCCCCTCGTCTGATTCGATCGTCCCGGCCGGTTCGGTCGTCTCGACAGAATCGATCACCGCGGCTGATTCGTTCGTCCCCATCGATTCGGAGGTGTCGAGCGACTCGATCGCTTGGACTGACTCGGTCGCCCCGGTCGGTTCGGTCGTCTCGACAGAATCGATCACCGGGGCTGATTCGTTCGCCGCCATCGATTCGGAGGTATCGAGCGACTCGATCGCTTGGGGTGACTCGGTCGCCCCGGCCGGTTCGGTCGTCTCGACAGGATCGATCTCTGCGGTCGATTCGCTCGCCCCGCTAGATTCGGTGGTCTCGATGGTGTCGATCACCCCGGCCGAATCAGCCGTCTCGACCGATTCAGTCACCGCGCCGGACTCGGTCACCTCGGCTGATTCGATCATCCCGGCCGATTCAATCGCCTGAGGGGGCTCGAATGTCTCGGCCGAATCAATCGCCTGAGCGAGCTCGAACGTCTCGGTTGATACGATCGTCTCGGCCTGCTCGATGGCCTCGGTTGACGCCATCGTCTCGGGCGATTCGATCGTCCCGGTCGACTCGAACGTCGAGGCTGCTTCGATCTGCTCGATTGCCTGCGCTTCCGGCGCGTCGACGAATGCGCCAGCGTCGTCGCCGGGGCCGAACTCGTGCGGCACGTCTTCGAGCGTAACTTCCTCGGCCAGGTGCGAAGTCAGAGCGGCTGCGTCGTCCACGAACGAAGAGCCAGGAGCAACTTCTTCAGCGACTGAAGACGAGATAGCGTCTTCTACAGTCGCAGCGTCCGCAACGACAGCAGCGTGGTCGACGGCCGCGGCGCCTTCGATAGTTGCAGCGTTCTCAAGTACCGACGGGTCGGTTTCAGCGTCCGCGGTGAACCCAGCACCCTCGATCGTTCCAGCACCCGCGGTGAACTCAGCGTCTCCGATCGTTCCAGCATCTGCGCCGAACTCAGCATTCTCGATCGTTCCAGCATCTGCGCTGAACTCAGCACTCTCGATCGTTCCAGCATCTGCGCCGAACTCAGCATTCCCGATCGTTCCAGCATCTGCGCCGAACTCAGCATCCGCGATCGTTCCAGCGTCCGCGGTAAACTCAGCGTCTCCGATCGTTCCACCGCCCGCGCCCAGCTCAGCATCTCCGACAACCGCAGCGTCTTCACCGCTCGCGGCGACATCCGCGACGGTCTCCACTGCAATCTCAGTGGCGGCAACCGCCTCGGACACGGCAGCTTCAACAACGCCGGCATCGGCACTCGCGTCGTCCGATTCGATGCTGTCGACGGCGATCGAAGATGCGGCGGCCACGTCGGCGACAGCTTCCTGGACGGCAATGGCAGCGTCATCCGCCGGAGGCGTCTCATCCTCGTCCGGGATGTCGTTCTCACCCGCCAGCTCAGGCTGCGCGAGCGCCGCTGCGTTCTCGGCGTCGGCGGTCTCGGAAGCCGATACGCCACCCTGAACGACTTTCAAGTGCCGCTGGGCGGTGCGCACGTGAATCGGTGCGTACGCCTCGGCTTGCACGATTTCGATCAAGCCTTCCTTCATCAATTCCAGAATGGCGATGAACGTGACAGTGACGCCCATGCGCCCTTCTTCGGGCTTGAACAACTCGCGAAACTCGAAGAACGCCACCGTCTGCAGGCGCGAAAGGATCTCCGACATGCGCTCACGCTGCGACAAGCGCTCGCGAGAGATATGGTGATGCGCGAACTTCTCGGCCCGCGACAGCACGTCGCGGAACGCATCGAGCATTTCCTTCAGAGTGACATCCGGCAGGGCCTTGACGACCTTGCGCTCTTCCAGCTCGGCGGACGCAACGATGTTGTCGCGCTCCAGACGGTTCAGCCGATCAAGGTCTTCCGCCGCTTTCTTGAAGCGTTCGTACTCTTGCAGACGACGCACCAGCTCGGCACGCGGATCCTCTTCATCCTGCCCTTCAGCCGCTGCCGGTCGCGGCAACAACATGCGCGACTTGATCTCCGCGAGCATCGCGGCCATCAGCAGATACTCGCCGGCGAGCTCCAGCTGCAGATCCGCCATGACCTCGATGTACTGCATGTACTGACGAGTGATCTCGGCGATTGGAATATTCAGGATGTCGAGATTCTGCTTGCGGATCAGGTACAGCAGCAGATCGAGCGGACCTTCGAACGCCGTCAGGAACACCTGCAGCGCGTCCGGCGGAATATACAAATCGCGCGGCAGCTGCGTCATCGGCTCGCCTTCGACCACCGCGAAGGGCATCTCGCTCTGCTGGGGCGGCAGCTCGATGCTCAGGTCCTCCTCCTGCAGCTGCGAGCCGGTGTCTTCCACCAGCTTCAGTTCGGGCTTGGACTTGCTCACCGGTAGTTCATCCCCATCGCCTGGTGCACCTCATCGAGCGTCTGGCGCGCAACGTCGCGCGCCTTCTCGTTGCCTTCGGCGATGATGCCTCTGACGAGGTCGCGATTCTCTTCGAATTCCCGGGCGCGTGCCTGCATGCCGCGCAGCTCCGCCACGACCGCATCGATGACCGGCTTCTTGCAATCCAGACAGCCGATGCCAGCGGTGCGGCAGCCCTGCGCAGCCCACGCCTGCGTCTCGGGGGTCGAGTAGATCTTGTGCAGATCGAACACCGGGCATTTGTTCGGATCGCCCGGATCGGTGCGCCGTTGACGCGCCGGGTCGGTCATCATGCCCTTGAGCTTCTTCGCGACCTGGTCGGGATCTTCGCGCAGGCCGATGGTGTTGCCGTAGGACTTGGACATCTTGCGACCGTCGAGGCCCGGCACCTTCGGCGTCGCCGTCAACAGCACTTCGGGCTCGACCAGATAGCTGCGGCCGGTGCCTTCCAGATAACCGATCAGCCGCTCGCGGTCGGCGAGCGTCAGGCGAGCCGTGCCCTCCAGCAACGAGTGCGCTTTGGCAATGGCCTCGGAATCGCCTTTCTCTTGATAAAGGCGCCGCAACTCGTTGTAACGAGTGCTGTTGCGAGCGCCGAGCGCTTTAAGTGCTTTCTCAACTTTGGATTCGAAGTCGGGTTCGCGGCCATAGATGTGATTGAAGCGCCGGGCGACCTCGCGGGTGATCTCCACGTGCGCGACCTGGTCCTCGCCCACCGGCACGAACGCGGTCTTGTACAGCAGGATGTCGGCCGCCTGCAGCAACGGATAGCCCAGGAAGCCATACATCGCCAGGTCCTTGTCCTTCAGCTGCTCCTGCTGATCCTTGTAGGTCGGCACCCGCTCGAGCCAGCTCAGCGGAGTGACCATCGAGAGCAGCAGATGCAGCTCGGAGTGCTCCGGCACACGCGACTGGATGAACAAGGTCGAGGTGGCCGGATTGAGTCCCGCCGCCAGCCAGTCGATCACCACGTTCCAGACATTGCTCTCGAGCTGCGAGGTGTCCTCGTAGCCGGTGGTCAGTGCGTGGATATCGGCGACGAAGAAATAGCACTCGTACTGGTACTGCAGCTCCACCCAGTTCTTGAGCGCGCCGTGGTAGTTACCGAGATGGAGTGCACCTGTCGGTCGCATGCCTGACAGGACGCGTCGGTTGTTAGCGGGAGTCGCACTCAATGCTGGTCCTTGAGGCCTATAAATCAAGGCGTTATCGAATCTAGTTAATTTGGGAAATCAGCAGCTTGCAAAGCTGGCCGCATTATACGCAGCTTGACAGGGAGTCTTGATAGCCGCCGAGCATGTCGATTGCCGAAGGACTTATTCGAAGGCGCTCACGTCGCCCTTGCCGCGGCGGACGACGACGGGCGCGGGGCCGGCCAGATCGATCACGCTGCTCGGCTCAAGGCCGCAGTTGCCGCTGTCGATCACCGCATCGACGAAGTGGAACAGCCGTTCCTGGATCTCGTGCGCGTCGGTCATCGGGTGTTCATCGCCCGGCAGGATCAAGGTGGAGCTCATGATCGGCTCTCCCAGCTCATCGAGGATGGCCGTGACCACCGGATGATCGGGGACGCGAACGCCGATGGTCTTGCGCTTCTCGTTCTGCAGGCGCCGCGGCGTCTCCTTGGTGGCCTGCAGGATGAAGGTGTAGGGGCCCGGTGTGAACGCCTTGAGAGTGCGGTACTGCGTGTTGCTGACGCGGGCGTAGTTGGCGATCTCGGACAGGTCGCTGCACACCAGCGTGAAGTGGTGATGCCGGTCGGTCTGGCGAATGCGTGCGATGCGCTCCATCGCCGCCTTGTCGCCGATATGGCAGCCGAGCGCGTAGCACGAATCGGTCGGGTAAACGACCACCCCACCCTCGCGAATGATCTCGACCGCCTGACGAATCAGGCGGAGTTGGGGGTCCCGGGGGTGAATCTCCAGATAGCGGCTGGTCATCCCGGTATGATAGCGGGCCTGTCAACTTCCCCGGCCCGCCTCCGCATGCAGTTGTTGTTCGATTTCTTTCCGGTCATCGCGTTTTTCGTCACCTACAAGATTACCGGCAACATGTTCCTCGCCACCGGCGTGATCATCGTCGCGGTGATAGCGCAGACGGGCTGGCAATGGTTCCGCCATCGCAAGATCAGTCAGATGGCGCTGATCTCTGGCGTGCTGGTATTGATTTTCGGCGGCCTGACCCTCGCCATCCATGATAAGGCTTTCATCCAGTGGAAGGTGACCGTGGTGAACTGGCTGCTGGCGATCGGCTTCCTGGCCAGCCGCTTCTTCGGCGACAAGCTGCTGATCGAGCGCATGATGGGCGAGAACGTGCAGCTGGAGCGCCCGGTGTGGGAGACCCTCAACTGGGCCTGGATCCTGTTCTTCGCCGCGCTCGGCGCGATCAATCTGTACGTCGTCTACAACTTTTCCGAAGAGGCCTGGGTCAACTTCAAGCTGTTCGGCATGCTCGGGCTGACCCTCGTGTTCGCGGTCGCACAGGCGATCTGGCTGTCGTCCAAGATGCCGGCCGAGAGCGCGACTCACCCGGAGAAGCCGCAGTGACCCGCGCCGAGCGCATCGTCGATGAGCTGCGCAAAGCGCTGCATACCGATGAGGTCGAGCTGATCGACGACAGTCATCTGCACGCGGGCCACGCCGGCGCGAAAGAAGGCAAAGGACACTTTCGAGTGCGCGTCGTCTCCGCCGATTTCGACGGCTTGCGCACGATACAGCGTCATCAACTGGTCTACCGCTCGCTCGGCGAGCTCATGCAGACCGACATCCATGCTCTGAGCATCATCGCGCTGACACCGGATGAGGCGCGCTGACGAATACTCATTCAGTCAACCCTTTTTCTCCCAAGGACTCCTATGAACCGTCATTTCCTAGCCAGCCTGCTGCTGCCCCTCACGCTGCTGGCCGGCTGCGGCAACGCTGCCGATAGCAAGGGCGCCGCGAAGGCTGCGGGCCCCGCCGTGGCGGTGGTCAACGGCAAACAGATCAGCAAGTCCGAGTTCGATCTGTACGTCGAGAACGTCGCACGTCAGTCGAAGCGCGAGATCACCGAGGAGGAGAAGTCGCAGCTGCTCGATCAGTTCATCAGCATGCAGCTGGCAGCCGACGCGGCGACCAAGGACGGTATCGAGAAGCAGCCGAAGGTGCAGGATCAGCTCGCCCTGGCGCGCCTGAACGTGCTGGTCGATTCGGGCCTGCAGGAGTGGCTGGAGAAGAATCCGGTAACGGATGCGGAGCTGCGTCCGGAGTACGACGAGCAGGTCGCACAGATGCCGAAGGAATATCACGCCCGTCACATCCTGGTGGACGATCAGGCCAAGGCCGAAGCCATCACGAAGGAACTGAAGGCCGGTGGCGACTTCGCCAAATCGGCACAGAAGAACTCGAAGGATCCCTCCGGCAAGAACGGTGGCGATCTCGGCTGGTTCACGCTCGAGACCATGGTCAAGCCGTTCTCCGACGCCGTCGCTGCGCTGGAGCCGGGCCAGATGACCGAGCAGCCCGTGCAGAGCCAGTTCGGCTGGCACGTCATCAAGCTCGAGGAGTCGCGCGTGACCTCGCCGCCGCCGTTCGAAGAAGTGAAGGATCGGGTCAAGGTGCTCGTGCAGCGCAAGAAGCTGCAGAACTACCTGGACGATCTGCGCAAGAACGCGAAGGTCGAGAAGAAGATCTGAGCGCTCACTCGAGCGTCACCCAGCCCCTGGCGTCGTAGGGATCCCTGCCCTTCAGCGCACGCTGTTCCTGAATCACGAACGATTCGGGCTTCTGTGAGCTGAACTGCCAGGGCACGATGGAAACATGAAACGGATCGTCGCGGCCCTCCGTGACGATCGGTCTGTCATTGAGATAAGGATTCACGCAGCCGCCGATCTCCTGGCACAGGATGCGCGGCACTTCCGCGTTGGGTAGGAAGTCCTCCAAGGTCCGCAACGGTCCGCGTGCGTCGCGTTCCTTGACCAGCAGCACCGAGCGTGTCGCCACAAACCGGCTAGCCGTAGTCCCACCGGCGACAGCGCGCGTTGAATGATCTTCCACCGGTCCAACGATGCCGTGATCCGACACGATGACGATCTTGGTGTTGTCATAGACGCCGGCGCGCTTCAGAAAATCCAGGTAGTCGGCGACGCTCAGCAAAGCACAGCGCGCGCCGACCGCATGTTGCAGCGAGAACATGCTGACATGACCACGGCGCGCCAGTTCGTCATTGGAAACCTGGAATCGCTCATGTAACGGCTGGCAGTCCTCGCCCATGAAGCTTGGCTCGTGCGGCAGCAGGCTGGAAATGAAATTGAAGTTCGACTCCGCAGCGTCCGTAGCCGAGATCTCAGGCAGCGCCTGCAACTGCGCCCATTCCCTGAACGTCGTGCCTGCCGACTTATCCATGAAGGGGCGCCACGGTCCCTTCAGATAAACGATCTGTTTCACGAGATACGGCGCGCTGCGCATCGAGCCGAGCAGCGACAACAGATCCGCATACCCTGCCTTGGCGAGTTGATCGAGGGAGAAGCCCATCTGCTCGGCGCGTCGACGCACCTGACTCAAGGGGAAATACGTGCAGGTCACGCCCTTGATCTGCATCACGCTGCAATCGCCCGCCATCGTAAAGCCCAGACCGCGAGGACTGACCAGATTGACGCGATACCCGTGATTGGCGAAGTTGCGAGGAAGAACGGAGAACGCCTCAATGGACAACTCTCGCAGCGGCCGGCCGCGAGCATTCATTTCAACCGGCGTGTAGTCGTAGCCACCGAGCATGGGATGCACGCCCGCGATGGAGTTCTGGCCTGCAGAGAGCGTGCGGGGGTACCAGGTGAAGCCGCTCAGCCGATCGAGCAATTCCGGGTCGCTCTGCACGATGGACTCCACGTACGAGCCCATGAAGCGGTCGAGGAAGATGAGCAGCACGTTGGGCTGGGTCTGGGAGAAACGCAGCAGTTGCTGCGGTAACTGCGCTGCCTCAGCCTGCGATCCCCCTGCTTCGCCCCCACGTTCCTGCGAGGTTCGCAGCACAGTGACTGCGATCAAGGAAACACTCAGCAGGAGAATGGCGACGATCAGCGGACGCGCTCCGAATCGAAGCAGCACCGCGCATGACGCCAAAGCGACGAGCGGCACCAGCGCCACATCGATCAACGCACGCACGATCAAGTCCGATCCCGGAAGCGGAATCTGCTCGAAAGCGAGCCCCGACATCGGCGGGTAGCCAAAAGGCAATGCGAACGAATAGATGAACGCCAGGGCGAGCGCGCAGACCACGAGCAGCGTGAGCATCGTGCGCATTCTCGATGTAAACGCGAACATGTACAGAATCGCTGCGATGTACACGACCAGCATTGCATCTCGCGCGTTGCCCGAGATGAGATAGCTCAGATGGATATCCAGCTCGCCGGGCGAGGTAAGAAACGTCGCGATCGGTACGAACACGAGCAACAATGCCGCCATGGCTGCGACGGACAGCAGATAGAGCGGCAGGCGCAACCGCGCCATGGCTTCAGTCAGTCGGGTCAACCCATCGGACTGAATCGCCACCGATGCCACACTCGCCGCGACTGCAACACCGAACAGCGTCCAGGGACTGCAGTTGGACCATAGCGAAACCAGCAAAGCGCCATAGACTGCTAGCACCCCGACCGTCAGGCGCGCGGCATCGGGTAAGCGCCATCGATTCGAGCTGACCGTGCTGAGGACGATCGCGAGCGCTACCGCGATTCCGAGGAACAGCACTGTGACTTCCGAGGCCACCATGTCAGCGCTGCGCCGTGAGCCGAGAGAGAGTGGGCAGCTGTGACTGCATGCTCAGCGACCCGATTCGTCTCGCCAGCAGGTTGCGAACCAGCGAGAACGTATTGTTCGCCGTCCAATACAACACCAGGGCAGCAGGACTGCGATACAGGAGCACCAGGAACAGCATTGCCAGCGCCCAGGCCTGCAACCGTTTATTGCGCTCCTCGACGTAGAGGTACACGGACAGTGCGTTGATGGCGGTCATTAGGAAGGGCAACAGATGCACTCCGCCCAACAGCCCGTCCGGACGGCTCAGGTCGGCAATCGGGCCGAACGACTGACCGACAACGGCCTGGAGCCCCGAGAGGAAATGGTAGACGGTGATGAACGCCAGGATCTGCACCAGCAGATCGGCCGAGCCCAGCAATTCCGAGATCGGGTGGTAACGGTAGTTGCGGTAGACGGCGCGGATGTAGAAGTAACGTTCGCGGCCGCGGAAATGACGTTTCATCCGAGCCACTTCGCTCGCGACTCGCTGCCTGATCGCGCGCTTGGCCTCGGAGCGCTGCTCCATCTGTCGGTACAAAGGCATCAATGCCAGATTCAGCACCACGCTGAACAGGATCAGCTGCACCCCGGGATCGGCGCCGAGCCAGCCTTCGGGCCAGTGATAGACGAACGAATAGATGATCATCAAGGGCTCGACGAACAGGTTTTCGAGTGCGTCGAGCATCACGCCGCTCCCGCCACGGATCGCTGTTGAGCGAGAATGTCGGCGAACTGCCCCGCCGCCACCTCACCGGCGCGGCCGAAGTTATAGATCAACTGAGAGCGAACCTCGGTCAACCGCGACGCGGAGTGATTCGCGAGCGTCCGGCCGATGTGAGCCGTGATATTGGGCATTTCCTCGGGCGCTATGGGCACGATGAATTCCCGGCAGCGCTCCTTCAACTCGCTGTCGCCGCCGAGCAGATCGCCTTCGAGTCCGCCAACGATGCGCTTTTGATCGATGATCAAAACCGGCCGCTCGTAGATGAAGGCGAACTCGTGGGTGATGCCGGAGATGTCGCTCAACAACACATGGGCGCGCGACATCGCACCCGCGGGCGTTCGCTGCGTATCGACGGTGACGCCGCTGGTGGCCAGCACCTTGGCGTACAGTTCCGGCTGCGAGACCTTCATTTGTGGATGCGGACGCACGATGACTTCATATTCACGCGCGATCGCCGCGATGAAATCGACGCCGAAAGACTCGAACATGCTGAACGGTCCCCAGCTCGGCGCCACCAGCACCACCGGCCTGCCACTGGGTACGCCTGCGTTGCTCCGGCTCTTCAGCAGCTCTTCGTAGTGCGGTATGCCCGTTTCATACAAGGTCTTTGCCGGCAGGCCGCGAATGGCTTCGATCTTGCGGATGTTCGTCTCGAGGATGGGGCCACAGCACAGCACCGAATCGAAAAAGTCATAGGCGTAGGGGCGAACGTAGCGCGATTCCCCCAGCGCATGCTGCAGGATCGCGTAGTGCTTCACTCGCTTGGAGCGACGGAAGGTCATGACATCCAGCTGCGGCGTCGTCGTGACCAGCAGGTCCGCTTCAATGTGATTCAGATAGGCGTATCCGACCATGCCCGGCGCAATGGCCCGGTGCGTGACTCTGTCAGGCAGCGGCTCGAACGAATCGTCGCGCTCGTACATGGTGAAAAAGGTCGGCTCGATGCCGCGCTCGACCAACGACTTCAGCACCGGCAGGAACGTGATTTCGTAGCGGGGATCCTCGCAGTGGATCGCGAGCTGGCAGCGCTGATCCTTGTAGCGCACTCGAAAGATGGCCTCGACCGCACGGTAATACAGACCGCGCACGCCGAAGTAGATGGAGACGACGATGCCGGAGATGACATAGAAAAGCGCGCTGCCGGTGCCCGGATCGATGTAAGCCGCCGCAGTTGCGGCGTGCAACAGCATCCACAGCCCGATCGCGGCGCGACCCGGCGACGCCCGACGCCTCATGGGAGCCGCCGCGCCTCGAAATAAAACTGCTTGGTGCCGAACGCCGACTCGAGCTCATCGGGATAGATCCGGTCGACGGCGGTGACCTGATAGTGGCGCGAGAGCAATGCCAGCGTCTCGGGCAAGGTTCGATAGTTGGACGCGTAACCGTCCTTCACGACCCGCTCTGCCTGCGCTTGCAACGTGCAGGTCGAACGCACCCAGACGACCGGCGCGGTCAGCCTCGCGAACAACGCATCGACGATCGCGTCGTCGAACACATATTGAATCACTCCCGCAACGATGGCGGCATCGACCTCCGGCAGCGGACCGGGATTGGCAATGTCGAAGACCGCCGTACGCACGCGAGGATCGATATCTCGCAGCAGATCCGCCGCGATGTCGTAGCCGTGGAATTCCTCGAAGTCCGTCAGACGCAGCAGGCATTCGAGCAACGAACCATCGCCGCAGCCCAGATCGAGCAGGCGCTTGCCGGTAACCTTCGCCAGGCGCGGCACGAGGTAGTTGAGCTCGTAGATGCGACGCTTGCGAGTAAACGCAAACGGATATTCGGTTTGTGACTTCCAGAAGTCGCTGGCGGTCTGCGTGCTCATGATGATTCCGTTCAGCCCGCGTCCTGCCACTCATCGCAGACGTAAACGCCGGATTGGTAGAAGCGGATCTGTCCCGAGGCGATCCGTCGCTCGATGCTGCCTGCCAGATCGAACGGTGCCTCCGAGGTCAACGCGCTCAGCGGAACAGGCAGGCGAATTACACTCTGCGGCACGCGATGGAAGGTCTCACCATTGGGGATGAGCGTACCGTTCTCGACGGCGGCACGAATGTCCTGCGGTGAGCGGCGAGCGAACTCGACGCGCTCTCCCACCTCTCGCGAAAATTCCGACAGACGCGTCGTCACTCCGTTGTTGATGAAGTGCACGTTGCCCAGCAGGTCGATCTCGGAGTAGTCATAGACCACACAGGGAAGCTGTCTTGCGTCCAGGCGGCGCAGCGCTTCCAGGCGATTCGCCCCGTCGATCACGATCATCTCGCGGACCACGCTGATCGGGTTGAAGAAGATCCCATCGGCGTGGATCTTGGCTACGAGCTTCGCGACCTTCGCTTCGTCGAAAGCCTCGTAGCGCTTCAGCTGCCCGATGGGAACCATGCGCAGGCGCTCACGAAGAAACTGCTCGTCACGCCGACGCGAACGTTCGACGCGCTTGCGGATTTCAGTGGTCGAGATGCCCTGCGTGCGCGGCAGGAGAACCAGACGGATGCTGTTGTCGCGGAGAAAGTTCAGCGCGCTAGTCCGATCGGCAGAGAACAGCCAGTCGTCGCCTTGGACGACGATGTCGGGGCGCAGCGCTGCGTAGTTGGCGCGCTGATCGACGTCGGTGTAGTGAATGACTTCCGCAACGAACGGCAGCGAGCGGATCTGCGCATCGCGCTCCTCCAGACTGAGGATGGGACGAGCGCCCTTGGTGTCTTCGACCCCCTGATCGCTCATGATCCCCACCGTCAGCTCGCCGAGCGCCGCCGCCTGGGTAAGGATATTCAGATGACCTCGATGGAGGATGTCGAACACGCCAGTGGTGTATACGCGCACGTGCCTGATCTCGCCGGCAATCGGCCAGATTAAGTCACAACGTCGCGCGTCCCTGGCGTGAAGAACGTCACAGCCTCGGAAAACCGAGGGGGCCAGGTGGGGACCTTAGTCTTCCAGCAGCTTCAGGAACGCAGCCTCATCGAGAATCTCGACCCCGAGCTCCTGCGCTTTGGTGAGCTTCGACCCGGCCTCGGCGCCGGCGACGACGTAGCTCGTCTTCTTCGACACGCTGCCGGTCACCTTGCCGCCGAGCGCAGTGATGCGATCGCCGGCGGCATCGCGGCTCATGCTCTCCAATGTTCCGGTCAGCACGAATGTCTTGCCCGTCAGCGGACCCTCCGTCGGCGCGGCACGCGCCTTCTGCGCCGGCCAGTGAACGCCGAGATCACGCAACGCCTGGATCACTTCTCGATTGTGAGGCTGCTGGAAGAACGTAAAGACGTGGGCTGCAACGACCGGGCCCACGTCCTGCACTTCCTGGATCGCAGCTTCGCTCGCATCCTGCAGCGTCTCGATCGATCCGAAATGATTGGCGAGCGCCGCGGCGGTCGCCTCGCCCACGTCGCGAATTCCGAGTGCATAGAGAAAGCGCGCCAACGTGGGCTTCTTGCTCTTCTCCAGCGCGGCAACCAGGTTCTTCGCGGACTTTTCACCGAGCCGCTCCAGACTCGCGAACTGCTCAACGGTGAGCTTGTACAGATCGGCCGGGCTGTGCACCAGGCCGGCGGTCAGCAACTGATCGACGATCTTCTCGCCGAGCCCGTCGATGTCCATGGCACGGCGCCCCGCAAAGTGCAGCAGCGCGCCTTTGAGCTGCGCAGCGCATGAGAGGCTGCCGGTGCAGCGGGCGACCGCCTCGCCCTCCTCTCGCTCCACGGCCGAACCGCAGATCGGACACTTCTTCGGCAGCAGGACCGGCCTCGCGTCTTTCGGTCGACGCTCCAGAACGACCTTGACCACCTCCGGAATCACATCGCCGGCACGACGAATGACGACGGTATCGCCGATGTGCACGTCCTTGCGTTGCACTTCATCCATGTTGTGAAGCGTGGCGTTACTCACGGTCACGCCTCCCACGAAGATGGGTTCGAGCCGCGCCACCGGCGTCAACGCGCCAGTGCGACCGACCTGAAACTCCACGTCGCGAACGATCGTGTTCTCCTCGTGCGCCGGAAATTTGTGCGCGATTGCCCAACGCGGCGCTCGGGAGACGAAGCCCAGTTCGCGCTGTTGCGCGAACCGATTCACCTTGTAGACGACGCCATCGATTTCGTACTTGAGCGAGCCGCGTTTCTCACCGATGTCGCGGTAGTACTCCAGGCAGCCATCGACGCCCTGCACGAGCTTCACGAGCGGCGACACTTTCAGATTCCACTCGCGCAGCTGTTCGAGCACTTCGAAGTGCGTGGGCGGAAGTTTGCAATTGCCGTGCTCGCCGACGGCATAGAAGAACACATCGAGCGGACGACTCGCCGCGAGCCGGGGATCGAGCTGACGCATCGTGCCTGCCGCGGCATTGCGCGGATTCACGAAGACTTTCTCGCCCTTCTCCAGAGCGCGCTGATTCATCGCCTTGAAGCCGGCGAGCGTCATGAAGATTTCGCCGCGCACGTCTATCACGTCTGGCGCTTTGCCGCGCAGCTGCGTCGGCACGGCTTTGATGGTGCGAACGTTATGAGTGACGTCCTCGCCCTTCATGCCATCGCCGCGAGTGGCGGCACGCACCAGCTTGCCATTCTCGTAGCGGAAGCTCATGGCCAGACCGTCGAGCTTGGGCTCCGCGACGTACTCGATGATCTTGTCAGTTTCCAGACGCTCGCGCACGCGGCGGTCGAAATTGATCAGGTCGTCGTCGGTGAAAGCATTGTCCAACGACAGCATGGGCGTCGTGTGAACGGCTTCCTGCAGCATGCTGACCGGCGTGGCGCCGACGCGCTGAGTCGGCGAGTCCGGCGTGATCAGATCGGGATTCTCCGTCTCGATCTGTTTCAGTTCATTCAGCAGGCGGTCGTATTCGGCGTCGGAGACTTCCGGATCGTCGAGGACGTAGTAGCGATAGTTATGATGCTCCAGCTGGCGGCGCAGATCCTCTGCGCGCGCCGCAGGCGACGGCTTGGTCACTCGTGATTTCCCCTGCCCGGCGGCCGCTCGAATTCGCGAACTTCCTGTCGCATGCGCTCGATACGATGCACGGTCAGCGGCACGCCCCGATCGTCCTGGAGCACGCCACCCAGCGACTGATGCAGGCGACGCGCGCAGGCGACCAGCTCATTGAGCGCATGCATGCCCGGCACGGGGCCCGGCAACTGAGCGAACAAAGTCACACCCGTGTACAGCGTCTCGCCCATCTTCTCCAGATCGAACGTGCCGGGCTCGACCATGCTGGCGATGCTGAAGATGGCCTGACCGTCGCTGTGCTCGCGATGGAAGATGTCGTACTTGCCGTGATTGAGCAGCTCGGCCGCGAGCACTTCCTGCAGCTTCGCGCCTTCGATCTTCTGCGGCGCCGTGCTCAGTCGCAGCGAGAGAATCTTGCGACGCTCGGGCGAGCGGCGCGGCGGCGGCGTGTCGCTGGATGACAGCGTCGGTGCGGGAGTGACCACCGTCGTCGAATTCGGCGCCTGAACCGGCAACTCTTCAGTGACGACATCGCTGCCCAGAGTCGGCTCGACGCGGCCACGACGAAAATCGGGCAGCGGCCGCGGCTCCGGATTCGGCGCAGGCGGTGCTTCTCTCGTCACTGGCCGCGGCGATTCACCGCGAGGAACGCGAGCTTCCACGCGTGGGCTCAGCGGACGCACCGGCCGAACCGCCGTGTCGTACTCATAGGTAACCGGAGTCGGCTCGTCCGCCGACTGCGCAGGCTCGTCGTTCTGTTCATACGACGGCTCCTCGTAGTCAGGAACTTCGTCGCGCTGATACACCGCCTCGCGACGCACTTCGGTGAAGCCATGGGGCTGTAACGCCGGCTCGGGACGCGAGCGCAAGGCTCCGTCCTCCGCGACGGCGGCGCTACCACGCCGCCCCCACAGATAAATGCCTGCGAGCAGGACGATACCGAACCCGATCAGAATCCAACGCAACTCACTCATGAGAGCCCGTTCTTACATTGCCGCCAGACGCACCGCTTCGTCGACGTCCACCGCCACCAGGCGCGACACGCCCGGCTCGTTCATGGTCACGCCGACCAGATGCGACGCCAGTTCCATCGTGGTCTTGTTGTGGGTGATGAAGATGAACTGCACGCGCTCGGACATCTCCTTGACGGTGTTGCAGAAGCGGCCGACGTTGGCTTCGTCGAGCGGCGCGTCCACCTCGTCCAGCAGACAGAACGGTGCAGGGTTCAGTTCGAAAATCGAGAACACGAGCGCCACGGCGGTCAGCGCCTTCTCACCGCCGGAGAGCTGGTTGATGGTGCTGTTCCGCTTGCCCGGCGGACGCGCCATGATGGACACGCCGGCGTTGAGAATGTCCTCGCCCGCCAGCTCCAGGTATGCATGGCCGCCGCCGAACAGGCGCGGGAAGCGCTCCTTCAGGCCGGCATTGACGCGATCGAACGTATCCTGGAAGCGCTGACGCGTTTCCTTGTCGATCTTCTGGATCGCGGTTTCCAACGTCTCCAGCGCTTCGGTCAGGTCCTTGAACTGGCTGTCCAGGTATTCCTTGCGCTGCGACTGTTCCTGAAACTCCTCGATAGCCGCCAGGTTCACAGCGCCCAGGCGCGCGACCTTCTCGGCGATTTCGCTCAATGTTTCTTCCCAGGCGTTCACGTCCGCTTCCGGCGGCATCTCCTGATACACGGTCGCAAGTTCCAGCCCGGTCGCTGCGAACTGTTCCTGCAAGGTCTCGCGTCGCACCTTCAGTTCCTGCGCCATCATGCGCATGTCTTCCAAGCCGGCACGCGCCGCTTCGATCGCGTGCTCGCGATCCATGCGCTGTTGATCCATCGTCCGCATCAGATGCTCGGCGGTTTCCAGCGCCTGGCGAGCGACCGACAGCTCCTCCTCCACTTCGACGCGCTGTTCGAGCTTCGCCTCGAGCTCCGCTTCCAGAGCGTTCAACGGCTCGTCGCCTTCGGAGAGCTGCTGCGTCAGACGTTCGCGACGCTGCTCCAGTTGTTCCAACTGATTGCGCAGACGATCGAGGCCGGAGGAGATCGAGGACAGCGCCGAGCGCCGCGATTCGACCTTGATGGCCACGTCCTGCGCGGCGGAGCGATCCAGCTGCGCCTGTGAGCGCTTGTGACCGAGATCTTCACGGCGCTCGTCACGCTCGTGCTCGAGACCCACGCGCTGATCTTCGAACTGAGCCATCGCCTCCACGCCTTCCTGCAAGCGTGCTCGCGCTTCGGCTATGGCTTCGGAGCGGCTTTCGTAATCACGGTCCAGCTCTTCGATTTCGCCGGTCACGCGACGCAGGCGTTCGGCCGTTTGTTCGGCTTTCGCACGCAACGCGCTGACCTGCGATGTGAGCTCGCTTTGCGCGCGATGCAGACGATTCACCTCGACCTGCAATTCATCTCGGCGCTGCTCGAGCTCATGGAAGCCATCGCGGCACTCGGCGAGCTGCGACTGAATGGTCTCACGCTGCTCTTCGGCGGCGCTGACGCGCTCACGCAGCTCACCCATTTCCTTTTCGCGCTCGATGACACCGGCGTGAACGTCTTTGTCACGGCTGACACGCAGCCAATCGCGACCGATCCACACGCCATCGCGCGTGATGATCGACTGGCCGTCAGACAGCGAGTGACGACGCTCCAACGCTTCAGGCAGCGAGTCGACGGCAATGATGCCGGTCAACAATGCGGAGATCGCGGAAGGGCCCTGCACGCGCGACAGCAAACTGTTGGTATCGCCGCTCTGCGGGCTGCTCGCGCCTGCGGAGAAGAACGATACCGTGCCGGCTTGCAGCGAATCGATGCTCTGGGCGATGTCGTCGAGCGCATCGACCGACACGGCTTCCAGATACGAGCCGAGCACCGTTTCGACGGCGCGTTCCCAGCCCTGCTCCACGACCAACTGCTGACCGAGGCGCGGACGCTCGGTGAGCGAATTGGAGGCGAGCCATTCGGTGACCTTGCCCTGAGCGAGGCCCAGCGCCGCCTGCTGCAGAGCCTGCAGCGACATCAACTTGCCCTGCGCTTCCTGCAACTGCTTGCGGCTGCTGTCTTCGGCGCTGACCAATTCGCGCTCGCGTTCGCGCAAGCCTTGCAACTGTTCCGTCGTTTCACGCAGCTGAGTCGCCGCGGTTTCGCCTTGCAGAGCGGCGTCTTCCTGCTGCGCTTCGAGCATGGCGATGCGCTCGGCGGAGTCGCCCATGTCGAGCTGACCCAGCTCGGTGCTCAAGCGCTCACGGCGCGACTGCAGCCCCGAGAGTTGATGTTCCAACTGCTCGATGCGCACGCGCTCGACCTGCGTCTTCTCGCTCGCCGAACGAGACTCGCGGTTGAACTCCTCCCAACGCTCCTGCCACAGCTGCATCGCCTCCTCGGCCTGCGACAATGCGTCGGCCGACGCCTGTTCGCGTTCGCGGGCCGCCTCGAGGCTCGGCTCGAGCTGTTCCAGCTCGGCCTGCAGCTGACTGATCTGTTCCTGATCGCGCGCCAGGTGCTTGCTGGCTTCGGCGGCGCTCTCCTCGGTCTGTTCCAGGTCCTGCCGCTGGCGCTGACGCAGCTCGCGGGTGTGCTGAATCGACTGTTCGTTGCGGGAGATCTCCGAGCCGATCTGGTAGTAGCGGCCCTGGACGGCGTTGAGCGCTTCGGACTTTTCGGTGAAATCTTCTCGCGACGTCTCGATCGAAGACTCGATGGCGCGCAGCTCGGCGATCAGCGCCTGCATAGCGGTGTCGCGCTCACGCAGAACGGTTTCTTTCGACTCCGCATCGCCCTCGATGGTCTTCAGGCGCAGGGCGATCAACTCGGCGCTGAGCTTGCGCTCGTCCTGCTTCAAGGCCTGGTAGCGACGGGCCGTCGCGGCCTGACGCTGCAGGTGGCGCAGCTGCTTGTCGACTTCCTCACGGACGTCGTTCAGGCGCTCCAGATTCTCCTTGGTGGCGGAGATGCGGTTGGCGGTCTCGCGACGGCGCTCCTTGTACTTGGAGATGCCGGCCGCCTCTTCGATGAAGCCACGCAGCTCCTCGGGACGCGCCTCGATGACGCGGCCGATCATGCCTTGCTCGATGATCGCGTAGCTGCGCGAGCCCAGGCCGGTGCCCAGGAACAGCTGGGTGATGTCTTTACGACGGCAACGGGCGCCGTTGAGGAAGTACGCCGACGTACCGTCGCGGGAGACGACGCGTTTGAGCGACACCTCGTTGAAGTTGGCGAACTGGCCGGCGAGCTTGCCGTCGGAATTGTCGAATACCAGCTCCACGGAGGCGGTGCCCACGGGCTTACGCGAGCTGGAGCCATTGAACACCACGTCCGCCATCGAATCGCCGCGCAGATGCTTGGCGGAGATCTCGCCCATGACCCAGCGCACGGCGTCGATGATGTTCGACTTGCCGCAACCGTTCGGACCGACGACGCCCGTCAGGTTGCCTGGGAAATTCACCGCGGTCGGGTCCACGAAAGACTTGAATCCGGCCAACTTGATCTTATTGAGTCGCATCGCGCCTCGGTACGGAAGGGGGTATGAAAACGGGCCGTAGTGTATGTGAAACATTCCCGCCTGTGGACGCGTTGACATCGGCTCGAGCGGGCCAGAATTCAGCCCACCGATAGACCTGTACGCGCGGGGTGCGGTCTGTATAATCGCGCCCCTCTTTGGCGAACGATTGTCCGGAACTGTTGAAGCTGTTGGTCCAAGCTGTTGTTTAGGGCCGTGGTTTGGGTTCGAGACTTGCGCAGGCGAGCCGATCCCGTCTAGTAGGCCCTGGCGGAGGCACTTTAGATGGCCGCAAAAAAACCGTCGGCGAAGCCGGCGAAGGCCAAGCAAACCGTGGTCAAGAAAGCCCCGGCCCTGAAAGAGCCGGCCAAGGACACCGCGAAAAAGGCGGCGTCCGCCAAGAAAGCGCCGACTGTAGCGGCCCGGCCAAAGCCGGCGGCCGCCTCGCCCCGAGCGACACCTGCTGCGACCCATGCCTCGAGCAAGGCCGACAAGCCCAGCGAACCGATCAAGCCCGTTGCCGACGCCCCTGCTGCCGCTTCGGCAGTCCACAAGCCGGCGCCGAAGGTCACCCACACAGCCGCCCCGGACGAGCATATCGACGACACCGACGAGTCGATCGCCGAGCCGGTCCCTGCAACCCCTGTGAAGCCAACGATTTCAGCGAGACCCGTGATTTCCCATCTGAATAACCATTCCCAGGACACTGACGCCAACAACGACAGTGAGGACAGCGACGGCCAGGATCTTTCGAGTCTCAATCTGTTAGCCGGTCCGCGCAATGTAAAGCCTTACATTCCGCGGCGTGGCGAGCAGTACATGAACAAGGAGCAGCTCGAGCACTTCCGCCAGATCCTGAACAACTGGAAGCGCGACCTGATGCAGGAAGTGGATCGCACCGTACTTCACATGAAGGACGAGGCAGCCAACTTCCCGGATCCGAACGACCGCGCGACCCAGGAGTCGGAGTTCAGCCTCGAGCTGCGCACGCGTGACCGCGAGCGCAAGCTGATCCGCAAGATCGAAGAAGCGATCAAGCGGATCGAGGATGGCAGCTACGGCTACTGCGTCGAGACCGGCGAGGAGATCGGCATCAAGCGGCTCGAGGCCCGCCCGGTCGCGACTCTCTGCATCGAAGCGCAGGAACGCCGCGAGCGTCGCGAGCTCCAGTACGGCGACCGCGACGACCGCTACAGATAAGCGGTTCACGGTTGGCGGTTAGCGGTTGGCGGTTTGTAAGAACCCCAGCCGCGACCGTCAGTTGTTCCGACCGAATCGAACCCATTGCCGCTAGCCGGCGATGAGCGGATGCCGCTACCCTCCACACCCACCGCCCACCGCGAACCGCCAACCGCCAACCGCATCTACCGGGGCCGGTTCGCACCCTCGCCGACCGGCCCTCTGCACTTCGGCTCCCTCGTAGCCGCCGTCGGCAGTTATCTGTACGCCCGTCAGGCGGGTGGCGAATGGCTGCTGCGCATAGAAGACCTGGACACCCCTCGCGAAGTCCCAGGCAGCGCCGACACCATCATCCGGACCCTCGACACCCTCGGCTTCGAGTGGAATGGGTCTATCTTGCGCCAGAGTTCACGCCGCGACGCTTACGAAGCAGCGACGCAACATCTGTTGAACAACCATCAAGCGTTCCATTGCTCGTGTACTCGAAGCGAACTGCAAGCCGCGCAATCTTCCGATATGCGTTTGTTTGATACCGACCAGTTGCGCTATCCAGGATGGTGTCGCCTAGGCCCTCGCGCACCGGAACGCAAGACTGCCGTTCGTTTATTTGTGACCCGAGGGGAAACCGCAGTTACGGATTTGCTGCAAGGACGCTTCACTGTTGATGTGTCAGCAGAAGTTGGAGATTTCGTCATTCGACGCCGCGATGGGCTGCATGCGTACCAGCTGGCGGTGGTGATCGACGACGCTTTCCAGGGGATTACCGCGGTCGTGCGCGGAGCCGATCTGCTACACAGCGCACCTCGACAGGTGATATTGCATCGCATGTTAGATCTGGTGGTGCCGGACTACGCACATTTGCCGGTAGTAACAGATGTTAATGGGATCAAACTGTCGAAGTCGGCAGGCGCTGCAGCAATCGATATTGCCCGCCCTACTTACGAAGTATGGCGGGCATTGGAGTTTCTGCAGCAAGCGCCGCCTCTCGAGCTGCGTCGCGCCGGATTGGCGACGCTGTGGGAGTGGGCAATAAAACACTGGCAACCGAAACGTTTGAACGGACTGCGTCAGGCAACGATCCGGGTCGGACGCGAGGATGGACTAACATGAATGCGCTAGAAACAAGATTGGCTTCTAGCTCTGAGCTGCATCGGGGAGCAGTGATGAGCGAGCCGCACATCGACAGCAAACAGGAGACTGCGACCTCTCAAAGCAAAGACAATCAACCCAGAGAAGGACAGCCCAGAGTCGTAAAGAAATATCCCAACCGCCGACTCTACGACACGGTCGAAAGCCGCTATATCACGCTCGCCGATATCCGGCGGCTGGTGATGGACAAGATCGATTTCATCGTCATCGACAAGAAATCGCAGGAGGACATCACGCGCTCGATCCTGCTGCAGGTGATCGCCGAGCAGGAGCATGCCGGCGAACCGCTGATGAGCCAGGATTTCCTGTCTCAGGTGATCCGCTCGTATGGCGGCGCCATGCAGTGCCTGGTAGGAAGCTATCTGGAACAGAGCCTGAAGCTGCTGTCGGGCCAACAGCAGCAGATGAGGGACCATATGCGAGGCGTGTTCGGCAGCGATGCTTACGACAGCATTGCCACGCTGACGCAGCAGAACATCGAGCGATGGCGCTCGGTGCAGGACGATATCTTCAAGGTGATGAGCGGGGCCGCGGTCGCAGCCCGCAAGGACCAGCGCGCAGAGGATACGGAGACCGACCCGCGCAGCTAAGCCAGTCTTCAGACCGGAGGCAGTGGCCACTGCCCCCGGTCCGATTCATGAGTTAGGCAGCGTCGACGTTGCGCATGCTCAGGCGCACGCGGCCCTGGCGATCGACTTCCAGCACCTTCACGCGCACCACATCGCCTTCCTTCAGCTTGTCGCTGACGCGCTCGACGCGCTCTTCGGAGATCTGCGAGATGTGCACCAGGCCGTCCTTGCCCGGCAGGATGGTGACGAACGCGCCGAAGTCCATGAGGCGCGCGACGCGGCCTTCATAGACGCGACCCACTTCGACTTCCGCCGTGATCAGCTCGATGCGGCGCTGGGCTTCGCGGCCCGACACGCCATCCACCGACGCGATCTTGACGGTGCCGTCGTTCTCGATGTCGATCGTGGTGCCGGTCTCTTCGGTGATGGCGCGGATGACCGCGCCACCCTTGCCGATGACTTCGCGGATCTTCTCCGGGTCGATCTTGATGGTGATGATCGACGGCGCCCACTCCGACATCTGCGGACGAGCCTGCGGCAGGATCTGATCCATCTGATCCAGGATGTGCAGACGGCCAGCCTTCGCCTGATCCAGCGCGACCTGCATGATCTCCTTGGTGATGCCGTTGATCTTGATGTCCATCTGCAGCGCGGTCACGCCATCGCGGGTACCGGCCACCTTGAAGTCCATGTCGCCCAGGTGATCTTCGTCACCGAGGATGTCGGTGAGCACCTGGAACTTCTCGCCTTCCTTCACCAGGCCCATCGCCACACCGGCGACCGAAGCCTTGATCGGCACACCGGCATCCATGAGCGCCAGGCTCGAGCCGCAGACGCTGGCCATGGAGCTGGAGCCGTTCGACTCGAGAATTTCCGAGACGACGCGGATGACGTACGGGAAGTTCGTCATGTCCGGCATCACGGCGCTGATGCCGCGACGAGCCAGGTTGCCGTGGCCGATTTCGCGGCGCTTCGGCGAACCCATCATGCCGGTCTCGCCGACGCTGAACGGAGGGAAGTTGTAGTGGAACATGAACGGCTCTTTGCGCTCGCCCGTCAGCGCATCGATGATCTGCGCATCGCGGCCGGTGCCAAGAGTCGTGGTGACGAGCGCCTGCGTCTCGCCACGAGTGAACAAAGCCGAGCCGTGCGTACGCGGCAGCACGCCAGTCTTGATCGTGATCGGACGCACCGTCTTCATGTCGCGGCCGTCGATACGAGGCGCACCGGCGATCACGCGATCGCGCACGATGTGATATTCGAGGTTGGCGAATTCCTTGGAGACATCGCCAGCGGTGAACTGCGCGGCCTCGCCGGTGGCAAGGGCCGTGAGCGTGGCAGCCTTGATCTCCTGCACGCGATCGCGACGCTGCATCTTGTCGGTGATCTGGTAGGCCTCGGTCAGCGCGCTCTTAGCGCTGGCGGCCACAGCGGCTTCCAGGGCCGTGTTGGCAACCGGCGCCGTCCACGCCCAGGCGGGCTTGCCGGCTTCGGCCTTGAGCTCGTTGATGGCCTTGATCGCGACCTGCATCTGCTCATGACCGAACACCACCGCGCCGAGCATCACTTCCTCGGACAGACGATCGGCTTCGGACTCAACCATCAGCACCGCTTCGGCCGTGCCCGCGACCACCAGGTCGAGCTTGGAAGTCTTCAGCTGCTTGCCGGTCGGGTTCAGCACGTACTGGCCGTCGATGTAACCGACCTTCGCCGCGCCGATCGGCCCCATGAACGGCAGACCGGACAGCGCCAGCGCGGCAGACGCGCCGAGCAGCGCCGGGATGTCGGCGTCGATGTCGGGGTTCAGCGAGACGACGGTCGCGACGACCTGGATCTCGTTGAAGAAGTGTTCGGGGAACAGCGGGCGGATGGGACGATCGATCAGGCGCGAGGTCAATGTTTCTTTTTCGGAAGGACGGCCTTCGCGCTTGAAGAAGCCGCCGGGGATGCGACCTGCAGCGTAGGTCTTCTCGACGTAATTGACGGTCAGCGGGAAGAAATCTTTGTTCGGATCGGCCTGCTTGCGGCCCACTGCGGTGACCAGCACCACGGTATCGCCCATCGAGACCAGCACCGCGCCGTCGGCCTGGCGGGCCATTTCGCCGGTTTCCAACGTGACTTGATGCTGACCGAAGGGGAAGGACTTTTTAATTGCGCTCACGATGGTTCCTACTGATATTTGGATGGCTCAGCAGCTCATCGCGCAACACGAGGGCGCAAATTGGCCGAGACCTGAAGTGGTATTGAAAGCTGGATGCAGCGAACGGCACAGCATGATGGTGGCCAGGGTTCGTGCGGGATCAGGCGGGAGAGCCGGCATGAATTGATATCCGGCTCTGCCCCACTGCGGCTTAGCGCCGCAGACCGAGACTGCTGACGACGGCGGTGTAACGTTCCGGCGCGGTCTGTTTGAGGTAGTCCAGCAGCTTGCGGCGCTGATTCACCATCTTGAGCAGGCCACGGCGGGAGGCATGATCGCCCTTGTGAGCGCTGAAGTGCTCGCCCAAGCCGTTGATGCGTGCGGAGAGCAGCGCGATCTGAACTTCCGGCGAACCGGTGTCTTTAGCGTTGCGGCGATATTGGGCGACGATTCCGCCCTTCTGGTCGGTCGACAATGACATCTGCTTAACCTCGGTGCGGCGGACGAATCGCCGCGTGAAGAAACTCTAGCCGCCACACTGGCGACTTTTGAGAGGCGCGCATTGTACCCGCGCGGCTCGGAATCTCAAGTAAAACCAAGAATTAGGGCACCGAAACGAACAGACGTGCAGGTTTCACCCGCCCGCCCGGCTGGCCCTCGCCCAGGCCCAGGAAATGCCCGGCCCCATAAAGTCGCACTTCGCCCAAAGGCGCTGCCGCGAGCCCGGACACCGTGCGACCCAATAGCAGGCTTTTCGTGGCGGGGGCGTCCAGATCCACTTGCGGCAGGTCCGCAAACGCCGTATCCACGGCCAACAGGCGGCCGTCCAGCTGTTCCGGCGCCTCGGCGGAGAGCGCCTCCAGGGTGAACATCGGCCGATCGCCGAACGGATCCACCGACAGGCGGCGCAGGCCTTTGACGTAGCCTAGCGTGCCCAGCTTGACCGCCACATCGGCAGCCAGGGTGCGGATATAGGTCCCCTTGGAGCAGTACACGTCGAACTCGAGCTGGTTGGTTGCCAGCCCCTCCTCCGTGCTCACGCGCGCGATCTTGTGAATCACGATGTCCCGGGGCGGACGTTCCACCGACTCGCCCCTGCGAGCCAGCTCGTACAGCCGCTTGCCCTCGAATTTGAGCGCGGAGTGCATCGGCGGGATCTGCTGCTGATTGCCGAGGAACCCGGCCAGAGTGGCATCGACTCCCGCTGCGGTCAGAGCCGGGACCGGCGCGCGCTCGATGACTTCAGTTTCGCCATCGCCCGAGGGCGTCAGCTCACCGAGCTGCACCAGGACGCGATACGTCTTGCCAGAGTTCAGCAGACGGCCGCAGACCTTCGTGGCCTGGCCGAAGCACACGGGCAACAGGCCGGACGCCAACGGGTCGAGGCTGCCCGCGTGGCCCGCCTTGAGCGCGCCATACAGCGTGCGAACCTGTTGGAGAGCGGCGTTTGAAGACACGCCGAGAGCTTTGTCGAGCAGCAGGATGCCGTCGACTTCACGATGGAAGCGCTTCACGTGGGTTTGCCGTCAGGGCTTGGGACCGGACGGCTCGGGGTCCGAATCGGTGGGGGATGGATCGTCGTCCTGATCCGAATCGTAATGGCCGTCGTCGGAGTCGTCTGCGTCGTCTTCGTCCGAATCGTAATGACCATCGTCGGCGGCGGCTTCGGACTCGGCAGCTGGCTCGTCATCGACGTGCCGGGCTTCATCATCCTTCACGGCCTTGTTGATCAGCGCAGACAACCGCGCCCCACTCTCGATCAGCTCATCCTGGACGAAGCGTAACTCGGGGCTGTGACGAATTCCCAAGGCGCGCCCGAGCGGGCCGCGAAGCATGTCCGCGGCCTGCGTGAGGATCTGCTGCGCCAGGAGCGGATCCGCCCCCAGCACCGAGTAGTAGATTTTCGCGTAGCTCAAATCGCTCGACATGCGCACGTCGGTCAACGTGACCATGCCGAGCCGCGGGTCGCGCAGCTCGCGTCGGATCAACTCGCTCAGGGCGCGTTGAATCTGCTGGCCGACCCGCTTGGCACGGGGATAAGACTTCGTCGACATCAAACCTCGAAGATCCGATCAACCATCACACATCGAGCGTGCGCGCCACTTCGACGCGCGAGAAGCACTCGATCTGATCGCCCACCTGCACGTCGTTGTAGTTCTTCACGCCGATACCGCACTCGGTGCCGGCACGAACTTCATTCACGTCATCCTTGAACCGACGCAGCGATTCCAGGCCGCCTTCGAAGATCACCACGTTATTACGCAGCACACGGATCGGATTGTTCCTGCGGACGTAGCCGTCCGCCACGATACAACCGGCGACCGTGCCGAACTTGCTGGAGCGGAACACTTCGCGCACCTCGGCGAGGCCCACGATCTGCTCCTTCACCTCCGGCGCCAGCATGCCCGTCAACAACGCACGCATGTCGTCGATGGCTTCGTAAATGATGCTGTAGTAGCGAACATCGATGCCCGCTTCCTTGATCATCGTGCGAGCCGAGCTGTCGGCGCGCACATTGAAGCCGATGACGCGGGCGTTCGCCGCCTGAGCCATGGTGATGTCGGATTCGGTGATGCCGCCGACGCCGCTGCCGATGACCTTGACCGCCACCTCGTCGGTGGACAGCTTGGTGAGCGAATCGCGCAACGCTTCCGCCGAGCCCTGCACGTCCGCCTTGATGACGACATGCACGGTCGCGACCTTGCCGTCGCCCATCTGCGAGAGCATGTCTTCGAGCTTCGCCGGACCCTGCTTCGCGAGTTTGGTATCGCGGAACTTGCCCTGACGATACAGCGCGACTTCGCGAGCCTTGCGTTCGCTCTCGACCACCAGCAGCTCATCGCCGGCATTCGGCGCGCCCGACAAGCCGAGCACGACGACCGGCAACGACGGACCTGCTTCGGTGACCTGCGTGCCGGTCTCGTCGAACATCGCACGGACGCGACCGAACTCGGTGCCCGCGATGATCGGATCGCCCGGCTTCAGCAGGCCGCGCTTGACGAGCACGGTGGCAACGGCACCGCGGCCCTTCTCCATGCTGGACTCGACCACGACGCCGGCCGCGAGGCCCGAACGCGTCGCCTTCAGATCCAACACTTCCGCCTGCAGCAAAATGGTGTCGAGCAGCTCGTCGATACCCTGGCCGGTGTGCGCCGACACGTTTACAAACATCGTGTCGCCGCCCCATGCCTCGGGCAGCACGTCGTATCTGGAGAGATCGTTACGCACCTTCTCCGGATCGGCGGCAGGTTTGTCGACCTTGGTGATCGCCACGACCATGGGCACTTCAGCCGCCTTCGCATGCTGAATCGCTTCTATGGTCTGCGGCATGACGCTGTCGTCGGCCGCCACGACCAGCACGACCACGTCCGTCACCTGAGCGCCACGAGCGCGCATCGCGGTGAACGCCGCGTGACCCGGCGTATCGAGGAACGTGATGACGCCCTTCGGCGTCTCGACGTGATACGCACCGATGTGCTGAGTAATGCCGCCGGCTTCGCCCGCCGCCACCTTGGTGCGACGGATGTAGTCGAGCAGCGAGGTCTTGCCGTGGTCGACGTGACCCATGATGGTGACGACCGGCGGACGCGCTTCGAGCTCGTGCGAGGCATCGGTCGCCTGCAACTCGTCCTCGATCGCGCTCTCTTTGTGGAGCACAGCCGTGTGGCCGAGCTCTTCGACGACCAGCACCGCGGTGTCCTGATCGATGGGCTGGTTGATGGTGGCCATCACGCCCATGTTCATCATCACCTTGATGACTTCGTTGGCCTTCACGGCCATGCGCTGCGCGAGCTCGCCGACGGTGATCGTCTCGCCGATCTGCACATCGCGCTTGACCGGTGCGGCCGGGCGCTCGAAGCCGTGCTGGGTGCCCACGTTGATCTGCGTACGACCTCGACCTCGGGTCGTCGCCGCCTGCTGTTTCTTTTTCTTGAAACGAGCGCTGGCATCGCTGGACACGTGCAACTCGGCACGTTGTGGCCGGTCGCCGGTGCCGCCGCGCTTGCCCGGACGATCCGGTGCACGCGCCGGCGCCGCGGCAGCAGCTTCTTTCTGCTTGCGCTCGGCTTCGGCACGCGCCGCGGCTTCGGCGATACGACGTGTTTCATCGTCGGCGGAACGGCGAGTTTCCTCATCCGCCATGCGACGAATCTCATCCTCGAGCTTCTTCTGCTCGCGGGCCGCGAGTTCACGCGCTTCCGCTTCAGCCTGCTCTTTTTGCAGACGAGCCGCTTCCTGGCGCGCCGCTTCAGCGAGCGCTTCTGCGGCCGCTTGGGCTGCACGCTCTGCTTCGGTCTGCGCAGCGTTCTGAGCTGCGGCAGCAGCAGCAGCTTGCGCAGCCTGCTCCGCCTGCTCAGCGGCCAACTCTGCGTTTCTCGCAGCGATTGCAGCGTTCTGAGCGGCAGTACGCGCCGCTTCCTCTTCGGCCGCAGCCGCAGCCGCGCGCGCCTCGGCGGCTTCATCCACCGCTGGCGTCGTTGCCTGAGGACGCGCCTGCTCTTCGAGCACGCTGCGATTCAGATACGTCTTCTTGCTGCGAACCTCGACGTTGACCATGCGCGCACGGCCCTGCGCCGAGGCGACTTTGATTTCGCCCTGGGACTTGCGCTTCAAGGTGATCTTGCGCGGCGCCGTCGCCTCCTGCGTGCGCCCGTGCGCACGACGCAGGAACGTCAAGAGCTCCATCTTGGCGTCGTCGCTAATCGTGTCATTTGCGCCGGAGACTTGAATCCCGGCCTCATCGAGCTGCGTCAGCAGCCGCTCCACAGGTACCTTCAGTACCTCGGCAAACTGGCTTACCGTCACATCCGCCATATACGCCCTCCCGACCCGCTACCAATTACGACCCCGCTCAAGCCTGTTGCCCCGCGGAGTCGAACCAGTGCTTACGCGCCGCCATGATGAGCGCGCCCGCGCGCTCGTTATCCACGCCCTCGATCTCCGTCAGGTCATCGATCGCCTGCTCGGCGAGATCCTCACGCGTCACGATGCCTCTGCTGGCGAGTTTCCGCGCCAGATCGTCGTCCATACCGTCCACCTCCAGCAGATCCGCTGAGGGCTCGGCACTATCGATCTCCTCTTCGCTCGCGATCGCCTGCGTCAGCAGCACGTCGCGCGCACGATTGCGGAGCTCCTTGATGATGTCTTCGTCGAACTCTTCGATGTTCGCCAGCTCCGATGCCGGCACATAGGCGATCTCCTCGATGGTCGAGAAGCCCTCCTGCACCAGGATCTGCGCCACGTCTTCGTCCACGTCCAGCTGCTCCTTGAACAGGTCGATGAGCTTCTGCGACTCGCCTTCGCTCTTGGCTTCGGCGGCCTGCTGCGTCATCACGTTCAATTCCCAGCCGGTCAGTTCGCTCGCGAGCCGGATGTTCTGACCGCCGCGGCCGATGGCCTGCGACAGCTTCTCTTCCGTCACCGCGATGTCCATGGAGTGTGAATCCTCGTCGACGACGATGGAGACCACTTCCGCCGGCGCCATGGCGTTGATCACGAACTGCGCCGGATTGTCGTCATAGGGGATGATGTCGACGCGTTCGCCGGCGATCTCGTTCGAGACCGCCTGCACGCGCGAACCCCGCATGCCCACGCACGCACCGACCGGATCGATGCGGCTGTCGTTGCTCTTCACCGCGATCTTGGCGCGAACGCCGGGATCGCGAGCGGCGCCGAGGATCTGGATCAGGCCCTGGCCGACTTCCGGCACTTCGAGCTTGAACAGCTCGATCAGGAATTCTGGGGCCGTTCGCGTCAAGAACAACTGCGGACCGCGCTGCTCGGAGCGCACATCCGCGAGATACGCCTTCACCCGATCCTGCGAGCGAATCGGCTCGCGAGGAATCATCTGATCGCGGGCAATGAAACCTTCGGCGTTGCCGCCCAGGTCCACGAATACGCCGTTGCGGTCGACGCGCTTGACGATGCCGGACACCAGCGTGCCCTGACGCGCCTTGAATTCATCGACGACCTGCGCCCGCTCGGCCTCGCGCACTTTCTGCACGATCACCTGCTTGGCGGTCTGGGCCGCGATACGGCCGAAGGCGACCGACTCCATCGGCACTTCGACGTAGCCGCCGACTTCGGCGTCTTCGGAGATGTCCTTGGCGTCTTCCAGGCGCAGTTCGCTGTCCGGGAATTCCAGCTCGGTGGAATCGTCCGCGAATACCTTCCAACGACGCCACGTATCGTAGTCGCCGCTCTTGCGATTGATGGAGACGCGCACGTCGATGCCCTCGCCGTGACGTTTGCGGGTCGCGGACGCGAGCGCGGCTTCGAGCGCCTCGAAGATGATTTCCTTGTCGACGCCCTTCTCGTTGGAGACTGCGTCGACCACCATCAAAATCTCTTTGTTCATCGTGCGAACTCCGCTATACGCTTACCGCGACTCCCGTCGCTCCTACGTCATACGTCCGGAACCTACCGGGCGGGGACCTACAGGTCCGGGACCAACCGCGCCCGGTGAATGTCGTCGATCGGCAGGCTCACCTCGCCGCCGTCCGTCTCGAGCGTAATCTCGCTCTCGCCTACCTTTTGCAAGCGCCCCTGAAACCGCTTGCGACCGTTGATCTGCTGAATCATCTCTACCTTGACCCGTTCGCCCGCAAAGCGCGCGAAATGGCCCTGAGTACGCAGCACCCGATCCAGACCCGGCGAGGACACTTCCAGGGTGTACTCGTTGGGAATGGGATCGGCCTCGTCCAGCACGCTGCTGACGGCGCGACTCACCTTCTCGCAATCATCCAGAGAAATGCCGTCCGGGCTGTCGATATACAGCCGCAACAGCCCGCCGCCGGCACGCGGCGCGTACTCGATTTCCCACAACTCGTAACCGAGATTGGCCACGACCGGGCCGAGCAGCTCGCCCAGCTGATCTCGCAGCATCGGTCACCTCCGGTTTGACTGTGGGGCCCTGGCTCCGCCCCTTATCCGGCGCTTGCTACCCGCGCCGGAAGAGCTCCGCCGGGCCGGTTTTTTACCGTCGCCGAAACGAAAAATGGGCCCCAAGGCCCATTCTCACTCTCCGTCCCTTCCTGCCAGGCGGCCTTGAGATACCGCCCAACTCCCCTATTCGTCCAGGCTGCGCCGCCTCCAGAAGCGAAAAAGGCCCTTCAAATCGGGCCCTTTCAAACCCGGACACCTTATATATGCCCGGCAGCGCTACCTACAACCCCTGTCGGAACCGCTAACACCTGTCACCAGGAGGAGACTATCGACAAGGGCCGCGGAGTTTAAGGGGGTGAGTGGGGGGATGGCAAGCGCTGAGGCGCGTCACGGCCGGAGACACTTAACTGCTTGCCGCAATTACCGGAACCTCTGCATCGATTGGAATATCGCTTTGCTCCGGTGCTGCCCTCTTCTTGAGCCTTCGTTTTGTCGCCCGCTTGACCTGCCGCTGAGCGCTCAGCGCGCGCTCGCCTTCCAGAATCTCCCGCTTCAACACCTCCTCTTCGATGACCTTCTTGATCTGCTCGAGGTCCGTCTTCAGTCCGGGAGCAGTGACTCGCAACTGTTTTCGCACCATCTTCAGAACGGGCTCGGACAGCAGGATCGCACTCAAGGTGTACTTGCTCAGCGCTTGCTTGTGAGAGTGGTACTCGCCGATGTGCGCCTTCTGCCAGCCCTCTTTGGCAATCAACCCGAGCATCTCCATGGCGTCGGCATTGCGATGACTGATCGCCAGCAGATCGAACTCCACCACAACTTCGAAATCGATGGGCTTGTTGAAACCTACTTTGTACACGCGCCACAAGACGCCATTGGTCAATCCAACCCATTCAACGCCCTGATTGGCCGCATAGTCGATGGCCTGCTTGACGTGCTGATCCTTCAAATCAGAACCGATCGCTTTGACCTCCAGCAGGAATGCCAGGCTGCCGCAGATCTTTACCGCGAGATCGCAAAAGGTGCCGCGAATCATGTGCTCCGATGTGATCTCGGAGTACTTGTCGTACCCAAAAACATACTGAAGGAGGTCCGTGACGATGACGACCGTATCGGACTCGTTGACATCCCTCGCCTTCGCGGCCGCAATGATTGGTTGGAAACGTTTGAGACCGTCGCGAATGCGATCGGCAGCCTTTGCGGGTATCGACACCATGGGTACCTCTCACAATCCCTCGGAGCCACAACTACATTCATGGCCAACGAAGACTGCGCGAACGCTGAAGCCGCTTCTTTGGAGCAGTTCGCATTCAACCGTTGATGCACCGCGCATCACACTGAAAGTCGCTTAGCTCGAGTCGAACACTTCGCTAACAAACCGGAGAACCCGGCAGCAAACTCCACGCTAGTCTTGAGCATCCGTAAAGACACAAGCCAAGGAGAGACGCGTGCCTCGCATTCTCAATTTCTACATGGATGACTCGGGAACACGCGCACCGAATCGACACGCGCTGCCCTACAACCAACACACGCGTGAATTCTTTGCTCTCGGAGGCTTCCTCATCGCCGAGGAGGCCGAAGCACCAGCACGCAAGTCATACGATGAGTTTTGCGCAAGATGGTCAATCACCTATCCGCTGCACTCCGTTGAGATTCGGCATCGCCAGGAGCGATTTTCTTGGCTCAAGCGCGACCAATTCGAGCACGACAGATTCATGAGAGACCTGAGCAGAACCCTACTGTCTCGACATTCTCGGCCTTGCATGTGTCATCGACCGCCCGCAGTACGACGCGCGGTACCGGCAGCAGTACGGACACCGGTAGTGGCATCTGTGCCAAACGGCGTTTGCCATTGTCGTTGAGCGCGCGGCGAAGTTCGCGCGGAAGATGAATTGTAAACTTCGCGTGCTGCCCGAGCGCACGAGCAAAGCCGATGACGACAGACTGATCAGATACTACGATGGCTTGAGAACCAGCGGCCCGCCATTCGCTATGGCTTCCTCTGCACAGTACTCTCCGCTCTCATCGTATGAACTCGGCCAAATACTTCACGAGATTCGATTCAAGACCAAATCATCACCGATGACCCAAGTTGCCGATCTGTACCTCTGGCCAATCGCTCTCGCCGGATATGAGCCGGAGAACCGGCCCTATGTCGAAATGCGGCGGTCTGGCCGGTTGATCGAGAGCCGTCTTTCCCCAGCACAGCTTGATACAGGAGGATCGAAATACAGCTGCTTTGAACTGGTTCGCCAAGGTCAGCGCAGACGTTAGAAACAACAAAGGCCCAGACAGTGCCTGAGCCTTCGAGGCGGCCCTCTAACGAAGACCTCGTGGGCGAGGCCCGATGTAATATTACTACGCGGTGTCTTTCTGTCCATAGGGAAATAATTCCCTTATAACAATCCGCATTCGGAGGTTCGCGTCAGTTTCATACGTATGGAAGATGCGCGGCGTTAAGCGCGCGACCTCCTGCGGCAAGCACACATGGATCACCGACCGGCACCGCAACCGTGACCCCCAACTCGAAAGGCAGCCATCTCCGGCCTTAACGACAGCCCAACGATCAACCGCGGGGTTTCGTCGAGGCGAGCTTTGTCTTGCGACCGGGCCCTGGTCGACGCACTCTAAAGAATGCACGCACTCGACCGCGCGCATCACCGCGGTAGTCTGATGCGCTTCACTCTCGTAGCATGCGCAAGTGCCCGCTTAAATATCGTACACTCCGCGCCCATGACCTCCCTCACTACTGCTCTCTCCGACGACGAACTCGATCAACTCAGCGAGTTCCTCGACTCCCTCCCCAGCCCAACGGCAATGAACATCGAGCGCATGGATGGATTCTTCTGCGCCCTGGTGGTCGGGCCGGAACTCGTCATGCCCAGCGAATACTGGCCGCACATCCTCGGCGGCGAGGCGGCAGAGCATGGCCCGGCGTTCGACTCGATGGAGCAGGCGCAGACCATCATGAGCATGTTCACGCGCCACTGGAATTCCATTGCGAGGACGCTGGAGCGCGATGATATCTACGTCCCGATCGTCACACTGGATGAGAACGATCAGGCGCACGGTAACGAATGGGCGAAAGGATTCATGCATGGCGTAAGCCTGCGCGCCACCGGCTGGCAGACGTTTCTCCACGACGAAGAGCACGCCGGTGCGATCGTTCCGATGATGGCGCTGGCGCACGAGAACGACCCGGATCCGAAATTGCGTTTCGAGTCGCCCTCACCTGAGAAGCGAACAGAGCTGCTGCAAAGGATGACAGCGGGCATCGTGCAGATGTATCGCTACTTCGCACCGATGCGCGCGCAACCGATTTCTACGTTCACGCGTAGCCAGCCGAAAACCGGCCGCAATGAACCGTGTCCGTGTGGCAGTGGTAAGAAATATAAGCAGTGCTGTCTGTCGCGAACGCATTGATCGAACATTGCCGCACGCTGCAGCCGGGATATCTTCCTCGCTGCGCCGCCTATCCCGCATGAGATCGGACGTCGCTGGACGGCTCAGCCGCCCAGCATCTCCGGGTTCATCTTCCACACCGAATAGTTGAGCACGGCCGCAAAGCTCACCCACAACAAATAGGGAACGAGCAACACACCTGCGAGCGGCCGGATGCGCCAGAACGAGATCAGCGTCGCTACGAGTAGCACCCACAGCACCAGGATATCGAAGAACGCCATCCCGCCAAGATGCCAGGCGAAGAACAGCCAGCTCCACACTGCATTGACAGCGAGCTGCGCCAGGAACAGGTTCAACGCCGAGCGAGCGTTGCTGTAGCCGCCCTCGCGCCAGATGAGCCACGCTGCAATCGCCATCAGCGTATAGAGCGTCGTCCACATCGGGCCGAACACAGAAGCCGGCGGCGCCCACTCGGGCCGCGAGAGCGATAGGTAGAAGGAACCTGCCCGCGCGGATGCCACCGCGCCGATCGCCGCCGCAATGAAACAAAGCACGAGCCAGGCGAAGAACCCACCGACCTGGGCTGGTCTGGAAACCGTCATTGCGCTGCCTTGATGACTTCGATCGACAATCAAGATGCACGAATCGCGACGTGACCGCCACATTTGTCGCGACGCTGTAAAGAGTGCTCCCCAGTCAACGCCGACGACGATCAGCAGGCCGGAACAGAACCAAGCCGCGCGCGTTCGCGTCGGTATGGAGCAGCAAACCTTCACCGAGCCGTGCGACGGACCGAGCGTCGTCGCGAGGAACATTGAAGCTCTGCTGCAGAGACAGAGTCGGGACCAGCAATCGCGGACGCGCCAGCAGCGGATCGCCGACGCAGTCACCGCCGCAGCCGGCAGTTTGCCTTTTGTCTACGTCCACCTCGCCGTCGTAGTCGCGTGGATACTGGTGAATGTGGGATGGACACCAATGAAGCCCTTCGATCCGACGTTCGTGCTGCTAGCAACAGCCGCATCCGTCGAGGCCATCTTTCTAAGCACATTCGTCCTGGTCACACAGAACCGGATGCAGCGGGAAGCGGATCGACGTGCGGATCTCGATCTGCAGATCAGCCTGCTCACCGAGCATGAGTTGACGCGCGCCATCCAACTCGTGAATGCAATCGCAGCCAAGGTGGGCGCGGAGACACCGATACCCGAACTCGACGAACTACAGCGCGACATCTCGCCCGAGCAGGTGCTCGATGCGATCGACAAGGCGTCCACCGACGGCTCTGTCTGAAAAGCCGCATCAACTTACGCGCGGAGCGCGCCGACAAATTCCTTCGGCGATCCGCCCCGTCTCGCGACTGAATGCTGTGCGCCCAGCACGGTCACGCAAGCTCGGGCGACACGTGGCGAAAAGTGAGATTCACCCGCGGTCCGCACGGACGGCTGAGTTTATTGATCCCGTGTTTCCAGTTGTGCTGAGTGGCGCCTTTCATCACCAGCAGGCTGCCCGACTCGAGTACGACATTGACGGGCTTCAATTCCTTCTTGAATCGATGCTTCAGCACGAAGGTGCGTTGCTCACCGAGGCTCAGCGACGCGATCACCGGATTCCTGCCCAACTCCGGCTCATCGTCGCTATGCATGCCCATGCTGTCGCGATGGTCTCGGTAGTAATTCATGAGCACGCTGTTGAAGGAGGCTTGGGCGATCGATTCGACACGGCTGCGAATATCCGCCAGCAACTCCGTCCAGGGCAGCGGCTCGAGCGCGAGTCCTGAGTACGTGTAACGCGCCCCGGGATCGCCAAACCATGCACTCAAGCGTGGCTGCGGATGCTGTTGCCCCCAGAGCGTGATGACCTCGGTGCGCCACGGCGTTTGTTCGATCAGCTCGTGCAAGACGCGATCGACAGGCCGGCCGAGATCGACGCGAGACCAATAGCAAATGTCCGCATCGGGCAGGTCGAGAACGCGCGGACCGTCGTTTTCAAATAGATCGCGCGTCACGAATCGAAAGACTTCAGCAATAGCGTAAGAAACAGCACCGAGAGCCCGGCGCTGCGGCGAGCATCAATCCGACTGCGCTATTTGTCCTTCTGCATGGCGCGCTTGGCTTCCTTTGCGCCTTCTTTCGCGGCCTCGCCCACTTCCTTGGCGGCTTCGGCGACGGCCTTGCCGACCTGCTTGGCGCCATCACCCACTTCGCGGGCCGCCGTGCCGACAGCTCGGCCGACATCCTTCGCACCCTCTTTGAGCGTGCTTTCTTCGGCGAAGGCCGGAGCGGCGAAGCCGACGGTCAGCAGTAACGCAGTGATCCGAAGCGCGGCGGGCAATTTCATGGTTGCGGGCCTATGAGTAAGTAATGGCGCACATGTACCTCCGCCCAGAGCGATTGTCCATAGTGCCGTTCCCGAAACGGGAATGGCCACCTTTATCGACCACGGCCACTGACCGTCGGCTGAACGTGGCCGCTCCGGTACCGACCTACTCGGTTGCGCGCGATGAATTCCTTGCCATGGATGGAAACGCCCGCGCCACGCGCCCCATCCAGTCCACCAGAGCACCGGTGCGCAGATCTTTCTCGGTCGTCATCCCCAAGCGCACCACGATGAGGTCCTTGGAAGGAACGACCAGGGTGTACTGACCTTCGAAGCCTTGCGCGCTGAAGCTGTCGTGCCCGGGCCCCGTGTCGATGGAAAAAGGATAAGGTCGCCCGCGGCCTTCCGCCGGTTCGAGCCACCAGCCGGCGCCATAGATATCGGCGTTCTTGCCAGGACCGCGGGTGCGTGCGAAATCCACCCAACCTTCCGGCAACACACGCCGGCCATCCCACATCCCATCGCGCAAATAGAGCAAGCCAAACCTCGCGAAGTCACGCGCCGAGGCGTAGATCATCGCGCTGCCATACATCAAGCCTGTGGCGTCGAATTCCGGCTGCGGCTTCATGCCGATGACATCGAACAAACTCACATTCATCCAACGCATCATCGCCGCGCGACGCTGCGCAGGTGATGCGGCATTCGGAACGATGGTCCTGGTCAACGCATCCGCCGTCAGCACGATTCCACAGGAGTTGTAATTCCAGTGCGCGCCGGGCTCGTGGACCAACGGCAGGCCGGCGCAATAGCTCGCAACATCGAGACGACCGGGGCCGAACAATTTCCGCGAAGCATCGCTGTCGCTAATGGTTTCTGCATCGATCTCGAGATAGCGCTGCCCGTCCGTCATCTGCAACCATTGGCGCCACGAGATCTGCGTACGAGGATCATCCGCAGCCCAATGCGGACTGCCCATGGGCTTGTCAATATCGACTCTGCCCTGAGCGACCGCAACTCCTATCAGCGCCTGCGTAATCGACTTCGCCATCGACCACGAGACCAGGCGCGTACTCGTGCTGTATCCGGGCGCAGCGCGCTCGTAGATGAGCTTACCGCCGCGGATGATGACCAACTCGCGCGTTTCTCCTAATCCAGGAGCGTGCTTGTCGAGAGCGTCGGCGATGGCCGCGCTGAAAGCTGCACGATCCATGTCCGGCGGCAATGAGCCCACTGGCCACTCCACCGTGGGCCAAGGCACATCGGGCGGCTGTGCCGGCAACGGCGCCAGGTCGGCGCGTGCGTGAGATAGCGGCGCGACGATCAACATCGTCACAAGCAGAGATCGCAACATCGCGAGTTCCTTCCCCGATGCAGTGTGGTCGCTCAGTTCACAGGATGGCAGCCAAAACCGTTCTCGAACTGCGCCCGCGATGAGATCAAGCCACCGAACGCGGAGACAGTCACGGCGCGATTGGCCGTAATCACATTGAGAGATTGCAGCGCTTCCGGATCGAAGTCCGTGCTGCACGAATCGAGCGAACGACCCGCGACAAACAGACAGGAGCAGGTTTGTTTCGCGACATAGGTTGTACCGATGCGCGTGGTCGCAAGAGTATCCATGGCGCCCCACACGCCAATCCCGACCAACAGCACGAGCACGACAGCGAGCAGCTGCCATTTGCGCTTCATTCCGGCCTCCATGCGCTTCGAAGTGCGCGCCGATCCTAGCGCAATTACTTCCTGAGTAACAGGCGGGCCTGGGTTCCCCAGCCGCCGATGAAACATCGTCCGGTGCGCCATTCAGGTCGGTGAGGAGCACCCGACCAAAGCAATGATGTTTGAGACCGGATCTTGGTCCTCCGGCCGGTCGCCGCAAGCGGCACGTTTTAGCGTTTCTCGAGACTTTTGGTCATCGGCACGAACGTGATGCTCAAACCGCCCGGCAACGGGTGCTCGATCGACGAGTTGCCCACATAGCCGCAGACTTCATACAAACGCCTGCCGGGCAGCGTGGCCATCAAAGCAAACTCGGTGAAGCCGGCGCGCACAGCTTCGGCTTCGCAACGATCGAGCAGCATGCGCCCCAGGCCACGGCGAGCGTGGCGTGAATCGATAAAGAATGCACGGATGCGAGCGGCGTCGACGGCGGGGTCCAGCCAGGAATCGTCGCGGGACTCGCGAGTATCACTGCCAAACAGCGTCTTGCGGCGGCTCCACCCACCGCAACCGACGATCTCGCCCGAACCCGTCTCGATGACAAAGTAGGTTTGATCGCGAATCAGTGCGCTGTCGACGCCAAAAGCGCCGAGCAACGCGGCTTCGATCTGCTCGGGCGTGTAGTCGCCAGCGCCCAGCTCTCGAATGGAACGAGCAATCAGCTCTCGAAGTGCGGGCTCATCGCCCGCAACCGCCGGCCGCAATCGATAGTCCGCGCTCACCATCGCCTCCCTTACGCGCGGCAGCCGCAGCCGCACCCATCCGTCAGTATGAATCGCCCGGAATACGCACCCAACCTTCCATCAGAACGCGGGCACTGCGGCTCATGATCGCTTTGGTGACCGTCCACTCGCCATCGACCTGGCGGGCTTCCGCACCCACGCGCAGCGTGCCGGACGGATGACCGAAGCGAACCGTGTTCCGCTCGCCCCCGCCCGCCGCGAGATTCACCAATGTACCCGGAATCGCAGCAGCCGTGCCAATCGCCACGGCGGCCGTACCCATCATCGCATGATGCAGTTTGCCCATAGAGAGCGCGCGTACGAGCAGGTCGATGTCACTGGCCTGGACATGCTTGCCGCTGGATGAAACATAGCTCTTCGGCGGCGCCACGAACGCAACCTTCGGCGTGTGCTGACGCTTCGCGGCTTCTTCGAGCGTCTTGATCAGGCCCATGCGGATGGCGCCGTGCGCACGAATGTTTTCGAACATGGCCAGCGCCTTGCCGTCGCCATTGATGGCTTCCTGCAGTTCCGTGCCGGTATAGCCGATCGAGTCGGCGTTCACGAAAATGGTCGGGATGCCGGCGTTGATCATGGTGGCCTGCAGAGTACCCAGGCCTGGTACCTCCAGCTCATCGACCAGCTTGCCGGTCGGGAACATCGAGCCGCCCGCGCCTTCTTCATCGGCGGCCGGATTCATGAATTCGAGCTGCACTTCGGCCGCGGGAAACGTCACGCCGTCCAGCTCGAAATCGCCCGTCTCCTGCACGGCGCCGTCGGTGATGGGCACGTGCGCAATGATGGTCTTGCCGATGTTCACCTGCCAGATTCGCACGACGACCGTCCCGTTCTTCGGAATGCGGGCTGCATCGATCAAACCATTGCCGATGGCGAACGGCCCGACCGCGGCCGACAGGTTGCCGCAGTTGCCGCTCCAGTCGACGAACGGCTTGTCGATCGAGACCTGGCCGAACAGATAGTCGATGTCGTGATCGGCTCGCGTGCTCTTCGAGACGATGACCGTCTTGCTGGTGCTGGAGGTCGCGCCTCCCATGCCATCGATCTGTTTGCCGTACGGATCGGGGCTGCCGATCACGCGTTGGAGCAACGCGTCGCGAGCGGCGCCCGGCACCTGCGCCGCTGCGGGCAGATCCTGTAAACGGAAGAACACTCCCTTGCTCGTGCCGCCACGCATGTACGTGGCGGGTATCTTGATCTGAGGTGCGTTGGCCATTGTTTGATGCAGATCGTTAAGCGACGTTGGACGATGCAAGGAAGTCCTGAGCGAAGCGCTGGAGCACGCCGCCGGCTTCATAGATCGACACTTCCTCGGCGGTATCGAGACGACACAGGACCGGCACTTCCACCCGCTCGCCGTTCTTGCGATGGATGACCAGGGTCAGATCCGCGCGCGGCTTGCGATCGCCGATGACATCGAACGTTTCGGTGCCGTCGATGTTCAGCGTCTTGCGATTCACTCCCGGCTTGAACTCCAGCGGCAGCACGCCCATGCCGATCAGGTTCGTGCGATGAATGCGCTCGAAACCTTCGGCGACGATGGCTTCCACACCGGCCAGCCGCACGCCCTTCGCCGCCCAGTCGCGCGAAGAACCCTGGCCGTAATCCGCACCCGCGATGATGATCAGCGGCTGTTTGCGATCCATGTAGGTCTCGATCGCTTCCCACATCCGCGTCACCTTGCCTTCCGGCTCGATACGCGCAAGGGAACCTTTCTTGACCTGCCCATCGACCACAGCCATTTCATTCACCAGCTGCGGGTTGGCGAACGTCGCACGCTGCGCCGTCAGGTGATCGCCACGATGAGTCGCGTAGGAATTGAAGTCTTCCTCCGGCAGGCCCATCTTCGCCAGATACTCACCCGCTGCACTGTTCGGCAGGATCGCATTCGACGGCGACAGATGGTCCGTCGTGATGTTATCCGGCAGCACCGCCAGCGGACGCATGCCCTTGAGCGTGCGCTCACCGGCCAGTGCGCCTTCCCAATACGGCGGACGACGAATGTAGGTGCTCTGCGGCCGCCAGTTGTACAGCGGGCTGATCTTCACCGCGCTCGCTGCGCTCGGCGCGAACATCGGCTCGTACACCGTGCGGAAATGCTCGGGCTTGACGCTCTTCGCGACGATGGCGTCGATCTCGTCGTCGCTCGGCCAGAGATCCTTCAGATAAACCGGGTGGCCATTGCGATCGTGGCCCAGCGCGTCTTTCTCGATATCGAAGCGGATGGTGCCGGCGATCGCGTAAGCCACCACCAACGGCGGCGATGCGAGGAACGCCTGCTTCGCATACGGATGAATGCGACCGTCGAAGTTGCGGTTGCCCGAGAGCACCGCCGTTGCATACAGATCGCGATCGATGATCTCTTGCTGGATCTTCGGATCCAGCGCGCCCGACATGCCATTGCAGGTCGTGCAGGCAAACGCGACGATGCCGAAGCCCAGGCTTTCCAGCTCGGGCAGCAGCTTCGCGTCTTCCAGATACAACTGCACGGCCTTCGAGCCAGGGGCGAGCGAAGACTTCACCCATGGCTTGCGAGTGAGCCCGCGGGCATTGGCATTGCGTGCGAGCAAGCCCGCAGCGATGACGTTACGCGGGTTGCTGGTATTCGTGCAGCTCGTGATCGCAGCGATGATCACGGCGCCGTCGGGCATCTGACCGGGGACTTCCTCCCACTTGCCAGCGATGCCGCGTGCGGCCAGATCGGTCGTCGGCAGTCGCTTGTGCGGATTGGACGGGCCGGCCATGTTACGCACGACCGACGACAGATCGAACTTGAGCGTGCGCTCGTATTCCGCGGTCGTCAGGCTGTCGGCCCACAGGCCTGCCTGCTTCGCATAGGTCTCGACCAGCTTCACCTGGGCATCGTCGCGGCCGGTGAGCCTGAGGTAATCGAGGGTCTGCTGATCGATGAAGAACATCGCCGCCGTGGCGCCGAACTCCGGCGTCATGTTGGAGATGGTGGCGCGATCGCCCAGCGTCAGCGCCGAAGCACCTTCGCCGAAGAACTCGATGTATGCGCCGACGACCTTTTCTTTACGCAGATATTCCGTCAGCGCGAGCACCACGTCGGTGGCAGTGATGCCTGGCCCCGGCTTGCCCGTGAGCTCGACACCAACGATGTCCGGCAAGCGCATCCAGGACGCGCGACCGAGCATCACGCTCTCCGCTTCCAAGCCGCCGACGCCAATGGCGATCACGCCAAGAGCGTCGACGTGCGGAGTGTGACTGTCCGTGCCGACCAGCGTGTCCGGGAACGCAACGCCGTCCACCGCATGAATCACCGGCGACATCCGCTCCAGGTTGATCTGGTGCATGATGCCGTTGCCCGGCGGAATCACGTCCACGTTCCGGAACGCCAGCTTGGTCCAGTTGATGAAATGGAAACGATCGTCGTTGCGACGATCTTCCACAGCCCGATTCTTCGCGAACGCATCCTTGTCGTAGCCGCCGTATTCGACCGCCAGGGAATGGTCGACGATCAACTGCGTCGGCACGACCGGATTGATCTGCGAAGGATCGCCACCTTTATCGGCGATGGCGTCGCGCAGGCCCGCCAGATCGACCAGTGCGGTCTGGCCCAGGATGTCGTGACACACCACACGAGCCGGGAACCACGGGAAATCCAGATCCCGCTTGCGCTCGATGAGCTGCTTCAGCGAGGCCGTGAGCGTCGCTGGATCGCAGCGACGCACCAGGTTCTCGGCATGCACGCGAGAGGTGTACGGCAACTTGGCGTAGGCGCCCGGCTGGATCGCATCGACGGCTTCGCGCGCGTCGAAGTAATCCAGCTGGGTTCCAGGCAGGCGTTTGCGATGGGCTGTATTCATAGACCTTGGGATTGATTGCGCCGGGATTACTTGCGATCGGCGATCGGCACGAACTTCTGGTCTTCGGGACCGGTGTAGTTGGCGCTCGGACGAATGATTTTACCGTCAATGCGCTGCTCGATGATGTGCGCGCTCCAACCCGAGGTGCGCGCGATCACGAACAGCGGCGTGAACATGGCGGTCGGCACGCCCATCACGTGATAGCTGACGGCGCTGAACCAGTCCAGGTTCGGGAACATCTTCTTGATTTCCCACATCACCGACTCCAGGCGCTCGGCGATGTCGAACATCTTGGTGCTGCCCTGCTCCTTCGACAGATCGAGCGCGACCTGCTTGATCACCTTATTGCGCGGATCGGAGATCGTGTAGACGGGATGGCCGAAGCCGATCACGACTTCCTTGCGCTCGACGCGGGCGCGGATGTCCGCTTCCGCCTCATCCGGCGTGTCGTAGCGCTTCTGGATCTCGAACGCGACTTCGTTGGCGCCGCCGTGCTTCGGTCCGCGCAGCGCGCCGATGCCGCCGCAAATCGCCGAGTACATGTCGGAACCAGTGCCGGCAACCACGCGCGACGTGAACGTCGATGCGTTGAACTCATGTTCGGCGTACAGGATCAGCGACGTGTGCATCGCTTTCACCCACGAACGCGGCGGCTTCTCCTGATGCAACAGGTGCAGGAAGTGACCGCCGATGGAGTCTTCATCCGAATCGGTTTCGATGCGCTTGCCGTTGTAAGCATAGTGATACCAGTACAGCAGCATCGAGCCGAGCGAGGCCATGAGCTTGTCGGCGATGTCACGCGCGCCCGCATGATTGTGATCGTCCTTCTCAGGATTCACGCAGCCGAGCACCGAAACGCCCGTGCGCATCACGTCCATCGGATGGGCCGACGGCGGCAGCTGTTCCAGCGCGGTCTTCACCGCAGCCGGCAGGCCGCGCAGCGACTTCAGCTTGGTCTTGTAGGCGGTCAGTTCGGCGGCCGTCGGCAACTTGCCGTGCACCAGCAGATGAGCGATCTCTTCGAACTCGGACTGAGCCGCGAGATCCAGAATGTCGTAGCCGCGGTAGTGCAGATCGTTGCCGCTGCGACCGACCGTGCAAAGCGCGGTGTTGCCGGCAACGGTGCCGGACAGTGCAACTGACTTCTTGGGCTTGAATCCGGGCTGGGTGGGAGCGTCGGTCATTGAAAGTCTCCTGGTCGTTGTTGCTTGCGTCGCTCGATCATTTCTTCGCTTTGAACAGCGCGTCCAGGTGCTGCTCGTAGGCGTGATAACCGATGCGCTCATAAAGTTCTTCGCGCGTCTGCATCGTGTCGATGACATTGCGCTGATGGCCATCGCGGCGAATGGCTTCATAGACATTCTCCGCCGCCTTGTTCATCGCGCGGAAGGCGCTCAGCGGATACAGCACCATCGCCACACCCGCGCTCTTCAGCTCGGGCACGGAGAATAGCGGCGTCTTGCCGAACTCGGTGATGTTCGCGAGCACCGGCACCTTCACCGCATCGACGAACTTCTGGTACGTCGGGAGATCGTAAGCGGCTTCGGCGAAAATGGCGTCGGCGCCTGCCTCGACACACTTCACGGAACGCTCGATCGCGGCGTCGATGCCGAACGAGGCGATCGCGTCGGTGCGCGCGATCAGATAGAACTCCGGATCGGTCTTCGCATCGGCGGCCGCCTTGACGCGATCGACCATCTCTTCGGTGGAAACGAGCTCTTTGCCCGGACGATGGCCGCAGCGCTTCGCGCCGACCTGATCTTCGATGTGACAGCCGGCCGCGCCGAACTTGATCAGGCTCTTGACGGTGCGAGCGATGTTGAACGCGCTCGGGCCGAAGCCGGTGTCGATATCGACGAGCAGCGGCAGGTCGCACACATCCGTGATGCGGCGGATATCGGTCAGCACGTCATCGAGATTGTTGATGCCCAGATCGGGCATGCCGAGCGAGCCGGCCGCAACACCGCCGCCCGACAAGTAGATCGCCCGGTAGCCGGCGCGCTTGGCGAGCAGCGCGTGGTTCGCATTGATCGCGCCCACGATCTGCAGCGGTTGTTCGGCGGCGAGGGCCGAGCGGAAGTTGGATCCGGCGGATGCCATGGAAATCTCCTGTCCTCAAATGCGGTTGCAGCTGGATTGTCCAGGGATAGCAAAACTTATGCCACGCCGGCCCGCGCAAGACCCACATCTAAGCCATTGATCTTACAGTAAATGGGTTCAGATGCCCGGGACTCAACCGGCGCTGGCAGTTTCATTCTCGAAACAGTACAGTTTCACGCTGCAACAAACATGAAACTTCGATGAAACTTCCCTCATGAACGCCCAGGTCGCCCGCCCTGCCGACCCGCTCCGGATCGTCGCCGTCGGCCTGCATCGGCTGAAGGATCTGTTCCGGGACCTCGCCCCGACTTACGCCCATGTGGCCCGCGTCGAGGTGCTCGATAGCGGTTTCGAGACCGCCGTAGACACCATCAATGAACTCAGCCGCCAGCAGCCCATCGATGTGCTCGTGGCCGCCGGCTCCAACGGCGCCTATCTTCGGCAGCACATTGCGCTGCCGGTGGTGCTGGTGCGCGTCGGCGGCTTCGACATTCTGAGTGCGCTGGGCCGGGCACGAAGCATTTCCTCACGCATCGCGCTCGTGACGCACGGCGCTCTGCCCGTCGAGCTGGAGCGTTTCAACGAGCTGTTCGGTTTGGGCGTCGAGCAGCGAAGCTATCGGACCACGGACGAGGCAAGAAACTGCGTACTCGAACTGCGCGCCCGTGGCGTCGAGGTCGTCGTCGCACCGGGCTTGATCGCGGACCTTGCCGAGGCTGCCGGGATGGCCAGCGTGTTCCTGTATTCGGAGGATGCAGTTCGTGAAGCGCTCGACGACGCGGTTGAAATGGCGCGCCTGTCGCACATGGAGGGCGCAAAACGCGAACGCTTGAATACGATTCTCGGCCAATTGCGTGACGGCGTGGTCGCGGTCGACATGGAAGAGCGTATTGAAGTGTTGAATCCCGCGATGGCGCGGCTGTTGGATCGCCCTGCTACCGATCTGGTCGGTCGCAAGCTCAGTGATGTCGCGCCCGAACTCTCTCTCACCCGGACACTGCGTGAATCACGCGCCGAGATCGACGAGTTGCAGAGACTGGGCTCGCGGGCCGTCCTCACGAGTCGACTCCCCATCACCGAGCAAGGGACGCAAACGGGGGCGGTGCTCACCTGCCAGGATCCGGAATCGATTCAGCGCGTCGATCGCAATCTGCGCGCCAGCCGTCACAAGCCTGCAGCGAATGTGCGCTATCGCCTGACGGATCTGGTCGGAACGACTCCCGGCATCGTCCACACTCGAGCACTCGCGGCTCAATATGCGCGCAGCGATGCGACCGTGCTGATCTTCGGCGAAAGCGGCACGGGCAAGGAACTGCTCGCCCAGGGCATTCATGTCGCGAGCAAACGCGCGAATCAGCCCTTCATCGCCATCAACTGCGGCGCTTTCCCCGAGTCGCTGCTCGAGAGCGAATTGTTCGGTTACGAAGAAGGCGCATTTACCGGCGCACGCCGCGGCGGCAAGCTGGGTTTGTTCGAAGCCGCGCACACTGGCACGATCTTTCTGGATGAGATCGGCGAGATGCCGGTGTCTTTGCAAACCCGCCTGCTGCGCGTCCTGCAGGAGAAAGAAATATTGCGAGTGGGCGCGATCGAACCGACCCGGGTCGATGTTCGTGTGATCGCCGCCACGCATCGCGATCTGACCGAGCGGATCGTCACCGGCGACTTTCGCCGCGACCTCTACTATCGGCTCAACATCCTGCGCCTGGAACTGCCGGGCTTGCGCGAACGGCGTCAGGACCTGCCCGAGCTGGTGGCCTACCTGGCGCGCAAGATCGCCGTGCGCACGGGCATCGATATCAGCGGCGATCCGCGCGTACAGAAGTTGCTGGATGCCGCCTGGAACTATGAATGGCCCGGCAACGTACGCGAGCTGGAGAATCTGCTGGAACGAGTCGCGATGCTGGCAACCCCGAACGATGCAACTCTCGGCGATATGCAGTTGAGAGAGCTGATGCCTGAAATCGCCGCCGCCCCAACCAAAGCGATCGGCTCCATCGCCGTCCATCGAGCCGAATCAGAGATCGAACTGATTCGACGCGTGCTCGAGGAAAGCGACGGCTCTTACGCCAAAGCGAGCGAGCGACTCGGGATCAGTCGCACGACGCTATGGCGCAAGCTCAAGAAGGAACGTCCCGCTTAGCGCTGCTACTGCTTCAGCCGACACTTGGCCGTCGACAGCGGATGCTCCGTCTTGGTCCGCATGTGCATGAGAACACAGCGGCCGCGAGTGCTGATCAGCTGGAAATGTTCTGGCTGAGAAAGCTCCCTTCCCTGCAGCCTGCGCCCGCCCGCATCCCGTGCGGTCGCGCGCTCGATGATCAACTCGCTGTCGTTCGTGAGCGCGTCTGCTGCCAGTGTGACGGTCGGAACATTCAACGCCGCGCTCACGATCTTGACCAGCTCGGCGTGCGTTTCCGTCGTCGCTTCCGTCAGCACAGCCGGACCATCCTGGCTGGCGACGGAAGCGCACGCCGATAGCATCACCAAGGCGCTGAGCGAGACGATGCGCATGAGCGATTCCTATTCGCGGAAAATTCGATTCATCCGGGCGGGCGACTTGTGCATCTCGCCTACTTCGCCTGACAACGTCGCCTTCGAGCTGAAAGCGCCATCGGGCGCAACGCCGGTCGCCGCCGGGCAGACCTGGTTGTTGCTCGCAATGAAGCCCAGCGTCGCCGACAGGCGGGCTTCCAACGGATCGCCGAGCGCTCGGGTGAAATCGTCTCGCACCGAGCAGCCTGGCAGATCGACGCTGCCTGCGTCCGGGGAATTCACGGGCGTGAAGCCGTCCGGGCACGTGCCAAAGCCCTGAGCATTGCGACCCTCGAACTGAATCGAGAAATAGGTCGTGCCGCAGTTGTTCTGCGGATAGAAGCCATAAGGCTTGCCGCATGTGGTCGAGCCGATCTGATAAACCTGCACGCCGACCCCACGCAGACTGTTGATGATGGACTCGCTCGCCGAACAGGTGTTGTTGCCGGTGATGACATAGACGCGAGACAGGTTCAATGTCGGCAGTGGCGTGCCAGCCGCGAGGCTGAAACCACGCGCCGTGGTATGGAACGGTGTGGGCGTGAGCGGTTGGCCGGTGATGGGGTTGGTGTTCGGGTTCTTGTCGTTGAACACCAGTCGTTCGAAAGTCTGGCCGACCGTCATGGTGCCGCCGATCATGTAGGACAGCTCGCTCGCGATGTCCAGGAAGCCGCCGCCGTTGTAACGCAGATCGAGAATCAGCTCCTGTACGCCTTGGCTGCGGAATGAGTTGATCGCGCTCACCAGTTGCGCCTCGGCAGTGGCGATGTGATCGTTGAACACCAGATAGCCGACCGGTACGCCCGACGCATCGAGGACGCGCGAGTCGAGCACTGGTGTATGCGTGATCGCTCTAGCGTTCATCGTGATGTTACGTACGGCGCCGGAGACCTCACGAATCTGAAAAGTGTGCTGCCCGGCAGTGGAAGGAAACAACGCGGCGTTCAGCTGATTGGCCAGGTTGGCCCCCGTACCATTCACGAGATCGACGCCATCGGCCAATAGGATTTCGGCGCCCCGCGACAGATTGGCGTTAGCCGCGGGAGTTCCAGGTTCGACGTAGGCAGCGACGACTTTGCGAGGCGGGGCGTTCGCCAGCACGACCCATTGCACGCCATAGCCGATCTCGACGCCGGACTGGGACAGCTGTTCCCACACTGCAGTCGAGTAAGTGAAATGGAACTGATCCTTGGGCCGGCCCGACGCGGTCGTCGCCGGCGTCTTCAGCACATTGAAATAATCCGCCGTGGTTGAACCGGTGGGATCGCGATCGGGAACCTCCGAGTACCAGAGATACAGTTCGTTGGTCCACGAGCGCAGAAACATGTTCTCGGCGAAGGTCGAGCCGGAACGGTCGCTCGTCCCCGCACGTGGCGATGCGCATTGATTCGCGAAACTGGAAGAGGGCTGGAACACACCGGGCCGGAAGTCGTTGCTCGGAGCTGAACCGGCCGGACCATCGCCTCCACCCCCGCCGCAACCCCCGATTCCCCACAACGCGACTGCCAGCACCGCCCCACGCGAAATCCATTGCATGTAGAGACTCCCGCCTTTCGATGGTGAGCTTTTACTACATACATCACCTCGCGAGTAGTACATGTCTCCCATCCGAGCCATCTCAGCGTCTTCGTTCAGCGACGGCGTGACAACAAAGGTTTCGGGCCGCCTTCGATCCCGGTCAGCGCCAGGGTCGTCAGCAGCAATCCCTGCGGTCCCAAATATGAATGGACCGGTTCATACCATTCATCGAGCGAATGTGCCTTATCGCCAATGCCGCCGCCTGGCGTCGTCATGGCCGGTATCCCCAGGCCCAGCGGCACGTTCGAATCGGTGCTGCCCGCGACTGGCATCGGGGGCTTCTGACCCAAGGCCACCATGGCGCCGATCCAGGTGGAAGCCATCAGACTATCGCTGCTGCCTGCGCCTGCGGGCCGGTCGCCGAGCAATGTTCCCTCGACTTTCACTGGCGCCGCGTTCCAGCGCTCACCCTCTTCCACGCCCGCGCGTTCAGCTGCGGCGAGAATCTGTTCTTCCAATGCGGCGAGTGCGGTTGCAGATTCTGAACGAATATCGAGCTGCAGCTGAGCCGTCTCGGCAATGGCATTGATTGCCATACCGCCCGATACGATGGACACGGTGAAGGTGGTCTTCGGTTCGGCCGGCGCCTGCAGATCTGAGATTGCACTGATCGCCCGGCCCATCGCATGCACCGCGCTGGGAGTACCGAAGTTCTCATAACTGTGACCGCCGGGCCCGGTGAACGTGATCTGCCAGCGATGACTGCCGACGGCGCGCGCCACGACTTCGGATTCGCCGGCGGGCAAGCGCGGTGAGTCAATGCCATCGACGGAGATGAATCCATCGATGTCCTTTCGATCGCGGAAGAGTGCCTTCACACCACGCAGGTTGCCCAGGCCTTCCTCGCCCACCGTGGCGACAAATAAAACATCGCCTTGAGTGCGCAGCTTGTGTTCCTGCATCGCGCGCAGCACGGTCAGCAGCACGGTGAGGCCGCGAGCGTCATCGCCAATACCCGCGCCGTAATAACGATTGCCTTCCTTGCGAACTTTCACATCGGTCTCTGCGCTGAACACCGTATCCAGATGCGCCGACAACACCAGCGTGGGTCCGTTACGGCTCGTGCCAGGACGGCGCGCAATGACGTTGCCTTCGGAATCGGTAGCGATGTCGGTCAGGCCCAGCTCGCGCAGGCGTCGGGCGTAGTCATTGCCACGCACCTCTTCTTTGCGAGAAGGCGCCGGAATCTCGGAGATCTCGATCTGCTCTCGCAGCGTTCGTTCGTCTTCTCGACGGATCTGCTCCAGCGCAGCCTTCACCGCCGGTTTGCCGTTGAGAGTCTTGAAGACGGCCTCATTCTTCGACGATGCGTCTGCAGCGGGCGCCTCGAATGCGAACACGGCGCTGAGCAGACACAGGACACTGACAAACTTCACGCGACCCGATGCAACCATGGATTTCGATTCCGTCTGACGCCTGGCGGGCGGATCGCCGCATGATAGCCCGCGCCATCCAGCGATGGCGCGAGCTCATCAAACGGAAACCTCAGGACGGCAAGGCGGCTGCGGGCGTCACAGGCTCGGCAGCGATGGCCGAGGTCGCCTTGACCAGACCGTCCAGGCCGTTGCCGGACAGCCCCACTTCCTTGATGAGCTGGTCGAGCACCGGTGCATAGGCCCGATACTTCAGAGCCGCGCCTACGGCCTGCTCAGCGAGATTGCCTGAGCCATTGCCTCCCAAGGCATCGCCTGCCTGCGCACCGGCGGCCCCAGTATTCAGGCCGTCGACCTGCATGATGCGGATCGAGTCGATGTTCTGCATCGGGCGCACCGCCTCCTCGATGATCCTGGGCAGGGCCTGGATCAACGCCAGCTTCTCCTGCAGCGAGATCTGGGCACTCGACAGGGTGTTGATGGCTTCATTCAAGGCGCGCTTACCGGCAGCTTCCGCTTCGTAGTTTTCGCGGTTCGCCTTGGCCAGCGTGCGGATCGCATCGGCCCTCGCCTCCGAAGCTTCCTTTTCCGCGAGCGCCGATACCTTCACGCTTATGGCCTGACGCTCCGCCTCCTGCGAAGCCAGCACCAGGGTCACCTGCTTTTCACGTTCCGCTTTTGCGACTTCCTCGGCCGTCTTCACGGCCTGCTCGGACTTCACGGCTTCTGCCAAAGCCAGGTTGGCGCTGGCCTGAGCTTTGGACTGCTCTTCGGATTTCTGCGCGATCGAAATCGCCTTGTTCTGATCGGCGATCTCCGTGGCGCGCAGCTGTTCGATCGTGGCGATCTTGACCTCGCGCTCCGCTTCGACGACACGCTGGCGCACCGCCTGTTCTTTGGCAACTTCCGCCTCACGAATCTGCCGGGCGGCGGAAATCTTCGCTTCCTCGGCTTCCCGAGAGCGCTCGGCCTGCACCTTTGCGACGATCGCGTTCTGTTCCGCCTCGCGGGCCGCGACTTCCTGCGATTGCGCAAGCTCGGCGAAGCGCTTTTGACGATCGATCTCCAGCTGCAGCTGCTTGGCTTCGAAGTTCTTGCGCGAGATTGCGACAGAGGTGTCCTGCTCGATCTCGTTGCGCTCGCGGTTGCGACGCTGAGTCTGTTCGGTCAACCGAGTCAGACCTTCGGCATCGAACGCATTGTTGGGATCGAAAAACTGCATCGGCGTCTGGTCGATGCGGGTGAGCGAGACGCTCTCCAGCTCCAGGCCGTTTTTCAACAGATCCTCGCTGACCGCGTTCTGCACGCCCTGGATGAAGTCCTGACGCTTGTCCAGCAGCTCCTGCATGGTCATCGAGACCGCGGCGGCGCGCAGTGCATCGACGAACTTGTCTTCGACCAGTTGTGACAACTGATCGGGAGCGATCGTGCGTTGGCCCAGCGTCTGTGCGGCATTCGCGATGCCTTCCTTGGTCGGCACCACGCGCACGAAGAACGCAACGACCACATCCACGCGCATACGATCCTTGGTGAAGAGCGAGTCCTTGCCGAAGCGCGTGACTTCGAGCTTGAGCGTATTCATGTTCACCAGAATGGTCTCGTGAAACACCGGAAAGACGATGGCGCCGCCATCCATCACGACCTTCTGCCCACCCAATCCGGTGCGTACGAAAGAACGCTCTTTCGAGGAGCGCCGGTACAGCCGCGAGAAAATGATTCCTACCACCAGCAGCGCGAAGAACGCGATGCCCGCAAGAATCAAATTGTCCAGGATCAGGTAGTCCGACATGTGCTCACTCCCCAGCAACGTTGACAATCCGTGGTTCGAATCGGGCCTCAGATCAGATCCGGCCAGGGGTTCACAGCCCCGGCGAAACGATTGCCGGCGATGCGCTTGTTGAGCAGCACACGTTCCCCGCTTTGAAACGTCATGCCCTCCGCCTCCGGCTCGACCAACACATAAAGCATCTGTCCATGCTCATTCGGCACCTTCGCTTGCGCCGGATAGCCGGGCCGCGCGGTGCCGCTCACGATCGTCGCGACTCGCCCGACCAGCGAATCGAACGAGACCGCATAGGTTTGATCTTGTGGAATCACGCGCGCGAGTCCCGCTCCCGCATAACGCACGACGGGTAGAGCGATCAGAACGGCGGCAATGACCGCAATCGAGGGCGGCACCCAGAATCCAAACAATTGCCGTATGACCAGGTTGAGCGCGAATCCGGCGAGGGCAAAGCTCGCAAGGAACAACACCAGCAGCACGAGCGCGGGCACGCGGCCGAATGACAGCCAGCCCAGCAACTTGTCGAACACTCCCGCATGCACCTCGCCGGCGTCGGGAAACAAAGGCTGGAGCGACTGGGAGAGGCTCGATCCCACCAGCATCGCAATGACTTCCACGATCGCGATCAGCAGGAGCAGGAAGGTTGCCACGGTGAATGGCCAGGTCTGGGCGGCGAACAGCACGTGTTGTTTATCCCTCAACAAATAAGCCGTCGATGGACAGTATCCTCAACAGCAAGCCATCAATGCAACGCACTGCCGGCGAACGGCCCGCCCGTGCCGGTGAAACTCGTTGATGTGAGCTCGGCAAGGACCAGGCGAGCAACTCTAGGCTGTTTGCCAAGGATTTCTATGGAAGGCATTCGGCAAAGCGACGAATGAGTCGCGAGCGCGTGTGCGGATTGCCGCCACGGAGATCCCTCTGGGTTGGTCATCCGGGTTGAAGACGACGGTAGCGTCGATCCAAGCGCTAGTGTCCTGACGAGCCTTCGGGTTCGTTCGAAGAGATCTGCTCGATCGGGGCGCCATAGAGCATCTCGATGCCTTCCATGTTCGGCAGGCGATGCGCGATGCCCTTGTGACAATCGATGCAGGTGTGATCCTGGCCCGCCAGCGCCGTCGAATGGACGTACACCGCGCGTTGGCTTTGACGCGTCCAATCCATGTACTTGTACGCGTGGCAGTTGCGGCACTCGAGCGAATCGTTCGCTTTCAGCCGCGCCCACTCATGCTTCGCCAGATCCAGTCGCTTGTCGAGGAACTTCTCCCGGGTGTTGATGGTGCCGAAGATCTTGCCCCAGACCTCCTTCGAGGCCTGCATCTTGCGGGCGATCTTGTCCGTCCATTGATGCGGCACATGACAGTCGGGACACGTGGCGCGCACCCCGGAGCGATTGCTGTAATGAATCGTGCTCTTGAGCTCGGCGAACACGTTGTCCCGCATCTCGTGGCAGCTGGTGCAGAACTGCTCGGTGTTGGTGGCTTCCAGCGCGGTGTTGAAGCCGCCCCAGAACAGGATGCCGCCGATGAAACCTCCAACCACCAGGAAGCCGAGGCTGAAGTAACGGCTCGGAGAGCTCAGCACCCTCCACCAGCCCCGAAGCTTTTCCACTAGCGCCTTCACTCCTTCTTTTCCTGTTGCTCGCGTTCGATCAGCTCGTAAACGTCGACGAACTGGTTTTTCACCGGCGGCTGCGCATCGGTCTGCACCACGTGACACTGAGTGCAGAAGTAACGCCGGGGTGAAATCTCCGCGAGGAAGTTGGCATCGCGATCCATGTAGTGAGTGGCACTGACCATGGGTGCGCCAAACTCCTGGTTACGCACCCGAGAATGGCAGTACATGCAGAAATTCACATTGCGCGTCATCTCGTAACGTTCGATGGCGTGCGGAATGGTCGGCGGTTGACTCGTGTAGGCCCTGCCCCGCCGCACATCGAAGTTCTCGACTCTAGCCATGCGTGGCGCCTTCGGCTCCTGATCGAGCGGCGCTGGACCTCGCAGCCCTTCCAGATTGTCGGCGGCCAGCGCAGCGCTGAAACACAGCACCCCGATGATCGCGATTCGTCGCAGGCGTGGCGTCATTACACCGCTCCCATCGGCACTATCTTCACCGCGCACTTCTTGAAGTCGGTTTGCTTCGAGATCGGGTCCGTCGCATCCAGCGTGCACTTGTTGATGAGCTGGGAAGCGTCGAACCAGGGCACGAACACGACGCCTCGCGGCGGCTTGTTCCGCCCTCGCGTTTCCACCCGCGAACGCATCTCTCCGCGTCGCGAGACCACTTTCACTTCGACACCACGGCGCACACCGAGCGCTTCGGCATCGTCCGGATGCATGAACACCACCGCGTTCGGAAACGCCTTGTACAGCTCGGGCACGCGGCCGGTCATCGAGCCCGAATGCCAATGCTCGAGCACCCGACCTGTCACCAGCCAGTACTCGTACTCGCCGTCAGGCTCCTCTGCGGCAGGCTCGTAAGGAAACGCGAAGATGTTCGCTTTGTTGTCCGGGTTGCCATAGAACTGGAACCCCGCGCCGGGCTTGACGTATGGATCCGAGCCCTCGCGATAGCGCCAACGGGTTTCCTTTCCGTTCACGACCGGCCAGCGCAGGCCGGTGACTTCATGATACTTGTCAAAGGGCGCGAGGTCGTGGCCGTGGCCGCGACCGAATGAGGCGTACTCTTCCCACAAGCCCTTTTGCACATAGAACCCGAACGCCTTCGACTCCTGGTTCTCGTAATCCTTGTTGAGATCGCTCAAGGGATAGCGATCGACCTGGCCGTTGGCGTACAGCACCTCGAACAGGGTCTTGCCCCGATAAGTCGGGTTCGCGTTCAGCAGCTCGGCGGGCCACACTTCTTCGGTCTTGAATCGCTTCGAGAACTCCATCAATTGCCACAGATCGGAACGCGCCTGCCCGGGCGCATTCACGAGCTGATGCCAGAATTGCGAGCGCCTCTCGGCATTGCCGTATGCGCCCTCCTTCTCCACCCACATGGCGGTCGGCAGAATCAGATCCGCGGCCTGCGTCGTCACCGTCGGATAGGCATCCGAGACCACGATGAAGTTCTTGGGATTGCGATAGCCTGGCAACACCTCCTGATTGAAGTTCGGCGCCGCCTGCACATTGTTGTTGACCTGCACCCAATAGGCGTTGAGTTTGCCATCGGTGAGCATCCGACTTTGCTCGACCGCGTGATAACCCACCTTCGGGCTGATCGTGCCGTGAGGTAGCTTCCACAATTCCTCGGCGTGCTTGCGATGCTCGGGATTTGTCACGACCAGGTCTGCGGGCAAGCGATGCGCGAACGTGCCGACTTCACGCGCCGTACCGCACGCGGATGGCTGGCCAGTCAATGAGAACGGGCTGTTGCCGGGTGTGGCAATCTTCCCGGTGAGCAGATGCAGGTTGTAACAAAGATGGTTCGCCCACACGCCTCGCGTGTGCTGATTGAACCCCATCGTCCAGAACGAGACGACGCGCACTTTCGGGTCTGCATACAACTCGGCGAGCTGCTTCAGCCAGGATTCGGGACAACCGGAGATCTTGGCCGTGTGGGCCAGCGTGTACGGCTTGACGAAGCGTGCATATTCTTCGAACGACATGGGCGTGGAGTCGCCGGCGCGCGACGCGTTCTTCGCCTTCTTTTCGAGCGGATGCTCAGGGCGCAGCCCATAACCGATGTCGTCGACGCCGCGCTTGAAGTTCACGTGCTTGCCGACGAAGTCTCGATTCACGCGACCGGTCTCGATGATGTAATTGGCGATGTAGTTCATGATCGCCAGATCTGTCTGCGGCCGCATGACGAGTGGAATATCGGCGAGATCGAACGATCGATGCTCGAAGGTCGAGAGCACCGCGACCTTGACGTGGGGCGCCGACAAGCGCCGATCCGCTACGCGTGACCACAGGATGGGATGCATTTCCGCCATGTTCGAGCCCCACAGCACGAACGCATCCGCAGATTCGAAATCGTCGTAGCACCCCATCGGCTCGTCCATGCCGAAAGTTCGCATGAACGCATAGGCCGCCGACGCCATGCAATGCCGGGCATTCGGGTCGAGGTTGTTGCTGCGAAAGCCGGCCTTCATCAACTTGCTCGCCGCGTAGCCTTCCCAGATGGTCCATTGGCCCGAGCCGAACATGCCGACCGACTCCGGCCCGTTCGCCTTCAGCGCCTCTTTGAACTTCTGCGCCATGATGTCGAACGCTGCGTCCCAGCTGACCGGCGTGAACTCACCGTTCTTGTCATACACGCCATCTCTCATACGCAACAACGGCTGCGTGAGACGATCGGCGCCGTACATGATCTTGGATAAGAAATATCCCTTGACGCAGTTGAGGCCGCGATTGACCTCCGCGTTCGCATCCGCGTGCGTCGCGACGACTCGATTTCCTTTTACCGCCACGCGCACACCACAGCCCGTGCCACAGAACCGGCAAGGCGCCTTCGACCATTTCAGTTTGGTGAATTGCGACTCGGTGATGATGTTCTGGGCCGGCGCATCCGTGCTCGCGGCTGCGATAGCCGACGCCGCCGCGCTACGTCGCAGGAACTGTCGTCGATTCAGCGTCATGTTGTTCTTCCATTGCCGCAGCAGGTTCCATCAAGTGCGCCACGATCGAAACGGTGAGCACGCCCGGAAGCTGCTGCAGTTCGGTGGTGGCATCTGCGAGCGCTCGACTGTCCGGCGCTTCCAGAACGATCGCGACTTTGCCGGGCTGTCCGGTTTCGTGCAGCTCAGCGCCTGGCACGGAGCTCACCGTCGCACGCACAGCCTCGCAGCCGCTCGGGGTTGCTTGAATCAGCAGGCTGGCGATGTGGACGAGCGGCTCGTCGTCATCGGTTGCGGCGGGTCCAAACCTTAGAAAATCCCGACGAGAAAGCCAGCGCATGGCTACCCTTACACGGACGGCGGTCCGGCGATGAGTTGATACATCCAGACCGCGAAGCCATAGGCAGCGACGATCAGCACCGCCAGGATGGGCGCCATAATGAATGTAAGGAAGAAAAATACGGCAAATTCACGCCGCTTCTCGGCTTGCATGCATCCCTTGTAGGCGGAGACTTGGTAGGGAGGAATCCCGAATTACCGAGAGGAGCTGCGCGGAGTTCCGGAGCCCATTTGCAAATGTATCGAGCCGGATGCGCCGAGGGTTCGATCAGCATTGCCGCGTTGCGGGTCTCTCGGTGCAGGCATAGACTCGACCGGACCCATGTCATGCACGCACGGGAGCCTTCCATGAGCGATATGACTAGGCGCCAGTTCCTGGCGATCACCGGCAGCTCGCTGGCCGGCTCGAGCCTGGCGCTGCTGGGATTCTCGCCCGGCGAAGCGTTGGCCGAAGTTCGACAGTTCAAGCTGGCGCGCGCCACCGAGACCCGCAATACCTGCCCCTACTGTTCGGTCTCTTGCGGGCTGCTCATGTATTCGTTAGGCGATAGGTCGAAGAATGCGGCCCCGAGTATCTTTCACATCGAGGGCGACCCCGATCACCCGGTGAATCGCGGCACCTTGTGTCCGAAGGGCGCGGCGCTGATCGACTTCATTCACAGTCCGAGTCGGCTGACGCATCCGGAATATCGCGCGCCGGGCTCGGACCATTGGCAGCGCATCTCCTGGGATGAGGCGATGGGGCGCATCGCCCGGCTCATGAAACAGGATCGCGACGCCAACTTCATTGCGAAGAGTGAAGAAGGCCATACAGTGAACCGATGGCTGACCACCGGCATGCTGGCGGCCTCGGCGAGCAGCAACGAAGCCGGCTACATCACACACAAGGTCATCCGCAGCCTCGGCGTTCTGGCGTTCGACAATCAGGCGCGTGTGTGACACGGCCCGACGGTGGCAGGTCTTGCCCCGACGTTTGGCCGTGGAGCGATGACGAATCACTGGGTCGACATCAAGAATGCCGACCTGGTCCTGATCATGGGTGGCAACGCCGCCGAGGCGCATCCCTGCGGCTTCAAATGGGTCACTGAAGCGAAAGCGCACAACAAGGCGCGGTTGATCGTCGTCGATCCTCGCTTCACCCGCTCGGCTTCGGTCGCCGACGTGTATGCGCCGATTCGCGCGGGCACCGACATCGCGTTCCTCGGAGGCGTGATCAACTACCTGCTGGCCACCGACAAGATCCAGCGCGATTACGTCACCCACTACACCGACGCAACCTTCATCGTCAAAGAAGAATTCGCGTTTCGCGACGGCCTGTTCTCGGGTTACCGCGACGAGAAACACAACTACGACAAGTCCTCCTGGGACTATGAGTTCGGCGACGATGGCTTTGCGCGGGTCGACGCGACGCTCGAGCATCCTCGCTGCGTCCTGAATCTGATGAAACAACACTACTCGCGCTATACGCCGGAGATGGTCGAGCGGGTCTGCGGCACCCCGAAGCAGAAGTTCCAGCAGATCTGCGAAATGATCGCCTCCACCGCCACACCCAAGCGCGCCATGACGGTCATGTACGCCCTCGGCTGGACCCAGCACTCGGTGGGCTCGCAGATGATCCGATGCGCGGCGATGATGCAGCTGTTGTTAGGAAACATTGGTGTTTCCGGTGGCGGCATGAACGCGCTGCGTGGCCATTCGAACATCCAGGGGCTCACCGACCTGGGGCTGCTCTCCAACACGCTGCCCGGCTATATCACCTTGCCGTTCGACAGGGAGCAGAGCTACGAGCAGTACGTAGCGGCGCGCGCCTTCAAGCCGATCCGCCCGAAGCAGATCAGCTATTGGCAGAACTTCCCCAATTTCTTCGTCAGCCTGCAGAAGGCGTGGTGGGGAGACGCCGCGACGCCCGAGAATCGATGGGCCTACGACTATCTGCCCAAGATCGACAAGCTCTACGACATGCTGCAGGTCTTCGACCTCATGGACCAGGGCAAGATGAACGGCTACCTGGCTCAGGGCTTCAATCCGCTCGCCGCTGCGCCCAACAAGGCAAAGATGACGGCGGCGCTCTCGAAGCTGAAGTACCTGGTGATCATGGATCCGCTGGTCACCGAGACTTCGGAGTTCTGGCGAAACTTCGGCGTACACAATGATGTCGACTCCAGCCAGATCCAGACTGAAGTCTTCCGCCTGCCCGTGAGTTGCTTCGCCGAGGAAGACGGCGCCCTCGTCAACTCCGGCCGCTGGCTGCAATGGCATTGGAAAGGCGCCGAGCCCCCTGGGGAAGCGCGGCCCGATATCGAAATCATGGCGGAGCTGTTCAATCGGCTGCGCGTGCTCTATCGAGACGAAGGCGGCGCGTTTCCGGATCCCATCGTGAATCTGTCGTGGCCGTACATTCACCCGAACAAGCCGACCCCCGAGGAGCTCGCCAAGGAATATTCCGGTCGAGCGCTCACAGAGCTGGTCGATCCCAAGAATCCGACCAATGTGGTCCGCAAGCGCGGCGAACAACTGGCCGGGTTCGGCGAACTGCGCGATGACGGCTCGACCGCGAGCGGCTGCTGGATCTTCTGTGGCTCATGGGGGCCCGCCGGCAACCTCATGGCGCGGCGTGACAACGCGGATCCCACCGGCATCGGTCAGACACTGAATTGGGCGTGGTCGTGGCCAGCGAATCGACGTGTTCTCTACAACCGCGCTTCGTGCGATACCGATGGCAAACCGTTCAATCCAGAACGCATGCTGATCACCTGGAATGGCAAACAATGGATTGGCGCCGACACGCCGGACTTCAAAATAGACGACGATCCCGCGGCAGGCGTCGGACCGTTCATCATGAATCAGGAAGGTGTCGCCCGCTTCTTCGCTCGCGGCAACATGACCGAAGGTCCGTTCCCGGAGCACTACGAGCCGTTCGAGTCACCGCTCGGCTACAACCCTCTCAGTCGCAACGAGCCGCGAGCCGTCAGCAATCCAGCAGCACGCATCTTCGAGGCCGATCGTGAGGCGCTTGGCAAGGCCGCGCAGTTCCCGCACGTCGCGACCACTTATCGTTTGACGGAACACTTTCACTACTGGACCAAACACGTTCGGCTCAATGCGATCACTCAGCCGGAACAATTCGTCGAGATCGGCGCGGCGCTGGCCGACGAGCTCGGAATCAACGGCGGCGATCGCGTGCGCGTCAGCTCGAACCGCGGACACATCGAAGCCGTCGCCGTGGTCACCAAGCGCATCAAAGCGCTGAACATCGACGGCAAGACGGTACACACCGTGGGTATCCCGATTCACTGGGGATTCACGGGCCTCGCGCGCCCCGGCTATCTCGCCAACACGCTCACGCCGTTCGTCGGCGACGGCAACTCTCAGACGCCGGAATTCAAGGCCTTTCTGGTCAAGGTCGAAAAGCTCGACGGGACCTCGAGCGTCTTCGAAAGCAAGACGTGAGGAGCAGCCATGGCATTGCAATCTCTCGATATCGTCCGGCGCTCCGCCACCACCACCGCCTCGCCCCAGCTGCGACAGGCACATACCGGCACCGTCGCGAAGCTCATCGACACGACCAAATGCATCGGCTGCAAGGCCTGCCAGGTTGCGTGCATGGAATGGAACGATCTGCGCGACGAGATCGGCACCAACATCGGCGCGTATCAGAATCCCCACGATCTCACCGATCAGTCCTGGACGCTCATGCGCTTTGCCGAGCACGAGAACCCCGACAAGGGCGGCGATCTGGAATGGCTCATTCGCAAGGACGGCTGCATGCATTGCGCGGACCCGGGCTGCCTCAAAGCCTGCCCGGCGCCAGGCGCCATCGTGCAGTACGCCAATGGCATCGTCGACTTCCACCAGGAGAACTGCATCGGCTGCGGCTACTGCATTGCCGGTTGCCCGTTCGACATTCCTCGCATCTCCAAGCGAGATCGCAAAGCATACAAATGTACGCTGTGCTCCGATCGGGTCGCCGTCGGGCTCGAGCCGGCCTGCATCAAGTCCTGCCCCACGGGTGCGCTCGTATGGGGCACCAAGGAGGACATGCAGCAGCATGCGGCTGAGCGGGTCGAGGATCTGAAATCTCGCGGCTTCGAGCATGCCGGTCTTTACGATCCACCGGGTGTCGGCGGCACGCACGTGATGTATGTGCTGCATCATGCCGACCAGCCGCAGCTCTATAACGGCCTGCCCGAGGATCCGCAGATCAGTGCGGCGGTGGGCCTCTGGAAAGGCGTGACCAAGCCCATCGCCCTCGCCGGCATCGTGCTGACGGCACTGGCCGGTTTCTTCCATTTCATTCGCGTCGGCCGGAACGAAACGCACGAAAGCGACGAGCAGGCTGCTGCGCGGGAAACGGAGCGCGCTCGCCATGAATGACACTACGAGTGATACCTCCCGCCGCACGATCGAGCGCTACACCGCCAACGAGCGCACCAATCATTGGATCGTCGCCATCGTCTTCGTGTTGACGGCGATCTCGGGGCTCGCGTTGTTCCATCCGGCGCTCTATTGGTTGAGTGCGTTGCTGGGGGGCGGCACGTGGACGCGAATCCTGCATCCCTTCCTCGGGCTGATCATGACGATCTTCTTCGCACTGCTGGCGGCTGCGATGTGGAAGTTCAACAAGATGGAACCGCGCGATTGGCAATGGCTTCGCCAGGGGCGCGACGTGGTCAACAACCGCGAAGATCGTCTGCCCGAGGTCGGCCGTTACAACGCCGGCCAGAAGCTGTTGTTCTTCGTGCTGGTGATCTGCATCCTCGCCTTGCTGCTTTCGGGCATCGTGATCTGGCGTCAGTACTTCTCCCTGTATTTCTCAGTGGGCGTGATTCGCGCCGCTGCGGTGGTTCACGGATTCAGCGCCTTTGTGCTGATCTGCGCCATCGTCGTGCACATCTATGCCGCCTTCTGGGTGAAAGGGTCGCTTGGCGCGATGACGCGTGGTACCGTGACGCCGGGCTGGGCCTGGAAACATCATCGCGCCTGGTTCCGGGAAAAGGTCCATGCAACGCATCCTCGGCCCCGGTCAGATTGAAGCGTTCTCGCAGCGAGACTTCCAGCGTTTGCGTCTCCCCGATCGTGCGCGCGTATTCTCCACACGCGCCGCGAGATTGCGCCAACAGAGCGAGAGCGGCGCGATCGGTCATTCCATCGGCGACTACCTGCGCCTCATGGCTCATCTCGCCGAGGCTCAGCAGGCAACCCTCACGAATATCGAGCCCGATTTGCCAAATGCCGAGCAGATCGCACACGCCCGGTCATTTCATATGCCGATCGTTGCAGCTGGCAGCTGGCGGCGTGAAGAGCGTTGGCGTCAATCGCTGTTCTCGATCTGTGATGCTCTGCTCGCCCTGCCCGACCTCCCGGCACAGGTGCGCTTGGCCTGCGAGCGGTTGCGCATGTTGGAACCCACCCAACTCGACTCGCAAGCAGATGGTCTGTTGGCGCGTTCATCCGATGTCGACGCAGCGTTAGCTCCGTTCGTGATGGCAGCATTGCAGGTGCATTGGGTGGCAATCGCCAGCCGCATGAGCCTCGATGACATCCGGCCACTTGATGTTCCGGGGGTGTGCCCGACGTGCGGCACGTTGCCAGTCGCGAGCATCGTTCGATCAGACTCCCGCTCTCAGGGGCTTCGATATCTGCACTGCTCGCTGTGCGCAACCGAGTGGCACATGGTTCGAGTGACCTGCAGTCATTGCCAGAGTACCAAGGGCATCAGCTATCAATCGATCGAAAACGGGCCACGTGGCATACGCGCCGAGTGCTGCGATGAGTGCCATACCTACCGGAAGATCCTGTATCAGGAGGAAGATGGTGCAGTAGAGCCGGTTGCGGACGACCTGGCGAGTCTCGCGCTCGATCTGCTGCTCGGTGAGACCGACTATCGCCGCGCCAGCCCCAACCCTTTGCTATGGAATCCGTCATGATCGTCGGCACCGCCGGGCACATCGATCATGGCAAGACGTCTCTGGTGCGGGCCCTCACCGGTGTCGACACCGATCGGCTGAAGGAAGAAAAGGAACGCGGCATCTCGATCGAGCTTGGCTTCGCCTACACGCCACTGCCGAACGGCGATGTGCTCGGCTTCGTCGACGTACCCGGCCATGAACGATTGATACATACGATGGCTGCCGGCGCGTGCGGCATCGACTTCGCGTTGCTGGTCATTGCGGCCGATGATGGCGTAATGCCTCAGAGCCGGGAGCACCTGGCAATTCTGGAAATGCTCGGCATCTGGCGCGGCGCGGTCGCGTTGACCAAAGTGGATCGGGTGCGTCCCGATCGTGTGCGCGAAGTGGAAGCTGAGGTCAGGAACGTTCTGCACCCTACGGCATTGGCGAGCGCACGCATTTTTCCAGTGAATGCCGTCGCTTCAAACGATCCCGGCGTCGCTGCACTCCGGGAACATCTTCGTGAAGTTGCTGCGACGATGCCGCCGCGAAGCGCTGACGGCCTCTTCCGCCTGGCCGTGGATCGGGTCTTCACTCTGCCCGGCCACGGCACAATCGTCGCCGGCACGGTGTTTTCAGGTCGGATCCACGTCGGCGACACAGTCGCCGTCATGCCCGGAAACCTCACCGCCCGAGTGCGCAGCATTCATGCCCAGAACCGTCCAAGCGAACTGGGCCTTGCCGGCCAGCGCTGCGCCTTGAACCTTGCTGGGGTCGAGAAAAGCACACTCTCTCGTGGCAAGTGGGTTGGCGATCCTCGCGTACTCGTCCCAACCAAACGAGTCGACGCACGAGTTCAACTAACAGCCCACAGGAAACTCAAGCTGACGCCAGGAACGCGGGTCCACGTGCATATCGGTGCTGCGCACACGCTTGCCCATATGGTTCTTCTCGAGTCGGACTGGCTCACGAGCGGCGAATCGGCGCGAGCTCAACTCGTACTCGAAAGCACGATCTGCACTGTGCCCGGCGATCGGTTCATCATTCGCGATGCGCAGGCCGCGCACACGATTGGCGGTGGCGTGATTCTCGATGCGTCGGCGCCGTCGCGCAAACGGCGATCCGAGCAGCGCTCGCGCTATCTCGATGCCGTCGAAAAAATGCTCGCTGGCGAAGGCCTGACGCACTTATTGGCCGGCGCACCGAACGGGGTGAGCATGGCCGATGTGGAGCGATTGACGGGTCGTCACGCGAACAGCGTGATACTTCCCGCCGGGTCGATCCTGCGAGGAACGAATCAGGATCAGTTCATCCTGCTCGAATCTGCGTGGGAGTCACTGCGTACCGACGCACTGAGCGCCTTGCGGAAATTCCACGCGGACTTCCAGGATGATCCGGGACCAGACAGTGGCAGGCTGCGACGAATGACTCGACCCGATCTATCCGCAGCGCTGTGGGTTGCGCTGGTGGATGAGTTGACGAAAGAAGGGTCACTGGTCCGGCAGGGGCCGTGGCTGCGCTTGCCCGATCATGCGGCCACGCTTTCGGAGAATGATCAGGAACTCGCTCGACAACTGCGATCGCTGATTGCACAAGGACGGCCCGAGCCGCCCTGGGTGCGAGATCTTGCGGCGACCGTCCAGCAGCCCGAAGATCGTGTACGCCAGATTCTGCGCCGGCAAGTTGCCTGCGGAACCCTCTGCCAGATCGTCCATGATCTGTTCTACGACAGCGATCGCGTCGACACACTGGCCAGTGTCGTTGCCTCGCTGGCTCGTGAACGAGGCAGTGTGGATGCGGCTCGTTATCGAGACGCCATCGGCCTGGGGCGCAAACGCTCCATCCAGATCCTGGAGTTCTTCGACCGCGTCGGGTACACGCGTCGGGTTCATGATGTCCACGTTCTGCGCAAGGACAGCGGCTGGAACGTGGAGCATCCCCACTAGTGCGAAAAGGCAGGACTCCTCGAGAGTCCTGCCTTCGACCCGCTCAGGTCAATGGACCGAATCGATCGATCAGCGAAGCTTTGCACGCAGCATCGCTGGTCGGCACCGACCCGGCCGCGAAACCTGCGGGCGCCTCACCGCTCCACTGCGACAAGTCGTCGCCGAAGTCGAAGCGATAGTCGAGGCCGCTGGCGTTGGTGTTGACCGCCTTGAGCAGCATCGAGCGCATGCCGCCGGCGACTTCGAGGCCCAGCGTCAGCGTGTGGTCGTCCAGCAGGCTCCAGTGACCGCCCACCAACAGCGCGCCGTTCGGATCCGTGCTGCTCGTCGTATCGAAATCTCCGTCGTCGCCGCGGTAGCGCACGCAGACCTTGATATCGCCCGAGCGAGCGCCGTTGGCGCCACTGATGAACAACACCGCGTCGCCCTGCTCGTCCGGCTTGTCGACGCTGACGGAGAACGAGGTATTCACGAGTGAAGCGAATGCGGTAGCGGCTTCCGCCGGAACCTTCGCGCTGGCGCTGATCGTGTTGGAGTTCGGATCGAAAACGAAGCTCGGAGAGATGAGTGCGTTCAGATCGATGTCGTCCCCGCCCAGCGCCGTAAGATCGCTGCCGAGGCCATTGGCTTGAGCGAGCTGCAAGCGTACCCACTCGAAGATATTGGACAGTTGCGCATCCTGCGGATTCTGCAACGCACGCTCCGCAGCGATCATCTGCAGACGCAGGATGGCCTTCAGTTCGTCGCTGGTCGCCGTGCCGGACAACCCTGCGAGCATCTCACCGTTCAACTCAATGAGTTCGGCGGCGAGTTGCAGCAGATTCTGACGCAAGGCGGGATTGGGCGCCTGGAAGTCCTCCGGCATGGTCTGGCCGGGATTCGTCACACTGTAGAGCGTCCGCCGAATCACGTCCTCGAGCACGATCGGGGACGCGAAGATCTCTTCGAACGATGCGGATCGGCCCTCCATCGTCTTCGCCATGGCGATGTAGCTGGCAGCCCACGCCTTCGAATCCACATCGTTGAAAGAGTTTTGCGGCTTCGCATCTTCAATCACGTCTGCCGTGAGGCGCGAAATGATCGCTGCGAGCTGCGCCCGGCTCATCCCAGCCGCATTTCCCTCACTGAACTGATCCTCGTCGAGTGAATCGCTCAGCAGGCCTGCTGCAACCAGCGCATCGAACTTGGCCTGTGCGCTCTGCGAGGAGTCGGCCAGCATACTGGTTTGTGGCGTCACCAATCGCAGATCGTCGCGCTTCAGATCGCTCGAGCGCAGACTGAGCATGCCCTCGAAAGGCAAGTGAGTGATCGTGTCGTAGCCGCCCGTTACGCGAATCAACACTTCGGCATTCGCATCGATCGCGCCACGCAGACAGTACTGACTCAGACCGCCGGCGGCGCAATAGTCCGTACCCGTGCTGTGGTTATACGAGAAATAGCCGTCGTTATCGGTGAGCGCGCGCGGCTCGAAGGCGTCGAGCTTTCCGTTCTCGTTCAGATCGACGAACACCGAGGCGCCGGCCAGATAGCCGTCGATCGCACGAGCGTGAAACGTGCGACTGCTTGAACCGCTGCTGCTGCCGCTGGCGTTGGAACCGACATCCTGCGTGCCTTTGCCGCCGCCACACGCCGCCAGTCCGATCATGCTGCTGGCGACCGCACCCGCCAGAATCTGTTTGCGAATTCTCATTGTGATTCTCTTCATGATTCGATCAATAGCTCATCTCGAAGCCGAGATTGAAGGCCGCCGTTCTGGGCACGGAGCTGCCATCGATCTTCGTAGACTCCAGGGCGCAGGAAACGTCGAAATGCACGGCGCCGAAGAAAGTGAAACCGACCGATGCGCTGCTCAGCTCGCTGCCTGCCAGGTTCTTGCGATAGCCCACACGCACGTCGGGCAGGAAGTTGGTCTGCGTCTTGTAACCGAGCGCCACCTTCAGGTTCTGGTTCAGATCGCCCACCGGATCGTGCACTTCGTTGAGGTCGACGCTGGCGGCGAGCGAGCCGGCGCCGGAGGCAAAGAACACGGCGCCTTCCAGCGTGGCCAGGCGCTCGAGCGTCCAGGTCTCGTTCAGAGCGATGCGGTCGCTGAAGTACGCAGCGGTGAAGCAGTTGTACTGAGCGGTGCCGCTGAGCAGGCCGCAGTTGGTGCCGATCGCGCCGTACTCGAAGTCCGGTTCGGTGAGGTTCGCGAGCGTCAGGCCGATGCGGTAGTTGGAGGCGTCGTAGATCGCACCGAGATCCACCGTCACGTTGCTCGACTTGCGCTCGTTGGCGTCGTAGCTGTCTTTGAGTACGTCCGCGACGTCATCGTCATCATCGATCGACTCGAGCGCCACCACTTGCTTGCTGAGCTTCGCCTGCAGATATCGCACGCTGCCGCCGACGATCACCCGGCGTCCGGGTTGCTGCCAGACCGGTCGGCTGAAACCGAGCGCGATCTCGCTCACCTGCCCAGCTTTGACGTAGGCTGCCGATGCGGTTTCGATCTCCTCCGACACCGAGTTGTAGGTCAGCGGAGAATCGAGAAGTCCGAGGCGCGCCTGCCCGCTCAGATTGGCATCCAGGGTGAACACACCGAGGCTGCTGCGATAGAGAATCGGGAACAGCGGCACCTGCACGCCAGCTTGCACTTTCACGTAACCGTCCCGGCTCAAGGGATCCAGGATGGCGTTGAAACGCTCGACCAGCGCGTTGCCTTCGGCGAGCGAGATGTCGTCGCGATCCAACTCGTCGATCAGATCGTCGATCTCGTCGGCGAAGTTATCGACCGCGCCGACTTCCATGCCGATGCCGACGGAGCTGAGAATGCCCATGCGGAACGACGCTTCGGGCGCAATCGCAAATTCGGAACCGGCCGGATTGCGCGTCGCGTAGAGCGAGGTCCACGCACCCGAGGCGCCATTGTCCGAAAGATTGGGTCCCGCATCGACGAATCCCGGGGCCGCGAGGGACGCGCACGAGAAAAGAGCCGCGCACACCGCAGCTGCAATTCGAACACTCTTCACTTGAAAAATCTCCACTGCACAATCGTTCTGATTTTCGTCGCCTTACAGGCGGCAGCGACCGTACCAAACTGAAGTGCACACGAGGGTTGCGAACCGATTTTCTTGACGCCGATCACGCTGCCGCCGCGCGCGTGTGCGGGAACTTCATCGGTTTCGAATCAGGGAACCCCCGCAACGAGGCATTGACCGCGCAACCGAAGTCGGCAGGCGTTTCGTCCCCTTGCACGGATGGATCCGCCGGCGAGCTCGCCTATAACGGATTCAATGAAGCGCTTACACCCGGCCCAGCCCGCGCTGCTGGCGACGATCGCCATGTGCGCACTCCTCGCCTGCCAGGCCACGAAGCAGTCGCCCATCGATGAACTCTCAACACAGGAAGGACTGCAGCGAGCCGACGTCAAAGGCGTGGATGCGGTCTATAGACGCCCCGGGGCGAACCTGACTCCTTACAACAAACTGTTGGTGCGCCCGGTCTACGTCGAGTTCAGCAAGAACTGGAAACCGGAGCAGGATTCCGCCCTATATCGGATGAACGAACCCGATCGCGAAAAAATCCGCACCGAACTCGCGCAGCTGTTCGCCGAAGTGATGGTCGAAGAGCTGGAAACCGAAGGTGGCTATCAACTCGTCGACGAGCCGGCAGCCGACGTTCTGGAAGTGCGACCCGCCATCGTCAACCTCTACATCACTGCACCCGACGTATCCATGCAGACCGCCGGTCGCGTGCGCACCTACACTGCCGATGCCGGCGAGATGACCCTGATTGCAGAACTGCGCGATTCAGTTACCGGCACATTGTTGGCTCGAGCGTTCGATCGAAGCGAGGGCAACGACATGATGTGGCAGTGGACCACCTCGGTGACCAACACCGCCGACGCGCGGCGCATTATCACCACCTGGGCCGATACTCTCAGGAAAGCGCTCGATACGGCGCGAGGGAAGCAAAGCTGATCAGGCGAGCGGTGCCTGTAACCTAGATGGGCTGACGCCAGTTAGCGTTTTCACAGCTTGCGTCGGCACGCTGAGCGTCTCGCTCCTGCATCGTGACTTTGTTCGGATCGTCCGCCACAAACCGAAACGTTCGCGCCCACTGCACCGGCCAATCGCCTTCGACCATGCGCCCGATGGCGTCGTTGATTCGTAACGCCTGAGCGTAAGGACTATAGGCTGCCCTTGACGCTTTTGTTGTGCATGCGGCGATTGGTCCGCGAGAAGCTGCGCATACCCTCCGAAATCATACTCAGCGTGTCCCCGCCGCGATGCGAAGGGCTTGAACGTGCGGACCTTGATATCCCGATGCCGCCGACAGCGCAGCTATCGCATCATTGTTCCTGCGCGCGTCCACATCATCGAGCAGCACTCGAACCTTTACGCCGCAATCTGCTTCCAGCAGCAATTCGTTCGCGAAGTACAGGCCGGTGAGATCTTTATGCCAGATATAACTTTGGACATCGAGACTCCGCCTCGCCAGTTGTAGCCGCGGACTACGATGAACGAGCGGCGGGCGACTCTTTTGGCTGGCCCGATCTCTGGCTGAGATCAGTCCGGCACTCACACTCGGAGCAAGTGGCACGTGGCACAACAGCGTTACTCGCGGCGGCATCAAGCGCTGATGGCAATTCTCATCGAGGCCCGCGCGGCCATTGGCAAGACTCAGCTCAAAGTGTCGGCCGACATGAAGAAGTCGGCTGCTTTGCGCACCTGGTGGAATCCGGCGAACGGATGTTGTCCGTTTTGGAACTGCCAGAGTACGCAAGTGCGGTCGGCTTGACGCCAATAGAAGTGATGAGCCGAACGCTTGAGTTGGAACGCTCGGGATACCCGATCGTGATTCCCAGAAGACGGCGAGCCTGAGCCATGAATTAACCAACTTGCCAAGTAATAACCAATTAGGTTAGCATTTTCGTGGAAAAGCACACACCTCATTGCAAGCTGTCGGTGGTCAAGACACTGGTCGAAGCTGGCCAGGTCAGAGCCACATTCACCGCGCTGACTGGTGGTGCGGCGTTAGGTCTGGATTTCGAGGGAATGGTCAGCATCGTCCAGGCACTGACTCCCCAGGATTTCTACAAGAGCATGACGACGCATTCCGACCACCGCATCTGGCAGGACGTGTACCGCCCTACCACGATCGTTGGCGAGGTCTATCTGAAACTGACGGTCATTGATGACGTGCTGATCGTGTCATTCAAGGAGCTGTGATCTCATGAAGTGTCCCAATTGTGGAGCGGCCGAGCTGGAGCGTGACACCCGCGACCTGCCGTACACCTATAAAGGCGAAACAACCACCATTCCCGACGTGGTCGGCGACCATTGCCCTGCCTGCGGCGAGAACGTGCTCGACGCCTCAGAATCGTCACGTGTGAGCTCGGCGATGTTGGCGTTCAATCGCCAAGTCAATGCGAGCATCGTCGATCCTGATTTCATTACTCGAGTCCGTAAGAAGCTATCGCTGGACCAGCGCGAGGCGGCCGAGATTTTCGGCGGCGGTATCAATGCGTTTTCGCGTTACGAGAATGGCAAAACCAAACCGCCACTGGCGTTGGTCAAATTGCTGAAGGTGCTGGATCGCCATCCCGAGCTGCTTGAGGAAATCAGAGCGGCGTAAGTTCTTGAGCCCTTCTTCTTCACATGGCCCATGAACACGGTGAGACATTGCGCCAGATGGACGAGAAAAAACGCTTCGACGACGCGAAGCTCAAGCAGTTGCGAGACGACGTTCAAGCAGGGATTGCCAGTGGAGACGCCGGCACACTTGACGTCGAGGTGATCAAACGACGGGCCCGCGCCAGGCACGCTGATTCGCTGCGCACTCTGAGCGAGGGAACGATTCGGGATAGGAACAAGCCTTGATGGCCGTCAGAGCAGGCGACTCTAGAACAGCGCAGTTGCCTCTCGAGTCGAGAACGTGAGACGAGACGCTCTGAATCAATCAGCGGGTTCTTTCGGGATTGTTCGACGGCGAGTGCCGCCTGGTTCCAGAGCCCGATGTCGGGCTAGCAGCTCACTGGAACCTTCATGCATCTGCTCGCTAGAGACCTAGCGAGAGTTGGTAGCGGGGGCAGGATTTGAACCTGCGACCTTCGGGTTATGAGCCCGACGAGCTGCCAGACTGCTCCACCCCGCAACAGGAGGGCGCGCATTGTAATCGCGTCACGACGAACATTACAAGCTAAATAATCGGCTGGGAGAATCCCGAGAAATCAGCGTGAAAGCGCGTCGTGCATTCGTAGATGTGGACGGGGGCGGCCGTTTCAAGCGGTGGAGCCTCCCTTCGGGCTCCAAGCACGGCATGAGTGAGGTCCTTCAGCATGTCGCGAAACGCCTCACCGACGCATCGGTTGCTGTTTCAGTCGCACTCCAGGCGGTAGCTGACAGAATCCGCCGCTATCGGTCCGCGATGGAACCGATAGCGGCAAATTCGAAGAACGCAGATCGCGTCAGGGCAGGACGCGAGCGCAGAGATCCAGCAAGACCGACGGGAAGATGCCGAGGGCCAGCACAGCAACCCCATTGGCGCTCAACACCGCGCGCAGCGTGCCGCCCGCTTCGATGTTGTAGGCGTCGGTCGGCTCATCGAAGTACATGAGCTTGATGATGCGCAGGTAGTAGAAGGCAGCGACAACCGACAACAGCACGGCCACTGCAGCCAGCCAGCTCAAGCCCACATTCACGACCGCGCCGAGCACGGCGAGCTTGGCCCAGAAGCCGACGAACGGCGGCACACCGGCGGTGCTGAACATCAGCATCATCATGACGGCGGCGAACCAGGGGCTGTTGCGAGCCAGGCCCTTGAAGTCCTCGATGTTGTCGCCTTCGAAGCCTTTGCGTGACAGCAGCAGGATCATGCCGAACGAGCCGACGGACATGATGACGTAGGTCAGCGTGTAGAACATCGCCGCGCGATACCCATCGGTCGTGCCGGCGAGAATGCCCAGCAGGATGAAGCCGACGTGGGAAATGGTCGAGTACGCCAGCATGCGCTTCAGATTCGTCTGCGCGATCGCAACCACGTTGCCGATGATCATCGAGCCGATCGAGATCGCGATCAGCATGTCCTGCCAGCTCGCGACCATGGCGTCGAGCCCTTCGGCGAGCACGCGGATCGCAAGCACGAACGAAGCGATCTTGGGAGCGGAGCCGATGAACAAGGTCACCGGCGTCGGTGCGCCGTGATAAACGTCGGGCACCCACATGTGGAACGGCACGGCGCCGAACTTGAATGCGATGCCGACGATGACGAACGCCACGCCGAAGATCAGGCCGAGGTTGCCCGCCCCTACTTCGCGCACGGCCACTGCGAGCTCTTCGAACTGCAACGTGCCGGCAACGCCGTAGAGAATCGAAAAACCGTACAGCAAACAGCCGGACGCAATCGCGCCGAGCACGAAGTACTTCATCGCCGCTTCAGCGGCCACGCCGGAGTCACGATCGAACGCCACCATCGCGTACAGCGACAGCGCCAACAGCTCGACGCCCAGATACGCGGTCAGCAAGCTGCCGGCCGAGACCATCACCATCACGCCGAGCAGGGCCACCAGCGCCAGGATGAAGAACTCGCCCCGGAACATGCCATTGCGCTGCAGGTACTCGCGCGAGTACAGCAACGACACGGCGACCGTTCCATACGTGAACAGCTTGAGCACATCGCCCATCGGATCGGCGACGAACATGCCATCGAACGCCACGACGCGACTGTCGACCGCATAGTTCACAGTGACGAACGCGCAGCCGACCAGCGTCAGCATCGTGAGCCCGTAAGTGATCCAGCGCTTGCTGTCGTCCAGGAACACATCGATCAGCAGGATCGCGCAGATCGCCGACAGCAGGAAGATCTCAGCCGCTGCGGCCTGCATATTTAAGTTGTTTACTACTGCGTCCATCTACTTAGGCTCGATAAGTTCAGAGCTTGGAGACGGTGATCTGCTGCACCAGGTTTTCCACCGTGGGGCGCATCACGTCCAGCAAGGGTGCGGGCCACAGGCCGAGTCCGAGCACGGCCAGCGCCAGCACGCTCAGGACCAGCAGCTCGCGGCCGTTAACGTCGGTCAGCTCGGCGACGTGGTGATTGGCGACCGGGCCGAAGACCACCCGCTTCACCAGCCACAGCGTGTAGGCGGCGCCGAGGATCAGCGTCAGGCCCGCCAGGAAGGCGTACCAGAAGTCGGCCCGGAAGCTGGCCAGGATGATCAGGAACTCGCCGACGAAGCCTGAGGTCGCGGGCAAGCCGGAGTTCGCCATGCCGAACAGCACCATGAACGCCGCGAAGATCGGCATCGTGTTCACGACGCCGCCGTACGAGCTGATCTCACGACTGTGCACGCGGTCATACAGCACGCCCACGCAGAAGAACATCGCACCTGAAATCAGGCCGTGCGAAATCATCTGCACCATCGCGCCGTCGATGCCCATCGCGGCGCCAGTCGTGTCGCCGCTGTTCACGCGCATCAACTCGAACGTGAGGAACGAGCCCAGTGTGACGAAGCCCATGTGCGCGATCGAGGAGTACGCGATCAGCTTCTTCATGTCCTGCTGCACCAGAGCGACGAAGCCGATGTACACCACCGCGATCAGCGACAGCGAGATCACCAGCCAGTCGAGCGTATCGCTCGCATCCGGCGTGATCGGCAGCGAGAAACGCAGGAAGCCGTAACCACCCATCTTCAGCATGATGGCCGCCAGGATCACCGAACCGCCGGTGGGCGCTTCCACGTGCGCATCCGGCAACCAGGTATGCACCGGCCACATCGGCACCTTCACCGCGAAGGCGGCAAGGAACGCGACGAAGATGAACAACTGCTCGTTCAGGCCCAGCGGCAGGCGCTGGAAGTCCGCGATCGTGTAGCTGCACTGACCGGCATCGCAGGTCTGCAGGTACATGTAGATCAGCGACACCAGCATGAGCACCGAGCCGAGGAACGTGTACAGGAAGAACTTGATCGTCGCGTACACACGGCGCGGTCCGCCCCAGATGCCGATAATGATGAACATCGGAATCAGCATCGCTTCCCACAGCACGTAGAACAGCAACGCATCGAGCGCCGCGAACACGCCGATCATCAAGCCTTCGAGGATCAGGAACGCCGCGTAGTACTGCGCCGGGCGCTTGTCGATGACGCTCCAGCCGGAGATCACGACCAGTGGCGTGATGAACGTCGTCAGCACGATCAGCGGCATCGCGAAGCCGTCCACGCCCAGGGCGTAGTACGAGTTGAAGAACGGGATCCAGTTGCGCTCCTCGACGAACTGCATCGCGGCGGTCGTGGTATCGAAGTTCGTCCACAACAGCGTCGAGATGCCGAACGTGACGGCGGTGGTAACGAGCGCGACCCAGCGACCGAGCGCGATGCCCTTGTCGCCGAGCAGGATCATGGCCACACCACCCGCGATGGGCAGCCACATCAAAACACTGAGAATGGGCCAGGTAATCGTCGACATATTCGGTTCTACTTTGAATTACCGCAGCACATACCACGCAAGGAGCACCGACAGACCGATGATCATTGCGAACGCATAGTGGTACAGATAGCCGGACTGAATACGGCGCATGACGCCCGACAGCCAGCCGACCGCACGCGCCGAGCCGTTGACCGCCGCACCGTCGATGATCGCCACGTCGCCCACGCGCCACAGCGCGGTGCCAAGACCGACGCTGCCTTTGGCAAACACGGCCTGATAGATCTCGTCGAAATAGAACTTCTTGGCGAACAGCTGATACAGCGCCGAGAACTTTTCGGCGATGACCGCCGGCAGATCCGGACGCTTGATGTACAGGAACCACGCCGCCGCCCAGCCCGCGAAGGCCAGATAGACCGCCGGGCCCTGCAGCGCATGCAGGATGAAGCCGAGCGGACCATGCCACGACTCGCCCACCCGTCCGAGAACGTTGTGCGCTTCGGTCACGTACAGCACGCCGTTGAAGTAATCGCCGAACAGCATCGGGCCGATCGTCAGCGCGCCGATGAACAGCGACGGAATGGCGAGCAGGATCAACGGCAACGTGACGACCCACGGGCTCTCGTGCGGCTCGACCGGGCCGTGATGACCGTGATCGTCGTGCGAAGCCGCGTGAGCGTCGGCCGCTGCATGATGACCGTGATCGTCATGAGTGTCCGGCTCATGGCCAGCATCCGCATCGCTCGTCAGGTGAGTGCTGTTGCTCTCGCCGTGAGACTCATGCGACACCTCACGGAAGCGCTCCGGACCATGGAACGTCATGAACACCAGACGGAAGCTGTAGAACGCGGTAACGAACACACCGAGCAGCACGCACCAGTACGCATAGGTGGCCGCCGCACCCAGCGTCGATTCGTGCACTGCTTCGATCAGCGCGTCCTTCGAGTAGAAGCCGGACGTGCCCGGGAAGCCGATCAGGGCAAGCGTACCGATCGCCGAGGTCCAGTACGTGATGGGCATGTACTTCTTCAGGCCGCCCATCTTCCGCATGTCCTGCTCGTGATGCATGCCGATGATCACCGAGCCGGCCGCAAGGAACAGCAGCGCCTTGAAGAAGGCGTGCGTCATGAGATGGAACAGCGCGCCGGCGTAAGCGGACACACCGAGCGCCACCGTCATGTAGCCGAGCTGCGAGAGCGTCGAGTACGCGACCACTCGCTTGATGTCGTTGTTCACCAGGCCCAGCAGGCCCATGAAGAACGCCGTCGTCGCACCGATGACCAGCACCGTCGAGAGCGCCGCCTCGGACAGCTCGAACAGCGGCGACATGCGCGCCACCATGAAGATGCCCGCGGTCACCATCGTGGCGGCGTGGATCAGCGCCGAGATCGGCGTCGGGCCTTCCATCGAATCCGGCAGCCACACGTGCAACGGCACCTGCGCCGACTTGCCCATCGCGCCGATGAACAGACAGATGCAAACGACCGTGATCGCCTGCCACTCCACGCCCGGGAAGATCTCCAGCGTGTTCGCGACGATCGAGTCACGCGCATCGAACACAGTCGCGTAGTCCAGCGAGCCGGTGTAGTACGCAACGCCGGCGATGCCGAGCACGAAGCCGAAGTCGCCGACGCGGTTGACCAGGAACGCCTTCAGGTTGGCGAAGATCGCCGAGGGACGCGTGTACCAGAAACCGATCAGCAGGTACGACACCACGCCCACCGCTTCCCAGCCGAAGAACAGCTGCATGAAGTTGTTGGACATGACGAGCATCAGCATCGAGAAGGTGAACAGCGAGATATAAGCGAAGAAGCGCTGATAGCCCGGGTCGTCCTTCATGTAACCGATGGTGTAGACGTGCACGCACAGCGACACGAAGGTCACCACCGTCATCATCATCGCGCTCAGATTGTCGACCAGGAAGCCGACCTCCATGCGAATGCCGTCGCTCACCAGCCAGGTGTAGACGGTTTGATTGACGATGGGAGCGTCGTCCACCAGCAGCAGCTTCAACACATAGGCCGACAGGCCGAAGGCGATGGCGACGCCGGCAATGGTGACGGTATGAGCACCGGCGCGGCCGATCACCTTGCCGGCGAGCCCGGCGAGGATGGCCGCCAGCAGCGGTGCGAGAACGATGGTCAGGAGTACGGATTGCGAGATCATTTCTTGTTAATCCGGGGACTAGCCCTTCATCGTGTCGAGTTGCTCGACGTTGATGCTCTTCCGCTCGCGGAACAGCACCACCAGGATGGCGAGGCCGATGGCGGACTCGGCGGCCGCGACGGTAAGGATGAAGAACACGAACACCTGCCCGCCGAGATCGCCCAGCTGGCGCGCGAACGCGATGAAGTTGAAGTTCACCGCGAGCAGCATGAGCTCGATGCACATGAGCAGCAGAATGACGTTCTTCCGGTTCAGGAAGATGCCGGCGACGCTGAGCGCGAACAGAATGCCCGCCAGCATCAAAACGAAGTTCAGGGAAATCATGACTGCTTCTCCCCTGCCTCGATCACCGGAGGCATCTTCACGATGCGGATACGATCCTGGGCGCGCACCGACACCTGCGCACCGACGTCCTGCCGCTTGAGGCCGGCGCGGCGACGCATGGTCAGAACGATCGCGGCCACGATAGCGAGCAGCAGGATCACCGCCGCGAGCTCGAACGGATACAGATACTTGGTGTACAGCAGCTCACCGAGCGCGCCGGTGTTGCTGTAGCCCTCCGCCACCGCCACTTGCGTGACCGGCGTGACTTCCTGACCGAGGCTCTTCACGTACACGACGCTGCCGATCTCGGCGACGACGATCAGTGCGATCAGAATGCCCAGCGGCGCATAGCGAGTGAAGCCCGCCCTCACCTCCGCGACATTGATGTCGAGCATCATCACGACGAACAGGAACAACACCATCACGGCGCCGACATAGACCAGCACCAGCACGATGGCGAGGAACTCCGCCTCCAGCAGCAGCCACAGCACGGCGCTGTTGAAGAACGAGAACACGAGGAACAACGCCGCGTGCACCGGGTTGCGCGCGGTAATGACACCGACGGCTGAAACGAGCAGCACGCCGGAGAATGCGTAAAAAAGGATTTCTGTGATGGACATTAGCGGTACTTCGCGTCGGCAGCTTTGTCGGCCGCGATCATGGCTTCGTAGCGATCGCCGATGGCCAGCAGCTTGTCCTTGGTCATGATGTTCTCGCCGGGATTCTCCATGTGGTACTCATGGATGCGCGTCTCGACGATGGCATCGACCGGGCAGGCTTCTTCGCAGAAACCGCAGAAGATGCACTTGAACAGATCGATGTCGTATCGCGTCGTGCGGCGGGTGCCGTCGGCCGCGACATCGGACTCGATCGTGATCGCCAGCGCCGGGCACACCGCTTCGCACAGCTTGCAGGCGATGCAGCGCTCCTGGCCGTTCGCATAACGGCGCTGCGCATGCAGGCCGCGATAGCGAGGCGATTGCGGAGTCTTCTCCTCCGGGTACTGGACCGTGATGTTCGGCCGCGCGACGAACTGACGCATCGTCACGTACAAGCCGACCAACAGCTCGGTCAGGAAGAACGTCTTGAAAAAACTGGCAGGCGTTTTCATGGCTTACTCGAGTACCGCCTTATTTGGACCAGGGTCCGATCTCGTACACGAAGAACACTCCGAGTACGGCGAGCCACACCAGGGTGACCGGGATGAACACTTTCCAGCCCAGGCGCATGATCTGGTCGTAGCGATAGCGCGGGAAAGTCGCACGGAACCACAGGTAACAGAACAGGAAGAACGACAGCTTCAGGAACAGCCAGTGGAAGCCCGGCGCGGTCAGGAAGCCCGGCAGCGGATAGCCCTCGAACGGCGAGAGCCAGCCGCCGAAGAAGAAGATCGCGGTGAGCGCCGAGATCAGGATCATGTTCACGTACTCGGCGACGAAGAACACGGCGAACGCCATGCCCGAGTACTCGACGTGGAAGCCGGCGACGATTTCCGACTCGCCTTCCACCACGTCGAACGGCGCGCGATTGGTTTCGGCGACGCCCGAAATGAAATAAACCACGAACAGCGGAATCATCCACCAGAAGAAGTAGCTGAAGTAACCGCCCGACTGCCTCTCGATGATGTCGCCGAGGTTCAGCGAGCCCGCCGCCATCACGACGCCGACGAGTGCGAAGCCCATCGCGATTTCATAAGCGACCATCTGCGCGGCGGCGCGCATGGCGCCGAGGAACGCGTACTTCGAGTTGGTTGCCCAACCGGCGAGGATGACGCCGTACACACCGGCGGAGCTCAGCGCGAGCAGATACAACAAGCCGGCGTTGATGTCGGCAGGCGCGAAGCCTGGCCACAACGGCACGACGGCCCACGCAGCGAGCGCGGGAATCACGGCCAACAACGGCGCAATGATGAACAGGAACTTGTTGGAAGCCGTCGGAACCACGACTTCCTTGAGCATGAGCTTCAGCACGTCCGCGAACGGCTGCAACAAGCCGCCGGGGCCGACGCGGTTCGGACCGATGCGCGCCTGGATCGAGCCGATGACGCGACGCTCGGCCAGCGTCAGGAACGCCATGGTCAAGATCACGCTGATGAACAGGATCACCGCGACCACGCCGTAGAACACGACGGTGCGGATCCATTCCGGCAGGAACGGCAGGAGCGTGTTTACAAACTCAGGAACACCGTTCACGCGCCCACTCCTCGATCTTGGCCTCGCACCGTCTCGCGACCTTCACGCGTGTTCTGCAACGCCGGGGAACGACGGACCATCGCGTCCACCTGATAAATCGGAACGTCGCGCACGACCGGAGCGCCTGCCGCCTTGGCCTGCAACGTGTGGCTCGTCGCCTTGGCAGTGAAAGCGCCTGCTTCATCGACGACCTTGCGAATCTCGGCGGTGATCTGATCGGCCGCGGTGTATTCGAAGCCCGGCAGATCCAGCAGATTGGCCAGCACGCGCAGCACCTTCCAGCCCGGACGCGACTCGCCCACCGGCGCAGCCGCACCTGGCACGCTCTGCCACCGGCCTTCCAGATTCACATACGTGCCCGCCGTTTCGGCGAACGTGCCGATCGGCAGCACCACATCGGCGAACTGAGCCGCAGTCGAATACGGCGACAGCGCGACGACGAACTCCGCACCCTTGAGTGCGGCGCTCACATTTTCGGCAGCGATGTCGAGCTGTGGCTCGATGGCGCCAAACACGATGTAAGCCTTGAGCTTGGCCGCAAACATGTCGGCGATGTTCAATCCCGGCGAGGCCACCGCGTGACCGCCGACCGTGCGGCCCGGCAAGAAGCCGACCAGATGCGCGCCAGCGGCATTGCCGCCTTCCGGCAGATAGCCGAGCGTTGCACCCGTCACTTCCGCGAGCACGCTTGCGACCAGACGCAGATCGGCGAATGCCGGATCGCGCTGAGCAAGCGCACCGAGCAGGATCACTCGACGCTCGCCTTCGCTCAGCTGCTGAGCGATCGCCTTGTGTGTGTCGTTCGGCTGCGCCTGAGCGACCAGCGATGCAATCGATGCCGGCGCAGCCTTGCCGCTTGCGTTGATTGCAGCGGCAGCCACAGCGACCACATGATCGAGCGAGCCGATGCCGTTCGATGCGAGATACCCGGCGACAGGGAACAGATAGTCGTAACGCTGTGCGTTGATGAAGGACACCTTGGCGCCCTTGAGCGCAGCCTTGCGGATGCGATGCGCGAGCAGCGGCACTTCCTTGCGGATGTTCGAGCCAATGACCAGCACGCTGTTCGCCGTCTCGAGCTCCTTGATGGACACACCGAGCGAGGGGAACAACGGATCGCTCGCATCGTCGCGGAAGTCGCTGCGACGCAGACGATGATCGAGGTTCGGGCTGCCCAGGCCGCGCGCCAGGCGCGACAACAGGAACAGCTCTTCCAATGTCGAGTTCGGGGATGCGATCGCGCCGATCTGCGCGCCACCGTGTTGTTTGGCGACGCGTGCCAGCTTCTCCGCGACCTTCTGCAGCGCCGTTTCCCAATCCGTTTCCTGCAGCACGCCGTTCTCACGAATCGACGGCTTCAACAGACGATCTTCGCTGTAGATGCCCTGGTAGCTGAAGCGGTCACGATCGGCGATCCAGGTCTCGTTCACGTCTTCATTGGCACGCGGCACGATGCGCATCACGCGCCCACGCAGTACGTGCGCGTAAATGTTGGTGCCGACGGCGTCGTGCGGAGAGATCAGCGGATGCTGAGTCATTTCCCAAGCACGCGCGCGATAGCGATACGGCTTGTTGTTCAACGCGCCGACCGGGCACAGATCGATGATGTTGGCCGACAGCTCGTGATCGACGCTCTTCTCGATGAAGGTGCCGATCTCGGTCATCTCGCCGCGACCGACGGTGCCCAGCTCCTGGAAGCCCTGCACGTCTTGCGTGAAACGCACGCAGCGAGTGCAGTGAATGCAGCGGGTCATGTCGGTGGAGACCAGCGGGCCGAGGTTCTTGTCTTTGACGACGCGCTTGCGCTCGCTGTAACGCGAGATGTCGCGGCCAAAGCCCATCGCCAGATCCTGCAACTCACATTCCCCGCCCTGATCGCAGATCGGGCAGTCGAGCGGATGGTTGATCAGCAGGAACTCCATCACGGCGCGCTGTGCGGCGATGGCCTTCGGCGATTTCGTGAACACCTTCATGCCTTCGGCGACGGGCGTGGCGCACGCCGGCATCGGCTTCGGCGCCTTCTCCACTTCCACCAGGCACATGCGGCAGTTGGCGGCGATCGGCAGTTTCTCGTGATAACAGAAACGCGGGACGTACACGTCGTTCGCGTCCGTCACCTGGATCACCATCTGACCCTTGCGCGCCTTCATCGGCACGCCATTGACTTCAATATTGACCTCGTCACTCATAGTTCGGGTCTCTTAAGCCGCGGTCTTGTCGGCATCGTGGCGGCGCTCGCGCTCCACCATGCTGTGACCGTGCTCGATGATGTATTCGAATTCGTGCCGGAAGTGCTTCATGAAGCTCTGCACCGGCCAGGCAGCCGCATCGCCGAAGGCGCAGATCGTGTGGCCTTCGATCTTGTTGGCGACATCGACCAGCATGTCCAGATCGGACTTCTTGCCCTGCCCCGCCAGCATTCGCTTCAGCATGCGGTTCATCCAGCCCGTGCCCTCGCGGCACGGCGTGCACTGGCCGCACGACTCGGCGTAGTAGAAACGGGAGATGCGCTCCAGAGCGCGCACCATGCAGGTGGTCTCGTCCATGACGATCATCGAGCCGGTACCCAGGCTCGAGCCGACCTTACGGACGCCGTCGTAGTCCATGGTGGCGGTCATCATCGCGTCGCCGGGAACGACCGGCACGGAGACACCGCCGGGGATCACGGCTTTCAACTTGCGGCCACCGCGGATGCCGCCGCAGATCTCGATCAGATCCTTGAACGGGATGCCCAGCGGCAGCTCGATGTTCTGCGGCTTGTTCACGTGGCCGGAGATCGAAAAGATCATCGTGCCGCCGGCGTTCGGTACGCCCAGATCGGTGAACCACTTCGGACCCTTGCGCAGAATCGTCGGCACCGACGCGTAGCTCTGCGTGTTGTTGATCGTGGTGGGCTTGCCGTACAGACCGAAGTTCGCGGGGAACGGCGGCTTGAAACGCGGCCGGCCCTGCTTGCCTTCCAACGATTCCAGCAACGCGGTTTCTTCGCCGCAGATGTATGCACCCGCACCGACGAATGCGTGCAGGTCGAAGTCCACACCCGAGCCCAGCAGGTTCTTGCCGAGCAGACCCGCGGCGTAGGCTTCCTTCAACGCTTCTTCGAAACGCGGCACGGGCTCATCGAGGAACTCGCCGCGAATGTAGTTGTAGCCGACGGTGGCGCCCATGCAGTAGCCGCCGATAGCCATGCCTTCGATCAGCGCATGCGGGTTGTAACGCAGGATGTCGCGGTCGTGGCAGGTGCCAGGCTCGCTCTCGTCCGAATTGCAGACGACGTATTTCTGGCCCGGCGCATTGCGCGGCATGAAGCTCCACTTCATGCCCGTCGGGAAGCCTGCGCCGCCGCGGCCGCGCAGACCGGAAGCTTTCACCTGTTCGATGATCTCTTCCTTCGGCGTCTTCTCGCGCAGGATCTTCTCCCACGCCTCATAGCCGCCGGTCTTGCGATACGTCTCGATCGACGACGGACGCTCCATACCCAGCGTCGCGAAGCAAACGAAGTTGCTCGCGTACTTGCCTAATAGCAGTTTGTTTGATTCGTCAGTCATGGTTGGCGATGGCTATTGGGTATCGCGACCTTACTTGTGCCGATCCAGAATCTCGTCGATCTTCTCGGGCGTGAGATTCTCGTAGTACACGTGGTCGACCATCATCATCGGCGCGTTGTTACACGCGGCCAGACATTCCTCTTCGCGCTTCAGGAAGAAGCGGCCATCCGGCGTGCTCTCGCCCACCTTGATGCCGAGCCGCTTCTCGACGTGCGACAGCATTTCCTCGCCGCCACACAGCATGCAGGAGATGTTGGTGCACACGGAGATGCTGTGACGGCCGACCGGCTTGGTCTCGAACATCGAATAGAACGTTGCGACTTCGTAGACCTGGATCGGCGGCAGGCCGATGTACTCGGCCACCGCGTCCATCGATTCCTTGGTGAGATAGCCGCCGATATCGTGCTGAACGGCACGCAGCGCGGCGATCACCGCCGAGCGCCTGCGATCGGGCGGAAATTTCGTCAGCCAATGATCGATCTCATGCCGCGCATGCTCGGAGAGCACGCCCTTGTAGCCGTGAGGCGCGTCGTGGGCGACGTTGCCGGTGTCGATTTCATCCAGCTCCGGCGCGCTCTTGCCGCCGTCGTTGGAACCTGGATCTTGCGTGCCGCTCATCGGTCGATTTCCCCGAATACGATGTCCTGCGTGCCGATCACGGCCACCACGTCGGCCAGCAAGTGGCCCTTCACCATCTCCTCGAGCGATGCGAGGTGCGGGAAGCCCGGCGCGCGGCACTTCAGGCGATACGGTTTGTTGGCGCCGTCGGACACGAGATAGATGCCGAACTCGCCCTTGGGCGCTTCGACGGCAGCGTAGGTCTCACCGGCAGGCACGCAGTAGCCTTCGGTGAACAGCTTGAAGTGATGAATCAGCGATTCCATGTCGCCCTTCATCTCTTCGCGCTTGGGTGCGGAGATCTTGTGATCTTCGAGCATCACCGGACCGGGATTGACGCGCAGCCAGTCGACGCACTGTTTGATGATGCGATTGGACTGACGCATCTCTTCGATGCGCACCAGATAACGATCGTAGCAATCGCCGTTCACGCCGACGGGGATGTCGAAGTCCATGCGGTCGTACACTTCGTACGGCTGTTTCTTGCGCAGGTCCCACTCGATACCCGAGCCACGCAGCATCGGGCCGGTGAACCCGAGTTGCATCGCGCGCTCCGGAGTCACGACGCCGATGTTCACCGTGCGCTGTTTCCAGATGCGGTTGTCGGTGAGCAATGTTTCATACTCATCGACGTTCGCCGGGAAGCGCGCGCAGAAGTCGTCGATGAAGTCGAGCATGCTGCCGCGACGACGCTCGTTGAGCCGATCCACGTCGGCCTGCGAGCGCCACTTCGACGGCTGATACTTCGGCATCGAATCCGGCAGATCGCGATATACGCCGCCCGGACGATAGTACGTCGCATGCATGCGCGTACCGGAGACGGCTTCGTACACGTCCATGAGGTCTTCACGCTCGCGGAACGCATAGAGGAAGACGGTCATCGCGCCGATGTCGAGACCGTGCGCACCGAGCCACATCAAGTGATTCAGGATGCGGGTGATCTCATCGAACATCACGCGGATGTATTGAGCGCGCTCCGGCGCCTTGATGCCGAGCAGCTTCTCGATCGCCATCACATAGGCGTGCTCGTTGCACATCATCGAGACATAGTCGAGTCGATCCATGTAGCCGATCGACTGATTGAACGGCTTGGACTCGGCCAGCTTCTCGGTCGCACGATGCAACAGGCCGACATGCGGGTCGGCTTTCTGGATGACCTCGCCATCCATCTCCAGCACCAGGCGCAGGACGCCGTGCGCGGCAGGATGCTGCGGGCCGAAGTTCAGCGTGAAATTGTGGATATCTGCCATGGCTTGCTTCAGCGATTGCCGGGCGGGACAGCGGCGCCGACCGGTACTTCCTTGAGCACCTCGTCGTAGCGGTTGTCTTCGCGAATGACTCGCGGCACGAGCGTGCGCGGCTCGATGCTCACCGGTTGATACACGACTCGACCCTTGGCCGTGTCGTACTTCACCTCGACGTTGCCGATCAGCGGGAAATCCTTGCGGAACGGATGACCGATGAAGCCGTAGTCGGTGAGGATGCGGCGCAAGTCCGGATGATTGCGGAACATGATGCCGTACAGATCGAACGCCTCGCGCTCGAACCAGTTGGCGCTGGCCCAGACATCGACGACGGAATCGATCACCGGCGGCTCGCCTTCGCTTGCGAAGCTGCGCAGACGCAGACGCCAGTTGTTGGAGAGCGAAAGCAGCTGATAGGTGACGGCGAAGCGCGGCTTGTCGGTCTGCTCGCTCACCGGCTCCTTGATGCGATTCACGCCGCGGCTGAAACCGGTGGCAGTGGATGCCAGCGTGTTCCACTCTTCGCGGCCGTAATCCAGGTAGTCGACGCCCGCCAGATCGATCAGCTGTTCGAATCCGAACTCTGCGTTGTCGCGCAGTTCGCGGCACACAGCGATCAGGTTGGCAGCGTCGACTTCGAACGCAACTTCGTTGGGCAACGCCGGCAGCGGACGCAGCTCTTGAGCAAAGCGCGCCGTCAGTCGCGAGGCCAATGTCTCGGTACGTGAACTCATCCAGTTCTCGCTAACTCAAGCCCGGGTCAACGGGCGATCGTGCTGGTGCGACGGATCTTGTTCTGCAATTGCAGGATGCCGTACAGCAATGCTTCGGCACTCGGCGGGCAGCCCGGCACGTACACATCGACCGGAACGATCCGATCGCAGCCGCGCACCACCGCATACGAGTAGTGGTAATAACCGCCGCCGTTGGCGCAGGAACCCATCGAAATCACCCAGCGGGGCTCGGGCATCTGGTCGTAGACCTTGCGCAGCGCCGGCGCCATTTTGTTCACCAGCGTGCCGGCCACGATCATCACGTCGGACTGACGCGGGCTCGGACGGAACACCACGCCGAAACGATCGAGGTCATAGCGGGCCGCGCCTGCGTGCATCATCTCGACGGCACAGCAAGCGAGACCGAAAGTCATCGGCCACATCGAACCGGTACGCGCCCAGTTCATGAGCGAATCGATCGTGGTGGTCATGAAGCCGCGTTGAGTTACCGCGGCATCCGGCGTTTCCGCCGTGGGAGCCGTCAATCCCATTCCAACGCCCCTTTCTTCCACTCGTACACGAAGCCCACCACCAGGATCAGCAGGAAGATACCCATGGCCGCGAGGCCGACCATGCCGACCCCATCGAGCGCGACCGCCCATGGGAACAGGAAAGCGATTTCCAGATCGAACACGATGAACAGAATCGCCACCAGGTAATAACGCACGTCGAACTTCATGCGCGTATCGGAATAAGCCTCGAAGCCGCACTCATAAGGAGAGAGTTTCTCGGCGTCGGGTTTGCGCGGCCCGAGCAGAAAGCCCAGGCCGATGAGCACGGAGCCGAGCACGGCGGCCACGCCCAGAAAAATCAGGATGGGAACGTAGTTCTGCAACATCGCGTAAGCTGCTGACGCGCCGGGTCCGGCGGCGGCGCGCATTGTATCAGTCCGGTCCAAAAAGGGTTCTATAAGAATTGCACGAAGGCAGCCTTCTTCGGCGAAGAACCCTCTAATAAGCCGAAAAACAGCGGCATTGAGCGAAGTCGACCCTACTGGGTCACCTACCCCACCGCTTGAAGGCGCGCGCAGGATACGCTGAATCAGGGAGTTGGCAAGCATCTGCAGCAGAAGGCTCGAGGCTTGCACCCGAATGGGATGTGAATTCGCTGTTGTCTGCTGGAGCCGGCAACGAGCGTTGCCGGCGCAGAGAATGAATGGTGCGGCTGAGAGGACTCGAACCTCCACGGATTGCTCCACTACCACCTCAAGGTAGCGTGTCTACCAGTTCCACCACAGCCGCACTGAAATCGACTCGCGAGATTCTGCGTCTCGCTAAAAAACCTGTTCCAACTAATTCTACTGTTTCGGCGGTTCACTCGGCACCGCTTGAGGCGCCGGTTCCGCAGGCAATTCTACCGCCTGATCGTTGGTCGCCTGATCCGCAGGCGGCGTCGCCGGCAGTTCCGGCGCCTGATCCTGCAGGTTCACGCGCTCGATCACGCTCTTGGGCGCAGCGGGCGAGCGACCGCCCATATACGCCAGCCCGAGGCTGGTCGCGATGAACAAGAACGCCAGCGTTGCTGTCGTACGCGACAGGAACGACGCCGAGCCGCGAGCACCGAACACCGTGCCCGACGCGCCCGCGCCGAAGCCGGCGCCGGCATCGGCGCCCTTGCCGCGCTGGAGTAACACCAGCGCCACAATGGCCGCGGCGAACAACAGGTGAGCAATCACCACCGCCGAATGTAACCAGTTCATACGATTCCAATTCCGTAGTGAGGACAGATTCTAAATCTGTCCCCGTCGCCGATCTCAATGAGCCTGAGCTGCCGCGCAGATCTTCAAGAACTCATCCGCTTTCAACGCGGCGCCGCCGATCAGCCCACCGTCGACATCGGGCATCGCGAAGATCTCCTTCGCATTGCCAGCTTTCACGCTGCCGCCATAGAGCACCTGCAAACGGGCCGCGATATTAGCATCACGAGCCGCCACCTCGGCGCGAATATGTGCGTGAACGTCCTGTGCCTGCTCCGGGGTCGCATTCTTGCCGGTGCCGATCGCCCAGACCGGCTCGTACGCAACCACCGCCTGCTGTAGCGCCCCCGGGGCCGCCACGTCCAAAACCGCCTGCATCTGCCGGGACACCACTTGCATGGTCTGTCCCTTCTCCCGCTCCTCCAGCGTTTCGCCGACGCAGAGGATCGGAATCAAACCCTGCGACTGCGCCGCCAGGAACTTACGCGCCACCAGCGCATCGTCCTCGCGATACAGCGTGCGTCGCTCGGAGTGGCCCACGATGACATAGGTGCAACCTACGTCCTTCAGCATGGCCGCCGAGGTCTCGCCAGTGAAGGCGCCGATCGACTCGGCACAGCACGTTTGCGCGCCCAGCTTCACGATCGAGTCCTTCAGCAATCGACCCACTTCCCAGAGGTACACATTGGGCGGACACACGGCGATGTCGACTGGCACCTGCCCCGGCAAGCCGAGCAGCAGCCCTTCGATCAACTCGGCGTTCTGCGCGCGCGAGCCGTGCATCTTCCAATTCCCGGCAATGAATGGCCGGCGCATCGGCACTACCTCCACAGTTGGTGTTTCGAGCCGCCCCCTGCGAAGGGCGCGGAAGCTTAGCGACGAGTCAGCGCGAAATCAAACAGAAACCAACAGTTAGCCTACGGCCACTTTCTGTTCCGCGGAGTCGGCCACGGTATTGGCCAATTCCCGGCAGATCTCCCTGACCAATTTTTCGTCCCTGCCTTCGACCATGACGCGGATCACGGGTTCAGTGCCCGACGGACGCAGCACGATGCGGCCGGTGCCCGCGAGCCTGGCCTCAGCGCGCTCCACCGCGTCCTTGATCTGCGAGGAGCTGAACGGGTCGATCTTCTTGGCGACCCGCACATTCTCCATCACCTGCGGATACTTCGGCATCGGCGCCGCAAGCTCCGCGAGACTGCTGCCGGTCTCCTTCATGATCGCCAGCACCTGCAACGCGCTGATCAAGGCGTCGCCGGTCGTGGTGTGATCGAGGCACAGCAGATGACCGGAAGTCTCTCCGCCGAGCGAGCCGCCGGTCTCGCGGAGCATCTCCATCACATACCGATCGCCCACTTTGGCGCGCCGGAACTCGATGCCCTCTTTCTGCAGCGAGTGCTCGAGACCGAGATTGCTCATCACGGTGCCGACGACTGGACCTTTCAGCAGGCCCTTCTGTTTGCGAGCGCGCGCGATGATGTACAGCAGTTGATCGCCATCGACGGTGCGACCGAGGTTGTCGACCATCACGAGTCGATCGCCGTCGCCGTCCAGTGCAATGCCTGCGTGCGCCTGCACGCCAGGCACCGTGAGCTGTAACAACCCCGGCGAGGTCGAGCCGCAGTTCAGATTGATATTGCGGCCGTTCGGCGAGGAGCCGATCGGTACGATTTCGGCGCCGAGATCCGCGAGCACGCGCGGGCCCACTTTGTATCCCGCGCCGTTCGCGCAATCGATCACGAGCTTGAATTCCGACAGATCCAGCCCCGGCACGGTGCTCATCGCGAATTCCTGATAGCGCACGCGTGACTTGTCAACGCGCATCGCGCGACCGAGCTCGCTCGAGCTGCGGGTGAGCGGCGGATCGTCCAGATACTGTTCGATCTGCGCTTCGACCTCATCAGTCAACTTGCCGCCGTTGCGATCGAAGAACTTGATGCCGTTGTCTTCGTACGGATTGTGAGAGGCGCTGATCACCACGCCGAAGTCACATTCGAAACGTTTGGTGAGATAAGCGATACCCGGAGTCGGCAGCGGACCGATCAACATCACGTTCACGCCCGAGGCGACGAAGCCCGCTTCCAGCGCGGACTCGAACATGTATCCGGAGATCCGAGTGTCCTTGCCAACCAATACCGTGCCACCCTTCGGCGCGAGCACGCGAGCCGCCGAGCTCGCCAGTTTCAGTGCGAATTCCACGGTGAGCGGATGATCGCCAACGCGGCCACGAACGCCATCGGTGCCAAAGTACTTGCGGCTCAAAACGAATCCCTCGGGTGCTTAGTTTTCAATCGACGCGCGTGCGCCATAACCGGCAGCGCGTAAGGCCAGGGCAACTTTCACGGCATCGACCGTCTCGGCTACGTCGTGGACGCGGAGAATAGCAGCCCCGGCGAGCACGGCGGCCGTAGCTACGGCCAATCCGCCGGCCAGGCGCTGTTCCACCGGCCTGCCCAGCAGGGTCTGGAACATCGATTTACGGGACACTCCGACCAGCAGGGGCAGTCCTGCGTTGGGGCCGGGGCGGCCGAGCTCAGGCAGGTGCGCCAGCAGGGCAAGATTATGCTCAAGGCGCTTGCCGAATCCGATACCTGGATCAAGAACCAGCCGATCCGGGCCAATTCCCGCGGCCCTACAGGCCTCTACCCGCTGCTCCAAGAAAGCGGTCACTTCCCCTACTACGTCGTCGTATCGCGGCTCGTGCTGCATGGTCCGCGGCTGCCCCTGCATATGCATGAGGCACACAGCCGCATCTGTTCGGGCAGCGGCTTCGAGCGCGCCGGGCTCCAGCAGGGCGCGAACGTCGTTGATCAAGCTGGCGCCGGCAGCTACCGCTGCCGACATGACGGCCGCTTTGCTCGTGTCGATCGAGATGGGAATGTTGCTGCGAGCCACCAGCGCTTCGATCACCGGGACGACGCGGCGGATTTCTTCGTCTTCGCTTACATCGGCCGCGCCCGGCCGTGTCGACTCGCCACCCACATCGATCATGCCGGCGCCCTGCTCGATCATGCGCTGGGCATGATCGACGGCGCGAGACACGTCGATGAACCTGCCGCCGTCGGAGAAGGAATCCGGCGTGACGTTGAGGATGCCCATCACGACTGGATGAGACAGATCGAGCGTGTGAGAGCCGCAGCGCAGGGGGAAGCGGTTGGCGGTTGGCGGTTGGCGGTTGGCGGTTGGTTCGGAAGAAGTTGCCACCGGACGCGTCTCTCTGAAGTCACCAAGGTAAGAATATCTGCGCAAACGAAAGAGGCGCGTTACCGCGCCTCTTTACTAACCGCCAACCGCTAACCGCTAACCGCCAACCGCTCTCCTCAGTGCTGGCTGGCCGGCTTGCCGATCGGGGCTTCGCCCTTCTCGCGCTCGCGGCCCTTGCCGCCGCCGTTGCCGCCGAATGGCGTGGCGCTGTCGTCCCAGCCCGCGGGCGGCTTCGGATCGCGGCCTTCCATGATGTCCTTGATCTGGCCTTCGTCGATGGTCTCGTACTTGATCAGCGCCTCGGACATCTTGTGCAGCTTGTCCAGGTTCGACTCGAGGATGTCCTTGGCGCGCTTGTAGTTCGTATCGATGAGGTAGCGAACTTCCTCGTCGATGGCGTGCGCCGTCACATCGGAGACCTGCTTGTGCTGCGTGACCTGGCGGCCCAGGAACACCTCGCCCTGATCCTCGCTGTAGGTCAGCGGACCGAGCTTGCTCGACAGACCCCACTTCGTGACCATGTTGCGAGCGATTTCGGTCGCGCGCTCGATGTCGTTCGACGCACCGGTCGTGATCGACTCGGGTCCGAAGATGATCTCCTCGGCGATACGGCCACCGAACAGCGTGCTGATCCGGCTTTCCAGACGACGCTTGCTGGTGCTGTAACGATCGGCTTCCGGCAGGAACATCGTGACGCCCAGCGCGCGGCCGCGCGGGATGATCGTGACCTTGTAGACCGGATCGTGCTCGGGCACCGTCAAGCCGATGATGGCGTGACCCGCCTCGTGATACGCGGTGAGCTTCTTCTCCTGCTCATCCATGACCATGGAGCGGCGCTCGGCGCCCATCATGATCTTGTCCTTGGCCCGCTCGAACTCGTCCATCGTGACCGTACGACGATTGGCGCGAGCGGCGAACAAGGCAGCTTCGTTGACCAGGTTGGCGAGGTCCGCACCGGAGAAGCCCGGCGTGCCACGCGCGATCACCTGAGGCTTCACGTCCTCGGCGAGCGGCAGCTTGCGCATGTGAACCTTGAGGATCTGCTCGCGACCGCGCACGTCCGGCAGCGGCACCACCACCTGGCGGTCGAAGCGGCCCGGACGCAGCAGCGCCGGATCCAGCACGTCGGGACGGTTGGTGGCGGCGATGACGATCACGCCTTCGGTGCCTTCGAAGCCATCCATTTCGACCAGCAGCTGGTTCAAGGTCTGCTCGCGCTCGTCGTGACCGCCGCCGAGACCGGCGCCGCGATGACGACCGACGGCGTCGATTTCGTCGATGAAGATGATGCACGGGGCGTGTTTCTTCGCCTGGTCGAACATGTCACGCACGCGGCTCGCGCCGACGCCGACGAACATTTCGACGAAGTCCGAACCGGAGATGGTGAAGAACGGAACCTTGGCTTCACCGGCGATGGCGCGGGCGAGCAGCGTCTTGCCGGTACCGGGCGAGCCGACCATCAGCACGCCACGCGGAATCTTGCCGCCCAGGCGCTGGAACTTGCCGGGGTCCTTCAGGAACTCGACGATCTCGACCACTTCTTCCTTGGCTTCGTCCACGCCAGCGACATCGGCGAATGTGACCTGTACCTGGTCCTCGCCGAGCAGTCGTGCGCGACTCTTCCCGAAGGACATGGCCCCCCTGCCGCCAGCGCCGCCCTGCATCTGACGCATGAAGTAGACCCACACCGCAATCAGCAGCAGGATGGGGAAGGAAGAAATGAACAGCTGCATCAGGAACGACTGACGCTCGGGCGCGGCGCCGGAGAACTTCACATTGTTCTCGATCAGGGTGCCGATCAGCTCGTTGTTCTCCGTCTCCGGATTGTTGACGGTGAACTGCTCGCCGTTGGTACGCACGCCGCGGATCACGTCGGTCGTCTTGTTGAGGGTGACTTCGGCGACGCCGCCGTCCTTCACCTGTTGCAGGAAGGTGGAGTACGGCATCTCCTGCACTCCGCCGGATCGCGCACTGAAGTTGCTGACCACCGTGGCGACAACCACGGCGATGACGATCCAGAGTACGATGTTCTTGGCTAGGTCGTTCAAAGTCCCATCCTCGTGCGTCCCGTCCTCTTGACCTTGGGGCCGCAGCCTGGAAGTAAAATAAGTAGGCGCCGATTGACACTACACCACCGGACCAGGACGCGCCATAACCGACTTCCTGATCCGCATCAACCTGAAAGTGACCTTCGAACGTAAGACCGAGCCGGTTAAGCCTTAAAGTCTCGCGCTAGCAGGTAAAGTTCCGGACTTCGTTGGCGGGAAGCATCCGGTTTACGCACCTTCACCGTCCCGAAGCTCGCCCGAAGCGCCTTCACGAACGGCTGGAAGTGCCTCCCCTGGAACACCTTGACCAGGAAATCGCCCCCTGGGCGCAGCCGCTGACGGGCAAATTCCAGTGATAGTTCAACCAGATGCATCGAACGATCATGGTCCACATCGGCAATGCCGGTGGTATTGGGGGCCATATCGGACATTACAAGCTGCGGTCGCTCCTCCCCGAGCAATTGCTCCAGCTGCGCCAGCACCGAATCTTCGGAAAAGTCGCCTTGGAGGAACTCGACGCCGACGATGGCATCCATGGGCAGGATGTCCAGCGCCACGATCCGCCCTCTGCCCTGCAGAAGCTTGACCGCGAGCTGGCTCCAGCCGCCGGGCGCCGCGCCCAGATCGACGATGGTCATGCCGGGGCGAATCAGGCGGTCGGCCCGCTGGATCTCATCCAGCTTGAACACGGCACGCGAGCGATAGCCCATCTGCCGCGCCTGCTTTACGTACGGATCGCTCTCATGTTCGGCGAGCCATTCCCGACTCGATTTAGTACGCTTACTCACCTGTACCCACCACTTGGCCTCACGCCCGCGCCAGCTTCGTTCATCGGAAGATTGCAACTGAGCTGGAATTTGCCCGCTAGCAGGGCTCGATCAATCAGTGCATCCGTCAATGGCTCAAGCTCAGCAGCTGTCCGAAAAGCAGAAAAAGTACCTCCGTGGCCTCGCTCACGGCCGCGATCCCATCATTCTCATCGGCTCATCGGGCCTGTCCCCGGGTGTCGCCAAGGAGTTCGATAGCGCGCTCGGCGCGCACGAACTGGTGAAAGTGAAAGCCCGCGTCGGCGATCGTGACGAGCGGGATGCCATTCTCGCCGAACTCGCCAAACAAAGCGGCAGCTCTTTGGTACAGCGCATCGGCAATGTGGGCGTGTTCTATCGTCCGCACAAGGACAAGCCGAAGATCATCCTGCCCGCCGATTAGCGATCCAGCTGGCGCGTCTTCCACACCAGCGCCAGCGCACTCGAACAAGCGGTGAAGAACAGCACGGCGGAAACGCCGTGAAGCATCCCGAAGCGAGCCATGTCGTTCGCTTCGCGAGCCGCCTGCATCATCGGACCGAGGATCAGTTCGCTCGACAGCGGTGCGGCCGCGGTCAGCAGAATCAACCAGAGCACCGTCCTGCCGGTGGCGAACGCCTGGCGGGCGGCGAAAATCGCGATCAGCAGGATTGCGACGACGAAGCCCAACCACGCCTCGATGTGAAACAGCCGTGCGGCCATCGATCCTGCGAGCCGACGCTCCGGCAAGGTCGCGAACAGCTGGGGCGCAACGATGCCGCAGACGGTCCACAGCGAGCCGGCCCACAGCGTGACCAGGAACGTCGAGCAGAAATCCAGCCATCGCCGGCCGCGATGGGCCGGCAATGCTGTCTGTTCGGTTACGGTAGCCATAAATGCGCTGCCCTCGATCGTCCGCCGGCCGCTCCGGCGCGAGGTGCAGAATGAAATGTCGCGTTACGCGCTAGAGGTATCGAACGCCGACGATCTCGTAGCTCTTCGTGCCATTGGGCGCGACCACGTCCACGACATCGCCCTTCGACTTGCCGACGAGCGCGCGCGCGATCGGTGAGGACACGGAGATCAGGCCCTGTTTGATATCGGCCTCGGCGTCGCCGACGATCTGATAGAGCACCTTGTTGCCGCTGTCTTCCTCTTCCAGGTCGATCGTGGCGCCGAACACCACCTTCTCGCTCGCGGGCATCGACGCCACGTCGATGATCTCCGAGTTCGACAGATGCGCCTCGATGTCCTTGATGCGGCCTTCGATGAAGCTCTGCTGTTCACGCGCAGCGTGATACTCCGCGTTCTCGCTCAAATCGCCATGCGCGCGCGCCTCGGCGATCGCTTGAATCACGCGCGGGCGATCTTCGCTCTTCAAACGCTTCAGCTCGGCGCGCAGCTTCTCGGCGCCTTTCAGAGTCAACGGCAGACGCTTCACGACGCAATCTCCAATCGTGAGCTGGCATTCGTCCCGCTGTCGCGCGAGATCTCCTGATGCAGGTCCTGCAATCGATTCACATCGACCTCATTCATGTGGGCAATGGCATCACAGGTCGCCAGTCCCGCGGCCACTGTCGTGTAGTACGTGACGCGCCTGTGGACCGCTTCGCGCCGGATGGAGCGCGATTCGAAAATCGCCTGCTTGCCTTCGGTGGTATTGACGATCAGTGCAATCTCGTCGTTTTTTATCATGTCCACGATGTGAGGGCGACCCTCACGCACCTTGTTCGCCATGCGACACGGGATTCCCGCGTTGCTGATCGCTTCTGCGGTGCCAGAGGTTGCAACGATTTCAAATCCCTGCGCGACCAGGCGCCGAGCCAACTGCACCGCCGCGGGCTTGTCGCGCTCGCGCACGCTGATCAAGCAGACGCCGCGCGTGGGCAGAATCACGCCGGAAGCGAGCTGCGCTTTCGCATACGCCTCGCCGAACGAACGGCCGGTGCCCATCACCTCGCCGGTGGATTTCATTTCCGGGCCCAGAATCGGGTCGGCCTCGGGGAACTTCGCGAACGGGAACACCGATTCCTTCACCGCGAAGAACTTCGGCACGCGCTCTTCGGTCAGGCCGAGGTCTTTCAACTTCTCACCGGCCATGACGCGCGCCGCCATCTTCGCCAGCGGCACGCCGGTCGCTTTGGAAACAAACGGCACGGTGCGCGAGGCACGTGGGTTCACTTCGAGGATGTAGACGACGCCGTTCTGGATCGCGAACTGGATGTTCATCAGACCGACGACGTTCAAGCCCCGGGCGAGCTTGCGCGTCTGTTCCTTCAGATCCGCCTGGATCTCGGCGGACAAGCTGTTCGGCGGCAGCGAGCATCCCGAGTCGCCCGAATGCACACCTGCCTGCTCGACGTGTTCCATGATGCCGCCGATATAGACATCTTCGCCGTCGCAGATCGCGTCCACGTCCACTTCGATGGCCTGATCGAGGAAGCGATCGAGCAGCACCGGGCTGTCGTTCGACACTTTCACCGCATCGGTCATGTAGGTGCGAAGGTCGTCTTCGTTGAAGACCACTTCCATTGCGCGACCGCCTAGCACGTACGAGGGGCGGACGACCAACGGGAAGCCCACCGTCTTCGACATGCTGATGGCCTGCTCTTCGGTGCGGGCCGTGCAATTCGGCGGCTGCTTCAGATTCAGCTGCTGCACGAGTTGCTGGAATCGCTCACGATCCTCGGCAACGTCGATCGCGTCCGGCGTCGTGCCGATGATCGGCGCACCTGCCGCCTCGAGCGCGCGGCACAGCTTCAGCGGCGTCTGGCCACCGTACTGCACGATCACGCCGACCGGCTTTTCCTTGTCGATGATTTCCATGACGTCTTCGAACGTCAGCGGCTCGAAGTACAGACGATCCGAGGTGTCGTAGTCGGTGGAGACCGTTTCGGGATTGCAGTTGACCATGATGGTCTCGAATCCCGCGTCGCGCAGCGCAAGCGCCGCGTGCACGCAGCAGTAATCGAACTCGATGCCCTGCCCGATGCGGTTCGGACCGCCACCGAGAATCATGATCTTCTTGCGCTCGGTCGGATTGGCTTCGCACTCCTCGTCATAGGACGAGTACATGTAAGCGGTCGAAGTCGAGAACTCGGCGGCGCAGGTATCGACGCGCTTGTACACGGGCCGAATGCCCATGGTGGTGCGCTTGCGACGCACGCTCGCTTCATCGACACCGAGCAGCGTTGCAAGACGACGATCAGAGAAACCTTTGCGCTTGAGCTGCCACACGCGGTCGCGGGTGAACGCTTCGAGGCCCTGCTCACGCACCCGCTCCTCTTCCAGCACGATGTCGTGGATCTGAGAGAGGAACCAGGGATCGATGCGCGACAAGGACTGCACTTCGTTGAAGGACAGGCCGCCACGGAACGCATCGCCGACGTAGCGCAGGCGATTTGGCCCGGGCATGCGCAGCTCTTCGCGCAGCTTGTGCATCTGTTCTTCGGCGATCGGCAGAGGCAGCAACGGATCGAGACCGTCGGTGCCCACTTCCATGCTTCGCAGCGCCTTCTGCAGCGACTCCTGGAAGGTGCGGCCGATGGCCATCGCCTCGCCCACCGACTTCATCTGCGTCGTGAGTCGATCGTTGGCGCCGGGGAACTTCTCGAACGTGAAGCGCGGAATCTTGGTGACCACGTAATCGATGGTCGGCTCGAACGAAGCCGGCGTCGCACCGCCAGTGATTTCGTTGCGCAACTCATCGAGCGTGTAGCCGACCGCAAGCTTCGCGGCGATCTTCGCGATCGGAAAGCCGGTTGCCTTCGATGCAAGCGCCGAGGAGCGCGACACGCGCGGATTCATTTCGATGATGAGCAGACGACCATCGGCGGGATTGAGCGCGAACTGCACGTTCGAGCCGCCGCACTCCACGCCGATCTTGCGCAACACCGCGATCGAGGCGTTACGCATCATCTGATATTCCTTATCCGTGAGCGTCTGTGCCGGCGCGACCGTGATCGAGTCGCCGGTGTGGACGCCCATCGGGTCGAGGTTCTCGATGGAGCAGATGATGATGCAGTTGTCCGCGCGATCGCGGACCACTTCCATCTCGTATTCCTTCCAACCGATGACCGACTCTTCGAGCAGCACTTCGGAGGTCGGCGACGCATCCAGACCGCGCTCGACGATGGTGACGAACTCTTCGCGGTTGTAGGCGATGCCGCCGCCCGAGCCGCCCATCGTGAACGAGGGTCGGATGATGGTCGGGAAGCCGATCTCGGCCTGCGCGGCCAGTGCTTCATCCATGCTGTGCGCGATCTTCGAACGCGGCGACTCCAGACCGATCTCACGCATGGCGTTGCGAAACTTCTCGCGGTCTTCGGCCATGTCGATGGCTTCGCGAGACGCGGCGATCAACTCGACGCCGTATTTCTCCAGCACGCCTTCGCGGACCAGATCGAGCGCGCAGTTGAGCGCCGTCTGTCCGCCCATGGTGGGCAGCAGCGCGCTCGGACGTTCCTTCTCGATGATGCGCTCCACCGTGCGCCAGCTGATGGGCTCGATGTAGATGGCATCGGCGGACTCGGGGTCCGTCATGATGGTGGCCGGATTGGAGTTCACCAGGATGACGCGATAGCCCTCTTCCTTGAGAGCCTTGCAGGCCTGTGCGCCGGAATAGTCGAACTCGCACGCCTGGCCGATGACGATGGGGCCGGCGCCGATGATCAGGATGCTTTTGAGGTCAGTACGCTTGGGCATGAGGGATGTTCGTCAACCTTCGGCGGCGCGGCGGCCGTTTTTCGCTGCGGCCGGGGTCTGGGCGGACTGCTGAGCAGCCAGCCGCTGGTGGATCATTGCGGTGAATCGGGCGAACAGCTGGCCTACGTCCTGCGGGCCGGGGCTCGCCTCGGGGTGGCCCTGGAAGCTGAAGGCCGGACGGTCGGTGCGCTCGATGCCTTGCAGCGAGCCATCGAACAGCGACTTGTGAGTCACCTTCACGTTCGCTCCGAGCGTGCTCTCATCGACCGCGAAGCCGTGGTTCTGGCTGGAGATCAACACACGACCGGAGGCGAGGTCCTGCACCGGGTGGTTCGCGCCGTGATGGCCGAACTTCATCTTCACCGTCTTCGCATCGCTCGCCAGGCCGAGCAGCTGGTGACCCAGACAGATGCCGAACACCGGAATGTCGGTCTCGAGGAATTTCTTGATCGCCTCGATCGCATAGGTGCACGGCTCCGGATCGCCGGGGCCATTGGAGAGGAAGATGCCGTCGGGATTCATCGCGAGCACTTTTTCTGCCGGCGTCTGCGCAGGCACGACGGTGACACGACAACCCTGATCGGCGAGGCACCGCAGGATGTTGCGCTTGATGCCGTAGTCGTAAGCGACCACATGCACGCGCTGCCCCGGACGCGACTTCGGTCCCTGGTGCTCGCCCCAGTTCGTGCCTTCGTTCCATTGATACACGCGCTTGGTGGACACGACCTTCGCCAGATCCATGCCCTTCAAGCCGGGGAATTTGCGCGCGGCGTGAATCGCAGCCGTGGCATCGGCCTTCTCGCCCGTCATGATGCAACCGGCGAGCGCGCCCTTCTCTCTGAGAATGCGCGTCAGCTTGCGAGTGTCGATATCCGCGATGGCGACGATCTTGCCGCGCTGAAGAAAACTCTCCAGCGATTCAGAGGCGCGCCAGTTGGAATGAACGGCAGGCAAATCACGAATGATCAGACCTGCCGCATACACCGATGCCGCTTCCAGGTCTTCCGGATTGGTGCCCGTGTTACCGATGTGCGGATAGGTGAGAGTAACAATCTGTCTGCAATAGGACGGGTCCGTAAGGATTTCCTGATAGCCCGTCATGGCGGTGTTGAACACCACCTCGCCCGTCGTGTTGCCTTTGGCTCCGATGGATCGGCCGTGAAAAACGGTCCCGTCCTCGAGCGCCAGTACAGCGGCCACGTTACCGGTGTGGTTCATGTAGCTCCCGATGTCAGCTGTTTCAGACACGCATGCGGAAGACGAGATGGGCGCCTAAGGCCCGATCCCGCCACAAGTGTTTTCACCGCGTGCTGAAGACGGAAGTCTACGCGAGTCCTCCAGGTGAGGAAAGCGAAATGCACGTGTCTGTCACCCTGTCCGCTCCAGCGGCACTGAGGGTTGGGCGTGCTCGTCCGATTTAAAGGGGCTGCGCCCGAATCAGAGACCGAGCACGTCCTGCATCGAATACAGGCCTGGGGACTTTCCGACCAGCCACTGTGCCGCTTTTACCGCGCCTCGCGCGAATGCGAGTCGGTCGCTCGCGCGATGAGTCAGCTCGATTCGCTCGCCGATGCCGGCGAAAGTCACCGTGTGGTCGCCCACCACATCGCCGCCCCGGAATACCGAGAATCCGATCGAGCCGCGCTCGCGGGCGCCGGTGTTGCCGTGACGTGAATACTCCGCCGCGTCCGAGAGTTTGACATCGCGCCCGTCCGCCGCCGCGGCGCCAAGCGCCAGAGCGGTTCCCGACGGCGCGTCCTTCTTGTTGCGATGATGGGCCTCGAACACCTCGATGTCGTAGTCGGCATCGAGCTTGTTCGCTGCCAGCTCGACGAGCTTGAGCAGCAGGTTCACGCCCAGGCTCATGTTCGGCGCCATCACGACGGGAATGGATTGCGCAGCCTCCGCGATCTGAGCGCGCACCGCTTCGGTGTGACCGGTTGTGCCGATGACGACGGGGCATCGGGCTGCGACACAGGCGGCGAGATTGGCAGCCGTCGCCTCGGGCAAAGTGAAATCGATGGCGACCTGCGCATTGCGCAATGCTGCCGCCGGATCTGCTTCGACAGTTACATCGCGTTTGACACCGCCGGTGGCATCGCCCGCGTCTTTACCGAGCCAGCGACTGTTCGGCGAGGCCGTCGCGCCGCCGAGCTTCGTCCCGGGTGCTTCGTCGATAGCCGTCAACAACGCACGGCCCATGCGGCCGCTCACGCCCAGCACGGCGATCTGCAATGAGTGTTCAGCCATCGCTCGGGTTCAATTTCTAATGGTGTCGAAGAAACGCTTTACGCCATCCAGCCAGGTGCTTTCGCGCGGGCTGTGATTGCGCTTGCTATCGTGCATCGACGCATCGAAGGCACGCAGCAACTCTTTCTGTTCCTCGGTGAGATTGACTGGCGTCTCGACGACGACGCGGCAGAACAAATCGCCCGTCACTCCGCCACGAACGGGCTTGACGCCCTTCTCGCGCAGACGAAACACGCGGCCGGACTGAGTTTCCCCGGGCACTTTCAATTCGACATTGCCGCCGAGCGTGGGCACTTCGACGGTGCCGCCGAGCGTCGCGGTCGTGAAACTCACCGGCACTTCACACGACAGATGACTGCCGTCGCGCTCGAAAATCGGATGTTCTTTGACCCGGATCTCGACGTAGAGATCGCCCGGCGGTCCACCATTGCGACCGGCCTCGCCTTCGCCGGTCAGACGAATGCGATCGCCATTGTCGACGCCCTGCGGGACTTTGATGTTGAGCGTCTTCTTCTTGCGCAGCCGGCCCTGCCCCAGGCAGGAATCGCACGGCTGACTGATGATCTGGCCGCGACCTTTGCAACGCGGGCAGGTCTGCTGAACGGCGAAGAAACCCTGCTGCATGCGAACCTGACCGGCGCCGTTACAGGTGTCGCAGGTCACGGGCTTCGAGCCCGGCGCTGCACCCGTGCCCTGACAAGGCTCGCACTCGGTCAGCGTTGTGAATTCGATATCCGCGGTGTGGCCGAACACGGCCTGCTCCAGATCGAGCTCGAGGTCGTAGCGCAGGTCGGCGCCACGAAATACCTGCTGGCGCCCGCCGCGACGGCCGCCACCGAAAATGTCACCAAACACATCGCCGAAGATGTCGCTGAACGCATCGGAGGCGCTGAAGCCGCCTGCGCCGCCGCCACGGGCGGCAAGACCGTCGTGGCCGTGCTGATCGTAGATGGCGCGCTTCTGCGCGTCGGTCAGCACCTCATAGGCTTCCTTGCACTCCTTGAATTTCTCTTCGGCTTCCGCGTCGTTGGGGTTGCGGTCGGGGTGAAACTTCATCGCCAGACGGCGATAAGCCTTTTTGATCTCGGCCTCCGTGGCCGTGCGGGCTACATCGAGCACCTTGTAGTAGTCGCGCTTGGACATTCGCGTCAAACAACCCCAACCAGAGATGGCGCATGATGCCTGCCTGCGCCGGCATCACGCTACCAAAAACAAAGATCGGGCCCGGCGACATACAGCCGCCGGGCCCGGCATCGGTCTTACTTCTTCTTGTCTTTGACTTCTTCGAACTCGGCATCGAGCACGTCGTCGTTGCCGCCGCCCGCACCGCTGCCGCCGGCAGCGCCCTGCGGGCCCGCACCCGGACCGGCGCCGGCTTCAGCAGACTGCTGTGCCAGAGTCGCAGTCAACCGGCTCACTTCGGCCGCCTTCTTCTCGATGATGTCCTTGTCGTCGCCGCTCAACGCGCGCTTCAGATCCGACACGGCATTTTCGATGTTGGCGCGATCGGCGGGCTGAACCTTCTCGCCCAGATCCTTCAGCGCCTTCTCGGTCCCGTGCACCAGCGCGTCGGCCTTGTTACGGGCCTCGACCAGCTCGCGGAACTTCCGATCCTCTTCGGCGTGCGCCTCGGCGTCCTTGACCATGCGCTGGATCTCATCTTCGTTGAGACCGCTCGAGGCCTTGATGACGATCTTCTGTTCCTTGCCGGTGGCCTTGTCCTTCGCCGACACGTTCAGGATGCCGTTCGCATCGATGTCGAACGTGACTTCGATCTGCGGCATGCCTCGCGGCGCCGGCGGAATGCCTTCCAGGTTGAACTGGCCGAGCGACTTGTTGTCATGCGCACGCTGACGCTCGCCTTGCAGCACGTGAATGGTCACGGCGCCCTGGTTGTCGTCCGCGGTCGAGAAGGTCTGATTCGCCTTGGTGGGAATCGTGGTGTTCTTCTCGATCAGCTTGGTCATCACGCCACCGAGCGTCTCGATACCGAGCGACAGCGGCGTCACGTCGAGCAGCAGCACGTCCTTCACTTCGCCGGAGAGCACGCCGCCCTGAATCGCGGCACCCACGGCCACCGCTTCATCCGGGTTCACGTCCTTGCGCGGCTCCTGGCCGAAGAAATCCTTCACGGCCTTCTGCACGAGCGGCATGCGGGTCTGACCGCCGACCAGGATCACCTCGGACACGTCCTTGATGGACAGGCCCGCGTCCTTCAACGCGATCCGGCACGGCTCGATGGTCTTGTTCACCAGGTCCTCGACCAGCGACTCGAGCTTGGCGCGAGTGAGCTTGATGTTGAGGTGCTTCGGACCGGAGGCATCGGCCGTGATGTACGGCAGGTTGATCTCGGTCTGCTGGCTGCTCGAGAGCTCGATCTTGGCCTTTTCCGCAGCTTCCTTCAGGCGCTGCATGGCGAGCGGGTCGCGACGCACGTCGACGCCGCTTTCCTTCTTGAACTCTTCGCCCAGGTAATCGATCACGCGCTTGTCGAAGTCCTCACCGCCGAGGAACGTGTCGCCGTTGGTCGCGAGCACTTCGAACTGACGCTCGCCGTCCACGTCCGCCACTTCGATGATGGACACGTCGAACGTACCGCCACCCAGGTCGTACACCGCGATCTTGCGATCGCCGCCCTGCTTGTCGAGGCCATAGGCCAGCGCCGCAGCGGTCGGCTCGTTGATGATGCGCTTGACGTTCAGACCGGCGATGCGGCCGGCGTCCTTGGTCGCCTGGCGCTGCGAGTCGTTGAAGTAGGCAGGCACGGTGATGACCGCTTCGGTGACCGTGGTGCCGAGGAAGTCCTCGGCGGTCTTCTTCATCTTCATCAAAATGCGCGCAGAGATTTCCTGCGGCGCCATCTTCTTGCCCTGCACTTCCACCCAGGCGTCGCCGTTGTCGGCCTTGGCAATCTTGTACGGGACCATGTCGACGTCTTTCTGCACGACCTGGTCTTCGAAGCGACGGCCGATGAGGCGCTTGATCGCGAACAGGGTGTTCTGCGGATTGGTCACCGCCTGACGCTTCGCCGACTGACCGACGAGCACTTCATTGTCCTTGGTGAATGCCACGATCGACGGCGTGGTGCGATCGCCTTCGCTGTTCTCGATCACGCGAGGCTTGCCGCCTTCCATGATCGAGACGCACGAATTGGTCGTGCCCAGGTCGATGCCGATGACTTTGCTCATGGCCCAATATCTCCTGCAAATACTTCGTTAATAATTGATTCGGAATGTCGGTCTGTAAAATCTGGCCAGGACCTCGGGCACGAGCCCAGCGCCTGCCTCTTGTCGCGATATCTGCGGACCGTGCCGGCGTTTACAAGGCCTTACGGCGCTTTCGCGACCAGGACTCGCGCCGGGCGCAGCAACCGGCCGTTCAGCTGGTAGCCCTTCTGCACCACCTGGGTCACGGTGTCCGGAACATGCTCGGTCGAGGGCTGTACGGCCATGGCTTCATGCAGCTCCGGATTGAAGGGCTGCCCCAGCGGATCGATCTCGATCAGACCGTTCTTCTCGAACGCCGCGGCCAGCAACTTCAGAGTGGCTTCGGTGCCGGCCCGCAGCGTCTGCGGATCGCCGGCCGCCAGCAGGCCGAGCTCCAGGCTGTCCTTCACGCCCATCAGATCATTGGCAAATTTGTCGACAGCGTACTTATGCGCCTGCTCTACATCCCGAGAAGCACGCTTGCGAATATTCTCCATCTCGGCCAGCGCGCGCATATAGAGGTCGCGGCTCTCCAGCGCTCGCAGTTCGGCCGCCTGCAGGGCCGCCTGCAAATCGACCTCACCACCTTCCCCAGTCGGTGCGCCGTTGGCGCCGGGCGGGCGATCCTGCTCGTTGGGCGTGCTCATGTTTCTGATTCTCCTCATCGCAAAAAGGACACGGACCCCAGCCAGGGCGAGCCAGGCCGGGACGCGGTTTCTATGAAGGGGCGGCATTCTGCCTGATCGGGCGGCCGACCTCATGCCTGACCTCTCCTGGGGACAGGTCTCCCGCGGATTGCTTGGGCGGCGCTCCTCACGTCACGCCGTCCAGTCAGGCGCGACGGGAATGGCGACTCAGGCGCGCGAATTCAAGGCGGAGCCGAGCAGCTTGGCGGTGATATCGACGATGGGAATGATGCGTTCGTAGGCCATCCGCGTCGGGCCGATGACCCCAAGCACCCCGACCACCTCCTGATCCAGGGTGTAGGGCGCGGTGACCACGCTGCAATCGTCCAGGATGGTGTAGCCGGATTCCTGGCCGATGAAGATCTGTACGCCCTCGGCCTTCAGGCTCAGATCGAGCAGATGCAGGATGTCGCGCTGCTGGGTGAACGCCTCGAACAGGCGCCGCAGCTTCTCGACATTGGACAGCTCGGCGAAGCTCATGAGGTTGGTCTCGCCGGCGATGACATATTCCATGCGGCCGGAGGCCTGCGAGGGCATGACGACGTGCTGCGCCAGATGAATGGCGTCGAGCATCACCTGATTCAGCGACTCGCGGGTTTCCTTCAGCTGATTGAGCAGGTGCTCGCGCACCGCCGTCAGTTCCTTGCCGCCGAATTCCTGATTCAAATAGTTCGAGGCGCGGCGCAGCTCCTCGGAAGTGTAGTGACGCTCCAGCTGCACGATGCGGTTCTGCACTTCGCGACCGTTCACGACCATGATGGCCAGCACCCGGTTGTCCGACAGCGGCACGAATTCGATCTGGCTGAGCGCCGAATGGCTCTGTCGCGGCAATGTCACGACGCCGGCGAGCCGGGTGACGCTCGACAACATCTGAGAAGCAGCAGCGACGAGCGCCTTGTGATCGGCAGTGTGCTCGCCGAAGCGCGACTGGATCGCCGCGATCTTCTCATCGTCCAGCGGCTGGTACTTCAGCAGCGTGTCGACGAAGAAGCGATAACCCTTGTCGGTGGGAACGCGGCCCGCGGAGGTATGCGGCGACGTGACGAAGCCGAGCTCCTCCAGATCCGCCATGACATTGCGGATGGTCGCCGCACTCAGGTTCAGCCCCAGATCCCGCGACAGAGTGCGGGACCCGACGGGCTGACCGTCGCGGATGTAATGTTCCACCAGCAGCTTGAGCAACTGCTGGGAACGGTCATTCAGCGTTTCGTCGTTCTGGGTTGCCATCGTTACGGTTCGGGGCGGCTTGGTTCAGGACGCCATGTCCCGCCGCATCTAAGACTCAAACCTATGTGACAGAAGGCATTTTGCACCATTGCACTGCGGTGCCGACTGTCTGGGTGAAGCTAAGCACCGCGCAGGGCGCTGTCAAGCAGACCGGCCCTTAGTCGCGCCGGCATCGATCCTGGCTAATTTGGGGGTGGGTCGCCGGTTCACAACGGGATTCGCGTGGCTGGCCGACATGGGTCCGTGCTACAAACCGCATCCATGCCCGCAGCGCTCCCACCCTTCCAAACCATCGCCATCATCGGCAACACGCGTGACTCGCGGGTCGTCGAATCCTTGCAGGTTTTGGCAGCCCATCTGCACAGCCGCGCGCGGCGCGT